>Ga0207678_10000087_pt1 | contig 76296 bp, 67 predicted proteins | sample KBSC63metaG_FD_184319 | JGI IMG/M metagenome (GOLD analysis project Ga0207678, IMG submission 184319) | Corn rhizosphere microbial communities from Kellogg Biological Station, Michigan, USA - KBS C6-3 metaG (SPAdes) (version 2) | ecosystem: Host-associated > Plants > Roots > Rhizosphere > Soil ... | reverse complement strand
CCGCCAGTCACGCATGATGCCCCGCCAATCACACGTGATGCCTCCCGGATCACGCGAGAAGCCCGCCGGATCACGCGGCCGGCCCGAGCGAACCCCGAACTCACGTGATCAGGACCAGAACTCGCGTGACTTAGGTCGGAACTCGCGTGACTGCAGGCGGAACTCGCGTGATCGGGAGGGCATCTCGCGTGACGGGGGGCATCGCGCGTGACTGGGGAGGCATCGCGCGTGACTGGGGAGGCATCGCGTGTGATTGGAAGGGCATCGCGTGTGATTGGAGGGGCGACATGGGTTAGGGGGCTGGGCGGCGGAGTAGGCAGGTGTCCATGATCCAGCCGTGCCGTTCCCGCGCCTCCGCCCGAACGCGCCGGATCTTCCCGGCCAGCGCCGACGTGAGCGGGCCCGAAAGCAGGATCTCGTGCGGCGTGCCGACGTAGGCACCCCAGAAGATGAGCAGCCCCTCGTCGACGTACCGGTCGAACGTCGTGTGGGCGTCCAGCAACACGAACACGTCGTCGACGCCCTCGGGCCAGCCGGCGGCGAGACGGCGGCCCGTCGTCAGCTGGACCGCGCGGCCGATCTGGTTCATCGTCGTCCGGTGGCGGGCCACCAGGGCCGAGATGCTGCTGATCCCCGGCACCACCTCGTACTCGAACTCGACGTTCCCCCGTGCCAGCACCGCGTCGATCAGCGCGATCGTGCTGTCGTACAGCGACGGGTCGCCCCACACGAGGAACGCGCCTGCCTGGTCCGGCGAGAGCGACGACAGGATCAGCGACTCGTACACCGACGCCCGCGCCGCGTGCCAGTCGGCCACCGCCGCCCGGTAGTCCGCCGGGGTGCGGTCGCGTGGCGGGTCCGGCGCCATGACCACGCGGTACTCGCGCGTGACGAACCGGTCGAGGATCTCCTGCCGCAACCGGACCAGATCGGCCTTCTCGGAGCCCTTGTCGAGCACGAAGAAGACGTCGACGCGGTTGAGGCGATCGATGGCCTGCACGGTGAGGTGCTCCGGGTCGCCGGCGCCGATCCCGATCGCGTAGAGCTTCCGCATGCCGCGAGTCTGACGGGGCCCGCTGCGGAACCCCTACCCCCGATGGGTATAAAGGAAGCAGACGAAAGGAGCGGGAAATGGCCGAAACGACCTACACCGTCGAGGGCATGACCTGCGGGCACTGCGCCACCTCGGTCCGCGAGGAGGTTTCCGAGCTCGACGGCGTCCGAAGCGTCGATGTCGACGTCGAGAGCGGGCGCGTGACCGTGACCAGCGACACCCCGCTGACCACCGACGCGGTCGCCGCCGCCGTGACCGAGGCCGGCTACCGCCTGGTCGCGTGAGCCCGGCCGAGGTGACCACCGCCGCCCGCGTCGAGCTCGCCATCGGCGGGATGACGTGCGCGTCCTGCGCCGCCCGCGTCGAGCGCAAGCTCAACAAGGTCGACGGCGTCACCGCGACGGTCAACTACGCCACCGAGAAGGCGCAGGTCAGCTACCCGAGCCGGCTGTCGGTCGACGACCTCACGGCCGTCGTCGAGGCCGCCGGCTACTCGGCGCGGCTCCCCGAACCCGAGGTGCCGGAGGAGACGCCCCGCAATCGGTTGCTCCTCTCTGCCGGGCTGACCGTCCCGCTGATCGCGCTCGCGATGGTCCCGGCCTGGCAGTTCCCGGGCTGGGCGTGGGTCGCGCTCGCCCTGGCCGCCCCGGTCGTGACCTGGGGCGCGTGGCCGTTCCACCGCGCCGCCGCGGCCAACCTGCGCCACGTCACCGCCACGATGGACACGCTGATTTCGCTCGGCGTCGTCGCGTCCGTGGCCTGGTCGCTGTACGCGCTCGTCTTCGGGATGGCCGGTCACCACCAGCTGTACTTCGAGGTGGCCGCCGCGATCACCACGTTCATCCTGGCCGGCCGCTACTTCGAGACGCGGGCGAAGCGCCGCGCAGGCGCCGCCCTCCGCGCACTCATGGACCTCGGCGCGAAGGACGTCACCGTGCTCCGCGACGGCGAGGAGCACCTGGTCCCGGTCGCCGACCTCCGGGAAGGGGACCTCTTCCTCGTGCGGCCCGGCGAGAAGATCGCCACCGACGGCGTGATCACCGACGGCGGCTCCGCAGTCGACACGAGCATGCTCACCGGGGAATCCGTCCCGGTCGAGGTCGGCCCGGGCGACGCGGTCACCGGCGCCACTGTCAACGTCGGCGGGCGCCTGTTCGTGCGGGCCACCCGCGTCGGCGACGCCACCCGGCTGGCGCAGATGGCGCGGCTCGTCGAGGCCGCCCAGAGCGGCAAGGCCGAGGCTCAGCGGCTCGCCGACCGCGTTTCGGCGGTGTTCGTCCCGCTGGTCGTCTTCGCGGCGCTGGCCACGCTGGTGGTCTGGCTCGCGACCGGCGGGCGCCCGGACCAGGCGTTCACCGCCGCGGTCGCCGTCCTGATCATCGCGTGCCCCTGCGCGCTCGGCCTGGCGACGCCGACGGCGCTGCTGGTCGGCACCGGCCGCGGCGCCCAGCTCGGCATCCTCATCAAGGGCCCCGAGGTGCTCGAGAACACGCGGCGCGTCGACACGGTCGTCCTGGACAAGACCGGCACCGTCACCACCGGCCGGATGACCCTGGTCGAGGGCGACGGCGAGGTGCTCCGGCTGGCCGGCGCCGTCGAAGTCGCGTCCGAGCACCCGATCGGCCGCGCCATCGCGGAAGCGGCGAACCAGCGGTTCGGCACGCTCCCCGCCGTCACGGACTTCCGCAGCACGCCGGGTGTCGGCGTGACCGGCGAGGTCGAAGGACTCATCGTCAGCGTCGGGCGAGCGGAGGGTGGCGTCGCGACGACGGTCGGCGTGACCTGGGACGGTGAAGTGCGCGGCCGGCTGGTCGTCGCCGACACGATCAAACCGACGTCCGCGCAGGCCGTCGCCGAGCTGCGCGAACTCGGCCTGAAGCCGGTGCTGCTGACCGGTGACAACGCCGGCACGGCGCGGGCGATCGCGGCCCAGGCGGGGATCGACGAGGTCGTCGCCGAGGTGCTGCCCGAGGAGAAGGTCGACGTCGTGCGGCGGCTGCAGGCCGAGGGGCGCGTGGTGGCGATGGTCGGCGACGGCGTCAACGACGCGGCGGCCCTCGCCCAAGCGGACCTGGGCCTGGCGATGGGCACCGGCACCGACGCGGCGATCGAGGCGAGCGACCTGACGCTGGTGCGCGGCGACCTGCGCGTCGCGGCCGACGCGATCCGCCTGGCCCGGCGGACGCTGGCGACGATCAAGGGCAACCTGTTCTGGGCGTTCGCGTACAACGTGGCGGCGCTGCCGCTGGCTGCGCTCGGGCTGCTCGACCCGATGATCGCGGGCGCGGCGATGGCGTGCTCGTCGGCGTTCGTGGTGAGCAACAGCCTCCGCCTGCGCCGGTTCCGCTGACACCCCGGGAGGGTATAGTCAGGGCAAGGAGAGCCGACGACGGGGACAGGTGGGCGATGACGGGTTACGGCAGCGAGCGGGACGCCTATCTCAAGCGCCTGCGCCGGATCGAGGGGCAGATCCGCGGGTTGCAGCGGATGGTCGAGCAGGACAAGTACTGCATCGACATCCTGACCCAGGTCTCGGCGGCGACGAAGGCGCTGCAGTCGTTCTCGCTGGAGCTGCTGGACGAGCACCTGGCGACCTGCGTCGTCCAGGCCGCCGCGGCCGGTGGCGAGGAAGCGGACCTGAAGGTGCGGGAAGCGTCGGACGCGATCGCCCGGCTGGTTCGCTCTTAGGCCAGGTCAGCGCACCAGCACCACCAGCGTCAGACCGCCCGCGTTCGTCGTGAAGTGCACGAGCGCCGACGCCAGCACACCCCGGCCCACGTGGCGCCACCAGTGCATGAAGAGGCCCGCCACCCCCGCTGCCGCCATGGCCAGCACCTGCAGCACCACCACCGGAGTCGAGCCGAACACCGCGTGGACCGCCGCGTTGCGGCCGATCGCCAGCGCCGGCAGGGCGTGCCACAGGCCGAACAGCGCCGCCGCCGCCGTGATCGGGCCCCAGCGCCAGCGGTCGTCACCCGCTCCGAACAGGGCCGGGAGCACGCCGCGGAACGCCACCTCCTCGATCAGGACCGTCCCGAACAGGATGCGGCCGCACGTCAGCCACAGCAGCTGAGCGAGGTCCGGGTCGCCGACGCGGCCGTCCTGGTACACCGTGCGCAGCGCGGGCACCGCCAGCGCGATCCCGAACACCGCCGCCACCAGCCCGGCGCCCGCCAAGCCGACCAGCGCCGGACGGCGGAAGCCGTGCAAGCCCAGGTCACGCCGAGTGCAGCCGGCCGCGTGGCCCAGCAGGACCAGGACCAGCGCCGCCACCAGGCCGCACAGCGGGTACGCCCAGCCGGGCAGCACGCGGTTGGCCAGGGTCGTCGACGCCGCCAGTGTCACCAGCGCCGCGGCCACGGCCGGCACCCGCCCGACCCGGGCGGGAGCGGCCTGCGTCAACCGACCGCGTCGGTCAGGTCGTCCGCGGGGGACCGGCGCTGGATGGGCACTCTCTTCGACATCGGCAACGTCGCTTCCGGGTCGAACGGGCCCGGGTGTTCGTCGAGCGCCACCGCCGCGTCGGCCAGGAGGGCACGGCAGCCCGCCAGGCTCGCGTGGAGCTTGTCGCGGACCTCGGTCAACGCCGTGACCTCGCGTTGGGCCGCCTCGACCAGCGTTTCGCCGTGGCGGGTGGCGTCCGCGACCAGCCGTTCGGCCTTCTTCCGCGCCGCCGCCAGCTCGCCTTCGCCGGTCGCGACCAGCCGTGCGGCTTCGGCCCGGGCTGCCGCATCCTGCTCGGCCAGCTCCCGCATGGCGTCGGCGCGCCGGACCGTCATGGCGCGCGTGTGGTCCTCTTCCTGCTGGGCCCGGCGGTGCGCCGCGGCCTCGTCGAGCTCGCGGCGCCGCTGCTCGGCCGCCCGCACGAACTCCTCGTGCTCGGCGCGCTGCCGCTCGCGCTCGGCCTCGGCTTCGGCGACCAGGCGGCGTTCCTTCTCGGTGAGCCGCACGGCCTCCGCCTCGGCTTCGCGCCGGATCCGCTCCGCGGTTTCCGTTGCCTGCGCGGTGATTTCCGCTGCTTCCTCGCGGGTCAGCTCGATCATCCGGCGGGAGCGCTCCTGCAGCGCGTCCGCCGGGATCGGGGTCATGCTGATCCGGTCGATCTTCACGCGGAGCTCACGGTTCTCCTCGGCGAGCGCGGCCCCGCGCCGGCGCGCCGCGTCGCGCTCGGCGGTGAGTCTGCGGATCTCGGCCTCGGCCCACTCGACGTATTCGGCGACCTGTGCGCGGTGAAAACCGCGCCACGCCAGGTCGAATCCGGGCTGTGTGTGCGCCACGTCCACGCCGCCGCCGGGGGCCATGCCTCACCTCCGAATTGGATGGTTTCTCCCCGGCCGCGAGATTTCGTTGCGGTACCGGGGAATTTCACGTGTACCCCAGTGTGCCGCAAACCTGCCGCCGCGCGCTCCCCGGGCGGGCGATCATTCGTCGAACGGTTCCCCGCGGCCGGTGGACGTGCTCCGCACGCCGGGCAGTTCGGCCAGTTCCCCGGCGAGGTCGTAGAGGTCGCCGCGCCCGTCGAGGCGCAGCGTCACGACCGCGATCCGTTGCCCTGCTTCGGAAAGCGGCTCGTGGTCGACGTCGACGTGGTGCACCGACCAGCCGCGCCCGGTGCAGACGGCGAGCGCCGCGCGCAGGACGCCCTGCCCGTCGAGGTAGCTCAGCCGGACCACCGGTGGTTCCCGCCGGTGCCGCGCGACGAACCGCTGCAGCGGCGGCAGGCCGCGCGTCACGACGAAGTGGCCGATCGTCGTGCCTGCCGCGAGCACCGGCAGCCCGGCGCCGCACGCGGTGCCGACGGCGGCGGTGAGCCAGATCGTCGCCGCGGTGGTGAGGCCGCGCACCGCGTCGCGGCGGACGAAGATCAGGCCGCCGCCGACGAAACCGATCCCGGACACGATCTGCGCGGCGATCCGCGACGGGTCGAGCGAGACGTGGTCGAGGCCGAGCAGGTCGGCGAAGCCGTACTTCGAGACCAGCATGAACACGGCCGAGCCGACGCCGACCAGGGCGTGCGTCCGCAGACCCGCGGCCTTCATGCCGGCTTCGCGTTCGAGCCCGATGGCGACGCTCAGCACGAGCGCGAGCAGCACCGGCGGCAGCAGTTCCCACTGCGCCGACGTGGACCACAGGGTGGGCAAGGTCACGACCTCCACGTGTTCGGGTGGCGGCAACCGGGGAGAACCGACGGGCCCGCCACCTGGGCATACTGGGCTGGGAGCACCGATCGTGCCAGGGTGAGGTGGGACGAGTGACAGCGAGCCGACCTGCCGCGGACTTCGTGGGCTACGCCGCGGTGCGGCGCGGCGTCCGCGCGCTGCTCGAAGGACGGCCCGGCACCCACCGGCGCCCGGTCCCGGCTTGTCCGGAGTGGACCGTCACCGACCTGGTCGCCCACCTCACCGCCATCGCCGAGCGCGTGCTCGAGCGCCACGGCGGCACCCCGCCACCCGCGCCGGCCGCACCCGGGCTCCTCGACCTTCTCGACCACTGGGACGAAGTCGGCGACCAGCTCGACCGGCGGCTCGCGGACGCGGGCGGGCGCACCGGCGAGATCATGGTGATGGACGCCTACACCCACGAGCTGGACCTGTGCGCCGCGCTGGACGTGCCGCCGCCGGACGCGCACGCGGCGCGCGAGGCGAGCCTCGCGGTGCTGGTCCGGGGCTTCGCGGGCTCGGTGACCGGCCGCCGCCTCCCCGCGTTGGTGCTGCGCACCGACGAGGGCCACGAGTGGCGCGCGGGCGAGGGCGCGCCGGCCGCCACCCTGACGGCGCCGGTCCACGACCTCTGCCGCGCACTGGCCGGCCGCCGGTCCGCCACCCAGGTGGCGGCTTTGGGCTGGAACAAGCCGGCGGCGGTGTGGCTGCCCGCGTTCAGCTGGGGACCGTTCAACCCGCCGGTGATCGCTGTCGAGTGATCCGGGCCGGCGGGCTTGGCTGCCGGGTTGGTGGGCCGGCGGGTGGGTGGGGCTTGGTGCGGTGGTCGCCCGGGGAGCGGCCTCGGCTGTGCAGTCGCTGGACCGGCGGGTATTCGGCTCTGCGGTCGCCGGGGAACCGATCGAGCTTCTGCTGTGCAGCCGCCGGGCCGGCGGGAATTCGGCTCTGCGGCCGCCGGGGGAACCGGCCGAGCTTCGGTTGTGCAGCTGCCGGGCCGCCGGGGAGCCGGCCGAAGCTCTGTCGCGCCCCGGCGGCCGCCCGTCCGGGGGGCAGCCGCCGCGGGGTCAGCCGCCCGGGGGTGTGGCCGTCAGCACCGCCGCCAGCAGCAGGACCAGCGTGGCCAGGGCCGCTTCCGTGGTCACCGCGCGGCGGAGCCTGCGGATCGTCAACACCGCCGTGTCGCCGGGCTCAGGCAAGCTGCGCCGGACCGCTCGGCGTGCCGTGTTCGCCACCGCCAGCAGGGCCGCGAAGCCCGCCGACTTGGCCAGGAGGAGCCAGCCGTACGTGGTCGTCCACAGTGCCGGCAACTCCGGGAGCAGGCGGATCGCCAGCACCAGCCCGCTGAGGCCGATCGCCGTCACCGCGGCCATCGCCAGGCGGGAGAAGCGGGCCGCCACCGGGCCGAGGTCCTCGCCCGGCGGGGGGCGGTGCAGCACCAGGGCCAGCTGCGTCAGCCCGCCCACCCAGACCGCGATCGCCCCCAGGTGGACCAGGTCGGCGGACACCGAGAAGTACATCACCGGGTCGGTCACCGGGTGGCCCGTTGCGGAGAAGCTCAGGAGCACCGCGAACCCCGTGATCATCGCCAGGTTTTCGTAGCGGCCGCGCAGCCGCTCGGCGTCTCCCGCGCGCAGCAGGCGGGGGATCAGCACCGCCAGCGCCACCGCCGCCGCCACGCGGACCAGCAGGAGCTTGCCGTAGGACAGGCGCAGCGTGTCGGCCAGCAGCCCCGGGTCGGCGACGGCGGCGAGGCCGCGGCCCGCCGCGTACGGCCCCTGCAGCAGCAGCGTGGCGATCGCCGTCGCCACCGTCAGGCCCGCGCCCCAGCGCAGCGGACGGCGGGCCCGCGGGTCGGTGCGGCCCGCCGGGCGGCACACCTGCAGGAACACCAGGCCGCCGAGGAGGACGACGGCGCCGTAGGACACCCAGCGGACCGCCGTGGACAGGACGTCGACGACCGCGTCCGTGCCGGTCGCCGCGGCGACCGCGCCCGCCGACGTGATCAGCGGGCCGGTGCCGACGACGAAGGCGAACGTTCCGCGCACCGGGTGGGAATCGGCCGAGACGAACGCGTACTCGACGAGGTAGCTGCCCTCGGGCAGGCCCGGGCGCAGCCGGACCGCGACCTGCTCGGCGTCGTCGCCCGGCTGGAAGACCGGGCCGGTGTCGACTGCCTCGCCCCGCGTGTCCACGACCTTGAGCGACCCCGGCTGGACGCCGATGTTCTCCGACAGCGTCACCGACACCTGGGCGGGCGCAGCGGTCAGCCGGGCGCCGTCGCCCGGGGTCACCGAGACGATCTCGACGTGCGCGGAAGCGGGCGCGGCGGTGAGCACCAGCCAGCCGGCCAGGAAGGCCAGCAGGGCCAGCGCCCGCCGCACGACCCGATGGCTCACGACGCCGACAACGCCGGGCGCAGCCCGCAGGTGCAGCCGGTCAGCTCGTGTTCGGCCTTGGACGCCCGCCGGTGCAGGACGACCGCGACGATCATCGGGATGGTGACGATCGTGTTGTAGAACAGGTGCAGCTCGACGCGCGGCACGAGCAGCTGGATGAGGCTGGTGGGGACCTTCTGGCCGGCGAGGCGCCAGCCGGTCTGCGCCTGGACGAACAGCAGCAGGTGCTCGATGTGGTGCCAGAACTGCAGGGCCAGCGCGAGGTTCCACCACTGGCGCGAGCGGCCGGCGAACCCCTGCCGCAACGCCCACAGGAACACCAGCATGACCAGCGCGTACCCGTAGTGCAGCCACTCGGAGGAGATCAGCTTGGGGAACGGCATGCCGAGCACGCCGCGCGCGTCGGAGGTCTTCCAGCCGAGCCCGTAGATCTGGAAGGCCTGGACGAGGTGCTCGGCCCAGTGCCCGATCACCACGACCATGAACACCGCGAGCGCGCGGTGGTGGTTCCGGCTGTTCAGCCCGGCCAGGAATCCGGCCGGGCGGGCGACTTCGGACGTCGACATGAGCACCCCAGGTTCTCGTGGATACGGTGGACCTCGACGGTAGCCGGTCGGCGTGGATCTTTGGTTACTCCAAATTGCGCTATCCACCAGGGGAAGTTGCGGCCTTCGGCGGATTTGTGGGGGCTCCGGCGGGGCAAGGCCCGGCCGGAGCCGCGGCGACGTCAGTGCATCGCGAGTCCGCCCGCGCGCTCGGGCGCCGGCGGGATGTGGAACAGCTTCGTGAACAGCTCGAGGTGCGCGGGCTCGCCCTGGATCCGGACCTTGCCGCTGGAGAGCGCTTCCTGCGCCGTGATCCCGCCGTTGAGCAGGTCGAGGATCGCCGGGCCCTGCGGCTCGATGACGAGGTCGGGCGCGGGCAGCGCACCGGCCGACGCCTTCAGCGCGCCGTCGTCGACCAGCGCGTGCACGACCATCTCGCCGCCCTGGTAGTGCAGCTCGTAGTTGACGTGGACGCCCGCGGCCGCCTCTTCCTGGAACGTCGTGTACAGCGAGATGATCGCGGTGTCCAGGGTGAAGACCTCGTCCGGCTTCGGGTAGCCGAGCGACCGCGCGCCCCACAGACCCAGGTCGAGCACGATGTGGTCGAGTTCGCAGCCGTACTCGGTCAGTTCGTAGACGACGCCGGCGTCGAGCTGCGGCAGGACCCGGCGGCGGACGACGCCGGACTCTTCGAGTTCGTTGAGCCGCGAAGTCAGGATGCTCGCCGGGATCCGGGGCAGCGTGCGCTGCAGGTCGGTGAACCGCTTCGGCCCGAGCATCAGGTCGCGCACGACGAGCATGGCCCAGCGCTCGCCGACGATCTCGAGCGCCCGGGCCAAGCCGCAGAACTGTCCGTAGGTGCGAGCGGAGCTAGGCATGTCGGGTCCTCACTTGTCTGGAGTTCCAGGCCGGTGCGCGCTCGCGCGGATCCGTGAGCCGCGCTATCGTGCCCCAGTCGTCCGTGCGGTGAATGCTGTTGACGTCCACGGTGCCGGGTTCCCGCCGCGCGTGGCCAGTTAGTCCCGCACCCGTCCGGTGTGTGTTTTCCAGTGCAGATCATGAAGATTGCATGTTTTGCCCGTGCGCCAGGCACTGGTTGCGCCGACGCCGCAGGGAGCACGATTCGGGTTCTCACCACGTCGGTGGCCCCAGCGGCGGGAGGACTCATGCGCATTCCAGCGGTGGACACGGACCGGGCGGTGCGTGCATGACCGGCGACGCGCCCGCCGGCGAGCGCGCACTGGCCTTCAAACGGCACCTGCGGGCCGAGGTCCGCGCGGGCCGGGGCGCCTACCTCTTCTCCGAACAGGGGGTCGTCGCCCTGCGCGGGCGGCACGCCGAATCGATCGCCGAAGCCCTCGACGGCACCCGTGGCCTCGCCGACCTCCTGCGCGAGCGGCCGGACGGGATGTCGGCCGCCGAGGTGACGGCCCTGCTCGCCCGGCTGGTCGACGCCGGCCTCGTCGCCGTGCGCGAGCCCGCCGAGCCGGTGGTGGACGAGCGGGCGCTGGCCTACTGGGACGCCTGCGGCATCGACAGCCCGCAGGACGCGGCGCGCGGGCACACCGCCACCGTCCGGCTGATCGTGGTCGGGGACGAGGTCGACAGCGGCCCGGTCCGGCAGGCGCTGGCCGACGCGCGGCTCAGCGTCACCGACGGCCCGGCGGACCTCTCCGTCGTGCTCTGCTCCGACTACCTCGACCCGCAGCTGCAGGCGGTCGACGCGGAACACCGCCGCGAGGGCCGCACCTGGCTGCTCGCGCGCCCGTTCGGGGCCCAGGTCTGGATCGGGCCCGTCCTGCGGCCCGGCGGCGCCTGCTGGCACTGCCTCGCCCACCGGCTGTGGGGACACCGGCACGCCGAACTGTGCGCGCAGGAGGAACTCGGGCACGCCGGCCCGGCCCGGCGCCCGGTGGCGGCCGTGCCGGCGCTGACGTCGGCCGCGGCGCACCTGATCAGCCTCGAGGTCTGCAAGTGGGTCGCGGGCTACCGCCACCACGGCCAGGAGTGCGTCTGGACCCTGGACACCCTGGACCTGCAGGGCAGGCTGCACGAGCTGCGCCGCCGCCCGCAGTGCGCGGAGTGCGGCGATCCGGGCCTGGTGGCCGCGCAGGCCGACCGGCCGGTCGAACTCGCGCCCGCCCCCAAGGTGAGCGCGGGCGGCGGCGGGCACCGCACGGCGTCGCCCGCGGAGACCCTGAAGCGCTTCCGGCACCTGGTCAGCCCGGTGACCGGCATCATCAAGGAGATCCAGCCGGACCCCGCGGCACCGGCCTTCGTGAACTCCTACCGGTCCGGGCTCAACGTCGCCCGCGGCATCACCGGCATGGCCGCGCTGCGCGCCGGGCTGCGCTACGAGAACGGCGGCAAGGGCATGACGCCGATCGAGGCCGAGGTCGGCGCGCTCTGCGAAGGCATCGAGCGCTACTCCGGCAACCACCAGGGCGACGAGCGGACCGTGCGGGCGTCCTACGTTTCCCTGGGCGAGGAGGCCGTGCACCCGAACGAGTGCCTGCTCTACGCCGAAGGCCAGTACGCCGACCGGGCCGCGTGGAACGCCCGGCATTCGGCCTTCCAGCAGGTGTGCGACCCGTTCGACGCGCTGGCGGAGACCGACTGGACTCCACTGTGGACACTGGATGGCCGTCGGCGCTACCTGCCGACGGGCTACCTGTACTTCGGGACGCCGTCGCGTTCCGGCCGCCGCTCGGTCTGCGCGGATTCGAACGGCAACGCGGCGGGCAGCAGCCTGGAGGACGCGATCCTGCAGGGCGCGCTGGAGCTGGTCGAGCGGGACGCGGTGGCGCTGTGGTGGTACAACCGCACGCCGATGCCGGGCGTCGACATCGCGTCGTTCGGGGAGTCCTGGCTCACCGACACGGTCCGCAACTACCGGGGTCTCGGGCGGGAACTGTGGGTCCTGGACCTGACGTCGGACTTCGGCATCCCGGTGATGGCCGCGGTGTCCCGCAGGCTCGACGCCCCGCACGAGCACATCGTCTTCGGCTTCGGCGCCCACTTCGACCCCCGGATCGCGCTGCGGCGCGCGGTCACCGAGCTGAACCAGCTGCTGCCGGTCGTGCTCGAGCGGGGGCACGAGCTCGACGACCGGGACGCCCGCCGGTGGCTCGAGTTCGCCACCGTGGCCAACCAGTCGTACCTGCGTCCGGAGCCGGGGCAGCGGGCCCGGGTGCTGGACGACTTCCCGTACGACCACCGCGCCGACGTCCGCCAGGACATCAGCGCACTTGCGGAGATGTTCGGGAACCGGGGACTGGAGATGCTCGTGCTGGACCAGACGCGTCCGGACGTCGGGCTGCCGGTGGTCAAGGTCGTCGTGCCGGGCCTGCGGCCGTTCTGGGCGCGGTTCGCGCCCGGCCGCCTGTTCGACGTGCCCGTGAAGCTCGGCAGGCTGGCCGAGCCGACCCCGTACGACCAGCTGAACCCGCTGCCCATGTTCCTTTGACGGGGCCGAAGCAGACAACTGGAGCAACGAAAGTGAACGCGCAGAACCCGGCCGAGACCGTCCGGCTGTGGTCCCTCACCGAGGAGACGGTGATCGAGTCCGGCGACGACGGTTCGCTGGTGGCCGTCACCTGGTGGGGCGAGTACGAGTTCCCGGGCACCACCGAAGCGGTGCGGGACTCACTGCGCCGGATGGCGCTCGGCCCGGTGTCGATGGCCAACCTCGTGACCGCACCGGCGGACGGGCCGTCGGACGGGCCCTCGGACGGGCCGGCGGTGTGGCCGCCCGGGATGCGGCGGATCCTCGACCGGCTGGCCGGATCGGTGGTGCACTCGCTGGCGTTCGCCGACGGCCGCGCGCCGATCCTGTCGGCCGTGCCGGTGGCGCAGGCACCGCACTTCCCGCTGGAAACGCCGGCTGCGGACCGCTCGGTCAAGCTGTCCCGCTTCGCCGCGCTGCGGCCGGAGGGCGGTGTGCTGGTCCTCGAGTCCGCGGCCGCGAGCTACCGGGTGATGCTGGCCCAGCCGCCCGCGGTGCTGGTCGCGTCGGCGCTCGCCACGGCGACCACGGTCGCGCGGCTGGCGGCGGTCACCGGGCTGCCCGAACGGGTGACCTCCGAGGTGCTGGGCTTCCTCGTCGCGGCGGGCGTGGTGCTCGCCGCGGACGAACGCGGGCGGTTCCCCGAGGACGAGGACGGCGACCTCATGGCCTGGGCGCCCGACGACCTGGTGTTCCACACGCACAGCCGGACCTGGCAGCGCGTCGGCGAGGCCGTCGCCGCCGAGCGCGACCGGTTCCGCAGCGCTCCGCCGGTGGTCAAGCCGGTGAGCGCCGGGCCGACCTTCCCGCTGCACCGGCCCGACCCGGCCGCGCTCGCCACCGCCGGCCCGGTGCTCGGGGCGCTGCTGGAGACCGACCACCAGTGCCCGGAGTTCTCCGAGCGCGAGCTGAGCGCCGAGCAGGTCGGCGAGTTCCTGTTCCGCGCGGCGCGGGTCCGGTCGGTGGGCCCGGCGCACCTGCGCGGCGGTCCCGAGCACGAAGCGTCGCAACGGCCGTATTTCAGTGTCGCGTGCCTCTATGAATTGGAAATCTATCTGAGCGTCAACCGCTGTTCCGGTATAACCCAGGGCATTTACCACTACGATCCGTTGTGGCACACCTTGACTTTGATCAACGACGACACCGCGGATCTCGGGGCGATGCTCGACATGGCGATGGTGGCAGGCGGCAGCCGCCGGCGTCCGTCGATCCTGCTGACCGTCACCGCCCGGGTGGCGCGCACCGCGTGGGTGCTCGGCTCCGCCGCCTACGCCACCACCCTGCTCCACGTCGGTGCCCTCCAGCAGATCCTGTACCTGACGGCGAAGGCGATGCGGCTCGCCGCGCACGCCGTGCCGGTCGACGCGGCCGACCGGGTCGACCGGGCGCTGAAGCTCGAATGGCCCGCGGAAGTCGGGGTCGGCGAATGCGCGCTCGATTTCCCGTGGTGACTCCCGGCCGCTGAAGCGGCGGTCCCGGATCCGGCAAATCTCCTGTTACCGTTGTGCACTGGGGAGCGCAGCTGGGGAGGTGCCTTGGGAGTTCCGGTACGTTTTTTCGCGCGACTGGCCCGGTCGTGGATGCCGTTCGCGTGGCTGGGCCGGGCCGGGCGGCCCCGGCTCGAAATCCGCCGTGCCGTCGCCGGGATGCACGCCGTGGCCGCCGGCGGGATCGCGACGGCCGTGGTGCTCGTCCCGCCGGTGTGGGGCTCGCCCTGGCGGCCGGCCGGGCTGGGCGCCGCCGCCGGTCTGGTCGTCGCGCACCTCGCCGCGTTCCGGCGGGGCCGGGCGCCTCGCCAGGGGAGCGCGGTCCTGGTCACCGTGGTTTCGGCCGTGCTCGGCTACCTGCCGATCCTGGCGGCCGGGCCGGGCTGGGTCCCGTGCTCCGGCTACTTCGCGGGCACGGTGCTGCTGGTGTGCCCGCCGGAGCTCGGCGCGGCTGCCGCGCTGCTGGCCTGCGTGGCCGCGGGGTGCCTCGGCGCGCTCACGCCGGGGGCGGAGCTGCCGACGGTGATCGGGGCGGGGATCGCCGCCGCGCTGGTCGCGCTGACGCTGTTCGGGCTCGTGCTGTGCACGCGCCTGGTGCTGCCGCGCGACGACGAACGCCGCGAGCTGGAGCACCGGGTCGTCGCCGACGAGCGGCGGCGGTTCGCCAGGGACATCCACGACCTGCTCGGTCTGAGCCTCTCGGCCATCACTCTCAAGGGTGAACTCGTCGATCGCCTGGTGGTGCGGGAACCCGAGCGGGCCAAGGCGGAGCTGAGCGAGCTGCTGGTGATGTCCCGCAAGGCGCTGGCCGACATCCGCGCGGTTTCGGCGGGCTACCGCGAACTCTCCTTCGGCGACGAATGCCGGACGGCGGAAGCCGTCCTGCGTGCGGCCGGGGTGCGGCCGGTGACCGGCCCGGCCCCCGCGGAGCCGCTGCCGCCGGCGGTGGCGACGGCGTTCGGCATGGTGCTGCGCGAGGCGGTGACGAACGTGCTCCGGCACAGCGACGCCGACTGGTGCCGCATCGGCGTCCGCACCCTCGACGGCGTCGCACGCCTGGAGGTGGTCAACGACGGGGTCCGGCGGTTCCGCCCCGCGAAGCCGGTGGCCGGCCAGGGCGCGGGCCTGCGCAACCTGCACGACCGGGTGTGCGAGCTGGGCGGCTGCCTGACGGCCGGCGCCCAACCGGACGGCACGCACCGGCTGGTGGCGTCGGTGCCGCTGGCGCGGGAGGAGCCGGATGCGCGGCGGCACGCGGGTACGGCTCAGGCGTCGGCGTAGTCCCGTCGGCAGAAGTGGACCGTCGGGCACCCACGGAAACCCCGGCGAGGATCACCCGCCGGTGCGCGCAGAAAGCCCTTTCCCGGTCACAGCCACTCGGCTTCGGTGGCGATGCGGATCGCGTGGACCCGGTTGCTGGCGTTGAGCTTCGTGACCACCGCGGCCAGGTAGTTGCGGACCGTTCCGGGCGAGAGGAACAGTTCCGACGCGATGTCGGCGACGTTGCGGCCGCCCGCGGCCAGGGACAGGATCTCGATTTCCCGTGGGGTCAGCGGGCAGTCGTCGGTTTCCCAGGCGGCCAGCGCCAGTTCGCTGTCGATGTAACGGCGGCCGACCGCGACCGACCGCACCGCGTTCGCGAGTTTGTCGGCGGGCGCGTCCTTCAGCAGGAAGCCGCCGACCTTGGCGTCCAGTGCGCGGCGGACCGTGCCCGGCCTGCCCAGCGACGTCAGGATCAGCGTGTGCACCGCGGGCAGGTTTTCGTGGATTTCGACCGCGGCGGTGAGACCGTCCTTGCCCGGCAGGTCGATGTCGATGATCGCGACGTCCGGCTGGGCCGAGCGGGCGGCCGCGAGGATCTGGTCGCCCGCCGACACCTCCGCCACGACCTCGATGTCCGTCTCGAGGTTCAGCAGTGCGACCAGCGCCCCACGCACCATGTGCATGTCTTCGGCGAGCAGCACCTTGATCACGAACACCTCGCACCCCAGCGGCAGTCTTCGTTCGGATGATACTCCGCTGCACGTTGCCGGCCGGTCGGCGTGCGTGCGCGGACCGCGTCGCCCCTGGCCCGGTGTGGGGCCGGGCCGGGGCGCGGAATCAGACCGCGATCGCCCGCCGGACGGGCAGTTCGCGCAGGTCGGGCAGCGCCAGCAGCGGCGGCGGGTCGAACCGGTGGCGCACGTGCACGTGGACGTCGGCGATCCCGCCGGTCAGTCCCGGACGCGCGGACAGCGGCCCGCTGATCCCGGTGTAGGCCCGCTGAACGCCGTCGTGGCGCGTCGTGCCGAAGGTGTGCACGATGACGTGCCAGCAGCCGGTCGGCACGTCGGAGAGCAGGAACGGCTCCGGCGCGGGCAGGATCTGGTAGCGGGCCGGGAAGCCCTCCAGGATCCGGGCCGGGAACAGGCCGACGAACACGGGCCCGAAGTCCGTGCCGGGCGGGCAGCTCAGCTGGCCGCGCACCACACTGCCCGAACCGGGTTCGCCGGAGCGTTCCCTGATCTGGTCCGGGCGGCCGCGCAGCTGGCGGTACCGGGTCGGCGCGACACCGACGCTGCCGCTGAACCGCGCGCTGAACGTCCCCACGCTGTTGTACCCCACCTGGTGCCCGATGTCGGCCACCGAGAACCGGGTCGTCACCAGCAGGCGTTTGGCCTCCGCCAGCCGCAGCGCGGCCAGGAACCGGCCGGGCGAAAGCCCCGTCGTCCGCTGGAAGATCCGCGTGAAGTGGAACTTGCTGAACATCGCCGACCTGGCCAGATCGTCGATCGTGAGGTGGTCGCCCAGGTTCTCGTGCATGGCGATGATGGCGCGTGCGACGGCCTGCCGGACGCTCTCATCCATGGTCTCGGCCCCTTCCTACGCCGATCGGTAGCCGCAGTCGCCGCGGCTCGGCGGGCGAAATCCCGTCAGGCAAAAACACTAGAAGCGAGAAGGGCTACTTCTTAAGTGCTCTGAGCACGAGTGCACATGGCTTTCGCAGGTGGTCGACATGCGTTTTGCACATAGGGGACGGCCGGAAGTTTCAGGGGCGTGTGGCGGGTACTCCGGATGAGGCGATCGGAGGGGCAAACCCGGCCGCCGGTGACCAGCGTGCGATCAAGTGACTACTCAGAGTGACGGTTCATGAGGGCCAATCCGCAGGTCAGGGTCGCTGAATAGGCCGAACGAGGCAACTTCAGGCGGCTACCCGGCGTATGTGGAAGTCAGGGTTTCCCGATGATGCGGGCACTGGATCCGCGCCGGGCTGCGACGGAACATTCTCGGTACGTGAACGAACTGATTCACCACTGGGAGCCCACGAATGAGCATGCAGCTTTCTGACAATGTGATCGCCCTTTTCGCCGACCTCGGCGTCGAGGCCGAAAAAGTGACCGGCTCCGTCGATCTGGTCATCGACCGGTTCGACCAGTGGAGCAACGACTGCCGCGGGAGCATGGGGCTCTCGTCGATCTGTGGCATGCTCCCGGCCGAAGAACCGCAGGCCGCCTGACCTCCCCCTCGGCCGGCCGGGCGCGCGGTGCGCGTGCCCGATCCGTCCGGTGCGGACTCGCGAGGCCACCCCGGGCAGGAGTGCCGGGGTGGCCTTTCGCGTATCGGCGGCCCGGCTTTCCGCAGAGTTCACTCAAGGTAGCCGATCCACTGCGGACGCACGCTTTTTCCACCGATACCCGGTGTTTTGTCCGACCCTTGGTCGCGGGCGTGCCCTGAATGGGGCAATGCCGCAGGCCGCCGGGGTGTTTAACTGGGTTTCTGGGGACTGGGGAGCGTGGAAGGCCGAGTGGTGCCTGTGGTGATCAAAGTACTGGTGGCCGAAGACATGCACATCGTCCGCGGGGCGCTCGTCGCGCTGCTGCGGCTCGAACCGGACATCGACGTCGTCGCCGAGGTTTCGGCGGGCGACAAGATCCTTCCCGTGGCGCGGGAGGTGGGCGCCGACGTGGCGGTCATCGACATCGACCTGCCCGGAAAGGACGGTCTGACCGCGGCGGACGAACTGCACCGCAGCCTGCCGAGCTGCCGCACGCTGATCCTGACCAGCCTGGGCCGTCCCGGCACGCTCCGGCGGGCCCTCGCCGCGAAGGTCGGCGGGTTCCTGCTGAAGGACGCGCCGCCGGACAAGCTCGCCAACGCCGTCCGCGGGGTGATGGCCGGCCGCCGGATGGTCGACGGCGATCTCGCGCTCGCGGCCTGGGACACCGAGGAGTGCCCGCTGACCTCCCGCGAACTCGACGTCCTCCGGCTGACGGCCGAGGGCTACCGGACGGTCGAAATCGCGGCGCAGCTGTACCTTTCGGCGGGCACGGTCCGGAACTACCTGACGACGATCGTCACGAAGCTCAACGCCCGCAACCGGGTCGACGCCATCCGCATCGCCACGGAGGGCGGCTGGCTCTGACCCCGGCGGCTCGTCAGGCGGGGACGACCGCGCGCAGCCGGAAGCGGCCGTCGGGCTCCACTCCCGCGGTCAGCTCCCCGCCGAGGTGGGCCACGCGGTGGGACAGGTTCTCCAGGCCGTTGCCCGGCGGCTCCTGGCGCAGCACCGGGCGGTCGGCGGCCGGGCGGCGGCCGGCGTCGGCGCCGACCCCGTCGTTGACGATGTCCAGGCTCACCCCGCCGCCCGTGCGGCGCACCGCGATCTCGCAGGTCCCCACGTTGCTGTGCCGCAGCACGTTCGTGACGCCCTCGCGCAGCACGACGGCGAGCACCGTGCGGACCGGGCCCGGCAGGTCGTCTTCGATCATTTCGACCTGCACGCGGACGTCGGCCGCGGCCAGCACCGACAGCGCCGACCGCGACTCGCTCTCCAGTGACAGCTCGCGGTTGCCGCTGGCCACCGACCGGACGTCGGCGAGGGCCTGGCGGGTCAGCCCGAGGATCTCTTCGAGCTCCACCTGCGCCCGGCTCCGGTCGATGCCCAGGATACGGCTGGTCAGCTCGCTCTTGAGGGCGATCGCCGACAGCGTCATGCCGAGCAGGTCGTGCAGGTCGCGGGCGAACCGCAGCCGCTCCTCGGCCACCGCCATCTCGGCCAGCCGCTTGCGCGTGTTGTCGAGCTCGGTCACCAGCCGGATCTGCCAGATCAGGCCGAACACGACGAGGCTGGACAGCACCGCGCCGGTCCCGAAGAAGACCACCAGCCCCGGTTCGACGCCGAGCTGGATCTGGATGGCGACGTACGCGGTCGTGTTGAGGGCGAACACGAGCCACCCCGCCACCGGGGGGAGCGTCAGCAGCGCGCAGCCGGCGAGCAGGCCCGGCATGGTCGCCCAGCTGTGCTGCAGCGGGATCGCGGGCAGGTAGGTCAGGCACGCCTGCACGAACAGCACGCCGTAGCTCTGAGCGGACCGCAGCTGCGTGGTGGGGCGGTTGAAGTACGTCAGCTGCAGGACCAGCAGCGCCAGCAGGTTGCCGATGCCGAGCGCGAGCGCCCAGACCTCCTGGGTGCGGGCCGCGACCAGCACGATCGGCTGGGCCGCCAGCAGGCAGAACACCGCCGTCAGCAGCGTGCGCACGTGCAGGGCGTCGATCTGGGGACTCCGGTTGTCCGCGACGGCGGGGGATTCGGTCGGCGTGCTGGGCAGCGGCAGGTCCAGGTGCAACCGGAACCGGCCGTCGGCGGTCCCGCCCGCCTCCACCGTCCCGCCGAGTCCCTCGACCTCGTCGATGAGCGACGCCATGCCGGACTCCGCCGGCGGCGTGCCGGGATCGCCGTAGGCGACGCCGTCGTTGACGATGTCCAGCGAGACCCGGTCGCCGTGCTTGCGGACGGAGATCTCGCACCGCTCGACGTCGCTGTAGCGCAGGACGTTGGTGACGCCCTCGCGCAGCATCTTCGCCAGTGCCGTGCGCGCCTGCACCGGCAAGTCGCCCTGGTCGAGGTGGATCCGGACGGCGATGTCGGACGCCGACAGCAGCGACTCCGCCGTCCGCGACTCCTTCTCCAGGGTCAGTTCGCGGTAGCCGCGGGCGACCGCGCGGACGTCGGAGAGCGTGCGCTGCGCGATGCTGGTGATGTCGGCGAGGGTGTCCTTCGCCTTGTCCGTCGCCTTGCGGATCTGGCGGTGGACCAGCTCGCCCTTCATCGCGATGGCGGACAGGCTGAGGCCGAGCAGGTCGTGCAGGTCCTTCGCGAAGGACAGCCGCTGCTCGGCGACCGCCCGCCGGGCCAGTTCGCCACGGGCTTCGTAGAGGTCGGTCACCGACCGGGCCAGGCGGCTCAGGAGGTAGACCACGAGCCCGTAGTACGGGATGTTGAGACCGCTGTAGAGCGTGTCGAGCAGGCCCGCTCCGAGCGCGAGCGGCATCAGCACGATGACGCTCGCCACGATCGCCGCGAACGCCGGCCAGGCGAAGCGCCTGCGCAACACGAGCAGGACACTGCCGGCGAGGAAGCTGGCCTGGCCGATCCACGCGTCGCCGAAGGTGAGGAGCGGCAGGTAGACCAGGCACGCCTGGACCGCGAGCACGACGTGACTCGCCCGCGAGTCCAGCCGGGTCGCCTGGCGGCCGAAGTGCAGGACCTGGATCGCGACGAGCGCGAGGGCGCTCAGCATGCCGTAGATCGCCCGCAACGGCCCGATCGGCGACTCCAGCAGCGTGATGACGAGGTTGAGGTCGCCACCGGCGAAGACGGTCGTGACGGTCGTCGTGGCCAGGTACTGGGCCAGCCGGGGGCGCCGGTCGATGGCCGCGGTCCCCCGGGGCTCCGACGTGGCCGTCAGCTCCGGCGCGGCGGCGTCCTTCGTGGCCGGGGGAATCACGGGGTTTTCCTCCGACGTGTCTACGGTCCGGACCGTAGACACGTCGAGCGGTCCGGGCCGGTTCCTCGGTCAATGGGCCAGAACTGATGCTAACTCACGGGCTGTCCCGTTCAGCCCGTTCTCGCGCGCAAAGGAGGCGATCCGCCGTCGCCGCGACGCGCTCAGCTCCGGGCGGTCTGCGCGGCCGGCCGGGCGGTGAGGCCGAGGGCCGGGGCCGTGCCGACGTGCACGACGGTCGTCCCTTCGCGGTGGAACAGGCTCAGCACCGGCACCTGCTCCCACGGCTCGCCCGGGTCGGTGTCGCCGAAGACGCCGTCGGGCGCGGAGTAGCAGGGCAGCTCGCCGCCGAGGAACTGCCGGTACTGCTCCAGCATCGAGTACGGCGCCCGGGAGACCAGCACGAGCCGGGTGCCGGGGTCCCGCAGGGCCGCGGGTTCCCGGGACGGTGCCGTCCTCGGCCAGGGCAGCGCGCGTTCGGGAACGGTGTGGTGGATGGCCAGCCTGCGGTGCCCCGCGAACAGCTCGACCAGCGTCAACCGCCCCTCGCGGCCTTCGAAAGGTGTCCGGTGGGCGATCACCCCGCTCAGGACGCCCGGCTCCAAGTGCGTCATGTGTCCTCCCTATGGCCCGGGGACGTGCGCATCGCGCCCCGCCGATCCCCACCTCCGATTCTGGGCGCGGGTCCGCCGCGGTCCCAGGATCGGCGGGATGGAGCGCACGCACGGAGACGTCACGGACGCCGCCGCGCGGACCCGGGGCGCTCCGCCCTAGGCTCGCGCCATGGCCCGATACTTCGACCTGCACCCGGTCAATCCGCAGCGACGGGCGCTCGGGCAGGTGATCGACGTGTTGCGCGCCGACGGCCTGATCGCCTACCCGACCGACTCCTGCTACGCGCTCGGCTGCCGGCTCGGCAACCGGGACGGGATCGACCGCATCCGCGCGATCCGCAAGCTCGACAGCAGGCACCACTTCACCCTCGTCTGCCGCGACTTCGCGCAGCTCGGGCAGTTCGTGCACGTCGACAACGCCGTGTTCCGCGCGATCAAGGCGACGACACCGGGCAGCTACACGTTCATCCTGCCGGCCACCAAGGAGGTGCCGCGCCGGTTGCTGCACCCGAAGAAGAAGACGGTCGGCGTGCGCATCCCGGACCACACGGTCACCCAGGCACTGCTGGCGGAGTTCGGCGAGCCGCTGCTGTCGAGCACGCTCCTGCTGCCCGGGCAGGAGGAGCCGCTGACCCACGGCTGGGAGATCAAGGAGGAACTCGACCACGTGGTCGAGGCGGTCCTGGACTCCGGCGACTGCGGCACCGAACCGACGACGGTCGTCGACTTCTCCTCGGGTGCCCCGGAGATCGTCCGGGAGGGTGCGGGCGATCCGGCGCTGTTCGCCTGAGCCGGTGCCCGCGGGCATCACCGCCGCAGGTGGAGCCACTCCCCGGCCTGGCCGCCGACGGCGGTGACGCCGGCCTCGCCGGGGTCGCGGCGGCCGGTGGCGAGGAGGCAGAACCCGACCGCCGGGCCGGTGACGCGGTCCGCCACGTCCTCCGGGCCGAACGTCCACACGAGGCCGGACGGGGCCGTCAGTTCGAAGCGGAACGGGCCGTCCGGAACCCGGCGCTGGTGGCGGCGGTACGCGTCGTCGCGGGTGCGGACGCAGTAGTAGGCCACGTGGCCCACGCTGTCCCCGCGGTCGAGGGGCGCGTCCAGTGCGTCGGCGATGTCCTGGCCGCACGCGAAGACCTCCGTCAGCGCCGCGGCCGCGAGGACCGACGGCCGCAGCGGCCCGCCGCGCCACGGCAGGGGCTCCTCCGGCGCGGCCGCCGCCAGCACCGCGTTCGCCTTGCGCTGCTCGGCCAGCCAGGTCAGCAGCGCCTCGTCCAGCGACCGGTAGGCGACCTGCGGGGTCACCCCGAACGCCTCGGGCGTCTCGACCGCCAGCCGGACGAGCCGGGCCGTCGAGGTCAGGCGCGCGAAGTGCGTCGTGACGTCCGGCCGCAGGCCCGGGCCGTAGCCGTGCCGCTCGGCGAGGGCCAGCAGCGCGTCGGTCTCCGTCACCAGGTCCTCGAACACGTCCGCCATGGGTGTCTCCCCTCGCTCGGGCCGGGCCGCACTCCCCAGCCTCACAGCGCGGGGGCCGCGCGCTCGACTCCCGGGTTGCGCTGCACCGCCCCCGGGCCGGATTCGGCTATGTTCGTGCACGCGAGGACCAAGTTCGACCGCGGAGGGAACCCGGCGTGAAGTACCAGCTGACCATGTACCTCGACCCCGACGTGATGGCTGCGCTGTCCGAGGCGCAGCAGGACGCGATCATGACCGGGCACCAGGACTTCATCAAGCGCATCCGCGACTCGGGCGAGTTCCTCAGCACGCAGGCGCTGGGCCCGGTCGGCGAGTCCGCCGTCGTGCGGGTCCGGTCCGGGCTGCCGGTGGTGAGCGACGGGCCGTTCCTCGAGACCAAGGAGTTCCTGGCCGGCTACTACCTCGTCGAGTGCGAAAGCCGCGAGCGCGCGCTCGAGCTCGCCGGGATGATCCCGGACGCCGCGATCGAGGGGCTCGCCATCGAGGTGCGCGAGGTCGTCTTCTACGCCGACCCCGAGAGCGCCGACTCCTGACATGACCGACGTCGGCGGCCTGCTCCGGCCGCTCGTCCCGCAGGTACTGGGCACGCTGGTGCGCCGGCACGGGCAGTTCGACGCCTGTGAGGACGCCGTCCAGGAAGCCCTGCTCGCGGCCAGCGTCCAGTGGCAGGCCGACGGGGTGCCCGGCGACCCGCGCGGCTGGCTGATCACCGTCGCGTCGCGGCGGCTGATCGACCACTTCCGCAGCGAGAGCGCGCGCCGCCGTCGTGAGGACACGGTGGCCGCGCTCGAACCGCAGGCCGAGGACGGGCCCGGCGAGGCGCGGCCCGGCGACCGCGACGACACGCTGTCGCTGCTGTTCCTGTGCTGCCACCCGGCGGTGTCCGCGCCGTCGCAGGTCGCGCTCACGCTGCGCGCGGTCGGCGGGCTGACCACGGCGCAGATCGCCAGTGCGTTCCTCGTCCCGGAAGCCACGATGGCGCGCCGGATCACGCGGGCGAAGGAGACCATCGCGGCGGCCGGGGCGCGGTTCACCGAGCCGTCGGCCGCCGACCTGCCCGAGCGGCTGCCGGTGGTGCTGCAGGTGCTGTACCTGATCTTCAACGAGGGGTACACCGCGACGTCGGGGGCGGACCTGCACCGCGTGGAGCTGACGGCCGAGGCCATCCGGCTGACCCGGGCGGTGCACGCGCTGCTGCCCGGCACCGGCGAAGTGGCCGGGCTGCTGGCGTTGATGCTGCTCACCGAGGCGCGGCGCGAAGCGCGGACCGGCCCGGGCGGCGAGCTGATCCCGCTGCAGGAGCAGGACCGCAGCCGCTGGGACGCGGCGCTCGTCGACGAGGGCGACGCGCTGATCGACGCGACGCTGGGCCGCACCGAGCTGGGCCCCTACCAGGTCCAGGCGGCGATCGCGGCGCTGCACGACCGCGCCCCCAGCGCGGCGGCGACGGACTGGGCGCAGATCGTCGAGCTGTATTCGGTGCTGCGGACGATGATGCCGGGGCCGGTGGTGACGGTGAACCAGGCCGTTGCGCTGGCCCAGGTGGCCGGACCGGACCGCGGACTGGAACTGCTGGACACGGTGGACCCGAAGCTGGACGTCGGCCGCCGGGCGGACGCGGTCCGGGCCCACCTGCTGGAACTGAAGGGCGACCGCGAGGCCGCGCGGGAGCACTACCTGCGCGCGGCCGAGCGGACGGCGAGCCTGCCGGAGCGGCAGTACCTCATGACCCGGGCCGGCCGGCTCGGGTCATGAGGCAGCGGTTCAGCGGACCACGATGCCCGAAGGGGGCTCCGGGGCCGCCGGGACGTGGAACAGGCGGGCGAACAGCTCCAGGTCCGCCTGGTCGCCCTCGATGAGGAGCCGGCCGGAGCGCACCGCCTCCGCCGCCGTGTGGGTTCCGCTCATCAGGTCGATGAGGGCCGAGCCGTGGGTGGTCCGGACCACCAGGTCCGCGCCCGGCAGGCGGCCTTCGCCCACCTTCACCGCGCCGTCCTCGACCATCGCGTGCACGATCATCCGGTCGCCGTAGTGGACCTCGTACGTCACCTGGACGCCCTGGGCCTGCTCCGAACGGAAGGTCGTGTACAGCGAGAGGATGGCCGAGTCGAGCGTGACGACGTCGCCAGGGGCCGGCTGCTGCAGGGAACGAGCGCCCCACAGCCCCAGGTCCAGCAGGACGTGGTCGAGCTCGCTGCCGTACTGGGTCAGCTCGTAGACCACGCCGGCGTCCAGTTCCCCGCGGACGCGGCGGCGGACGACGCCCGCCGACTCCAGCTCGTTGAGCCGCGCCGACAGGATGCTCGGCGGGATCTTCGGGAGCCCCGCCTGCAGTTCGTCGTAGCGCTTCGGGCCGAGCACCAGGTCGCGCACGACGAGCAGCGACCAGCGCTCGCCGACGATCTCGAGCGCCCGGGCGAGCCCGCAGAACTGCCCGTAGGCGCGGGTGTGCATCGTGGGCATGGCGTCCTCACTTCTTCTCGTGCGGTGGTACGGAACGGGTGAAGCTTCAGCGGTGATCCCCTTCGGAGATCAGGTCGCGGTGCAGCGTCTGGAGTTCGTCGCACGGCTCCACGCCGAGTTCGCCGGCGAGGCGCGAGCGCAGGACCCGGTAGACGCTCATGGCGTCGGACCGGCGGCCGCTGCGGCCGAGCACGCGCATCAGCTGGCCGTGCAGGGTTTCGTCGAGCGGGCTGCGCGTGGTCAGCGACCGGAGCTCGCCGATGAGCTCGCGGTGCCTGCCGCTGATGATCTCGGCCTCGATGCGCAGGTGCAGCACGCTTCGTTGCTGCTCCACCAGCTCCGTCCGGTAGGCCGAGAGGACCGGGCCGCAGTCGACGTTCGCCAGCGGCGCGCCGGACCAGAGCCGGAGCGCGTCGCGGTAGGCGTCGGCGGCGCCGGCGTGGTCGCCGGCCGCCCGGCGTTCGTGCCCCCTCTGCTGCAGCGCGTCGAAGTCGTACACGTCCACCTGGTCCGGCGTGATGTGCAGCGCGTACCCCGACTGGCGGGTGGCCAGCATCCGGTCCGCGTCGCCGGCGAGCCCGTGGTCGGCGATGCAGCGGCGGAGGTGGTAGACGTAGGTGTGCAACGTCGTCCGCACGGTCCGGGGCGGGTTGTCCGCCCACAGCTCCTGGATCAGCGTGTCGATGTGCACCATGCGTCCGGGACGCGTCACCAGCACGGCGAGCAGCTGCAGCACCTTGGGTGTCGTGGGCGCGTGGTCTAGACCATCGCGCAGCACCTCCAAAGGGCCGAGGACCGTGAACCGCACACCGTTTTCCCGGCTGCCGTGCGATCCTTCCGTTCGCCGTTCGTCGGAGTACATGACAGGCCTCCAGCATCGTCAAGGTGTCCGCGCGATCCCCAGTTCTTGCCTCGCGGGTCGGTGGACGGCCGAACTCCGGGCTCCTATCCGAATGTGACAGAGCGAGCCGGTCACAGCCAGTGAGCCGCCCATCAGACTCGCGGGGCAATCGCCCGCGGCAAACGTGCGTCCCGCAGTTTCGGCACCTGCGTTCCGCATGGTGCAGAACGCTTCCGCCCCAGGCCGCGACGCAGCGGTGTTAGCCGGATCGGCCCAGTCGCCGACACGGAGGAACCAACCGTTTTTCCGGGTGATGTGCAGCACACGGGCCCGTGGGTGCGTTTCGCACCCGGCGGCCGTGCACACCGCCGTGGACCGGGCGGGCCGGGCACAGAGGGGCGTCGATTTCCGCCCGGAATCCTCAAGAGCTCGTCAATCGATCTGCAATCCGCCGCGTCTTCCCTGGGCGTCAGGAGAACTGCCGACGGGGAATTAGAGGTTGGGCTCATGATGTTGCGATCGGTTGCGGCTGTCGGCGACGACAGCGGATTCGACGACTACCGGCAGGTGCCGGCGAGGGAGCGGTCCGAGACTCCGGTCCGCCCTGCCGTGCTCGCCGCGATCAAGACCATCCAGGAGCGGTACTTCGAGCCGCTCACACTCGCGGAGCTGGCGTCCGAGGTCTTCGTCAGCCGGTTCCACTTTTCGCGCATGTTCGCCGACGCCACCGGGGTGACCCCGGGCCGGTTCCTCACCGCGGTGCGGCTGTTCGAGGCGAAGCGGCTGCTGCTGACGACGTCGCTGAACGTCTCGGACATCGTCTGCAGCGTGGGCTACAGCAGTGTCGGCACGTTCACGAGCCGGTTCTCGCGGGCCGTCGGCATGACCCCGACGCAGTACCGCGAGCCGCAGGTCGCCGAGCTGCTCGTCGCGATTTCGCCGTCCTTCCAGCGGCTTCCGCCGCTGCGGATGCTGCGGGCGGCCGGGCGCAGCTGCGCGTCGCTGCAGAGCGGCACCGGCCGGCTGGCGCTGCAGCTGGACATGCCGGACGGCGCGACGCCCGCCGACACCCTCGTCGGGCTGTTCGCCGACGCGGTGCCGCAGTGCGGGCCGGTCGCCTTCGGCGGCATGGCCGGCATGAGCTCGGGCCAGCTCGCCATCCACGGCGTGCCGACCGGGCGCTGGACCGCGATCGCCGTGGCCCAGCACCAGCCGGGGCGGCTCCCCGGCCCGAAGTTCTCGATCGGCTACTCGACCGTGCAGGTCGCGCCCTTCGGCGAGTCGAGCGGCCGGGTGGGCCTGCGTGCCCCGGCGGCCACCGACGCGCCGATCGCGATCACGCTCGCGTCGAAGCAGTCGCCGTTCACCCAGCGGATGCTCGCAGCCCAGCGGCCGCACCTGCGCGCCGTCGCCTGATCCCCCCTCGACGAGTAAAGGACGACCACGGATGTCGACCGTCATCGGAGTGCTCCGCAAGCGGTTCCTCGCTCCCTCGCTCGCCTCGGTCGGGTTCGCCGAGCGCGGCTTCCCGGTCACCCACACCGACGCGACGGCCCGGCTGGAGGCGGTGCCGCAGGCCGTGGTGTGCGGGTTCGAATGGGCCATCGAAGGCGCTTCGCTGTGGGAGATCGAGCGCCGCCTCGCGCTGATCGAGCCGGAGCAGCGCGGGTTCGCCTACGAGGGCGCCACGATGGGCTACACGATCCTCGACGCCATGCCCGGCGGCGGCCGGGACCGGACCCGCGAGCTGCTCGAAGGGCCGGCCCGCCCGCACATCTTCCTGACCTACATCGGGATCGGCTTCGCCATGGCGCGGCTGCCGCGTCCACTGTGGAAGAACATCCTGCCCGAGCTGACCGGGGTGGCCTACCACCCGGTGATGAGCTGGCTGGCCGTCGACGGCTACGGCTTCGACCGCGCCTACTTCGACACCGGGAAGTGGGTCGGCGAGCAGGCCGACCCGGTGCCCTACCCGTGGGCGGGCCGTCCGGAGTACTTCGGCCGCGCGTTCGACCAGGGCGTCGGCCGGGCGCTGTGGTTCATCAACGGCGGCAACCCCGACGCCGTGGCGGCCGCGGTCGGGAAGTTCCCCGAGCCCCGCCGGGCGGACCTGTGGAGCGGGGTCGGGCTCGCCGCGACCTTCGCCGGCGGCAGCGACCAGGCCGGGCTCGGCCGGCTGCGCCGCGCGGCCGGGGAGTACTACGACGAGCTGGCGCTCGGCGTCGTCTTCGCGGTCAAGGCCCGCACGTACTCCTCCTACGTCCCGGCCCACACCCACCTCGCGGCCGGCGTGCTCACCGACCTGTCCGTGCAGGGCGCGCAGAACCTCGCCGACCGCACCGAGCAGGCCGACGGGGACGACGGGCCGGAGCCGCCCTACGAGCTGTGGCGGCAGCGGATCCGCGCCGAATTCGACCAGGCCGCCCGGCGCCGGGCCGGCTGAGCGGGCCCACTGCGCGTGATCCGCACGCAAGCGTGGAGTAGAGCGCTGACCAGCGGATCTGTGAACGTAGAACGTAGAACCGAACCGTCCTATTCGACCCTAAGGGGGAGAGCGCGTTGGGCAATGGTTGGCGCACACTGCGACGCCGCATCCTGACACCGAACGTCTCGGAAACCTCGCTGGAGAAGCGAGGCTTCCACCGGAAGAGCCCAGCCGCGCAGGAACGGCTCGAGACGGTCGGGGAGAAGTTCCTCCTCGGGTACGCGCACGCTGTCGAAGCGAAGTCGGTCGAGCAGGCCGAAGAATGGCTGGACCGCATCCCGCCGCAGTTCCGCGGGTTCGCCTACGAAGGCGCGGGAATGGGGTACGGCGTCCTCGACGGGCTGCCGTTCGGCAAGAGCACGAACATCGCCGAATTCCTGGCGGGCCCGGGCGAGAAGCACGACTACATCATCTACGTCGGCGTCGGCTGGGCGATGGCCCGGCTCCCGCGGTTCGCCTGGCCGAAGGCCTCGGCGTTCGACCCGCTGCTGCGCTGGCTCGTGCTCGACGGCTACGGCTTCCACCAGGCGTACTTCAAGACCGGCAAGTACATCGGGCAGCAGCACCAGGACCGGAACTTCTCCTGGCCGGACCGCCGCTACGACGGTTACGCGCTGCGGGCCATCGACCAGGGCATCGGCCGGGCCCTGTGGTTCATCTGCGGCACCGACGTCGAACTGGTGACCAAGACGATCGAGGAGTTCCCCGAGTCGCGCCACGGCGACCTGTACGCCGGGGTCGGGCTGGCCTCGACCTACGCGTGCGGCGTCACCGCCGACGAGCTGGCGGAACTGGTCGACCGGGCCGGGATCCACCACGGCCCGCTGGCCCAGGGGAGCGCCTTCGCCGCCGAGTGCCGGGTGCGCTCGGGCCTGATGATCCCCGAGACCGAGATGGCGGCCCGGGCGATCTGCGGGCTGCCCGCCGAACGCGCCGCGGCCATCACCCAAGAGGTCCGGCCGGCGGTGGTCGTCGACGGCGACGACGTCCCGGCCTTCGAAACCTGGCGGCAGCGGATCGCCGAAGAAGTGCTGACCCACGGAGGGAAGAACAAATGACCGCGACCTTCGGCTGGCTGCGCAAGCAGCTGGCGGGCATCGTGGCGCTGGTGCTGATCCTCGGCCTCTTCATGGTCGCGCGGCTGCCCGGCGTCTCGGCCGCCGAACAGGACTCGATGGCGAGCAAGTTCCACTTCACCCCGATGACGATCGCGCTGCCCGCGGCGAAGAAGTCGCAGTCGATCCGGACGGTGAACAAGGAGTACGAGAAGATCGCGGCCTGGATCTCCTCGGTCGGCGCCGCGATCGCGATCAACGACATCAGCGGCAGCGGCAAGCCGAACGACCTCTGCCTCGTCGACCCGCGCAGCGACCAGGTCGTCATCACGCCGGCGCCGGACTCCGGCCCGCGGTACGCGCCCTTCGCGCTCGACCCCGCGCCGGCCCTGCCGACCTGGGACTACATGGCGCCGATGGGCTGCGTCCCCGGTGACTACAACGAAGACGGCCGCACCGACGTCCTGGCCTACTACTGGGGCCGGACCCCGGTCCTGTTCCTCCAGAAGGCCAACGCGACCAAGTTCGACGCCTCCGCGTTCCAGCCGACCGAGCTGGTGCCGGGCAACAACCGCGGCGCGGACGGCAAGTACACCGGTCCGCTGTGGAACACCGACTCCGTCACCATCGGCGACTTCGACGGCGACGGGCACGTCGACGTCTTCGTCGGGAACTACTTCCCGGACAGCAAGGTCCTCGACCCGAACGCCGACGGCGGCATCACGCTGAACCAGTCGATGTCGCACGCGACGAACTCGGGCGCCAAGTACATCTTCCGCTGGACCGGCGCCTCCTCCGGCGCGAACCCGAGCGCGCACTACGTCGACGCGTCGCAGGGCATCCCGGAAAGCGCGCGCCTGGGCTGGACGCTGGCTTCGAGCGCGACCGACGTCGACGGCGACAACCTGCCGGAGCTCTACATCGCCAACGACTTCGGGCACGACCACTTCCTGTACAACAAGTCCACGCCGGGCCACATCGAGCTCGCCGAGGTCACCGGCGTCCGCGGGATCGCCGACCCGAAGTCGAAGGTGCTGGGCCACGACTCCTTCAAGGGGATGGGCGTCGACTTCGGCGACCTGAACCACGACGGCCTCTACGACCTGTTCGTCAGCAACATCACGACGTCGTGGGGCATCGAAGAGTCGAACTTCCAGTTCATGAACGAGGCGAAGAACAACGCGGACCTGACCCGGCAGTTCAAGGACGGCGTCGCGCCGTTCCACGACGACAGCGCCGAGAAGGGTACGGCCTGGTCCGGCTGGGGCTGGGACGTCAAGATCCAGGACTTCAACAACAGCGGCGAGAACCAGATCGCGCAGGCGACCGGGTTCGTCAAGGGCCAGGTCAACCGCTGGCCGAACCTGCAGGAGATCGCCACGGCCCACGACGGCCTGCTGTCCAACCCGTTCTGGTGGCCGAACGCGCGTGCCGGTGACGACATCGGTGGCGACCAGACGCTGCACTTCTTCGTGAAGGGCCCGGACGGCCGTTACGCCGACCTCGCGCCGAAGCTGGGGCTGGCGGTGCCGGTGCCCACCCGCGGGATCGCGGTCGGGGACACCGACGGGGACGGCCTGCCCGAGTTCGCGGTCGCGCGGCAGTGGGAAGAGCCGATCTTCTACCACAACGACAGCCCGAACCCCGGCAAGTACCTGCAGCTGAAGCTGACCACCGACGCCCCGGTGGCGCCCGGCCCGCTGCCCGCGGCCGGTGTGCCCGCGATCGGCGCCCAGGTCACCGTGACGACCTCGGACGGCAAGAAGTACCTCGGCCGGGTCGACGGCAGCAGCGGGGAGGCCGGCCGGCGCAGCTTCGACATCCAGATCGGTCTCGGCCAGAACGTCAGCGGCCCGCTCGACGTGCACCTGCAGTGGCGGGACCGGACCGGGCAGCTGCGGACGCAGAACCTGAAGCTCGAACCCGGTTGCCACATGTACCAGCTCGGCACCACGGCGAAGGAAGCGATGTGACATGGCCACCCCGACTCTGACCAAGGTGGACAGTGCGCCGCCGAAACGGACCAACAAGGTCATCACCGCACTGCGGCGCTTCGCGATCTCGATCACCATCTTCAACATCATCGGCTACACGGTCCTCGGCTTCGAACAGCCGTGGCTGTACCCGTTCGTCGCGCTGGCGACCGCGTACACCACGGAGATCGTGCTCGAGATCATCAACGCCCGGGTGACCCACCGCGAGGTCCGGTTCCGGGGCAACGGGTTCAAGGGGCTCGCGGAGTTCCTCCTCCCGTCGCACATCACCGGTCTCGCGCTGAACATGCTGACCTACGTCAACGACCAGATCCTCGTGATGATGTTCGGCGTCGTCGTCGCCGTCGGCACGAAGTGGGTCCTGCAGGCCCCGGTGTACGGCCGGATGCGGCACTACATGAACCCGTCGAACTTCGGCATCACGGCCATCCTGCTCGTGTTCCCGTGGGCCAGCATCGCCCCGCCGTACCACTTCACCGAGCAGATCCCGACCTGGGGCGGCTGGCTGATCGTCGCCATCATCCTCGTGTCGGGCACGGTGCTCAACGCGATGCTGACCGGCCGCATGTTCCTCATCGCGGGCTGGCTGAGCTTCTTCGTCGTCCAGGCCTTCGTCCGCGGCTGGCTCTTCGGCACGTCGATCCCCGGCGCGCTGGCGATGGGCACCGGCGTCGCGTTCGTGCTCTACACCAACTACATGGTGACCGACCCGGGCACGTCGCCGTCGAAGCCGGCCTCGCAGTTCACCTTCGGGGCCGGGGTGGCGCTCGCGTACGGCTTCTTCACCGCCGTGCACGTGGCCTACGGGCTGTTCCTGGCCACCGCGACCGTCTGCCTGATCCGCGGGATGTTCCTGTGGGGCCTGCACTTCTCGAACAAGGCGCGGATCAGGTTCGAGTCCGAGCAGGCTGCGCAGAAGGCCAAGCTCGAGCTCGCGCCGCCGGCGGCGGAGACCGGCGACGAGAAGCCCGGGGCTGTCGCGGCATGACGGTCCCGTCGGACGAAGCCCGGGCGGCGCGCACCGCGCCGCCCGGGCCGCCGCGCCGGGCGACGTTCCGGTTGCTGAAGCAGCTCTTCACCGACCGGCTCGCGCTCATGGGCGACAACGCCGAAACGTACGGCGACGTCGTCCGCATCGCCATCGGACCGAAGGCGATGTACCTCGTCAACCACCCGGATCTGGCCAAGCACGTGCTCGCGGACAACGCCGCGAACTACCACAAGGGCATCGGCCTTCAGGAGGCCCGCCGGGCCCTCGGCGACGGCCTGCTCACCAGCGACGGGGACACCTGGAAGAAACAGCGCCGGACCATCCAGCCGGTGTTCCAGCCGAAGCGGATTTCGCGGCAGGCCGCCGTGGTGGCGTCCGAAGTGGACGCCTTGATCCAGCGGCTGGCCGCGCACGACGGGCCGGTCGAGATCCTGCACGAGATGACCGGGCTGACGCTCGGCGTGCTCGGCAAGACGCTGCTCGACGCCGAACTCGGCGGCTACGAGACGCTGGGCCACTCGTTCGAGGCCGTGCAGGACCAGGCCATGTTCGAGGCGGTCACGCTGAGCATGGTCCCGCAGTGGGTGCCGCTGAAGAAGCAGCTGGAGTTCCGGACCGCGCGCGACGACCTGCGACGGATCGCCGACGAGCTCGTCGAGCAGCGGCTGGCGAACCCGGTCGAGAACGGCGAAGACGTGCTGTCGCGGCTGATCGCGTCCGGGTCGGAGCAGGGTGCGTCGCGCGAGCGGATGCGGGACGAGCTGATCACGCTGCTGCTGGCCGGCCACGAGACCACCGCGAGCACGCTCGGCTGGGCGTTCCACCTGATCGACGAGCACCCCGAGGTCGGCGAGCGGCTGCACGCCGAAGCCGTCGAAGTGCTCGGCGACCGGCTGCCCGAGCACGAGGACCTGCGGCGGCTGACCTACACGGTCGCGGTGGTCGAAGAGGTCATGCGGCTGTACCCGCCGGTGTGGCTGCTGCCGCGGATCGCCCAGGCCGACGACGAGATCGGCGGGTACCACGTGCCGGCCGGGTCCGACGTCGTCGTCGTGCCCTACACCCTGCACCGGCACCCCGGGTTCTGGACCGACGCCGAGCGCTTCGACCCGGGCCGGTTCACCGCCGCGGAGCGGCCGCCGCGGTACGCCTACCTGCCCTTCGGGGCCGGGCCGAGGTTCTGCATCGGCAACAGCCTCGGGGTGATGGAGGCGGTGTTCGTGCTCGCCATGGCCGCGCGCGACCTGGAACTGCGCAAGGTGCCCGGCAAGGTCGTCGAACCCGAGGCGATGCTCTCGCTGCGGGTTCGCGGCGGGCTGCCGATGACGGTGCAACGCCGGGAGCGTGTGCGGCGGGCCGACGCCGCCTGAAATCTGCTGTGGACATTCGACGAGGAGGTAGGCCGGTGCAACCCGAGGCCACCGAAGAAGAACGCGTCAAGAACATGACCCTCGAGGCCTACGCGGACACGATCGTGCCGGGGGAGAAGCGGTTCCCGGAAGACCGGGCGGTCGCCGGGGCCGCCCCCGGCCCGGGGTCGGTGGCGGCGGGCGCGCTCGACCTGCTGAACTTCGACGCCACCGGCGTCACGGCCGGTCTGCCGTACCTCGCGCAGTCGCTCAACGACCACGCGAAGTCCTACGCGGGCGAGGTGGAGCTGGAGCTCGACCACGACGTCCCGCCGTTCGTCGCGCTGCCGTACGAGCACCGCCGCGAACTGGTGCGCCGGCTGACCACGCCGGGGCACCCGGAGAAGGACGGCTGGGTCAGCCTCGCGCTGTTCTGCAACATGGCCTTCGACAGCGCCGCGCACCTGCACACCGCCGAGGCCATCCGCGACGGCCACCCCGGCCTGCTGGCGCTGGGGTACACGCCGCCGGACGCGGACGGGTTCTGGCGGTACCCGAAGTACGGCTACGGCCGCAAGCTGGCCGAAATCCACCCCGACACGACTGCCTCCGGGAGCCCGGCATGAGCGAGCTTGCGAGTGAATCATTCAACACAGCGCGCCGGCTCAGGCGTTCAACGAGCGTCAGCGAGGTGACCGCATGAGCGCGATCGACAAGACCGACGTCGTCATCGTCGGCAGCGGTTTCGGCGGGTCGATCCCGGCCTACCACCTCGCGGCGGGCGGGGCCAAGGTGACCGTGCTGGAACGTGGGCCGTGGCTGGCCGCGGCCGACTTCGAGCACGACTACCTGCTCGGCTCGTCCTACACCCGCGCGTTCGACTTCGTCGTCGGCGACGGGATGAGCGTGCTGGGCGGCAACTGCGTCGGCGGCGGCAGCGTGGTGTACTTCGCCGCGATGCCGCGGGCGCCCCGGTTCGTGTTCGAACGCCACGGCAGCATCGGGCGCCGGATGTGGCCTTCGGTCATTTCCCGGGACACGCTGGAGCCGTGGTACGACCGCGTCGACGAGTCGATTCCGGTGTCCAAACAGGACTGGAGCGACGTCTCCTACGCCGGTGGCCTGTGGGCCGCGGCCTGCAACCACTCCGGACGCACCGCCAACCCGGCGCCGGTCGCGGTCGACAACGACACCTGCGTCAACTGCAACTTCATGATGGCGGGCTGCAAGTTCGACGCCAAGCGGTCGATGCTGACGAACTACCTGCCGGCGGCGCTGGCGCACGGCGCCGAGATCCGGCCGCTGCACGAGGTCCAGCGGCTCGAGCGCACCGAGGACGGCAGCTACCGCGTCCACTTCGACGTCGTCGACGAAGAGGACTACCGGGTGCACACCGGCACCGGCGTGATCGAGGCGAAGGTCGTCATCATCGCCGCCGGCGCCGGCGCGACCCCGGTGATCCTGCAGCGCTCGGAGGCCGACCTCGGCGAGATGCCGCACGGTGTCGGCCGGTACTTCTCCGGCAACGGCGAGCGGCTCAACACCGCGATCATCGACGAGGACCGCGTCCGCGAGGTGCTGGGACTGTCGCGTGAGGACGGTCCGGTGTACTCGGCCAACCACATCGGCAAGGGCCCGACCGTCGCGAACTGGGACAAGCTCGACGGGTCGCTGCCGGAGTACGAGCGGTATTCGCTGGAGCAGCTGTACTTCCCGCCGGGGCTGGGGACCATCCTCGCCCAGGTGCCCGGCGGCGAGGAGCCGCGCTGGTACGGGGCGGAGAAGAAGGAGCTCCTCAAGCAGTGGGCCAACTGGCTGACGATCTTCCTGATGACCGAGGACGACAACGAAGGCGTCTTCGGCACCCCGCCGCCCACCGGCAACGCCTACCGGATTTCGCAGCAGATGCTCGGCCGCGGCCCGCTGCGCTACGACCCGACGCCGAACACGCGTCGCGGCTGGGCGCTGGCCGACGCCGACTGCAAGGCGATCATCGAGAAGGACGGCATCGCTCGCGTGGCCCCTTGGACCAACGACGTCGTCGGGGCGTACACCGTGCACCCGCTGGCGTCCTGCCGGATCGGGGACGACGAGGCGACGTCCGCGCTGCACCCGAACCACGAGCTGCGCAACCACCCGGGCATCTTCGTCACCGACAGCGCGTCGGTGCCGGGCGCGCTCACGGTGAACCCGGCGATGACCATCGCCGCGCTCGCCGAGCGGTCCATCCCGGGCATCGTCCGGGCCCTCCAGGCCCGCGACGTCGACGTCAAGTACGGCGCCCCGGCCCCCGACGGCTCCATCACGGGCCGCCGCGCAGTGTCCAAACTGGACCTGGTCGCCGGAAACTGAGAAACCACATGTGATCAGACGGGCATCACGTGTGATTGAAGGGGCATCACGTGTGATTGGGAGGGCATCGAGTGTGATGCCCCTCGAATCACGCGTGTGTCCCCTCTGATCACGCGTGATGCCCGTTGGGTTCGGGAGGAAAGTATGGCGCCGGGAGTGGTGCGGGTTGCGTTGCGGCGGACGCTTCGGGATGTGAAGTACGTCGATGTCGTGCGGGCGCGGCGGGCGCGGGGGCTGGTCAAGGACGTCTACCGGCAGGTGGAACGGGACTTCGGGATGCTCGCCCCGCCGATCGCGCTGCACTCGGCGGCGCCGGAGGTGCTCGCGGCGGCGTGGCTGGTGCTGCGGGAGTCGCTGGTGGCGGCCGGAACGGCGAGCCGGGCGGACAAGGAGGTCGTCGCGGCTTCGGTGTCGGCGGCGAACTCGTGCCCGTACTGCGTCGAGGTGCACGGGATGGCGCTCGGTTCGCTGGGCGATCCGGCCGCCGCCGCGGCGATCGAGGCCGGGGACACGCAGGCCATCCAGGACCGCGACACGCGGGCACTGGCGCTGTGGGCCCGGGGCGAAGGCGGCCTGCCCGCGGACGTCCCGGCCGCGACGGCGGTGGAGTTCACCGCCGTCGCCGTCGCGTTCCACTACCTCAACCGGGTGGTGAGCGTGTTCCTCGGGCCGTCGCCGCTGCCCGAGTCGGTCCCGCCGCAGGCGCGGGAGAAAGCCAAGGCCGTCCTGGGTTTCCTGCTCAAACCGGGAGCAGCGCCGCCGGCCGGGCAGGCGCTGGAGCTGCTGCCCCCCGCGCCCGGTGACACGCCCGCGAGCCCGCTCGACGACGCTTTCGCGCGCGCCACGGCGGCCGTGGAAGCCGCGGGGGAACGCTCGGTCCCTTCCCGCGTGCGTGACCTCGTCCGCCGCGAACTCAAGAACTGGGACGGGAAACCGCCCGGGCTGGGCCGCGCGTGGGTCGAGCCGGTGCTCGCCGAGCTGCCACCCGAAGAACGGGCCGCGGGACGGCTGGCGCTGCTGACGGCCAAGGCGGCGTACCAGATCACCCCGGCGGACGTCGCCGCCGTCCGTCCGGAAAGGACGGACGATCGCGGCCTGGTGGAGCTGGTGTCGTGGGCGGCTTTCACCGCGGCCGTGGCTGCCGGTGAACGGCTGCCGCACCGCGCGCGAAGAGAAGACTTCCCAGGTCGGCGCGGGTGATGATCGAAAGGTCGGATCGCCCGCCGGGGCGCGCAGCACCGGGACACACCGAATCGCCCGGTTCGCGCCGCCGCCCCGCGCGGTGGCCGATCCGCTCGGCCGGCGGTCGCCGCACGGTGGCTCGCCGCCTCCGCGGCGGCCGCCGGCCCACGAAAGACGTCGCATCGGTGAGAGGACAGACGCGTGACTGACACCAGGGGCGTGATCGCCGACCTGACCGTCGAGGCCGAGGAAGTCGACGCGCTCGTCGCGGGCCTCGCCGACCACGGGTGGGACATGCCGACCCCCGCACCCGGCTGGCGCGTCCGGCACCAGATCGGGCACCTCGCCTTCATCTTCCGCATCGCCGGCCTGTCGGCCGCGCAGCCCGAAGCCTTCGTGGCGATGACGAAGTCGCTCGAGTCGGTCGGGTTCGAGAAGGCCGTCGAAGGCGCGTTGCAGGAGTACATCCACGACCCGGCCGAGGTGCTGCTGACGCGCTGGCGGGCCGAGCGGGACGCCGGCATCAAGGCCCTCGCGGCCGTGCCCGGCGACCAGCTGGTGCCGTGGCTGGTGAACCCGCTGCCGCCGTACGTGCTGGCCTGCGCCGGCATGATGGAGCTGTTCGGCCACGGCCAGGACATCGCCGACGCGCTGGGCGTGCGCCCGGTGCGCACCGACCGGATCCGGCACCTCGTCGGGTTCGCCGTGCGGGTCCGGGACTTCGGCTACGAGGCGCGCAACCTGACGCCGCCGTCGGAGGAGTTCCGGTTCGAGCTCACCGCGCCCTCGGGCGCGCTCTGGACGTTCGGGCCCGCGGACGCCGAACAGCGGATCAGCGGCAGCGCCGAGGACTTCTGCCTGCTGGTCACCCGGCGGCGGCACCGCTACGACCTCGACGTGCGGGCCAAGGGCACGCTGGCCGACCAGTGGCTCGACATCGCCCAGGCCTACCGCGGGCCGGCGGGCGAGGGCCGCCGCCCGGGTCAGTTCGGCGCCTGAATTTTCCTGACAGACAGCAGAAGCCCTTGTTCGAGCGTGCTGACGTGGTGGCCGCGGGGCAGGCAGAAAGAAGACGGTCCGCACCACCCGGGTGATGCTGGACCGGACGGCCCGGCGGACCGGGCACCGGGCGGCGGCCGAGACCGCCGCCCGATGGCGAAGACCGGGACGGGATCCAGGATCCCGTCCCGGAGGACAGCGGGGACCTGAAGGTTCCGGTGATACGGGGCTCGAGAGCCAGTGGGAGTGCGGTGGCATGAGCGTAGAGCGGATTTCGATCGTCGGTATCGGTCTCCGGTACCCCGACGCGAGTTCTCCGGAGGAGCTCTGGGAAAACGTGCTGGCCGGGCGCCGGGCGTTCCGCAGGCTGCCGGACGAACGGATGAACCGGGCGGACTACTACTCGCCCGACCCGAAGGCGCCGGACCGCTTCTACGCGCAGAAGGCGGCCGTGCTGCGGGACTACGAGTTCGACCGGGTCGCGCACAAGGTCGCCGGCAGCACCTTCCGGGCGACCGACACGACGCACTGGCTCGCCCTCGAGGTCGCCGCACAGGCGCTCGCGGACGCCGGGTTCGCCGAGGGTGACGGGATCCCCAAGCAGAGCACCGGTGTCGTCATCGGCAACAGCCTCACCGGGGAGTTCTCCCGCGCCAACATCATGCGGCTGCGCTGGCCGTACGTGCGCCGCACGGTCGCGGCGGCGTTGAGCGCCCGCGGCTGGGAGGACGAGGACACCGCGGGCTTCCTGCGGGAACTGGAAGTCCAGTACAAGGAGCCGTTCCCGGAGATCAACGAGGACACCCTCGCCGGTGGCCTGGCGAACACCATCGCCGGCCGCGTCTGCAACTACTTCGACTTCGCCGGCGGCGGCTACACCGTCGACGGTGCCTGCTCGTCCTCGCTGCTGTCGGTGGTGACCGCGGCCAACGCGCTCGTCCAGGGCGACCTCGACGTCGCCATCGCCGGCGGTGTCGACCTGTCGATCGACCCGTTCGAGGTGATCGGCTTCGCGAAGACCGGCGCGCTCGCCAAGCGCGAGATGAAGGTCTACGACGCCGACTCCAACGGCTTCTGGCCCGGCGAAGGCTCGGGCATGCTCGTCCTGATGCGCGAGAGCGACGCGCTCGAGCAGGGCAAGCGGATCTACGCGTCGATCGGCGGCTGGGGCGTCTCCTCCGACGGCAAGGGCGGCATCACCCGGCCCGAGGCGGCCGGGCACCGGCTGGCCCTCAAGCGCGCCTACGACCGCGCCGGCTACGGCGTCGAGACCGTCTCCTACTTCGAGGGCCACGGCACCGGCACCGCGCTGGGCGACGCCACCGAGATCGAGGCGCTGTCCACCGCCCGCCGCGACGCCGACCCGCTGGCCAAGCAGGCCGCGCTGTCGACGATCAAGGGCAACATCGGCCACACCAAGGCCGCGGCCGGGGTGGCCGGCCTGATCAAGGCGACGCTGGCGGTCTACCACCAGGTCATCCCGCCCGCCACCGGGCACTACGAGCCGCACGAGTCGCTGACCGGGACGTCGGCGCGGATGTACGTCCCGCGTGACGCCACGCTCTGGCCGGAGGACCAGCCGGTCCGCGCCGGTGTCTCGGCGATGGGCTTCGGCGGCATCAACTCCCACGTCACGGTCACCGAGGCGCCGACCGCGGCCCGTCGCCGCGAGCTCGGCGAGCGGGCCAGGGCGCTGGTCGCCGGCCGTCAGGACGCCGAGCTGCTGCTGTTCGACGCCGACGACGTCGCGACCCTGCGCGGGAACATCGCGGCGGCACTGGAGTCGGTGCCGAAGCTGTCGTTCGCCGAGCTGACCGACCTCGCCGGTGCGCTGGCGAAGGACCTGTCGGGCAAGCCGGTGCGCGCCGCGGTCGTCGCGGCCAACCCGGAGCACGCCGAGCGCAAGCTCACCAAGCTCCTCGAACAGCTCGAGTCGGCCGACTCGGTCTTCGACGGCGCCGACGGCATCTTCGCGGGCCACCGCACCTCCGCGCCGACCATCGGCTACCTGTTCCCCGGCCAGGGCTCCGGCCGCGGTGGCGACAGCGCGCTGCGCCGCCGGTTCCCGGTGGCCGACGAGATCTACCGCGCCGCCGGGCTGCCGGCCGGCGGCGACCAGGTCGCCACCGAGGTGGCGCAGCCCCGGATCGTCACCGGTTCGCTGGCCGCGCTGCGGGTGCTGCGCTCGTTCGGCATCGAGGCGTCGACCGCCACCGGCCACAGCCTGGGCGAGCTGACCGCCCTGCACTGGGGCGGCGCGCTCGACGAGCGCGGGCTGCTCGCGCTGGCGAAGGTCCGCGGCAAGGTGATGGCCACGACGACCGGTGACGGCACCGGCGCGATGGCGGGCATCGCCGCCTCTCCCGGCCGCGTCGAAGAACTCGGCCTGGGCGACGACGTCGTCATCGCCGGGTACAACGCGCCCGAGCAGACAGTGATCTCCGGACCGGCCGCCTCGATCGACCGGATCGTCGCCCGTGCGAAGGCCCAGGGCGTCGGCGCCACCCGGATCAAGGTCTCGCACGCCTTCCACTCGCCGGCGGTCGAGCCGGCCGCGAACGCCATGACCGAGCAGCTGGGTCAGTTCGCCTTCTCCCGGCTGGAACGGCCGGTCGTCTCCACCGTCAGCGGCGACGTCCTGCACGCCGCGGAGAACCTGCCCGAACTGCTGCGCGACCAGATCGTGCTGCCGGTCCGCTTCCGCGAAGCCGCCGCCAAGGTGGCCGAGCGCAGCGACCTGGTGGTCGAGGTCGGCCCCGGCCGGGTGCTGACCGGGCTGTTCGAGGAGATCGCCCCGGAGACACCGGTCCTCGCGATCGACACCGACAACGCGTCGCTGCAGGCGCTGCTGCGGGTCGTCGGCGCGGCGTTCGCGCTCGGTGCCCAGGTGTCGGTGGACGCGCTGTTCGAGGGCCGCGTCGTCCGGACCCTGCCCGTCGACGGCCAGTTCAACTTCCTCGCCAGCCCCTGCGAAGCGGCTCCGACGATCGACAGCGAGCTGGCCGCCGAGCTGGCCGCGGAGAAGGCGCAGGCCGCCGATGCCGACGCCACCGCCGAGGGCGACGGCGGCTCGACGCTGGACCTGCTGCGCAAGCTCGCCGCCGAGCGCGTCGAGCTGCCCCTGGAGACCGTCACCGCCGACACCCACCCGCTCGACGACCTGCACCTGTCGTCGATCACGGTCGGGCAGCTGGTCAACGACGTCACCCGGGCCCTGGGCCGTCCCGCACTGGAAGGCATGCCGAACTTCGCGACCGTGTGCCTCGGTGAGCTCGCCGAGATGATCGACGAGCTGGCGCAGACGGCCAAGCCGACCGACTCCGGTGCGGGCGAGGCCCCGGGCGTCGGGCCGTGGGTCCGGCCGTTCGCGGTCGAGTACGTGCCGGCGCCGCGGCCGGCCGCGGACCTCACGCCGGGCGCGGGCAACGCCCAGTGGCAGGTCTTCGCGACACCGCGGCACCCGCTGGCCGAGCCGCTGAAGGCCGCGCTGGCGAAGTCCGGTGCCGGCGACGGCGTGCTGCTCTGCCTGCCCGCGGACTGCGACTCCAGCCACGTCGGCCTGTTCCTCGACGCCGGCCGCGCGGTCATGGCCGCCCCCAACGGCACGCGCTTCGTGGTCGTGCACCACGGCTACGGCGCGGCCGGCCTGGCCAGGACCCTGCGGCTCGAGGACCCCTCGGCGAAGACGACGATCATCGACTTCGCCAACCCGACGCCGGAGGAGACGGACGAAATCGCCTCGGCCGTGACCACCGTGGTGGCCGAGGTCGCCGCGACCACGGACTTCACCGAAGCCCGCTACGGCGCGGACGGCGGACGCACGGTGCCGCGGCTGTCCGCGCTGCCGGCCCCGAAGCCCGGCCCGATCCGCGACTCGCTGGACGCTTCCGACGTCCTGCTCGTCACCGGTGGCGGCAAGGGCATCACCGCGGAGAGCGCGCTGGCGCTGGCCAAGGACTCCGGTGCCCGGCTGGCCCTGCTCGGCCGGAGCGACCCGGAGACCGACAGCGAGCTGGCGGAGAACCTCGACCGCATGGAGGCGGCGGGCATCCGCTACCGCTACGAGCGCGCCGACGTCACCAGCGCCCCGCAGATCGCCGAGGCGGTCGCCCGGGTCGAGGCCGAACTCGGCCCGGTCACGGCGATCCTCCACGGCGCGGGCCGCAACGAGCCGGCCGCCCTCTTCTCCCTCACGGAGGACAGCTTCCGCAAGACCCTCGCCCCGAAGATCGGCGGCCTCAACGCGGTGCTCGCCGCGGTGGACCAGGACCGGATCAAGCTCCTGGTCACCTTCGGCAGCATCATCGGCCGGGCCGGCCTGCGCGGTGAGGCGCACTACGCCACGGCGAACGACTGGATGACCGAGCTGACCCTGCGCTTCGGCCAGGAGCACCCGAAGGCGCGGGCGATCGCGCTGGAGTGGTCGGTCTGGTCGGGCACCGGCATGGGCGAGAAGCTCGGCGTGGTCAGCGCCCTGATGCGCGACGGCATCACGCCGATCCCGACCGAGGAGGGCATCACCATCCTCCGCCAGGTGCTGGCCGACCCGGCCGCGCCGCCGGTGCTGGTGGTCTGCGGCCGCACGTCGGGCCTGGCCACGCTGCCGATCCAGAAGCGGGAGCTGCCGCTGACCCGGTTCGTCGACCGCGCGATCGTGCACTACCCGGGCGTCGAGCTGATCACCGAGGCCGACCTGTCCGACGGTGCCGACCCGTACCTGACCGACCACCTGCTCGACGGGCAGCTGCTGTTCCCGGCGGTGCTCGGCATGGAGGCCATGACGCAGGCCGCGGCGGCGACGCTGGACCGCACCGGCACCCCGGTGCTCATCGACGTCGAGTTCCTCCGGCCGATCATCGTCTCGCCCGGCGGGTCGACCACGGTCCGGCTGGCCACGCTGGCCCGCGACGCCGACACCGTGGACGTCGTGATCCGCAGTGACGAGACCGGTTTCAGCGCCGACCACTTCAAGGCGCGGCTCAGCTTCGCCCGGCCGGACGAGATCGGCGAGTGCGTGCCCCGCGACGTCGCGCTGCCGCCTGTCCCGGTGGAGCCGATCAGCGAGCTGTACGGCTCGGTCCTGTTCCAGGGCAAGCGGTTCCAGCGGGTCCTCGGCTACCGCCGGGCGAGCGCCCGGCACGCGGTCGCCGAGATCTCGACCAGCGCGGACCACTACTGGTTCGCCCCGTTCCTCCCGCAGGAGCGGCTGCTGGCCGACCCCGGCACGCGGGACGCGATGATGCACGCGATCCAGTGCTGCGTCCCCGACGCGACGCTGCTGCCGCAGGGCATCGAGAAGCTGTACCTGGCCGAGCCGGGTGCGCAGCACGACGAGTACGTCCTGCTGGACGCGAAGGAACGCTTCCAGGACGGCGACAGCTACGTCTACGACCTCGACGTGCGCAACCCCGACGGGACGCTGGTCGAGCGGTGGGAAGGCCTGAAACTGCGCGCGGTCCGCAAGCGCGACGGTGCCGGGCCGTGGGTCCCCTCGATGCTGGGGTCCTATGTGGAGCGTGCGTGCGAGCGGCTGCTCGGCGGGACGCGGTCGGTGGTGCTCGAGCCGGATCCGGCCGGGCGCCCGGCGGAGGGCATCGCCGAGCGGAGGGCGCAGACCGCGCTCGCCGCGGGCCGGGCCCTCGACCGGCCGGTCGAGGTGCGCTACCGCCCCGACGGGAAGCCGGAGTGCGACGGCATCGAGGTCAACGCCTCGCACACGTCGGAGCTGACCCTCGTGGTCGCCGGCGCCGACCAGGTCGCCTGCGACATCGAGACGGCGATCGAACGCACCGACGAGGACTGGACCGGCCTGCTCGGCGAAGAGCTCCTCGCGCTCGGCCGGCTGCTGGCCGCCGACACCGGGGAACCGATCAGCGTGGCCAACACCCGCGTGTGGAGCGCGCTGGAGTGCGTGCGCAAGACCGGGTCGATGACCCAGGCGCTGACCGTGCGCCAGGTCGACGCGGACGGGTGGGCGCTGCTCGCCTCCGGGAACGCCCGGATCGCCACCTGGTCGACCACCGTCAACGACCGGACCGACCCGATCGTCTTCGCCGTGCTCCACGCAGAGGGGAACTGAAGATGTCCGACTACTACGAGATCCGCCACACGGTCGGCTTCGAAGAGACCAACCTGGTGGGCAACGTCTACTACGTGAACTACGTGCGCTGGCAGGGCCGGTGCCGCGAGATGTTCCTCAAGGAGAAGGCACCGGCGGTGCTGGAGGAGGTCCGGCACGACCTCAAGCTCTTCACCCTCAAGGTGGAGTGCGAGTTCTTCGCCGAGATCACCGCGTTCGACGAGCTGTCCATCCGGCTGCGGCTGGAGGAGCTCACCTCGACGCAGATCCAGTTCGCCTTCGACTACGTGCACCTGCGTGCGGAGGGCGAAGTGCTGGTGGCCAGGGGACGGCAGCGCATCGCCTGCATGCGCGGGCCCAACACGGCCACCGTGCCGTCGCGGGTCCCCGAGCAGCTGCGCGAGGCGCTGGCGCCCTACTCGACGGCGGCGGTCAACGGCAAGGGAGTCTGAAGTGGGCTACGAACGGGAGTCCTCCGAGCCGACCGTGCTGAAGCGGCTGCCGGCCTCGCCGGCGCGGCGCGGTCTCTCGGCCCAGCCCGGGCTGCGCCAGGTCATGGCGCAGTTCGCGACGGGGGTGACAGTGCTCACGGCCGGCGGCGACGACGCCCACGGCATGACCGCGAACGCCTTCTCGTCGGTCTCGCTGGAACCGCCGATGGTGCTGTGCTGCGTGTCCAAGGCGGCGCGCATGCACCACTCCATCGTCACGGCGGGTGCCTTCGGCGTGAACATCCTCGCCGCGGACCAGCAGGACCTGTCGAAGTACTTCGCCGACTGGCGCCGTCCCGACGGCATGGCCCAGTTCGACTCCGTCAGCTGGACGCCGGGTGCGCGCACCGGGGCACCGCTGCTGAACGGGACGCTCGCCTGGCTCGAGTGCGAGCTGGCCGAAACGCTCGAAGGCGGTGACCACTCGATCTTCCTGGGCCGGGTGGTCGGCACCAGCCGCGGCACCGGGGACCACGCGCTGGTCTTCTACGGCGGCGGCTACCACGAGATCGACGGACGCGCCCGCGCGGCGTGAGGAGGCGGCAGCGATGGTGATCGCGGTGACCGGCGGAACCGGGTTCCTCGGTGTCCACACGGTCGGCCGGCTGCTGGCGGCCGGTGCCCGGGTGCGCGTCCTGGCCCGGTCGCCGGAGCGGCTGCCCGCGGCGCTCGGCCTCGTCGGCGCCGACCCGGCGGCGATCGAGGTGGTTGCGGGCGACGTCACCGACGCGTCCGCGGTCGCCCGCCTGGTGGCGGGGGCCGAGACCGTGCTGCACGCCGCCGGCGTCTACACGTTCGACAGCCGGCGCCGCGCGGAGGTCCGGCGGGTCAACGAGGGCGGCACGGAAACCGTCCTCGCGGCCGCCCGCGCGGCGGGCGCGGCGCGGATCGTGCACGTCTCCACCGTCGGGGCGCTCTACCCGGCCCCGGCGGGGAGCATCGGCCCGGACACCCCGCCGGGCTCGTCGCGGGAGCCCTACCTGGCGGCCAAGGCCGCCGCGGAGCGGACCGCGCGACGGCACCGCGCCGAAGGGGTGCCGGTGACGATCGCCTACCCGCCGGCCCTGCTCGGCCCGGCGGACCCGCACCTGGGCGACCAGAACGCCCGCCTGCGCGACCTGCTGCGCGGGCTGATGCCGTTCTGGCCGTCCGGCGGCCTGCCGATCGGGGACGTCCGCGACTCCGCCGCCCAGCTCGCCGCGGTGCTCACCGCCGCGGGCCCGGTGGGGCCGGCGTACTTCGGTCCCGGGCACTTCCTCTCCACCCGCGGCTACCTCGACGTCGTCCGGTCGGCGACCGGACGACGGCTGCCCGCGCTGTTCCTCCCGCCCGCGGCACTGGTGCCCGCCGGGCGGCTGGGCGGGCTGCTGCAGCGCGTGTGGCCGTGGCACGTCCCGGCCGAGTACGGCGCCATCCACGTCTGCGCCGTCGCCGCGCCGGTCGCCGCGGGCGCGCCGGACGCGGGGATCCCCGCCCGTCCCGCGGACGGCACCGTGCGCGACACGGTCGCCTGGCTGCACGGCGCGGGACTGCTGACCGACCGGCAGGCGGGCACCGCCCGCGCTGCCGCCGTTCCCGGGCAGGCCGGGAGCACTTCGACCGAGGAGGTCTTGACATGACCGCCAGCGACGCCACCGGCACCGCCGCGGAAGCCGCCGCGGTGCGGCCCGTCCCCGACCCGCCTTCGTTCGGCTCGATGGACGCCCCGGTCCGCCCGATGCCCCGGCTGGGGCGCGGCATCGTGTGGTCCGACGTCGTCGCGGAGATCGAGCGCGACAACCAGGCGCGGGCGAGGGATGCCGCGTGAGCGGATCGCCGGACTCCGCCGCGCGGCGCGAGGACGACGCGGACGTGGCGCCGGTCCCGGGCGGGGCCCGGCGGGCCCGGTTCGGCCGCACGGCCGAACCGGGTGAAGCGCGCGTCATCGCGCTGACCCGGCCGGGCAGCACGCCGGCGGCACCGGCGGGTGCGCCGGACATGCCCCTGCTGCGCCGTCGCCGGGAAGAACTGCGCTCGCACATCGTCGAGGGCAAGCTGGACGCCGTCCGGCGCCAGCACTCGCTGGGCAAGCTGACCGCCCGCGAACGGATCGCCCTGCTGCTCGACGAGGACTCCTTCCTCGAACTCGAGCCGTACCGGCGGCACCAGGCCACCGAGCCGAACGGCGGGCGCCCGCACACCGACGGCGTCATCACCGGCTCCGGCACGATCGACGGCCGCCGGGTGTTCGTCTACGCCCAGGACTTCACGCTGTTCGGCGGCTCGCTCGGCGAGGCGCACGCGGCGAAGATCCACAAGCTCCTCGACCTCGCGGTCGCCAACGGCGCGCCGGTGATCGCGCTCAACGACAGCGGCGGCGCGCGGATCCAGGAGGGCGTGCTGGCGCTCGACGGCTACGGCGGGATCTTCCGCCGCCAGGTCGACGCGTCCGGCGTCATCCCGCAGATCAGCGTCATCCTCGGGCCGTGCGCGGGCGGCGCGGCGTACTCGCCGGCGCTGGCCGACTTCACGTTCATGGTCCGGGACACGTCGCGGATGTACCTGACCGGGCCGGACGTCGTCGAGGCGGTCAGCGGGCACCGGGTCAGCCACGAGGAACTCGGCGGCGCGGACGTCCACGGCACGTACTCCGGGGTGGCGACCGTGGTGCACGACGACGAGGAGAGCTGCCTCGACGACGTCCGGTACCTGGTTTCCCTGCTCCCGGCGAACTACCTCGAGCCGGCGCCGGAGACCGGCGAGACGGGCGCGCGGGAGGACTACCGCCCGCGGCTCGCCGACATCGTCCCGGTCGAGCCGAGCCGCCCCTACGACATGCGCGAGGTGATCGCCGAGGTCGTCGACGACGGCGAGTTCTTCGAGATCCACGAGAACTGGGCCCGCAACGTGCTGTGCGCGCTCGCCCGGATCGACGGCCGGGTCGTCGGCCTGGTCGGCAACCAGCCGGCGGTGTTCGCGGGCGTCCTCGACGGCCCGGCGTCCCAGAAGGCGGCGCGGTTCGTGCGGTTCTGCGACGCGTTCGGCATCCCGCTGGTCAGCCTGGTCGACGTGCCGGGCTTCCTGCCGGGCGTCGAGCAGGAGCGCGGCGGCATCATCCGCCAGGGCGCGCAGCTGCTGCACGCCTACTGCGAGGCGACGGTGCCGAGGATCCAGGTGATCCTGCGCAAGGCGTACGGCGGCGCGTACATCGTGATGGACTCGCGTTCGATCGGCGCGGACCTGTCCCTGGCGTGGCCGACCAACCAGATCGCGGTGATGGGCGCGGAGGGTGCGGTGAACGTCCTGCACCGCCGCGACCTGGCGGCGGCCGCCGACCCGGCGGCGCTGCGGGCGGAACTGGTGGCGAAGTACACCGAGGAGTACCTGCACCCGCAGTACGCGGCCGAGCGCGGCCTGGTCGACGACATCATCGACCCGGCGGAGACCCGGGCGGTCCTGGCACGGGGCCTGGCGATGCTGCGCGACAAGCGGAAGCCGGGCCCGGCCCGCAAGCACGGCAACCAGCCGATCTGAGCCGCGGGGGAGCAGGCGATGCCCGAACTGCGCGTGACCCGCGGCCGCCCGGACGACACCGAGCTGGCGGCCCTGGTGGTGGCTTTGGCGGCGGTGACCGCCGGTGGGCCCTCGCCTGCGGCCCGGCCCCGCCGGGCCTGGGCCGACCTGGCCGGCGCCCGGCCGGGCCGTGCGGGCGCCTGGCGGCGGTCCGGCCTGCCCGGCTGAACCGCGCCGCTGCTCCGTGCCCGTCCGCTGCCGGACGGGCACGGAGCCCTGCCGCGCCACCGGCGAGCCCGCGTCAAGCGTGTCCGGAGGGGTCACACGTGTGTCTGGAGGGGTCACACGTGTGCTCGGAGGGGCATCGAGCGTGTCTGGAGGGGCATCGAGCGAGATGCCCCTCGGATCACGGGTGATGCCCGCCCAATCACGCGTGATGCCCCTCCAGACACGGGTGATGCCCGCCCAATCACGCGAGATGCCTCTCCGGGCACGGGTGGATGCCCGGTCAGGCTGCGGTGCGGCCCGGCCGGTGGGTCACCGCCCGGTCGCGGACCGGCGGGTAGATGCTGTGGCCCGGGTGGACCGCCACGTACCGGACTTCGCCGTCGAGGAGCACCTCCACGTCCGTGCGGGCACCCGGGGTGAACGGGGCGCCGCAGGCCGCGCACGTGCGCTGCCGCCGGGCCGCTCCCGTCAAGGCCGTCGAGGCGGGCTCGTCCGTCATGGGGCACCTCCGGGGTCGGCGTGCGGAATACCGTCCCCTCCAGTGCACCGTGCACGTCGTGGCCGTGACCACTTGTGAGCTGCGCAATCGGCGCCTGACCGATCCTCGATGTGCCGGGGGCATCGTGAGGAGGCACACACCGCACCGCAGGAAACGGAGGAAGCGCCATGGCACCAGCAACCGCAGTGTTCCCCGCCGCGAAGAGCCGGGCGGAAACCACCTCGCCGGGCGAGGTCCGGAAGCACCGCCGGGTGGACGTCCCGGCCGAACGGCCGGCGCCCGACGTCCGCGAATACCTGCGGGAACACATCGTTCTCGGCTACAACTGATCGCCGCACGACAGGGGCGGGCGCACTCCGTGTGCCCGCCCGGTCCCGGAGCGCACGCAGGGAGATGTCCGCGTTCCGGTGATCAAGGGACACTAGAACTTCTTGGCGCCGGGCTGCCGGACGCCCGGCGGACGTTCGGTTGGGAGGCCGGCGGATGGCGATGCGCCTCCAGCTCACTGCGGGCGAGGACCTGCTCGACGAGTGGGCCGAGACGGCGACACAGGCCGAGCGCAATCACGTCTACGAGGCGTTGTTCGCGCTCGGTGACGGGTCCGCGTTTCTCGTCTACGACATATTCGGAGATCCCCGTGATCCCGGCAATTTCATCGTCATGGTGAAATCCGGGCTCGTGCTCAAAGTAATGGTGCAACGAGCCGAATCCGCTTTCGAGATCCGCTATGTCGGGCCGATCGAAGAAGAGGCCGACGCCCCCGCCTACCCGGAGGCGACGAGCCAAGAGTGACGGCCGGGCCGGGCTCCGCTAGTCCGTTCGGCGGAGCATCCGGTTCGCCGGTGCCGCGCGAGTACCCGGTAATGCCTGCTCCGAATCGTGTATTCCTCACCTTGACAGCGTCTCTTGCAGTGTGAAAATATTTCTGTGTTCGCTGGTCATGCCGTTATTTATGGGGGATAACGAGGAGGCTGCACCATGTCGTCGCCCGAGTTGCCAGGACTCGATGTTTCCAGCCGGGTGCGCGCCCGGGACATCCAGATGACCGGCGTCGCGGACGTCGGGCGCCGGGTGCTCATGATCACCGGGGCCATCGACACGACCGATCACGACGTCTCGGTGAGCGTCAGCCTTCCCGCACCCGGGCGCTGGCAGGTCATCAAGGCCGAGACCAACCTGACCGACCAGACCTGGGTCGCGATGCAGGCGGTCCTCGACGAGGACTCCGTGTTCCTCGACGACGCGACCCTCATGTCGCCGCAGTTCGCGAAGAGCTTCATGACGCCCGACCAGCGACGCCTGACCTTCTACGACGGCGAGGTCCGGCCCGGCGAGGCCGTGCTCAAGACCTATTCGATGGAGGCGGGCGGCAGCAAGCCGGCCTACTTCTACTCGCGGTACAGCCCGATCGCCACCGACAGCGCCGAGCAGTCCCAGCAGACGCTGGAAGAACTGGTCAGCAACGGGATGCGCCAGCGCCCGGTGGTCGAGCTCATCGTGCCGGTCTCGGTGATCAACTGACTCGCGCCCGCGTGGCGCCGGTTCGCGAGCGGTGGGGGAGCTCTTGATCAGATTCGTGCCGGAACCGCACCTGCTGGACTCGCCCCGCGGCCGCGACTGGCCACGCCCGCCCGCCCCACCCGTCCCCGCGCGCGACGACCGGCCCGCCCCGACCGCGGAGGTCGTCGTGGTCGGCGCCGGCCCGGCCGGGCTGGCCGTGGCGTCGGCGCTGTGGCACCACGGCGTGCGCGACGTCGTGGTCGTCGACCGTGACGGACGCCCGTGCGGGCGGTTCTTCGACCGCATCGACCGGCTCGGGCAGCGGGTGCTGCGCTCGCCGTACGAGCACCACCCCGGCGTCGAGGGCTTCCGCGACTGCGAGCTCGTCGACTTCGCCCGGCTGCACTGGTCGCGGCTGACCGAGGTCGAGCGCCGTGAGATCCGGATGTCGCAGAGCGGGCACCGGTCGGTCGTGCCGGTCGACGTCTTCGACGCCTACTGCGCGCACCTGGCCGCGAGCCACCACGTTGCGGAGAAGACCTGGCGCGGCTCGGTCCGCGAGGTGCTGCCGACCGCCGACGCCGTCACCGTGCGGGCCGACCGGTTCACCGTGACGGCGCGGCACGCCGTCCTCTGCCTCGGCGAGGAGCGCCGCGCCGCGCCCGTGCCGTGGTGGGGTGGTGGCCGGCCGCCCGCGGGCGTGTCCTACTGGGACGAGCCGGTGCCGGACGGCGAGCGGCAGCTCGTCGTGGGAGCGGGCCTCACCGCTGCCCACCTGATCAGCGGCGCGCTCGAGGCCGGGCGCGAGGTGCACTGGGTGCTGCGCGAGACCGGCGAACGCTACCAGTGCGCCGACGTCAACTCGACCTTCTTCCGGCCGGAGGGCCGCAAGCGGTTCGACAGCGTCGGCTGGGCCGACCGCCTCGACCTGATGGGCCGGTTCCGCCGCGCGTCGATCATGTTCGAGTTCCGCCCGCTGCTGGAACGCGCGGAAGCCGAGGGACGGCTGGTCGTGCACCGGGGGGAGACCGTCGAGCGCGTCACCACCGGCACCGGCGGCACGGTGACCCTGCGGCTGGCCGGCGGCCACGGCGTCACCGGCGACCACGCCGTGCTGGCGCTGGGCACCACCCCGTCGATCGGCATCGGGCTGCTGCCGCCGGACGTGGTCGGGGAACGCGACGGCTGGCCGTCGCTCGACGAACGGACCATGGCCTACGAACGCGCCCCCCGCGTCTCGGTGGTCGGGGCCGCCGCGGCGATGGTCCTCGGGCCCGCCGCCCGCAACATCGACGGCCACCGGGTCGCGACCACCCGGGCCGCCGCGGCCGTCGCGGCCGGGCTGCGGCGGGACGTCCCCGCCGCGCTGCGCCGGGAGGCCGTCGGTGTCTGAGGGCTACGACAGCCGATTCGCGCTGCCCGACCTGGACGCGTCCGGCAGCGCCGAGGCCGGGGTCATCCTGCTCGGCCTCGACGCCGACCGGCTGCTCGCCGGCCTCGGCCTGGCCCGCCTCGCCGACGACCCGGCCCTGGTCACCCAGGTCGTCGACCAGGCCAGGCACGGCGGTGCCGGATTCGACCTGGCCGGGCTCGTCACCGCCGGCCTGCGGGCTTGGGACGCGCTCCGTCCGCGGCTCGCCGCCCCGCCAGGGGCCACGACACCCGGTTCGCTGCGGACCGAGTGGGCACGGGCCGAGGTCCGCGTCGCCGCCGCGGTGCCGGACGCCGGCCCCGCCACGATCGCCTACCTGACCGCCTGTTCGCTGCGCCGCGACGACGTCGACCAGCTCGCCGCGGCGGTGGCCGATGCAAAGGAACCCTTCGATGTCCTACCTGAAGTCCCTGCCGGCTGAGACGACCCTGCTCCAGGTCTTCCGGGCCTATCCGGGCCCGGCGAAGCACCTGCTGGCCTTCCACGAAGAACTGCTGCGCGGCGATTCGCCGTTCACGCCGGGGGAACGCGAGCTGATCGCGGCCTACGTCTCCGGGGTGAACAGCTGCGACTACTGCCACGGCATCCACACCGTCACCGCGGAGGCGTTCGGCGTGCCCGAAGGCCTGCTGGCCGCGGCGGTGGCGGACCTCGGCTCGGCGCCCGTCGACCCGCGGCTCAAGCCGGTGCTCGCCTACGTCGGCAAGCTGACCCGCACCCCGGCGAAGATGACCGAAGCCGACGCCGAAGCGGTTTTCGCCGCGGGCTGGGACGAGCAGGCGCTGCACGACGCGGTGCTCGTCTGCGCGCTGTTCAACTTCATGAACCGCATGGTCGAGGGCATCGGCATCCGGGCCGACGAGGCGTACGCGACGGAATCCGGCGAACGGCTCAAGGAAGTCGGCTACGGCGGCCTCGCGAAGTTCCTCGCCGACGCGTGAACCGTTGCCGCACAACGGAAAACCGGGGCCGCTCCCACTGGGAACGGCCCCGGTTCTCGCCGGTGCGGGCTCAGGCGGCCAGCGGCGTGTTCTGGTAGGCCGCGAGCTGCCAGGACCCGTCCTGCTTCGCCAGCACCCAGATGGCGCGGACGGCCCGCTCGGGCGCGACCTCGGTCTCGCCCGGCGCGAGCACGCCGCCGACGGTGACGACGACCGCGGCGTCCTCGCCGAGCAGCCGGACGTCGACGGGCTCGCCGTAGACGCGGGTGCCCTGGTACGGACCGGCGTACCCGGCCGCCATGAAGGACTTGATCTCGCCCCGGCCCTTGACGAAGATGCCGCCGGGCAGCGCCATCGTGCCGTCCTCGGTGAAGACGTCGGCGAAGGCGCCGGCGTCGTTGGCGGCCCAGGCTTCGACGATGCGCTGCGGAACCGCGGCGGCGGCCTGTGCGCTCGTCGCGGCGGAGGTGGCTTTGCTGGTGGACATACCGGGATTCCCTCTCCCTAGGTGGGCGCGAGTCCTTCGAGGCTAAGCCGCGGCGGGCGCGGGCGGCTTCCGCTTGATTGCGCGGTAGCGACACCCCGGCAACCGCGGCCCCCGCACCGGCCGCCTTGCCGCACGGCCGGAGACGTGGGCGGGCCCGCCGCGGCGGGAGCATGGCGGCGACAGCAGAGACGGCCGCACGCGGTGAAGGGACACGACACATGGTCATCGTCATGACTGCGAACGCCACCGCAGCCGACATCGAGGCGGTCGTCGAGCGCGTCGGCTCGGCCGGTGGGGAAGCCTTCGTCAGCCGGGGCGTGAGCCGCACGATCATCGGGCTCGTCGGCGACATCGACGCGTTCGAGACGCTCAACCTCGGCGCGATGGCGGGCGTCCACAGCGTCACCCGCATCTCGGTGAAGTACAAGCTGGTCAGCCGCGAACACCACACCGAACGCTCCACCGTCTTCGTGCGCGGTGTCCCGATCGGCCCGGACACCGTCACGCTCGTGGCAGGCCCGTGCGCGGTGGAGACCCCGGAGCAGACGCTGGAAGCCGCGCGGATGGCCAAGTCGGCCGGTGCGGTCCTGTTGCGCGGCGGTGCGTTCAAGCCGCGCACTTCGCCGTACGCCTTCCAGGGGCTCGGCGAGCTGGGCCTGCGGATCCTCGCCGACGTGCGTGCCGAGACCGGCCTGCCGGTGGTCACCGAGGTCGTGTCCGCGCAGGACGTCGACATGGTCGCGTCCTATGCGGACATGCTGCAGGTCGGCACCCGGAACATGCAGAACTTCGGGCTGCTGCAGGCGGTCGGCGCGGCGGGCAAGCCGGTGCTGCTCAAGCGCGGGATGAACGCCACGGTCGAAGAGTGGCTGATGGCCGCCGAGTACATCGCCCAGCGCGGCAACCTCGACATCGTGCTGTGCGAGCGCGGCATCCGCACGTTCGAGACCGAAACCCGCAACACGCTCGACATCTCGGCCGTGCCCGTCGTGCAGCGGCTGTCCCACCTGCCGGTGATGATCGACCCGTCGCACTCCGGCGGCCGCCGCGACCTCGTGCTGCCACTCTCGCGCGCGGCCGTCGCGGTCGGCGCGGACGGCGTGCTCGTCGACGTCCACCCGCGGCCGGAGGAAGCACTCTGCGACGGTCCGCAGGCGCTGGTCGACGAGGACCTGCGGCAGCTGTCGGCGGAGCTCGAGGAGCTCACCGCCGTCGTCCGCCGCCGTCCCGGGAACTGGTGGGACCAGCGACGGCTGGCCGGCTGAGCACGCTGCGAGAAGTACCGCCGGGCCGGTCCCGCAACACTGGAACTCCGACGCCGGATCCAGTGGCGTCCCCGCACGCCCGGCCACGACGAGAGGGGCCTTTGCTGACTGTCGACCATTCCGCCGAGCCGGCCCGCGCGCCGCGAGCGGAGCTCGAACGGGCTCCCGGTGCGCGACGCCCCACGCAGGCCGAACACGACGCCCCGCTGTCCATCGCGGTCGCACAGGTGCAGGAAGTGTGGTTCCGGGAAATGGGCCAGGGCGTCACCCGCCGCTGACCCCGGTCGTCCCGATCGAACTCCGCCGTGACCCTTCGCGGCGGAGTTTTCTTGTGCGGGGCCGGTTTCCGGTGTGGGCGCGAAGCAGTCGGGAAGACGCGCCGGTCCGCGCGCCGGTGCGATCGTGGATCGCAAAGACCAGTCTTGTCGACGGATAGGGGCCCTGCCGATGGCTTTCGACGAATTGACCCGTCCTGGGGCGGCGTTCATCTACAACTCGGCCGTCGCGGCCTGGGCGATCTGCGCGGCCTGGGAGGTCGGCGCGCTCGACGAGCTCAACGAGAACAAGAAGCTCGACGCGCACGAATTCGCCGACCGCAACGGTCTCGACCGGCTGTCCACCGTCGGCATGTTCCGTGCGCTGGCCTCGGTGGAGATCGTCCGGCGGCACGACACGACCGTGATCGCGGCCGAGCTGTTCGACGACGTCTACCACAACAAGTCGTTCTTCCACTGGCTCAGCCGCGGCAGTGCCGAGCTGTTCCGCCAGATGCCCGCCGTGCTGGCCGAAGAGAACCGGGTCGGCGAGTACTACCAGCGCGACCCGGCCGCCATCGCCTACGCGTGCCGCGAGATCAGCAAGATCTGCTACGACCCGACCTTCTGGGCCGCCATCGACCGCATCGAGGGTGGCTTCGAGGTCGTCGCCGACCTCGGCTGCGGCAGCGGCGGCCGCGTGATGCAGGTGCTCGACCGCTTCCCCGGCACCCGCGGCATCGGCGTCGACATCGCCGAGCCCTCGCTGGTGGTCGCGCGCGCCGAGGCCGCGGAGAACGGGCTCGCCGAGCGCACCGGGTTCTTCCAGGCCGACGTGCTGAACCTGCAGCCGCGTCCGGAGTTCGCCGACGTCGAGGTGCTGACCTGCTTCATGATGGGGCACGACTTCTGGCCGCGCGAGAACTGCATCGCCACACTGCGCCGGCTGCGGGAGCTGTTCCCCAACGCCAAGCGGTTCCTGCTCGGCGACGCGACGCGCTCGGTCGGCGTCCCCGACACCGAACTGCGGGTCTTCACACTCGGCTTCGAGGTCGGGCACGATCTGATGGGCACGTTCATGCCGACGCTGGCCGACTGGCTGGGCGTCTTCGACGAGAGCGGCTGGGAACTGCTGCGCACCAACGAGATCGACGTCGCTGTCGGCGAAGTGATCTTCGAGCTCGGCTGATCCCGCCGGTCACCCACGAAAGCGAGGAACTCCCGAGATGACGCACCTCGCGGCCGCGGTCGCGCGTGAGCTGGCCGACGGCGGGGTCCGGCAGGCGTTCGGGGTGGTGGGCGGCGGCAACATCATGACCGTCGCCTGCCTCACCGACCACGGCGTCCGGTACATCGCGGCCCGGCACGAGGGTGGGGCGATGGCCATGGCCGACGCCTTCCACCGCACGACGGGTGACGTCGCGGTCTGCACGACCACCCACGGCGCCGGCCTGACCAACGCGGCGACGTCGCTCGGCGAGGCGGTCAAGCACCGCTCGGGGGTGCTGCTGGTGTGCGGCGACGCGCCGGCCGCGGGCCCCCGCGTGGTCGACATCGACCAGGTCGCCTTCGCCGAATCCCTCGGGGCGGCCGCGTTCCGGGTCACCGGACCGGAAAACGCGCGGGAGACGACGGTGCGGGCACTGGCCGCGGCGCGCTCGGGTGACGGGCCCGCCGTGCTGTGCCTGCCTGGTGATCTCCTCAAGGAAGCGGTGCCCGCCCGGTCCGCGCCGGCCTGGACCGGGCAGGCGGAGGCGGCTGCCCGGTCCACGGTGCCCGCCGAGCTGGACGCCGTCGTCGGCCTGCTCGCCTCCGCCCGGCGCCCGCTCGTGCTCGGCGGCCTGGGCGCGTGGCGCTCGGGAGCGGGCAAGGTCCTGCACGAGCTGGCCGAGCAGACCGGCGCGCTGGTCGCGACCACGGCGATGGCGAACGGCCTGTTCGCCGGTCACCGGTGGTCGGTCGGCATCTGCGGCGGCTTCTCGTCGCCGGTGGCGGCCGAGCTGATCGGCGAGGCCGACCTGGTGCTGGCGTTCGGCGCGTCGCTCGACACGTTCACGCTGCACGGCGGCCGCCTGCTGGACCCGGCGGCCACCGTCGTCCGGATCGACCTCGCGCCCCGCGCCGCGGTGGACCGGGTCGACCTGGACATCCGCGCGGACGCCGCGGCGGCCGCGGCGGCGCTGCTCGACGGCGTCGACGCGATCGGCCTCGCCCCGACCGGCTGGCGGGAGGCGGCGCGGGAGCGGCTGGCTGGGGTCCACTGGGCGGCGGAGCCGTACCGGGACGTGAGTTCGGCGTCCCGGATCGACCCGCGGACGCTGACCCGGGCGATCGCCGGGCACCTGCCGCCGGAGTGGACGCTGGTCCTCGACGGCGGCCAGAACATCGCGTGGCCGTCGATGTACTGGCCGGTGCCCGACCCGGCGGCGATGGTGTTCATGGGCTCGGCGTTCCAGGCGATCGGCCTCGGCCTGGCGGGCGCGGTGGGTGCCGCGGCCGGGCGCGAGGACCGCACGACGGTCGCGGTCCTCGGCGACGGCGGTGGCCTGATGGGCCTGCCGGAGCTCGAGACCCTGATCCGCACGGCCCGTTCCGCCCTGGTCGTGGTCTACGACGACGCGGCGTACGGCTTCGAGGTCCACATGTACGGCGCGAAGACGGGAGGGTGGCGCGGTCGCGGCACCCGGCGGGGCCTGGCCACCGCGGCCAACCCGGCCACGACCACCTTCGGCGACACCGACTTCGCCGGTGTGGCCCGGTCACTGGGCGCCCAGGCGGCCGTGGTCCGGTCACCCGCCGACCTGGCCGTGCTGAGCGAGTGGGTGGCCGGTGGCCGCCGCGGCACGCTGGTGCTGGACTGCAAGGTGGTCGCCGAAGTGGTGGCGCCCTTCCTCGCGGACCTGATCGCCGGCCACTGACGTCGGTCCCGGGGCGCCGGAAGCAGGACATCGCCCGGCTCGCGAGCAGCATCGCGAGCCGGGCGATTCTTCTTTCCCCGTAAGAAAAGAACCGGCCGGGCCCACCGCGGGGCCCGGCCGGTTCCGGGAGAACCTCAGGCTGCTTCGTCCAGCTGCCGCGCCTTCACCCGCGGGTTCGCCGGGGTCTTGCGCAGCATGTCCTCGAGCACCGCCGAGCGCCGCTTGGTCACCCACCAGTGGGCGATGCCCAGGTGGAGGATCATCGGGAACCAGCCGATCGCCTCGAGCACCGGGGGCAGGCTCGCCGGGAAGTACGCCATCGTGAAGATCGCCACCGGGCGGTTCCACAGCGTCGTCAGCGACATCGCCACGCTGTAGGTCATCCAGCGGCGGTGCGCCACCCAGCGGTGCTGGCGCGCGCGGACGTACCCGAGCAAGGTCGTCCCGAACCACAGCACCGCCGCGACGTACAGGCCGAGCGCGCCCGGCTGGACCGAGTGGTCGCGGATGCCCGCGACCGTCCGCAGCACGACCGCCACCACGGTCGTCGGCAGCGCGCCGGCGAACACGTACGCCAGGCCGCTGAAGCGGTGCACCTTCGGGAACTTCCGCAGCAGCCACGGCCAGACCTGCAGGATGCCCGTCACCCACGCCACCGCACCGGTGAAGACGTGGAACAGGATCAGCGCGTAGTGCGCGGAAAAGCCGGGCAGGAACGTGTTGCGCGCCGTCGCCGGGTCGAACGTCAGGTACGGGGGCAGGACGTAGACGAGCGTCGCGATGCTGATGATCCCCACCACCAGCGTCCAGGGACTGCGCCACGTGACGCGGGCCCGGGGCCGGGCCGTCCGGATGCTGGCGGGGGGAGCGGGCGCGCGGCCGTCGGGGGTTTCGCTCACGGATCGGGTCCTTCCAGTGTTTCGTGGCTCAGCCGTTCAGGATGTCGTTCCGCAGGTCGCGGAAGTTGTCGAACGACGCGAGGTCCGGGGCCGTCCAGCCGTCCAGGTCGTACTCGGACATGCACGCCTCCGCGAACGCCTTGTAGCCTTCGACCTGGCCGTCGGCCATCTGCGAGAACAGCAGCTCCACGCGGGTGTTCTCGTGGTTGCCCGCGTAGTTGCGCTCGTAGAGCTCGTGGCGGCCGGCGAACTCGGTGCCCACGGCGTCCCAGAGCAGCTTCATCACCTTGGTCCGTTCGACGGCGTCAATGCCTGCCGAGCCGCGGACGTACCGGTCGAGGTACGGGCGGATCTCGGGGTTCTTGAAGTCGTCGACGGAGGAGTTGATGTAGATCAGCCCGCTGGCGACGTCCTGCTGGACGATCTCCTTGATCCGCGGGTACCCGATCTGCATGAACCAGCGGTAGGCCATGCCGTACTGCGGGTTCGGCAGCAGGGCGCCGTTGCGCCAGACGACCGGGTTGCGCGCGGCGGCGTCGGACAACCCCCAGAAGAGGTTCCGCCACGCCAGCACCTCGCCGATCCGGCTCTGCACCCCGCGGAACTCCATCGTCCCGGTGGTTTCCAGCGCCTTGATCAGCAGGCCGGCGATGAACTCCAGCTTCACCGCGAGCCGGGTGCACCCGTGGAAGGTGAACCGTTCGGAGAACCCGGACTCCGACGGGAACGCCAGCACCTTGCCGACGTCGCCGTAGATGAACACGTGGTCCCACGGGATGAGGACCTTGTCCATCACCATGATCGTGTCGTTCTCGTCCAGCCGGGACGAGAGCGGGTAGTCGAACGGGCTGCCCATCACCGCCGCCGACGCCGTGTACGACGGGCGGCAGATCAGCTTCACGCCCCGCGCGTCCATCGGGACGGTCGCCACGAGCGCGAACTTCTTCTTGCGGATCGGCAGGCCGTAGTGCGCGACGAAGTTGTAGTGTGCCAACGCGGATCCGGTCGCGACGACCTTCGCGCCGCTCACCACCAGCCCGCTGTCCGTTTCGGACTCGACGTGGATGAAGACGTCCTCGACTTCGTCCGGCGGGCGGTTGCGGTCGACCGGCGGGTTCACGATGGCGTGGTTCCAGAAGAGCACGCGTTCCTGCGACTCGCGGTACCAGCGGCGCGCGTTGTCCGCGTACGGCCCGTAGAACTCCGCGTTGGCGCCCATGGTGCCGAGGAACGACGCCTTGTAGTCGGGGCTGCGGCCCATCCAGCCGTAGCTCATCCGCGACCACGCGGCGATCGCGCGCTGGTCGGCGACCAGGTCGTCGACGGTCCGCGAGGTCGTGAAGAACTTGTGGGTGAAGCCGTCGCTGCCGGTGTCGGTCGGCGCGATGATGTCGCCCGAACGCGCGGGATCGTGGAGCGCGTCGTACATCCGGGCGGTCATCCGGGCCGGGTTGTGGAACGCCGGGTGCTTGGTGACGTCCTTCACGCGGTCGCCGTAGAGGAAGACCTCGCGCGCGTCCCGGATGCTCTCCAGGTACTCGTCGCCGGTCAAGGGCCGGGTCCGCCGCGGCTGCGCCGTGTCCAGCTGATCGGTCATCGATTCCACTCTCCGATTTCGCCTGGGCCGCCCCGGTTTGCGGCGTGTCCGATCGTCGCAAGGACCACCCGCGGTGGCATCTCTGAGTTTGCGGTTCGCTTTTCCCGCAACGAAAGGAGAAACCGCAGTCCGGGAGATGCGCCGGATGGCCCAGCCTGACAGGGTCGGACGTGCACGGGCCAGTCCGCCTGCCGCAGTTTCCCGAGGAGAATCCATGGCAAACACCGAGGTACCGTCGCGGGAGGAACTCGTCCGCCGGGCCGCCGATCTGGTGCCACTGCTGAAGAAGAACGCCAGCCGCGCCGAGGACGACCGCCGTCTCCCGGAGGAGACGCTCGAAGCCCTCACCGACGCCGGCATCTTCAAGCTGCGCGCACCGAAGCGCTACGGTGGCTACGAGTCCGACATGGGCACGGTCGTCGACGTGCTGGCGGAGCTGGCCCGCGGGGACGGTTCCCACGCGTGGGTCACCGCCGTCTACGCGATCAGCACCTGGATGGCCGGCCTGTTCCCGGACGAGGTCCAGGACGAGATCTTCGCGACCAAGGACGTCCGCATCAGCGGCATCCTGAGCCCGACGGCGATGGCGCAGCCCACCGAGGGTGGCGTGATCCTGAACGGCAAGTGGGCCTTCAACTCCGGTGCGCAGCACAGCCACTGGAACACGAACGCCGCGGTGCTGGCGCTGCCGGACGGCCAGTTCGCGCCGATCATGGTCGCGGTCCCGCTGTCGGACCTGATGATCGTCGACGACTGGTACACCGCCGGCCTGCGTGGTTCGGGCAGCGTCTCGACGATCGCCCAGGACCTGTTCATCCCGGAGGCCCGGGTCCTGCACATGGGCCCGGTGCTGGGCGGCCAGATCGCGTCGAAGATCAACGCGAACTCGCCGATCTTCCGCGCGCCGTTCATGCCGACCGCGTGCACCACGGTCAGCGCGGCGGCGTACGGCCTGGCGAAGGCGGCGAAGGACGCGTTCTTCGAGCGCCTGCCGGGCCGGAAGATCAGCTACACGGAGTACGAGAACCAGGCCGCGGCGCCGCTCACGCACCTGCAGGTGGCCGAGGCCCAGACGAAGATCGACGAGGCGGGCTTCCACGCCTTCGCCGCGGCCGGCATGCTGGACACGAAGGCACCGGCCGGCGAGGAGTGGACCCTCGAGGAGCGGGCCCGCGTCCGCCTCCACATGGGCTCGGTGGCCCTGCGCGCGAAGGAGGCGGTGGACATCCTGAACACCGCCAGCGGCGGTTCGTCGGTCTACTCGTCGGTGCCGATCCAGCGCATCGAGCGGGACATCCAGACGATCAACCTGCACGCGATCATGCACCCGAACACGAACCTGGAGCTGTACGGCCGCGTGCTGTGCGGCCTGGAGCCGAACACGGTCTACATCTGACCGAGGGCGCAGCGAAACCCGAGGCCGTCCCGCACCCCGCGGGGCGGCCTCGGGTTTTTGCGTGCCCGGGGGAGGGCAGGGTTCCGCAGCGGCCGGCTTTGCCGGGCCCCCAGGGAGACCAGGCGACCCACCACCCCCGAAGCCGGATTGTGACGACGGAAGGTGGTGGGGAGGTCTGAGCGGGGTGCTGGTCATGCCTACGGCGTTCTGTCACACCGGTGAGGCACTTGGGGGCGCCTACGACTTTGGCGGATCCTGGGGGAGCGAGCGGCGGGGTCGAGGGATTGTGCTCGGCCGCGGTGAGCCGGGATGGCCGTCCGGCAGGCCGCCCGCATCCCGGCACCCGGCACGGCCACCCCGGGTGCGCGCAAAGGCCCTTCCCGCAGGAGAAAGCGGGAAGGGCCTCGGAGCGGAACGGTCAGGCCGCCAGCCGGCCGCCGTCCTCGTCGCCGCCGGCGACGGTGGCCGTCGGGGTGCGGCGGGCCGCCGCGCGGCGCGGGGAGGTGCGCTCGAGCCACCAGTGCACCGCGACCAGGCTGACCACCCAGCCCATCCACGACGAGATGTCGAAGAAGATCGCGATGTCCATGTCCTTGCCCGGGATCGCGAACTGGCCGATCACGCGGCCCCACGAGGTGCCCAGCGCCAGCGCGAAGCTGTACAGCATCCAGCGGCGGTGGTCCACCCAGCGGCGCTGCCGGGCCCGGCGCAGGCCGACGAGCGTCGCGGCCAGCCACAGCACCGCCATCGTCGCCAGGCCCAGCTTGCCCATCGGGGCGGTCGAGTACGGCAGCAGCACCAGCGCGCTCAGGGTCGCCGGGACGACGCCGGCGAACGTGTACACGCGGCCGCTGATCCGGTGCACCGCCGGGAACCTGCGGCGGATCCACGGCAGCAGCTGCACGAACAACGTCACGAGCGCGATGTTGCCGGTGACGACGTGCAGCACGACCACCGGGAAGTGCAGCGGGAACGCCGGGTCGATGACCGTCCGGGACTGGGCCGGGTCGAAGCTCAGGTAGCGGGGCAGTGCGTAGATGAGGTTGAACACCACGATGGCGGCGATCGCGTAAACCCACGGGCTCCGCCACCACGGACGCTGGTTGCGCGGCCGGACCGAAGCCTCCCGGTCCTCCGCGTCCGGCGGCAGGCTCGACACCTTGCCGCCGTCGGAAATCTGGGTCATAGCTGAAATACCGCCCTTCGTCTGCGGGTGGCCGTGGTCGTCAGCGCCCGCCCAGGACGAAACGCCTGCAAGGAGGGAAGATCGCGGCCGAAGGCACTACCAGGTGAGCTTCACAGCCGCTTCCCCGCAGCGCATCTCGCGGATTGCGGGTCCGTCCGATTTGCCCGTGCCCGCCCGGGAACCGCACGCCGGGAGCAGGCGTGCGCAGTTCTGGAGATGCGACCGCCGGGCCGCTGCTGCCATTGTCCCTGGAGAGGGTCCGCGGCCCGAGTCCACAACGGACCATGACCGGTATTTCATCCACGCCCCGACCGAAGGCGTGTGTTGACCAAGAACCCAGAACTACGAGGTGGCTTCGCATGGGCGCCGGATCCCGAAATCGTGTGGTGGTACTCGGAGGCAGCATGGCCGGGCTGTTGGCGGCCCGCGTGCTGTCGGCGAGCTTCGCCGAGGTGCTGGTCGTCGACCGGGACGAGCTGATCGGCACGAGCACCTACCGCAAGGGGGTGCCGCACGGCAGGCACGCGCACGGCCTGGTCGCCCGCGGGCACCAGATCCTGCAGGAGCTGTTCCCCGGCCTGACCGAGGACCTGGTCGCCTTCGGGGTGAAGGCGGGCGACTTCAACGGCGACATCCGCTGGCTGTTCAACGGCCGCCGGATCGCGCCTTCCCACTCGGGTCTCGGCTGCGTGCCGGCGACCCGCCCGACGCTGGAACTGCACGTGCGCAACCGCGTGCAGGCGATCCCGAACGTCAAGTTCCTGCAGCGCCACGACATCCTCGGCCTGGAGACGACGCCGGACGGGGCCCGCGTCGTCGGAGCCCGCGTGCAGCGGCAGGGCGCGGCCGAGCCGGAGGTCCTGCACGCCGACCTGGTGCTCGACACGACCGGCCGCGGTTCGCGGACGCCGGCGTGGCTGGAGGCGCTCGGGTACGACCGGCCGGAAGAAGACCGGATCAAGATCGACCTGGCCTACACGACCCGGCACTACCAGCTGCGCAACGACCCCTTCGAGGGCGACCTCGCCATCATCCCCGCCGCCACGCCGCAGAACCCGCGCGGGGCGTTCTTCTTCCCGATCGCCGGCGACCGCGGCCGGATCGAGCTGTCGCTCACCGGCATCCTCGGCGACCACGCGCCGACCGACCCGGCCGGCTTCGAAGAGTTCGCGAAGTCCGTGCCGCTGCCGGTGATCTGGGAGTCCATCAAGGACGCCGAGCCGCTGGACGACCCGGTGAAGTTCAAGTACCCGGCGAGCGTGCGCAAGCGCTTCGAGCGGCTCGCCGACTTCCCGGCGGGCTTCCTCGTCATGGGCGACGCGGTGTGCACCTTCAACCCCGTCTACGCCCAGGGCATGACGGTCGCCGCCCTCGAATCCCTGGTGCTGCGCAAGCACCTCGGGACCGGCGGCGAGATCGACGCGCGGGCGTACTTCCACGACGTTTCCCGGGAAATCGACGCGCCGTGGGAGCTGGCGGCCGGGTCCGACCTCGGCTACCCGGGTGTCGAGGGCAAGCGCTCGCTCAAGGTCAAGCTGGTCAACTCCTACGTGACCAAGCTGCAGGACGTCGCCATCGGGGACCCGCAGCTGGCCAACGCGTTCATCCGGGTCGCCGGCCTGGTGGACCCGCCGCCGTCGCTGATGGCGCCCAAACACCTTTTCCGCGTGCTGCGCGGCAAGAAGCCGGCCGCCGCGGAGCCCGTCCGGCTCACGCCGCGGCCGGAGGACGGGCCGGAGCAGCGCCGTGCCGCGTGAAATCAGCACATCCCAGCCGAAAGGTAGTTCCATGCGTCCGTTCCGCGTCGAGATCCCGCAGGCCGACCTCGATGAGCTGCACCGGCGGCTGGACTCGGCCCGCTGGCCGGGCGAGCTGCCCGGCGTCGGCTGGGACCGCGGGGTCCCGCTCGAATACCTGAAGGAGCTGGCCGGTTACTGGCGCTCGGGGTTCGACTGGCGCGCCGCGGAGGAGCGGCTGAACCGGTACCCGCAGTTCCTCACCGAGATCGACGGCGTCGACGTGCACTTCCTGCACGCGCGGTCGGCCGAGCCGGACGCGGTGCCGCTGATCATCACCCACGGCTGGCCCGGGTCGTACGCGGAGTTCCTCGACGTCGTCGGCCCGCTGACCGACCCGGCGGCGCACGGCGGCGACGCGGGCGACGCGTTCCACGTCGTGGTGCCGTCGATCCCCGGCTACGGCTTCTCCGGGCACCCGGGCGAGACCGGCTGGTCGACCAAGCGCGTCGGCCGCGCGTGGGCCGAGCTGATGCGCCGGCTGGGCTACGACCGCTTCGTCGCCCAGGGCGGCGACTGGGGCATGCCGATCTCGCTCGAGACCGGCCTGGCCGCGCCGGACAGCATCCTCGGCGTGCACGTCAACATGTTCGCCGCGTTCCCGCCGGAGGACCCGGCCGAGTGGGGTGCACTGTCCGAAAGCGACATGGGGCGGCTCGGGTTCTCCCAGCACTTCGAGCAGGACGGCGCGGGCTGGCGGCTCATCCAGTCGACGCGCCCGCAGACGCTGTCCTACGCGCTGACCGACTCCCCGATCGGCCAGCTCGCCTGGATCGCCGAGAAGTACAAGGAGTGGACCGGCTCGGTGAAGTCGCCGGAGGACGCCGTCGACCGCGACACGCTGCTCACCATCGCGTCGATCTACTGGCTGACCGCGTCGGCCGGCTCGAGCGCGCAGCTGTACTACGAGTCGAACCACCTGACCGCCGACTTCGTCACCACCTGGGGCGGCCCCTGGAACCTCGCCGCCCCGGCCGGGGTCGCGGTGTTCCCGAAGGACGTCGTCCGCCCGGTCCGCGCGTTCGCCGAGCGCGTGCTGCCGACGCTGACCCACTGGTCGGAGATCGAACGCGGCGGCCACTTCGCCGCGCTCGAGGAGCCCGAGCTCTGGCTCGACGACGTCCGGGCGTTCGTCCGGACGCTGCGGGGGCGGTCGGCGTGACCGAAGCACCCGAAGAGCGCATCCCGCTGTCGCTCAACCAGGAGTTCGTCTGCGTCTTCGACCAGGGGGAGGACCGCGGTCCGTTCGGGCCCGGCTACCACCTGGTGCACGCGTGGCGGCTGGCCGGCCCGGTCGACGCCGACGTGCTGCGCGGGGCGCTCGGCGACCTCGTCGAGCGGCACGAGGCGCTGCGCACGCAGATCGCCACGGCCGAGGACGGCACCCGCTTCCAGCAGGTGTGCCCGCCGTGCGACCCGGACCTCGACGTCCGCGACCTGAGCGGCGTCGAACCCGCGGCGCGCGAGCAGGTCGTGCTCGACCTGCTCGACGAGGTCGAGGCGAGCGAGCTGCCGGCCCGGCGGCTGCCGCACATCCGGGCGGTGCTCGGCGTCTTCGACGAGAAGGACGCCGTGCTCACGATCATGACGCACCACACCGCGACCGACGGCTTCTCGATGCGGCTGATCATCCGGGACCTGGCGCAGCTGTACGCCGCGCGCAAGGACGGCGTCGCGGCGAACCTGCCCGAACCGCGCCAGTACCGCGAGTACGCGCAGTGGCAGCTCGCCGCGGGGAGCGACGAGGCGCGGGAGTTCTGGCGCACCACGCTGGACGGCGCGAGCGTCTTCACCGTGCCCACCGACCGGCCGCGGTCGCCGGACGGCCCGCTGCACACCTCGGCGTACCGCTTCCGCATCGAGGACGACATCATCGCGAACGTCGGCGCGCTGGCGAAGACGTTGCGCTGCACGCCCTTCATCGTGCTGATGTCGGCGTTCAAGCTGCTGCACTGGCAGCGCAGCGGCGAGTCCGACTCGACGGTGCCGACGTTCACCCCCGGCCGCGGCCAGGACTGGGACGGCTTCGGCGACATGGTCGGCTCGTGCTTCAACTTCCTGCCGGTGCGGACCGAGCTGGCCGGCTGCGGCACGTTCCGGGACGTCGTCAAGCGCACTCGGAGCGCGTGCCTGCAGGGCTACTCGCACGACATCCCGACGCTGCAGATCTTCGGCCAGGCGCCGGAGCTGATGGCCCCGGCGATGGCGCCGGACCGGGCACCGTGGGTGTTCCAGATCTTCCCGTTCCCGTTCGTCATCGACGGCGAGGAGATCGGCGGCGTCGCCTACACCGAGGTGCGGGTGCGGCTGGCCGCCCAGGAGGTCAGCTCCGACGTCCCCGACGGCGCGTTGTGGACGCTGAACCTGAATCCGGACGGTGGCCTGATCGGCAGCGTCCACTACAAGGCCGCGCTGTACGACGAGGCGACGATCGCCGACGTGGTCGCCGGGTTCCGCGAGGTCCTGCGGGTCCACGCCGTCGACCCGGACGCCCCGCTGGGCGGCACCGTCGCGGGACACCAGACGAAGGAGTGAACTGCCGATGACCACGCACCCACCGGAGCCGGACCTGACGCCGGCGGAGGTCCTGGCCCGTGCGGAGGCGCTCGTCCCGCTGCTGGTCGAGCGCCAGGCCGACGCCGAGAAGCGGACGTACTACTCGGAAGAGACGCACGAGCAGTTCCGGAAGGCGGGGTTCTACCGGATCCTGGTGCCGCGCAAGTACGGCGGCTACCAGTTCGGGATCGACACCTTCCTCCGCGTGACGATGACGCTCGCGCGTGGCTGCCCGTCCACGGCGTGGATGTACTGCCTCGGTGCGACGCACGCCATCGTCGCGGGCACGATGTTCGGGGCCGAGGCCCAGGAAGCGATCTTCCGCGGCGGCGAGTTCATCTCGCCGGCGACGATCGTGCCGTCCGGAACGGCGGTGCAGGACCCGGCCGGTGGCTGGACCCTGAACGGGACGTGGAACTACTGCTCGGGCTCGCCCTACGCCACGCACTTCATCGGCCACACCTTCGCGGTCGGTGCCGAGGGCGAGGAGCCGGTGCCGGTCATGTTCATCGTGCCGCGCGACCAGTGGCAGCGGCTCGACGACTGGGGCCGCCAGCTCGGCCTGAAGGCCAGCGGCTCGCACAGCATCCGGATCGAGAACGGCCACGTCCCGGACGAGTTCGTGCTGCCTGGCGTGCACCTGAGCCTGGCTTCGGCGGACGGCTTCCCCGGCCGCGAGCTGCACGGCAGCCCGGAGTACGGCGGCGGCCCGCTCAGCTACATGACGTTCGAGGCGGCGGCCCTCGCGGTCGGCATCGCGCGCGGTGCGCTGGACGCCTACGCCGACCTGATGCGGACGCGCACCACGCTGCTGCCGCCGATCACCGGCCGCGCCCAGGACCCGGACTACCAGTTCTGGTACGCCGAAGCCGCGGGCATGATCGGCACGGCCGAGGCCGCGGTGCACGACGCGATCCGCCAGTGGGAGGACCGCAGTGCCCAGGGCCCGGGCGCGTTCACCCGCGAGGAGGACGTCCGGCTCACCCTGATCTGCCGGCACGTCATCCAGCTGTGCTGGTCGGCGGTGGAGACCCACCTCTTCCCGACGGCCGGGTCGAGCTCGGTCCGCGAAGGGGAGCGGATGGAGCGGATCTGGCGTGACCTGTCCATGATGCGCAGCCACGCCGGTTTCGCGGTCTTCCTGCCCACCAAGGCGAACCGCGAGTACACGGCCGTCCACTTCGGCACCGCGGCATGACGACGGCGGGCTGGAGCGGTCCCGGCGAGCCCGGCTACACCGCCGCGACGGCGGTGTTCAACCTGGCGCACCCGGCCGAACCCGCGGCCGCCGTCACCGTGCGGACGGCAGGCGAGATCCGGGCGGCGCTGGCCGCCGCGGCCGAGCGCGACCTGCGGGTGCACGTGCTCGGCACCGGGCACGGTTCGGCCAACGCCCGGTCGATGGCCGGCGCGCTGCTGGTCCGGACCGAGCCGGACGGCCCGGTCGAGGTGGACAGCGCGGCCGGGATCGCCCGGATCCCGGCCGGCACGCGCTGGGGCGCGGTGGTCGACGCGGCCATGCCGCACGGCCTGGCCGCACCGCACGGGTCGTCGCCGCTGGTCGGCGTCGTCGGGTACCTCCTGCGCGGCGGCGTCAGCTTCTACGGCCGGTACACGGGCCTGGCGTCGAACCGCGTCCGCGCGATCGAGCTGGTCACCGCGGACGGCGAGCACCGCCGCACGGACGCCACGACGGACCCGGAGCTGTTCCGCGCCCTGCGCGGCGGCGGTGGCGGGTTCGGGATCGTGACCGCGGTGGAGGTCGAGCTGTTCGAGGCGCCGTCGGTCGTCACCGGCGCGGCGTACTGGCCGGCGGCGCACGCCGAGCGGCTGCTGGCCACCTGGCTGGCGTGGTCGCGGACGGCGCCCCGCGAAGTGACGACGTCGCTGCGGCTGATGAACCTGCCGCCGCTGCCGGAGATCCCGGAACCGCTGCGCGCGGGCACGGTCCTCTGCGTGGACGGCGTCGCCCTCGGCCACACGGCGGACCCCGCGACCGCTCTGGGGCAGGCGGACGACCTGCTGGGGCCGTTGCGCGAGATCGCCGAGCCGCTGCTCGACACGTGGCACCCGGCGAAGCCCGCGGACGTCGTCCAGACGCACATGGACCCGACGGAGCCGTTCCCGATCTTCGGCGACCACCTGCTGTTCGGCGACCTGGGCGAGGCGGCGGCCGAGCGGTTCCTCGGCCTGCTCCGGAAGGACACGACGCTGACGAACGCGGAGCTGCGCCAGCTGGGCGGGGCGCTGGCCGAGCCGTCCCCGGCGGGCGGCGTCCTCGACCACCTGCCCGCGGGTTTCGCGTACATGGGCGGCGGGGTCCCGTTCGGGGTGACGCCGGAGGCGATCGTGGCCCGCTGCGCGGAGATCCGCGAGGCGCTGTCGCCGTGGGCGTTGCCGGGCACGGCACCGTCCTTCGTGGAGAACCTGGAGCAGCCGCAGGGCCACCTGAGCGCGGCGCAGGTGGCCGAGGTGACCCGGGTCCGCGCCCGGGTGGACCCGCACGGCCGGTTCGCGGGCGACGTCTCGCCGAACGCGTCCTGAACCCGGCGGGTGGGAGCCGGGCCGGCTCTCACCCGCCGGGTGGCCGCAGGTTCCGCGCCCACCACGGGAGCGTGCCCAGCACCAGCACGATCGGCACCAGCGGCCCCGCCAGCGTCGCGATCAGGTTGCCCGCCGTCGTGAACTGGTACGGCGCGCTGCCGTCGAACCGTTGCGCCAGGCCGTACACCGGTACTTCGAACCACACGAAGAGGGCCAGCCCGACGACCGCCGGCCACGGGCCGCTCCGCTGCCACGTCGCGCAGCCCAGCCACACGAGCGCCGGGACGATCCAGACCAGGTGGAAGTACCACGTCAGCGGCGCGACGGCCACCGCCGTCGCGCCCACGACCGTGACCCCCAGCAGCTCGTGGCCGCGCCGGGTCAGCCACGCCCCGGCCAGGACTCCGGCCAGCCCGGCGAGGCCGCACACCGGGACCGTCCAGCCCGGGTTCTGCCACTGCCCGGCCAGCCGCGCGAAGAACCCGGCCAGCGAGTGGTTGACCCCGATCGGCGGGCCGACCAGGAACCGGTCGATGTCGAACAACCAGCCGTCGAGCCAGTACCGCCGCGTCGAGTCCGGCAGCACCAGGAAGCTCAGGCCCAGCCCGGCCGCGAACGTCGCGAACGCGCGCAGGGCGTCCTTCGGCCGGCCGGCGAACAGCAGGTGGACGGCGAAGACGAGCGGGGTCAGCTTGATCGCCGCGGCCACTCCGGTCAGCACGCCGCGCCAGCGCGGCTGCACCCACGGCGCCCGGTCGACGAGCACGAGCAGCATGAGCAGGACGTTGATCTGCCCGTCGAAGGCGTTCTCCAGCACCGGGTCCAGCAGGAACGCGGCCGCCGTGCCCGCGACGGTCAGCCCGGCGCGCAGCCGCCCGGCGGGCACGCGCATCAGCCCGAGCGACGTCCACACGACCGCCGCGAGCGCCAGCGTGTTGAGCACGAACCAGAAGGCGTGCGCGAACCCGGTGCCCGGCAGCGAAAGCGGAACGAACACCAGCGCCGCGAACGGCGTGTAGGTGAACGGAAGCCGCACCTGGACCCCGTCGACGCGGTAGTCGATCGGCACTCGCAGGTCGTACAGCGGCGGCCCGTGCAGCACCGCGCCACCGCCGCCCCGGTAGACGTCGAAGTCGGCCATCCAGTTGATCGGCACGCCACCGGTCCGCCGGACGAGTTCCGCGGCGGCGAACCCGGCGGCCGCGAGCGCCACGGCTCCCACGACCACCGGCGTCCGGATGCGGCGCGCGGGGACCGTCGTGGACATGCCGCCTTCCCTTCTCGGCCGGGGGTTTCCGGTTCGGCGGGAAGGGGTTCCGGCCTGCCGGGGGCGTCCAGCCTACGGCAGGTGCAGCGGGTGCGGAGCCGACGCGCGCCGCCCGATCGGGTGGCACGCAACGGCTCTAGCCGGCTGCGAGGTCCGGTTCGCCCGAATAGCGGTCCCGCAGCTCGCGCTTGAGGACCTTGCCCGCGCCGGAGAGCGGGAGGCTGTCGGTGAAGCCGACGCTGCGCGGGCACTTGTAGCCGGCGATCCGCTCCTTGCAGTAGGCCCGCAGTTCCGCGGCCGTCGGGCGGCACCCGGCCGCGGGCACCACGACCGCGTGCACGCGTTCGCCCCAGTCGGGGTCGGGGACGCCGATCACCGCGCACGCGGCGACGCCGGGGTGCCGCGTCAGCACGTTCTCGACCTCCGCCGAGTACACGTTCTCGCCGCCGGAGATGATCATGTCCTTGATCCGGTCGACGATGAACAGGTAGCCGCGCTCGTCGAGGTAGCCGCCGTCGCCGGTGTGCAGCCAGCCGTCGCGCAGGGCCGCCGCCGTCTCCTCGGGCTTGTTCCAGTAGCCCTGCATGACGTGGCCGCCGCGCACGACGATCTCGCCGACCGCGCCCGGCGGCAGCTCGAGCCCGTCGGCGTCGACGATCCGCAGTTCCGCGTGGACCGCCGGACGGCCCGCCGAGCGGTGCAGTTCCGGGACGCCGTGCTCGTGCGGCAGCAGGAAGCTCGTCATGGGACCGAGTTCGGTCATCCCGTAGGCGTGGGTGAACTCGGTGTTCGGGAACGTCTCGCGGGCCTTCGCCAGCACCGCCTCCGGCATCGGGGACGACCCGTAGACCACCCCGCGCAGGCAGCTCAGGTCGTGCCCGGCCACGTCCGGGTGGTCGACCATCCGCTGGATCATCGTCGGCACCAGGCTCGCGTGCGTGACGCGGTGGCGGGCGATCGCCGCGGCGGTCCCGGCGGCGTCGAACTGCGGCACGAACACGTGCGGCCCGCCCAGCACGAGCTGGCCGACCCAGAACGCCAGGTCGCCGAGGTGGAACATGGGTGCCGAGTGCAGATAGCGGCCACCGGGCGCGAGGAAGGCGTTGGTGCACAGCGAACCCAGTGCCGCCGTCAGCATGTTGGCGTGGCTCAGCATCACGCCCTTGGGGAAGCCGGTGGTGCCGCCGGTGTAGAAGATCCCCGCCAGGTCGTCGCCGCCGCGCAGGGCGTCGTCCACCGGGTCGGCCTCGGTGATGAGGGCTTCGTAGCCGAGCAGCCCGGTGGGCACCGGTCCCTCGCCGAAGTGGATCACCGTGGTCAGGCCGGGGACGCTCGCCCGCAGCTGCGGGACGACGCCGGCGAAGGTGTCGTCGACGAGCAGCACGGCGCTGCCGGAGTCGGCCAGTGAATACGCGACCTCGGCCGGGCTCCACCGGGTGTTGACCGGGTTGATCACCCCGCCCGCCCACAGCGTCGCCAGGAGCGCTTCGTGGTAGCGGTCGGAGTTCAGGCCGTAGACGGCGACGCGGTCGCCGTCGCCGATCCCGAGCGCCCGCAGCGCGCCGGCGAACCGCGCGATCCGGCCGGCGCTCTCGGCGAAGGTGCGCACCCGGTCGCCCGCCACGGTGGCGATCTCGGACGGCGTCTGCCGGACCGACCGGTGCAGGCCCTGCGTCAGGTACATGGGTGCGTCCTCCAGTTCGGCACGGCTCCGCCCGCCAGGCTAGGCCGCGTTTTCGTTGCGGCTCAACGCTTCCGCCGGTACTCCGCACCAACGAAGACGATCGGGCGCGGCACGCCGGGAGACGCGCGGGAGCCGTACGGGCCGGAAGATGGACTCCGGAGGACCAGCGGATTCGACGCAGGGAGCAGGAATGCCAGCCACCTCTATCCGAGAGTGCTTCGCCGACCAGGTGAACCGGAAGCCGGACGCGGTCGCCGTGGTGGCGGGGGAGACCCGGCTGACCTACGGCGAGCTGGACCGGCGGGCCAACCGCCTCGCCCACCGGCTGCTGGCGGCGGGCGTGCGGCGCGAGGAGCCGGTGGCGATCCTGATGGAACGCTCGCCCGAGCTCGTGGTCGCGGTGCTCGCCGTGGTCAAGGCCGGCGGCACGTACCTCGCGCTGCACGAGGCCTACCCGGCCGACCGCAAGCAGTGGATCCTCGACCGCTCCGGCGCGACCGTGCTGCTCACCGACCGCGCGCTGACCGGCCGCGGGCTGCCCCGGGCAGGCAAGGTGCTGCTGGCCGACGACGAGGCCGTGGACACCGCCTTCCCGGCGACCGACCCGGGTATCGCCGTCCGGTCCGACGAACTGGCGTGCGTCATCTACACCTCCGGCTCGACCGGGGAGCCCAAGGGTGTCGCGCTGACCAACCGCGGGGTGCTGAGCGTCGTCCACGACTCGAGCTGGGACACCGGCTGGCACGAGCGGCTGCTGATGGTCGCGCCGTACGCGTTCGCCGCGTCGACCTACGAACTGTGGGTGCCGTTGCTGCGCGGCGGCGAGCTGGTGCTGGCCCCGCCGGGCGACCTCGAGATCCGCACGCTGCGCAAGCTCGTCGCCGAGCACGCGATCACCGGCCTGCACCTCACCGCGGGCCTGTTCCGCGTGGTGGCCGAGGAAGACCCGACGTGCGTCGCGTCGGTGCGGGAGGTGCTCGTCGGCGGCGACGTCGTGGCACCGGCCGCGATCAACCGGATCCTGCGGGCCTGCCCGGACACCGCGGTGCGCGTCACCTACGGCACCACGGAGTCGACGCTGTTCACCCTGACGATGCCCGCGGACCGCCGCACCGACCCCGACGCCGCCGTCCCCATCGGCTTCCCGATGGACGAGACGCGCGTCTACGTCCTCGACGAGCGGCTTCAGCCGGTACCGCCGGGCGAGCTGGGCGAGATGTACCTGGCCGGGACCCGGCTCACCCGCGGCTACCTCGGCCGGCCCGACCTGACGGCCGAGCGGTTCGTGCCGGACCCGTTCGCCGGGCCGGGCGAGCGGATGTACCGCACCGGCGACCTGGTCCGCCGGACCCCGGACGGCGCGGTCCTGCTCACCGGCCGCGCCGACGACCAGGTGAAGATCCGCGGCTTCCGCGTCGAGCTGCCGGAGGTCGAGGCCGTGCTGGCCGTGCACCCGGGGCTGCGGCAGGTGCTGGTGGTCGCCCAGGAGGTGGAGGCCGAGGACAAGCGGCTGGTGGCCTACCTCGTGCCGGAGGCGGCCGGGTTCGACCTCGCCGCGCTGAAGGAGCACGCCGAGACGGCGTTGCCGGACTACATGGTGCCCTCGGCCTACGTCGAGCTGGACGCGCTTCCCTTGACCGCCAACGGGAAGCTCGACCGCAAGGCCCTGCCGGAACCGGCGCTGCCCGACACCGGGCCGTACCGCGCCCCCCGTACCGAGCGCGAGACGGCGCTGTGCCGGGTGTTCGCCGAAGTCCTCGGTGTCGACCGGGTCGGCGTCGACGACGACTTCTTCGAGCTGGGCGGGCAGTCGCTTTCGGCGATGCGCCTGCTCAACCGGATCCGCACCGAACTGGGTGCGGAACTGTCGATCGAAACGCTGTTCGACGAGTCCACGGTGGCCGCACTGGCCACCCGCTTCGAACGGGACGAGCACGCGGCCTGAGCCCGCAGCACCGGGCCGGAAAGGAACACGGAGATGGCGAACCCCTTCGACGACCAGGACGCGGAGTTCTCGGTGGTGGTGAACGACGAGGGCCAGCACGCGTTGTGGCCGGTGTTCGCGCCGGTCCCGGCGGGCTGGTCCGCCGTCCACGGCCCCGCGTCGCGGACGGCGTGCGTGGAGTACGTCCGGGCGAACTGGCCGGACATCCGGCCCCGGAGCCTGGCCGGCTGAGCAGACGGCGAAAGGCCCCCGGCACCGCCTACCCGGCGCCGGGGGTCTTTCGCCGTCCGTGCCCGGAAAGCGCTGGTCCGGTGCGGACACGAGTACGGGCCGGCCCGGCTTTGCGCCGGACCGGCCCGCAGCCGGGAGAACTCAGGACGCGAGCAGCAGCCCGGACGCCGAACCGCCGGGGGCGACGACCGTTTCCAGCCAGTGGGCCGCCTGCTCGCCCTCGGCCGTCAGCTCCAGCGCCCGGCCTTCGTGGCGGCCGCTCACCAGCAGCGCGAAGTCCTCGGCGCGGCCGCGGACGACCTGGCCGGACTCCGCCGGGCCGAACGTCCACGTGCCGCCCGAAGGCGCCGCCACCTCGAACCGGAACGCCACGAGCCACGTGCGGACGCCGTGCGCGACGAGGTGGCGCAGCCGGTCCGTGCGCTCGCGCGTGACACCCAGCGCACCGGCGATCTCCTCGCCGTGCGCGAACAGCTCGACCATCGTGGCACTCGCCAGCTCGCCCGCCGGGAGGTCGGTGCCGAGCCACGCGACGGTGTCGCCGTTCGCGAGCCCGGACAGCGCCTCGTCGGCCTTCTCCCACTCCATCCGCCAGCGCGGGTACAGCCCGCCCGGCGGTTCCAGCAGGTATCCCGACCGGGCCGCACGCACGCTGGCCTCGAAGCCCGGCGTCAGCCGCGACGTCATCGCCGCGAACGCCGCCGGGTCGCCCGCGGCCATGCCCACCATGCGGAACGTCGCGGCGAGGTGCGCGACGTGCAGCGCCACGCTCCAGCCCGGCGCGCTCGCCGGCGTGCTCCACCGCTCGATCGGCAGCTCGGCGACGAGCCGGTCGATTTCGCGCGCCTCCGCGTTCAGGTCGGGGAGTACGTCCACCAGCTCGGTCATCCGCTCGTCC
>Ga0207678_10000084_pt1 | contig 76874 bp, 80 predicted proteins | sample KBSC63metaG_FD_184319 | JGI IMG/M metagenome (GOLD analysis project Ga0207678, IMG submission 184319) | Corn rhizosphere microbial communities from Kellogg Biological Station, Michigan, USA - KBS C6-3 metaG (SPAdes) (version 2) | ecosystem: Host-associated > Plants > Roots > Rhizosphere > Soil ... | reverse complement strand
CGGTTTTGACGGCTACACGATCTGCTACTTGCGGATAGACAACCTGCGGCCGCTTGCAGGAGGGTTGTTCGATGCTCTGTGCGGCAAAAACTGGTCGTTAGCCGACTATATCAGCATCCGTCCGCCCCATGAAAAAGCAACGGCATAGAAAAAGAGGGCGGCGAAAAAATAGCCTGCTGTTGATAGACGGCTCGGCCCGACTTCTACGGAACTGGGTCGTGTGTGAAATGCTCCCAGTGCCACGGGGAACCATGCGGCGATCAATGCGGCGGCAGCGATTTGGGTCTGCCAACCTCGCGCAGAAGCATCGACCCATAGGAAGCCTATATAAGCTAGAAGCGAGGCCGGAATTAGCAGGGCCAGATAAATCAACCAGCTTAATCTGAACCAATTCCGCGACGGCGGCGAGGAGGTTGGATCTGTCATATTCCAATTATCCGCGATCCCGCCAATGTCTGCAACGGAGATCACGTCGATGGGCATTGAGCGTCCACAAATGGTCGCTTCCAGACCGTCTGTCATCCCCACCGTCCCTGACGGCCGCCGGGAATGATGCGTGACCCATCGGCCACAACATCCTCGAAAAACTTCCTATTTTTCCAACAGCCCGAAATTCAGCCTGTCCTATTTCACCCCGACCGGCCTATCCTCCCAGCCTCTTTGAAATGTCCGATACGCAACGCATACGCGCGCCCAGGCACGCGCGCGCATACACTGTGAACTTCGACGAAAAATGTCGGAAATCAGCCATTGTTGATGAACGAAAGGCGAAGGCCTCGTCCAACAGCATATCATTTTGATCATGAAGAATGGCGCGAGTGACGGGGCTCGAACCCGCGACCTCCGGCGTGACAGGCCGGCGCTCTAACCAACTGAGCTACACCCGCGCAGGGCGGCATCTTGGCGTGACCCATGCGGGCCACCAGACGATGCTGATCTGGAAAACCTTCCAACTCCCCTGAGGAGAGTGGCGCGAGTGACGGGGCTCGAACCCGCGACCTCCGGCGTGACAGGCCGGCGCTCTAACCAACTGAGCTACACCCGCGTTCGGTGTGGGCGGGCATCTATGCGGCCCCGTTCCCCCTGTCAACTGCCTGCAACATCAGTTTCGCGGCTTTCGTCATTTTCTTTGCGCGGGTCGACCGTCAGCGTCCCGCGCTCGAACAGGAAACCGGCGATATCCGGGGTTCCGGCGGCTGACACGACGGTCTGGATGATGATCAGCAACGGCACGCCCAGCAAGGCGCCCGGCGTTCCCCACACCCATCCCCAAAAGGTCAGCGACACCAGAATCAGCAGGGGATTCATGGTCAGCCGCCGGCCCAAGATCGTCGGCGTTATGACATTGGCCTCCACCAGATGGAATCCGACCTGCAAGGCCGCCGGCAGCAGCGCCTTCCACACATCGTCGAACACCATGAGCCCGCCGAGCGCCAGCAGCGCCGCCGCCAGCATCGGCCCGAAATAAGGGACGAAGTTCAGCAGCGCGACGATACCGCCCCACATCAGCGGCGAAGGCATGCCGATCAGCCATAGCGCCAGCGCGACCGCCAGGCCGAGGCACAGGTTGATCGTCGCGATGGTGAGGACATAGGCGGATGTCGCGTCGACCACATTCTGGATCACCCGCGCGACCGCCATGGCGCCGTCGAAACTGCCCCGGCTGTTGATCGTCCGCCGCCGCAGCCGCGTCCAGCCCGCAAGGAAGAAATAGATGATGAGCAGCGCGAACACCATCTGGATGATGGCCGCCGGGGCGGAGGTGGCCGCGAACTGAAGCAGCGATCGGGGCGCGTCCACCGCGGCCGTCTGCGCCGCCGCCACCGGGCCGGTCGCCAGCATCTGCACCGTCTCGTCCACGAAGCGCTGGAGCTGCGAATAGAAATCGATCAGGGGCGCGAGATTGTTCTGAATCTGGGGCAGACGCTCTGGCAGCAACCGGAACCAGTCGGCCGCCGGCACGACGATCAGCACCAGGGCCGTATTCGCCACCACCAGGAAGGCGATCAATGCCGTCAGCGCCGCCAGCGTGGATGGCACGCCTCGCCGCTCCATCCACTCCAGGAACGGCACCAGCGCAATGGCGATCACCAATGCGGCCGTCAGCGGCAGAAAAAATTCCGCCCCTTCCCGCAGGGCAAAGGGCAGCGCGAGGATCAGCCCGATGCCGGTCGTCAACGCTATCGACGCCAGCAATCGGTCCCGCCGCCGGTTGATCTCCTGCTGCTCCTGGGGTGTCACGCCTGAAAATGTCCTTGCCCGCCGCCCCGTTTCTGCACCGGCAGTTCCGATCCGTCAATTTCGAGCATCGTGCGGGAAAGCGGGAACCGGTTTTCGGCTTGAAAAGAGGCGGCAATGAAAATCTGGAGCACGCGCCCTGCGCCTGATTCAGCGCAGCGCTCCCCCGACCGGGCGATTTACATCAGCGAAACGGACGGATAGCAAGGGAAACAAGGTTTTAACCAAATCTTCGGCACCTGCTGCCACATTCGGCCACGCAACAGCATGGGGGACTGTGATGAAATCGGGGGCTTTGCTCATCGCCCTGGCCTGCGTGGCAGCGCCGGAGGCGGCGTCAGCGCGGCAGGACGTCCGGCTGGACCGGCAGATGTTCGTGGAACGGGTCAGCACCGACATCAACGGTCGCGCCCGCCGCGTTCTGGAGAGCGCCGACCGGGCGGGATCGGGCGACCAGCTTATCTTCGTCGTCAACTGGCGCAATGAGGGCAGCCGTCCGGTGCGCGGCCTGGCCGTCACCAACGCCGTGCCGCGCGGGACGCAGCTCGACCTCAGCGATCCGGCCATGCAGGTGTCTGTGGATGGCGGCGCCCATTGGGGCCGCATTGCCGACCTTTGGCTGCCGACGCCCCTTGGCGGCAGCCGCCGGGCCGTGCCCGCCGACATCACCCATGTCCGGTGGACCGTGCCGGACGAAATCTCACCGGGGGAGAGCGGCCGGCTGAGCTATCGCGCTACCGTTCGCTGAGCGATATGGCGACCGGGACAGGATCGGCAGATCCGGCGCGGTCGCCTTTCGTAAGCGGGAGGAGAAACGGCTTGGAACCGCCCCTCCCGACATATCAATCCGCAAACAGCAGGACCGGCGTCTCCAGCAATTTCCGCACTGCCTGGACGAAGCTCGCCGCATCCCAGCCGTCGACCACCCGATGGTCGCAACTGATCGACAGATTCATGAGCTTGGCGGGGACCACTTCCCTGCCGCGGAAGACCGGCCGCTCGATAATGCGGTTTGGACCGATGATCGCCACTTCCGGCCGGTTGATGACCGGCGTGGTGGCCACTCCGCCTAGCGGCCCCAGCGAGGTCAGCGTCAGGGTCGAGCCGGACAGTTCCTCCGGCTTTGCCTTGCCGGCGCGCGCCGTATCGGCCAGCCGCTTGATCTCCGCCGCGAGTTGCCAGACATTGCGGTCCTGCGCATCGCGGATCACCGGCACCATCAGCCCGGCGTCGGTCTGGGTCGCGATTCCCATGTGCACGGCGCCGTAGCGCGTCACCACCCCCACTTCATCGTCATAGCGGGCATTCAGCATCGGAAATTCGGGCAGCGCGCGGCAGATCGCGACGATCAGGAGCGGCAGCAGGGTGAGCTTCGGCTTGTCGCCGCGATGGGCATTCAGCTGCTCGCGGGTTGCCTCCAGCGCCGTGACGTCGATCTCCTCCACATAGGAGAAATGCGGGATGGCGCGTTTCGAAGCGGCCATGTTCTCCGCGATGCGGCGGCGCAGGCCGATGACCTTCACCTCCTCATCCGCCCGCCTTGCCCCGCGCCCGGCCGGGCGATAGCCCTGCCCCGATCCGTAAAGGAGGAAGGCGTCGAGATCGGAATGGCGGATATGATCGCCGCTCGGCTTCACCTGCGACAGATCGACGCCGAGTTCCCTGGCGCGCGCGCGAACGGCGGGGGAAGCCAGCACATCGGCCTTCGCCGTCACCCGTTCGTCCCGCGAGGGGGCGACCGAAGGAGTGGCCGAGGGAACCGGTGCGGCAGGCTTTCCTTCTGCGACGATCGGAGCAGGCTCGCTCTGCCCGTTACCCTTCCCCGCCGGTTTCGCAAGGGACGTCATGGCGGCTGGGGCCGGAGCCACCTCGGCACGGGGAGCAGGCGCTTCGCCCTCTCCTTCCGTCTCGATCTCCACCAGCATCGATCCGATGGCGATCTGCTGCCCCGGCTCGCCGGCCAGCCGGACCACCGTACCGGCAACCGGCGATTCCATTTCCACCGTCGCCTTGTCGGTCATCATGTCGGCGATCGGCTGGTCTTCCTCGATCCGGTCGCCGACCTTCACATGCCAGCCGACAATCTCCGCCTCTGCGATGCCTTCGCCGATGTCCGGCAACCTGAACGTATAAAGCGCCATGACAGCCCCTCAATCCTTCAAAATCTTGTTGATGGCCTCGCGAATGCGCACCGGGCCAGGGAAATAGGCCCATTCCAGACTGTGCGGATAAGGCGTGTCGAATCCGGTCACGCGCTCGATCGGCGCTTCGAGATGGTAGAAGCACCGCTCCTGCACCAGCGCGGAGAGTTCCGCGCCGAAACCGCTCGTCCGGGTCGCCTCATGCACGATCATGCAGCGCCCGGTCTTGCGCACCGACCGCTCGATTGCGCCGATATCCAGCGGCACCAGCGTGCGCAGGTCGAGGATTTCCGCGTCGACGCCCATTTCCGCAACGACGTTCTCGACCACATGGACCATCGTGCCATAGCAGAGCACCGTCAGCGCCTCGCCCGAGCGGGCCACCCGCGCCTCGCCCAGCGGAATACGGTAATAGCCCGTGGGAACCTGCGCCTGCGCATGCCCGGCCCAGCTTCTGGCCGGGGTGTCGTAATGTCCGTCGAACGGCCCGTTATAGATGCGCTTGGGTTCGAAGAAAATCGTGGGATCATTATCCTCTATGGACGCGATCAACAGGCCCTTGGCGTCATAGGGGGTCGATGGAATCACAGTCTTCACGCCCGACACATGGGTGAAGATACCTTCAGGCGACTGGCTGTGCGTCTGCCCCCCGAAAATGCCGCCGCCAAAGGGCGAGCGTACCGTCATGGGCGAGATGAACTCCCCGGCAGAGCGGTAGCGCAGCCGAGCCGCTTCGGACACAAGCTGGTCGAGCGCAGGATAGATATAGTCGGCAAACTGGATTTCCGGCACCGGCCTCAGGCCATAGGCGCCCATGCCCACAGCAACGCCGATGATGCCGCATTCGGTGATCGGCGTATCAAAAACCCGGTTCTTGCCATATTTCTGCTGCAACCCCGCCGTCGCGCGGAAGACGCCGCCGAAATAGCCGACATCCTCGCCCATCACGACCACATCGGGATCGCGCTCCATCATCACGTCCAGCGCGCTGTTGATCGCCTGGATCATGTTCATCTGCACGGTATCGCCGCGGGCTTCCGTCACAGCTTCGCTCATCATGTCGCTCACAGGCCGGCTGCCTTCCATTCGTCGAGCATTTTCTGCTGCTGCTCGCGCAGGTGCCAGGGCATCTCCTCGAACACATCCTCGAACATCGATTCCATCGGATGGTGGAGACCATGACCCAGAATGCCGTTCTTCTCAGCCTCCCGCGCAGCGTCGCGGACCATTTCGGCCAGTTCCCTGTCCATCGCCGCGTGCCGATCCTCGTCCCAGATGCCGAGCGCGATGCAATGCTTTTTCAGGCGCGCGATGGGATCGCCCAGCGGCCAATGGCTCGCCTCGTCAGCGGAGCGATAGGCGCTGGGATCGTCCGACGTGCTGTGCCCTTCGACCCGATAGGTGAAATGTTCGATCAGGGTCGGCCCCGCATTGGCCCGCGCCCTGTCCGCGGCCCAGCGCGTCGCGGCATAGACCGCCAGCGCGTCGTTGCCGTCGACCCTGAGGCCCGCAATGCCATAGCCGATGGCCCGTGCCGCGAAGGTCGTCGCCTCTGCCCCTGCAAAACCGGAAAAGCTGCTGATCGCCCACTGGTTGTTCACGACATTCATGATGACCGGCGCCCGATAGACGCTGGCGAAGGTGCAGGCCGAATGGAAGTCGCCCTCCGCCGTCGATCCTTCCCCGCACCAGGTTGCCGCGATCCGCGTATCGCCCCGCGCCGCGCTGGCCATGGCCCAGCCGACCGCCTGCGGATATTGCGTGGTGAGATTGCCGGAGATGGAGAAGAACGCCGCGTCCCGCGCTGAATACATGATCGGAAGCTGGCGGCCCTTCAGCCGGTCGCCCTTGTTCGAATAGATCTGGTTCATCATGTCGATGATCGGCCAGCCCCGCGCGATCAATATCCCCTGCTGGCGATAGCTGGGGAAGCACATGTCATCGCTCGCCAGAGCCGCCGCCGCGCCGATCGACACTGCCTCCTCGCCGGTCGACTTCATGTAGAAGCTGGTCTTGCCCTGCCGCTGCGCCCGGAACATGCGCGCGTCGAACGCCCGCGTCAGCGCCATGGCGCGCAGCATCCTGAGCAGCGTCTCAGGCGGCAGTTTCGGGTCCCAGGGGCCGACGGCGGCGCCATCTTCATCCAGCACCCTGACCAGCCCATAGGCCAGGTCGCGCATCTCGCCGGGCTGGGTCGTTTCATCCGGTCGCGCCTGCGCGCCAGCGAGCGGGATATCAAAATCGCTGAAATCGGCGGTGTCGCCCGGCCTGAACTTCGGCTCCGGCACATGCAGCCGCAGCGGCGGCAGATTGCGTCCCGCCCCAGCCCTCGCCGCGTCCGAATCGATCCGGTCGCTCATCCTGCCTCCTTTGTGCATTGCAATATTATTGCTGACTGCAATTATTATATTACAACGCCGGTAAAGGCAAGCCTTACTGACCCATTTCGTCGCGTTTCCGCTCTGCGCTAAACAGCGACGGGCGCGGCGATATGCCTTTGCGGCGCGTAATCAAGGACCTCGAAATCCTCGATCCGATAGTCGAAAATGCTTGAAGGCCGCCGGTTGATCCGCAGCCGGGGATGGCCCGACGGATTTCGTCCGATCTGTTCCTCCACCAGATCGGCATGGTTGAGGTAGAGGTGCACGTCGCCACCCTGCCAGACCACCTCGCCCGCCTCCAGATCGCATTGCTGCGCGAGCATCCGGGTGATCATCGACAAGCCGAAGATGTTGAAGGCAAAGCCCAGCCCGAGATCGCAGCTCCGCTGGAACAGCAGCCCGTTCAGGCGCCCGTCGGCAACCTGGAACTGATAGGTCATGTGGCAGGGCGGCAGCGCCATGCGCGAAACCTCCGCCACATTCCAGCCCGTGAACAGCAGGCGCCGCGAACCGGGACTGGTCCGAATCGCCTCGACCAGGTCGGCGATCTGGTTATGCCCCTGCGCAGCCCGGCGGTAGAGCCCGTCCCCGGCCTCCTCATAGCGCGGCCAGTTCACCCATTGCGCGCCATAGACCGGCCCCAGATCGCCCCAGCGGGCCGCGAAGGCATCGTCCTCGATGATGCGCGCCTCGAACGCGTCGCGGTCTATCTCCTCCCCCGTCGCCCTGCGGTAGCTGTCCAGCGGCCAGTCCGTCCAGATATGCACGCCCTGGCGCACCAGTTCGCGTATGTTGGTGTCGCCGGTCAGGAACCACAGCATTTCCCGCGCCGCGACCTTCCAATAAACCCGCTTGGTCGTCAGCAGCGGCACGGCCTCGTCAGCCAGCGAGAAGCGCATCGTCGCGCCCAATATGGATCGCGTGCCCACGCCCGTCCGATCGATCCGCTCATCTCCATGCAGCCAGATCTGCCGCATCAGGTCCAGATATTGCTGTTCATAATGGGGTGCGGAGGATGCCATGCGGACACTTTCATGATTCTGGCGGATACTGTCCCCCTGTAACGAAGCGACCGGCCGACGCCAAATGCTGCGAAACGGATGAGATTGCCCGCGCTTCACTCGAAAAGGGACCAGCCTTCCCCTACCGGCCGCGTGGCGCAGGCCCATTCTGCGCGCCATGCGCGAACCTGCTTCCCTCAACCTGCTCGTCCTGGATGACGAATGGCGTGCACTCCATCGGCTGCCCGTAGACCTGGACTGGCAAAGGACAGTGGATGCGCTGCTGCGGTGGGACAGCCATTGGCTGGCGATCGAGCAGCAGCGGCCCGGCAGCCCCCTTCCCTGCTGGACCGACATCCGGCTGACCCGGACCTTGTCGAAGCGCCTGCGACCGATCGAGATCGCATTGGCTGACCATGTCATCCGCACCGGCAAAGGCCGGTTCAGCTTCCGCCAGGCCGGGCTTTTATAGCATGCCCCAAAAAAAACGCGTCGGCCGCTTGCCAGCCGGAAAAGCCGCCTCTATAGGCTGCGGCCTGCCCGGCGGGACCGCCTTTAAACGGACCCGCCATCGGTCGGGGAGTAGCTCAGCCTGGTAGAGCACTGTCTTCGGGAGGCAGGGGCCGGAGGTTCGAATCCTCTCTCCCCGACCAATATTTCTATCAGAAAATCGGCGGCTCTCCGCGACCGCATGCTGTCACAGCAAAATCCGTCTCTGACCTGCCCCATATCGCCAGCGCGTCCACCTATGGCCTTGCTGGGCGCAAGCGACCATAACCGGAGCAGGAACATAATCTGACGCGGTGCACGGGCATGATGGCGGATTTTGCTTAGTATCGGTCGAGCTTCCCGTTACCATTACGCGCATGGAACCGAGAAGCTCTAGGCGGCAGCGCAACGCCCCTACCATCAATGATGTTGCCAAGCATGCGGGCGTCTCGCCCATGACCGTGTCGCGGGTCATCAACGGTGAACAGATCGTAAGGAGCACCACCAGGGAAAAGGTGGAAGCGGCCATCGCCGCGCTCAACTATTCGCCGAGCGCCGCCGCACGCAGCCTGGCGGGCGGGGAAGACACCCGCATCAGCCTGCTCTACAGCAACCCGTCGGCTTCCTATCTGAGCGAATTCCTGGTCGGCAGCCTGGATCAGGCCAGCCGCAGCGGCGTCGATCTGGTGGTGGAGAAATGGGACGAGGAAACCGCCGTCGACACGGTCGTCGAGCATTTGCTGCGCGGCCGGATCAACGGTGTCATCCTTCCGCCGCCGCTGTGCGACCACCAGGCGATGAAGGATGCGCTGAAGGCGGCGGACATCGTGGCGGTCGCCGTCGCCACGGGCGAAGCGCCCGCCGACATGTCGGCCGTCAGCATCGACGATCATGCGGCGGCACTGGCGATGATGCGCCATCTGATCGCGCTTGGGCATCGGCGCATCGGTTTCATCAAGGGCCACCCGAACCAGAGCGCCAGCCGGCGCCGCTTCGAAGGCTATGGCGACGCGCTGGTCGAAGCGGGCATCACGCCGGACGAGACGCTGGTCCAGCAGGGCTATTTCACCTACCGCTCCGGGCTGGATGCGGCGGAGCGGATCCTGGCGCTGCCCGAGCCTCCGACCGCGATCTTCGCCAGCAATGACGACATGGCGGCGGCAGCCGTGGCCATTGCCCATCGCAGCGGGCTGGACGTGCCGGGCGACCTGACCGTCTGCGGCTTCGACGACACGTCGCTGGCGACCACGATCTGGCCGGAATTGACCACCATCCGCCAGCCGATCAGCGCCATGTCGCGCGCGGCCGTCGAATTGCTGGTGAAGCGGATCAGGGCGCGCAAGGGCAAGTCGGACGAAACGCCCGCTCATCTGCTGCTCGACTATGAACTGGTCCGGCGGCAATCGGACGCCGTTCCGCATTGAATCCTTCGAGAAGGACGGCCCGGCATGACGTGCCGGGCCCGCGCGATCCCTATTCCCCGAACACCCGGCGGAAGATCGTGTCGACCTGACGGAAATGATAGTCGAGGTTGAATTTCTCCTCGATCTGCTCGGCCGGGAGCGCCGCCGCCACGTCCGCATCGGCCTTCAGCAATTCCATCAAAGATAGCTGGCCGTCCGATTCCCACACCTTCATCGCATTGCGCTGGACATAGCGGTAGCTGTCCTCGCGGCTCACGCCGGCCTGGGTCAACGCCAGCAACACCCGCTGCGAGTGGACGAGGCCGCCCATCTTGTCCAAATTCTTCATCATCCGCTCAGGGTAGACCAGCAGCTTGTCGATGACGCCGGTCAGGCGGCCCAGCGCGAAGTCCAGCGTGATGGTGGCATCCGGCCCGATATAGCGCTCCACCGACGAATGGCTGATGTCGCGCTCATGCCAGAGCGCCACATTCTCCATCGCCGGCAGCGCATAGCTGCGGACCATGCGGGCAAGGCCGGTCAGATTCTCCGTCAGCACCGGATTGCGCTTGTGCGGCATGGCGGAGCTGCCCTTCTGGCCGGGCGAGAAATATTCCTCCGCCTCCAGAACCTCGGTGCGCTGAAGGTGGCGGACCTCGGTGGCGAGCCGCTCGATGGAGGAGGCGATCACGCCCAGCGTCGCGAAGAACATCGCGTGGCGGTCGCGCGGAATGACCTGCGTCGATACCGGCTCGATGGCAAGGCCCAGCTTTTCCGCCACATGCTCCTCGACGCGCGGGTCGATATTGGCGAACGTGCCGACCGCACCGGAAATGGCGCAGGTCGCAACCTCGGCCCGAGCCGCGATCAGCCGAGCCTTGCAGCGGCTGAACTCCGCATAGGCCTCGGCCATTTTCAGGCCGAAGGTGACCGGCTCGGCATGGATGCCATGGCTGCGGCCGATGGTGGGCGTCAGCTTATGCTCATAGGCACGGCGCTTGATGACCTCCAGCAGCTTGTCGAGATCGTCGATCAGGATGTCGGCGGCGCGGCTCAGTTGCACGGCAAGGCAGGTGTCCAGCACGTCGCTGGAGGTCATGCCCTGATGCATGAAGCGGGCTTCCTCTCCCACCTGCTCCGCAACCCAGGTCAGGAAGGCGATGACATCATGCTTGGTCACGGCCTCGATGGCATCGATGGCGGCCACGTCGATCGCGGGATTTGTCGCCCACCAGTCCCACAGCGCCTTGGCGGCGGACGGCGGCACCACGCCCAGTTCGCCCAGCTTTTCTGTCGCGTGCGCCTCGATCTCGAACCAGATCTTGAAGCGGGCCTCCGGCTCCCAGAGGGCGGTCATTTGCGGGCGGGCATAACGGGGAACCATCGGGCGAATCCTGCGTGCATGAGTTGAAAGTCGATGCGCGGCCTAGCAGCAGCGCCTTTCGGGGGCAAATCAGCCGGAAAGGCGGGATGGAACCCACTGAATTCCCGTACTTCATCCCATTAATCGCAGCATCGGCGGCGAACCGATGCGAATCGAAAGACCAGTGGTGCAACATGAACAAAAATTCAGGAACCACATGTTTTATTTGGCTATTGTCCAGAATGACATCAGACGGTGGATGTGGAGCAGGTGATGATCCGCGCATTTTTTCTGGCGAGCGTCCTTTTGGTTGCGCCATCGGCATGGGCGCAGGCGGCCGCGCCCCAGCAGGCGGCTCCCGCCGCGCCGGAAGGAAAACAGGCGCAGCCTGCGACATCGGGCGACGCGGTGGCGTCGATCGTGGACACGGAATTCCCCGCCTATGACCAGAATCATGACGGGCAGCTCGACAAGGCGGAATTTTCACGCTGGATGGTGGCGCTGAAGGATCAGGAACTGAAGGCGACCGGAAAATCCCTTCCCCCCGCAGAAGTCACCGCCTGGGCCGACGGCGCGTTCGTCACCGCCGATACCGACAAGAGCGCGACGATCAGCAAACCGGAGTTGATCGTCTATCTCAGCGGCGGCGCCGCATAGGATAAAATAGCCCGCCCAGGCGGGACAGAGCCCCGTGAGGGTCGCATCATGGGGCGGCATGGAGCGAAGGCCATGCCGCCTCTTTTTTTGCCATTTGCAGGGCGTGCGGACATGCTGCGTCAGATATGACGCAGGTCGGGCGCTCCTGGTTTTCTGTCGCGCCACTGTAAGCGGAAAACCGTTGCCGCTTTCCCGCGCAATGCGTCAGCCGCGCTTCTTGTTCGCGTAGAGCAGCGCCGCGACGATCGCAGCCGATCCGATTCCGACGGCCGTCCCCATCCAGACGGCCTTGCCGGCTGATTTGCGCGCTGCGGAAGCCATGTCGGGCTTGGCGGTGGTGGAGCTAGGGGTTGCCGCGCCACTTTCGGGCGCTTCTTCGATCGGCTTCGTCATGGTGATTCCCGATATGCAACAAAGCGTCGGCGCAGAAAAGGCGGATGCGGCGAAAATCCGTCAGAGTATCCAGCGCCGGGCTGGATCGGCCAGAATTTACGCTGCGCGCCTAATGCGACGGCAGCACCTGATGCGCTTCGCCCCAGCCGCGCAGGTCTCGGGAGGATTGGCGATCCAGCAAAAGTGCGGCATCCTTCACGGTGAAGTGGGCCGCGCTCTCAATCCCGTCCAGTTCGTCCCAGGTGACCGGAGCCGCGACGGAGGCATGTTCGCGGGCGCGCACCACATAAGGAAGCACCGCCGTCGCGCCGCGCTGATTGCGCAACCAGTCGATGAAGATGCGGCCCTTGCGCTTCGCCTTGCTCATCGTCGCGGTGAAGCGATCCGGTTCTTGGACGGCAAGAGCGCGGGCGAAGCGGTCGGCGAAATCCTTGACCTCCGGCCATTGCGCCTCCGGCTTCAGCGGCACGACGACATGAATGCCCTTGCCCCCCGACAACATGGCAAAGCTGGTGAGGCCCAGATCCTCCAGCGTCCGCCGAATGTCCCGCGCCGCCTTCTTCACATCCTTGAAGTCCAGCCCTTCGTCCGGATCGAGGTCGAATATCATGCGGTCCGGCCGCTCGACATCCGCGATGCTCGAACCCCAGCCGTGAAATTCGATCGCGCCCATCTGGACGCAGGCCAATATGCCGTCGCCATCCTCTATATAGAGATAATCCTCCTCATTCCCTTCCTTCTCACGGATCGGCACATGTTTGACATGGTCGCCGAAACTGCCGCTGTCATGTTTCTGGAAGAAGCATTTCTTCGCTCGGCCCTGCGGACATCGAACCAGGCTGATGGGCCGATAGGCGATCCAGGGCAGCATCACGCTCCCCATGCGCGCATAATAATCGGCCAGTTCGCCCTTGCTGATCTTCGCCTCCGGAAAGATCAGCCGGTCGGGATTGCTGATCCGGATCGAGCCTTGGGCTTCGGGTATCTCCATCATTTCCTCGCGCTCGACCTCGTTGGCTGCCTTGTCCTCACGAAGACCCAGGAAACTGGCATGTCGGACGACATTGTCCGCCGTGAATTCTGCGAAGGCGACTTCCGCCACCAGATCTGGTCGGACCCATCGGGCGCCCATGCTTTCGGTGCGCGGCACGGGGAGCGCGGCGGTCTTGCGCTCCCGCTTGCCCAATAGCGCGATCAGTCCGGCGCTGTTGGCGGCATTGAACCCCGTGCCGACCTTCCCCGCATAGACCAGCCCGGCCCCTTCCCGCTGACCGAGCAGCAGGTTGCGGATGGACCGGCCGGTCGCGCTGCTGGGGGTCCAGCCGACAATGACGAATTCCTGCCGGCGGGTGCATTTGACCTTCAACCAGTTCTTCGTGCGTGCACCCCGATACGGAGCGTCGGCACGCTTGGAAATGATGCCCTCCTGCCCTGCGTCACACATCGCCTGAAACAGCCTCTCGCCTGCGCCGACCACATGGTCCCCGACATGGACATGCGCGGAACCGTCGCCCAGAAGGGCGGCCAGCTTTTCCTTGCGGCTGACATTGGGCATGCCGGTCAGGTCCTGCCCGTCCAGATGGAGCAGGTCGAAGGCGAACAGGTGCAACGGCGCCTTCCCCTCCCCCTTCAAGGCCCGTTGAAGCGTGGAGAAATCGGGATTCCCTCCGCTGTCCAGCGCAACGATCTCTCCGTCGATCAGGGCGCCCGGAAGGTTCATCTCTGCTATTTCTGCGGGAAGCGGTGCGAACCGATCCGTCCAGTCGAGACCAGATCGGGTGAACATCCTGACATGCTCGCCGGATGCCGAAACCAGGCACCGATAGCCGTCATATTTGATCTCGTGCATCCAGCCATTGCCCGTCGGCACGGCGTCGACCAGCGTCGCCAGTTGCGGCGGCCGAAAGGCTGGCAGGCCCCTCTTTCCCGGCCCTCGCTTTCCCGGCCCACTCTTGCCCGACAGAGCGCGCCGCTTGACGGGAACGGCGCGATCCGCCTGCGCCATGGCCGCGTCAAATGCCTTCCCCTTCTTCCCCTTCAGCGATGTGGCCGGCGCACCCGCTGCGATCTCCGCCATGGTGCGTCCGCTCTTGATGCTGGTCAGGTTGCGGGCAGTCAGATCGTCCGCGCTGCCGGCATGGCCATCCTCGACCTTGCGCAGCAGCCAGTTTTCGCCCTTCTCCCGGCCCCGCGGCTTCAGCCGGATCAACAGCCATTCGCCGCGCATCCGATGCCCATGCAGGATGAAGTGGAGATGGCCATTTTCAAGGTCGCGGGCGCTCTTTCCGGGAATCGGCTCCCATATACCCTCATCCCAGAGCATGACGGTGCCGCCGCCATATTCCCCCTTGGGAATCGTCCCCTCGAATGTCGCATAGGACAGGGGATGATCCTCCGTACGGACAGCGAGCCGCTTGTCGGCGGGATCGATGCTGGGGCCGCGCGTCACCGCCCAGCTTTTGAGCACGCCGTCCATTTCCAGGCGAAAGTCGTAATGCAGGCGAGTCGCATCATGCTTCTGCACGATGAAGCTGTTGCCCTGGCTGCGCCCCCGCCTGCCCGCGGGCTCCCGGGTGCGAGTGAAATCGCGCTTGCGGTTATAGGCGCTGAGCGGATCGGCATTGGCCATGGCTCAGGCCCGTTTTCGGCTGGCCGGCCTTGCAGGCGCCTTTCGCGTCGCAGCCTTTGCGGGGGCCTTGGCGGCGGGGGCTTTCTTCGCCGCCGGTTTCGGGCCCGCCCCGGAAGCGCCCGTGCTTACCGATTTCTTGAGCGCCGCCATCAGATCAATCACATTGCTGCCGCGCGCGGCCGTGCCTTCCTCCTGATCCTCGATGATATGGCGACCCTTCGACTTCTTCTTCTTTTCGATCAGGCGCTCCAACGCGTCCACATAGCGATCGTGAAAACTGTCGGGTTTGAAGGGCGCGGTCTTCTTCTCGATCAGCGTCTCGGCCAGATCGAGCAGTTCGGTATCGGGCTTCGCATCTTCTATATCGCGGAAATAGCTTTGGGCGCGGTTCACCTCATCGGCATAGCGCAGCGTTTCCAGCACCATGCCCCGGCCGCAAGGCTTCAAGGAGACGATATATTCCCGTCCCCGCATGGCAAGCTGACCCAGCCCGACCTTCTTCGTCCGCCGAAGCGCCTCCCGCAGGACTATGAAGGCTTCCTCGGCCAGATTGTCGGCGGGGACGACATAATAGGGTCGTTCATAATAGAGCACGTCGATCTCGCTCGCGTCGACGAACTGGATGAGTTCGAGCGTCTTCTTGCTCTCCAGCTTGACTGCCTCGATCTCGTCGGGCTGCAGCAGCACATAATCGCCTTTCGCCACCTCATAGCCCTTGACGATGTCATCCGGATCGATGGGACCAAGTCCTGGCACCGTCTTTTCGTACCGGACCCGCTTTCCGCTAGGCTGGTGGATCTGGTGGAAGGCGATCTGCGCGCCGGATTTCGTGGCGGCGTAGATCTCCACCGGAATCGACACCAGCGCCAGGCGAATCTGCCCCTGCCAATATGCGCGAGCGGCCATGATCGTGCTGCCTCCTTTTCCAGGGGAAATGCGCGGATCAAGACGCAGTTCCCGGTGTACCACCCCAGCACCCTTGACTTCCGCCGCCAGTCATGTTGGTAGCGCTATCAATAACCTATTGTCTTAGGAGTCGATAATGCCGGGGGTCTCCACTTTGCTCGATTGCCTTCCCGCCGACTGGCGGTCCGGCCTGTTTCTGGGCCGCGTGGAAACGGCAGAAGGCCCGACGCCCCTGCTGGTCGAGGGTGGTATCGCCTATGACATGAGCCGCGCCGCCCCCACGGTATCGCAGTTGATCGACATATTGCCGACCGAAGGGCTTTCCGGCTTCGGCGCGGCAAAGGGCGTGTCGCTGGGCGCGCTCGGCGCGCTGGACCTGCCGCTGCTGAGCCCTGTCGACCTGCAATGCATCAAGGCGTGCGGCGTGACCTTTGCCCTGTCCGCGATCGAGCGCGTGATCGAGGAACGGGCGCGTGGCGACGCGGGCGCGGCGGCCGACATCCGGTCGCGGCTGGAGGGCCGGGTCGGCGGGTCTATCCGCGCGGTCAAGCCGGGCTCTACCGAAGCGGCGGCGCTCAAGCAGGCGCTGATCGAAGACGGGCTCTGGTCGCAATATCTGGAGGTCGCGATCGGTCCCGACGCTGAGGTATTCACCAAGGCGCCCGTGCTCTCCACGATTGGTGCGGGGGAAGAGATCGGAATCCGGTCCGATTCCACCTGGAACAATCCGGAGCCGGAAATCGTGCTGATCGTGGGGGCGAATGGGCAGGCCGTCGGCGCCACGCTGGGCAATGATGTCAATCTGCGCGATTTCGAGGGGCGTTCCGCCCTGCTGCTCGGCAAGGCGAAGGACAATAACGCCTCTTGCTCCATGGGGCCGCTGATCCGGCTGTTCGACGGCGGTTTCACCATCGATGATGTGCGCGATGCGGTGGTGGAACTCACCATTGACGGCCCGGAGGGCTACAGGCTGGAAGGCACCAGCAGCATGAACCAGATCAGCCGTGATCCGCTGGAGCTGGTGCGCCAGACGCTGTCGGAACATCAATATCCCGACGGTTTCGCGCTGTTCCTGGGCACGCTGTTCGCGCCGGTGCAGGATCGGGATGAGCCGGGGCACGGCTTTACCCACAAGGTGGGCGACAGCGTCGCCATTTCCACTCCCCGGCTGGGCAGGCTGGTGAACAGGGTCGTGACATCGAAGGAGGCGGCGCCCTGGAGCTTCGGCCTTGCGGCGCTGATGGCCAATCTTTCCAAGAGGGGCCTCCTCGCATGAGCGGCGCAGTCTATCCCAGCCTGAAGGGCAAGCGCGTCTTCATCAGCGGCGGCGGCAGCGGAATCGGCGAAGGCCTGGTCCAGGCCTTTGCCGCGCAGGGCGCCCGCGTTGCGTTTTGCGATATTGCGCAAGAGGAAAGCCGGGCGCTCGTCGAACGGCTGAAGGATGCGGATTTCGCGCCGGCCTTCCATCCCTGCGACCTCAGGGACATCGAAGCCGTGCAGGCGATGATGGCCGCGGTCGAGGAGCAGCTTGGCGGCATCGACATATTGATCAACAATGCGGCCAATGACGACCGTCACAGCATAGAGGAAGTGACGCCCGCCTATTGGGACGAGCGGATGGCGGTGAACCTGCGCCACCTCTTCTTCGCAGCGCAGGCCGTGGTGCCCGCGATGAAGCGCGCTGGCGGCGGCGTGATACTGAACTTCGGGTCGATAAGCTGGCATCTCGCCCTGCCCGACCTGGTGCTGTACCAGACCGCCAAGGCGGCGATCGAGGGCCTGACGCGCAGCCTGGCCCGCGATCTGGGACGCGACAATATCCGCGTCAACACCATCATTCCCGGCAATGTGAAAACGCCGCGCCAGATGAAATGGTATACGCCCGAAGGCGAGGCAGAGATCGTCGCCGCGCAATGCCTGGATGGACGGATCCTGCCAGCCGACGTGGCGGCGCTGACTTTGTTCCTGGCGTCCGAAGATGCCCGCATGTGTACCGGGCATGATTATTTCATCGACGCGGGCTGGCGCTGAAGCCATGGGCAGCGTTCCGGAAAGCGTGCTGGCCATCGGCGCAACGCTGGGCGAAGGCCCCGTCTGGGTGGCGCGGGAAGCGGCCCTCTGGTTCGTCGACATCAAGGAGAAGCGCATCTATCGCTTCGATCCCGGTCTGGGCGTGGCGCGCAGTTGGGATGCGCCCGCGCAGGTCGGCTGGATATTGCCGGCGCAGGACGGCCTCTTCGCGGCCGGGCTCCAGTCCGGTGTGCATCGTTTCGATCCGGACGACGGCAGCTTCGCCCTGCTCCATGCGCCGGAGGCCGACCGGCCCGGAAACCGACTGAACGATGCCACCGTCGATCCGGCCGGCGGCCTGTGGTTCGGGTCGATGGACGATGGGGAAGAGGCCGATGAGGGGCGCTTCTACCGCCTGTACCAGGGGCGGCTGACCGAAAGTGGACTGCCCCCCGTTTCCATTACCAACGGCCCTGCCGTCTCGCCCGACGGCACTCTGCTCTATCACACCGATACGCTCGGCAAGCGGATCTGGCGGACGCGGATCGCCGCCGACGGCACGCTGCATGATACGGCTGCGTTCGTGGATATAGAGGAGGGCGCCGGCTATCCGGACGGCCCGACCATCGATGCGGAAGGCTGCCTTTGGACAGGGCTGTTCGCCGGCTGGGCCGCGCGGCGCTATGATCCGGCCGGAAAGCTGATGTCGGAGGTCCGCTTTCCCGTCGCCAACGTCACGAAGATCGCCTTTGGCGGGCCTGACCTGTCGGTCGCCTATGCCACCACTGCGCGGAAGGGCTTGACGAACGACCAGCTTGTCGCGCAGCCCAGTGCGGGTGATCTTTTCGCTTTCGATCCCGGCGTACGCGGCCAAACATCCCATATCGCAACCATTTAGAATATAAATCGGAGGAGGAGCAGGAATGTCGGAAGGGAGTGCCGAGAAGGTCAATATGGCTTTCATCGCCGCCATCGTCGCCGTCGCGACCATCGGCGGTTTCATGTTCGGTTATGACAGCGGCGTCATCAACGGCACGCAGAAGGGGCTGGAAAGCGCCTTCGACCTTGGCAAGCTGGGGATCGGCGTCAATGTCGGCGCCATTTTGGTGGGCTCCTCCGTCGGCGCATTTCTGGCCGGGCGCATGGCCGACCTGATCGGGCGGCGCGGCGTGATGATGCTGGCGGCCGTGCTTTTCCTGTTCAGCGCATTATTGGCGGGTGCGGCGGGATCGTCCGCCATCTTCATCATCGCGCGCATCATCGGCGGCCTTGGCGTGGGCGCGGCGAGCGTGATCTCCCCGGTCTACATTTCCGAAGTCACGCCCGCTGCGGTGCGCGGCCGGCTGTCCAGCGTGCAGCAGGTGATGATCATCTCCGGCCTGACCGGCGCGTTCGTCGCCAATTTCGTTCTGGCGCGCTATGCTGGCGGATCGACGGCGCAGCTGTGGCTGGACTTTCCGGCCTGGCGCTGGATGTTCTGGCTCCAGGCCATTCCGGCCGCGATCTACTTCCTGGCGCTGCTGGTCATCCCGGAAAGCCCCCGCTATCTGGTGGCGCGCGGGCAGGAAGAGCGCGCCCATGCCGTGCTCACGCGCCTGTTCGGTGCGGAGGCCGCATCGCGCAAGGTGGTGGAAATCCGCAACAGCCTGGCCGCCGACCATCACCGGCCCAAGCTCAGCGACCTGGTCGACAAGGCCAGCGGCAAGATCCGCCCCATCGTCTGGACCGGCATAGGCCTGGCCGTTTTCCAGCAGCTCGTCGGCATCAACGTCGTCTTCTATTATGGGGCGACGCTGTGGGAAGCCGTGGGCTTTTCCGAAGATTATGCGCTGCAGACCAACATCCTGTCGGGCGTGCTGTCGATCGGCGCCTGCCTTGCCACCATCGCGCTGGTCGACAGGATCGGGCGCAAGCCGTTGCTGCTGATCGGATCGGCGGGGATGGCGGTGACTCTGGCCACTGTCGCCTATGCCTTTTCCACGGCGGTCACCGCGCCAGGCGGGGCGGTGACGCTGCCCGGCAATAACGGCGTGATCGCACTGGTTGCCGCCAATCTCTACGTGATCTTCTTCAACATGAGCTGGGGTCCGATCATGTGGGTCATGCTGGGCGAGATGTTCCCCAACCAGATCCGGGGATCGGGCCTTGCCGTATCCGGCTTTGCCCAGTGGATCGCCAATGCGCTGATCTCCGTCAGCTTTCCGGCGCTGGCGGTGTCGCCCGGCCTTGCGATCACCTATACCGGCTATGCCTTCTTTGCAGCCATCTCCTTCTTCTTCGTTCGCGCCCTGGTGCATGAAACAAAGGGTCGCGAGCTTGAGGACATGGTCGGCTGACCGGCCTGATCACCTTGAAGGCGGGCGCGGCGGAAGCCGTGCTCGCCCCCGCCGTCGGCGGATCGCTGGCAGCGGTACGCTTCGCGGGTGCGGACATTTTGCGGCCCGCTGCCGCGAACAATGTCGATCCATTGCAGATGGCCAGCTTTCCGTTGGTGCCCTACACCAACCGCATCGCCCATGGCCGGTTTCGTTTCGGCGGTCGCGACGTGCGGTTGCCGCTCAATTTCGGGGACCATCCCCACAGCATCCACGGCTTGGGCTGGACCAACGCATGGCATGTCGAGGCGGTCATGCAAAACAGCGCGCATCTGACGCACCATCATGGCGGCCATGACGGCTGGCCCTGGGCCTATGAGGCGCAGCAGCATTTCACCCTGTCGGACAATGCGATCGAGATGCGGCTGATGCTGCGCAACATCAGCGATGCGCCCATGCCGGCGGGCCTTGGCTTTCACCCCTATTTCCAGGCGGATGAAGGCACATCGCTTCAATTCCGGGCGGACCGGCTGTGGCTTGCCACGGCGGACATGCTGCCCGTGCAGGAGGTTGCGGCAGATACGCTGGGCGACTGGTCCGCCGGCGCGCCGGTGCGGGGCGACAGGCTGATCGACAATGTCTATGGCGGTTGGAACGGAAGCGCCGCCATCCAGCGGGGAGACGGGACGCGAATCCTGCTGAGCGCGGTGGGCGCTGGCTGGTTCCATGTCTATCGGCCGCCTCTCTCAGGCCATTTCTGCCTTGAGCCGGTCACCCACATGCCCGATGCCGTCAACCGCCCCGGCGGCATGGAAAGCATCGAACCAGGCGCGGAAAAGACGCTTTTCCTGCGCATCGCCGTCTCTCAGGCCGACGAGGTGCTTCCGCAGCGCGACAAAATCGCCTAAGCTGCGCGCTCAGCAGCTATAGGAGCGTTGATGCAATTTCTGCGGACTGCCTTCTGGGTCGTCATCGCCGTCGCCCTCGCGCTATTCTGCGTCGCCAATTACACGCGCGTGGAAGTGAACCTCTGGGGCGACCTGGTCATGGAAACCAAGCTGCCGGTCCTGCTGATCGGCGCCTATTTGCTGGGAGCGCTGCCCTTCTGGATCATGGCGCGTGCGACGCGGTGGCGGATGAAGCGCAAGCTGGAAAACACGGAGCGCGCTCTCGTCGCGGCAACCACTGCGCCCTCTCACCCCCTTTCATCGTCCCTCGCCGTTGCGGACGACACGTCCGCCTCTCCTACCCTCTCCAGCACAGGACCAGCATGACCAGCCCGATCTATGTCGCCATCGATACGCCCGACCTGCGCAAGGCCCAGGAACTTGCGCAGCAGGTGCGCCATCATGTCGGCGGGCTGAAGCTGGGCCTCGAATTTTTCTGCGCCCATGGCCATCATGGCGTTCATGAGATGATGAAGTTCGGCCTACCGATCTTTCTTGACCTGAAGCTGCACGATATTCCGAACACCGTCGCCAAGGCGGTGCAGGCGCTGCATGTGCTGGAACCCGCGATCCTGACCGTCCACGCCGCGGGCGGACGCGCCATGCTGGAAAATGCGAAGGCGGCGGCCGGGGTGAATACGAAAGTGGTTGCAGTGACCGTGCTGACCAGCCTGGATGATGGCGATCTGCTGGATATCGGCATTGGCGGCAGGGCAGAGGATCAGGTGGCGCGACTGGCTGACCTGGCGCGCAGCGCGGGGCTGGATGGGATCGTCTGTTCCGGCGAGGAGGTTGCGCTGGCGAAGAAGGCCTGGCCCGATGGGTTCTTCGTCGTGCCGGGCGTACGGCCGGCGGGCGGCGCCATGGGCGACCAGAAGCGCGCAGTGACGCCGCGCGAGGCGCTGGACCGAGGCGCTTCGATCCTGGTGGTCGGGCGGCCCATCAGCCTGGCGGACAATCCCGACATCGCCGCGCGCGAGATAGAGGCGACGCTTTAAGAGCAAGGCGCGATTGACAGGAAACCCTCCCCGCGCAAGGCGTGGGGAGGGTTTTTCATGCCTGCTTCCGATTGCCGGTTCCAGGCTCTCGAAAAAAGGCGGCTTGAAGGGGCTGAGCCCCTCCCGCCCTTCCCAGTCAGAACCGCCAACCCAGGCTGGCGACGACCTGGTGCCTGTCGGTATCGATGCCGAATTCATCGGTCGTCGTACCATTCGCAAAGTCGATATGCGCATCCTCATATTTGGAATAGCGATATTCAAGCTTGGCAAAGCTGTTGGCGCTGAGGGCGCGTTCCACGCCCGCGCCAATGCGCCAGCCGTCCAGTTTGAAATTGGTGTCGGTCTCCACATTGGTGTTGCCGGCCAGCACGTCCAGCTTCGTATTGGTGTAGCCGCCCTTCACATAAACCAGCGTGTTGGGGCTGGCGAGAATACCCGCGCGCGCGCCGATATAGAGGTCGCGGCCCTGCTTGACGCGGCCGAAGCCGAACTGGTCGGTCGGGTCGGTGCGGCTGCTCTTGGCGGTGGAGTCGGTAAATTCACCCTCGACGCCAACCACGGCGCTGCCAAGGTTCACGTCATAGCCGGCACCCACGCCGTAGAGCAGGCCGTCGATCGACTGGTCGTCGCGACTATTGTCATTGTCGACGCTGCTGCCGGCACCGGTATGGTCATAGCCCAGAATGGCCTCGACGCGCGGCCCGGTGAAAGTGGGATTGGCGTCCTGCGCCATGGCGGGGCTCGCGACCGCTGCGCCGGTGAGGAGGGTTGCGACCAGGATCTTACGCATATTCAATACTCCACCTTATCTTCTCAATTCCCTGTCAGTCGGGAAGACGATGAAGTCGCGAGCGTCCCGTCAGGTTTCATGAACCCAGGATAAACAATTGAATTTGTGTCATTTATGCCACAGAAACAATGTGGTCTGTCGCGTGATCGAGCCAATGGAGCGATGAGTCGATCAGCATGTGACGGCGTTGCTCCACGCTCATCGCCCTCACCGGATCGACGCGGCAATCGGCCGCGCTCAATAATCCTTCGAAATGCGCACATTGGCGCTTTCGCGGCCCAGGGTGGAGATGGCGGCAAGCAGCGACAGCCAACGAGTGACCTGATATTCGATGCGGGTGGCGGAATAGCCCTGACCGTCGGTAATCAGCTCCACATAGGTCTTGCGGGTCAGATATTTGCCCGCCGCGATCGATGTTCCCTGACCCTGCGTCGGGTCGGCAGGAATGATGCGGAGCCGGTCGAGCCCCGCCGCCTTGCGCACCGCATTGATCGGATCCAGGCCACCTTGTCCCTGGAGCGAACCCACCGCCGACGCGAGTTGCAGCGCTTCGGGCGCGGACAGGCTGGTGATCGATGTGCCGAACAGGATCCGGGACAGCAGCTCGTCCTGCGGCAGCGCGGGCACGCTGGTGAAGCTGATCACGGGTTTGAGGCCCGTGCCGCCGACATGGATGGTGGCGGTCAGGTCGCTGACATTCGCCTCTGCATCGATGTCGAGCGTCGGATTGACCGGGGTGCGGCCATCGAACTGGATCTTTCCTTCCCTGAGGTCGAAGCGGCGGCCGGCAAAATCATAGGTACCCCGGACAAGGTCGGCCGTACCAGCGATGGCCGGGCTGGTGACGGTGCCGCCAATGTCCAGGTCGGCACGCCACTCGCTCTCCAGGCCGAGGCCTGTGACGGTCAGGCGGTTGCGGGCGCGCGCCTTGATGGCGAGGTTCCAGGGAATGCTGGTGCGCGGTCGCTCCAGCTCATCGCCGCGACGATTGGTTTCGATCACGCGCAGTTCCGGAATTTGCGCGACGGCGGCCGCCCGCCCCATGGTGAAGCGGCTGCGGTTGAGGATCAGGTCGCCGCCGATGGTGCCGCCCTTGCCCGTGGAAATGATCGTGATGGGGCCTGTCACGGTAGCGGCAATGTCGTCCCGTTCCAGCAGCGCGGCATTTGCCGCCTGGAGGCGCAGGTCCATCCCGACGCCCGCTATGCCCTTGAAGGTGAAGCTGCCCGTACCTGTAACCGTCCCGCCATTTTGCGCGGCGGCGCTGAAACTGGTCATGACGAGCTGCGCGCCGGAGAAGCGGCCTCGGGCCTTGACGTCGTGCAGCCGCATGCCGGTGACGGGGCTGTTGATCGCCGCGGCGTCGGTTGCCAGCGATCCGGCGATGACGGGATTGCCCAGCGTGCCGCGCGCGTCGGCGGTGATGCTGACGGGGCCGGAAATGTCGACAATCTCCACCCCCGTGAGGCGCCAGAGCGTGTCGGCAGTGCCATTATAGCGAAGCTGTGCGAAGAGGGGCGCGCGATTGAGGCGCTCGACCAAAGAGCCTTCCGAGCCGAGCGGCGTCAGCAGCACCTGCGCGCGGCCGATCGTCTGGCCGTTCGCCACGAAGACCATGCGCGTGGCAAGCCGGTCGTGCGTCAAGATCGCGTTGACGCCCGCATCGACCGGACGGGAACTGAGCGACAGGCCAGATCGGGAAAGACCACGCACGCGCAGTTCGGCCTTGCCCGTCGGCATGTCGCCCCGCCTGTGCACATAGCTGAGCGAGCCGGTCGCCGTGCCGCCCAGGCCCAGATCGTCATAGGCGATATCGAGCAGCGACAGCGGCAGTTTCTGCAACCGTGCCTCTATGCTGGTCGTCCCGCCGCTCAGTTCACCGCCAAGCTGGAGCGAACCGCCCGCGAAGCTGATGGAGGCGGGGTCGAGCCGCCAGCCGTCCTGCGTGCGGCTGACGAGGGCCGGACGATTGAGCTTGATGGGCCGTTCGTCGATGGTGCCGCCGGCCTGGATCTGGATACGGTCGGGCGTGACCTGCGCCTCGCCGCTGAGGTTGAAGAGGCGGCCGCGCTGGCCGGAAAGGCTGGCCGTCACCTTGCCGCTGCCGTCGACCAGATCGGCATTGGCGGCAAGGCGCCCGATCTGGACGGCGCCGATGCGCAGGCCCCTCGCCTGCGTCGTCGCGTTGATCGTCGTACCCGAAGGGTCAAGCAGGATTGTCGCGTCCAGCTTGCCCCGGCGTACGGCAATGCTGGTCGGCCCATCGAAACTGGCGTCGGTCGCGGTCAGGGCTAGCTTCAATTGCTGGACGACATTTACCGGGGCGAAGGCGATCGAACCGGTCACCGGACCACCGACGTTCAGCACGCCATCGAGCCCGCCTGTCACCGGGCGCAGGTCGCCACTGGCGCTGACGCCCGATGCGGTGACCCGCGCGATGCGGACGATCGCCTGGCCGCCCGGCGGCAGCAGGATCGCGCCATTGCCGGTGAAGGGACCGAGCGTCGATCCGCCCTCCGCCGTGAAGCCGTAACCCGCCGCATCGGGGACCAGATGGGCGTGCATGTCCGTGACGCCGAGCGCCTTCAGCGGGCTTTGCAGGACGACATCGACCGTCGGGCGATCGATCTTGCCGTCCAGGATCAGGCGCAGCGGGCCATAGCTTCTGTGCTGACCGCTGCCTTCGAAATGGAACGTGCCGTCACGACGACGATAGCCCTTGGCCGCCAGCTTCAACAGCGGCGCGTCAAGGCGGAGATTGGTGAACTGAAGCTGGCCGTCCGGACCCAGCGACAGGCCGCTGCGCAGCACGGGCAGGCCGCCCCCCAGCGACCGCAGGAAGCTGTTGTCCAGCCGCCGCATCCGCGCCATCGCGTCGCCGCTCAAGGAGAAGGCGCCTTTGGCGCCGGGGATAGCGCGCAGCTTCGAGGTCAGGTCGACAATGCCCAGGCCGCGAATGGCAAGGCCGCTGACCTGACCGTCCAGGCCAATGTCGTACCGACCGGATTTCAGGTCGGCGAGGAAGAGCAGCTTGCCCCGTAGCTTGTCGGACCGCACCGTCATCGGATTGCTGACGATCTGCTGGTTCCTGAGTTGCAGCACGCCGTTGAGATCGAAATTCCGGATGATGCCTTCCACCAGCGGCCCTTGACCGTCGAGCCGGCGGGCACGCAGGTGGAGCGGGATCAGCGCGACGCCGCCCTTGGCCTTGCGACCCTTCCCCTGGGCACGGACGTCGTTGATCACGGTCTTGCCGAAGGCGAGTTGTCTGGCGGTGAGCAGATATTCATAGCCGAAGCCGGATAACGGACCATCCAGCCGGACGCGCGCCGCAACGTCCCGTCCCCCCATCGACTTGAGCAAAGCCTGCGGACGGACCAGCTTCACGTCGACCAGCAGGTTGTCGAGCGCATTGTTGCGCAGGTCGATGGCGCCGTCCGCGCTGAGATGGATGGCGGCGGAACGGAGCGAGATCTTGCCGTCGATGACACGGTCGGCCATCGACCCGCTTGCCTGGATGGCAAGGCGCGGCGCGGAAAGACGCTGGACGAGGCCCTGCCCTGCCATGGCCGACCCTTCGAGGGTACCGGTGGCCGCATAGGCGCCGCTGCGAGCCGTCAACTGCAGGTCGATCGCCGGATCGCCGTCCAACGTACCGGCCAGCCGACCATCCCAGCGGGTCCAGCTTCCCCTCCCCTGGATGCGAAGATTGGCGTCCTGCCTCAAGCCCGCCATGATCGCCAGCACGCCGCCCCTGGGAGCATTCACCGTGACGTCCAGGTCGAACTTGTCGTCGTCAGGACGGCTGTCGAGCGCGAGGTTGAGCGCATCCTCCCCGTTCAGCACCCGGGCGGCAAGGTCGATAATGGCGCGGCCGCCGCGAATATCGGCATCGCCTGAGAGCGTCGCCTGCTGTAGCTTGCCGGTGATACCCCGCTCCAGGGTGAGGCGGCCGACCGAAAATTGCATCAGGCGAATGTCGAAACCGGGCAGGATCGGCCCTTCCCGTTCGCTGGGATTGAGCTTCGGCAGCTTGTGCAGCGTAGCCTGCGGAATGAAGAGGCGGTCGATGTCGAGCCGGTTGGAAAGCCACGCAAAGGGCCACCAGTCCAACTCCACGCGCGGCGCGTCAAGGAACGCCCCCTTGGGATCCGACAGGGTGACGCCCAGAAGAACGGCCTTTCGGTAAATGCTGCCGTCGATCCGGTCGACATGTATACGCAAGCCCGAAGGCGGACTGATCCTGGCGATGCGGGAAATGAGGAAGCGATGCCCGGGCGCGGTGTCGAGCCAGGCAAGCGCACCCGCGACGATCAGCAGCAGCGCGGCGAGCACGCCAGCGACCCAGCGCTGCCAACGGCCATCCCAGGCGCGGCGGCGACGCGGCGGCTGCGTTTCGGGCGCTTCGTCGGCCATCAGAAGGCCTGTCCCAGCGAAACATAGACCGCGATCTTCGGGTCGCCAGACTGCGGGTTGAGCGGCGTGCCCAGGTCGATGCGGATCGGACCGAAACTGCTGTAATAGCGCAGGCCCATGCCTGCGCCGATGCGCAGGTCCCGAAAGCGCGGCAGGAAACTGGCCGAGATGTTGCCGGCATCGACAAAGGGCACAACGCCGAAATTGCCGAAGCGTATGCGCGATTCCAGCGAAAATTCCGCCAGGCTCTTTCCGCCCACCGGATCGTCATTGGGACCGTAGCGGGGACCGATGGCCTGATAGCCATAACCGCGCACCGACGCACCGCCACCTGCGTAGAAGCGCCGAGAGGGCGCGATCCGGTCAACCGTCGACCCCAGGATCGTGCCGAAGCGGGCGCGGGCAGCAAGTACGATGCGGTCGCTCATCGGCTGATAAACGCTGCCGTCGAGTTGCACGCGGGCATAGCCGAAAGTGCTGTTCTGGAAAGACAGTTCGGGGCTGAGGCGGCCGCCGAGGCGGAAACCCTTGCTGGGGTTCAGCAGATCATCGCTGCCGTCATAGGTAAGGCTCAACGGAATGGCGCTGATCAGGAACGTGCGACGGTTGCCGTTGCTGAACGCGTCGGCTTCATCCGATGCGATCAGTTCGCCGCCAATGCGCCAGACCCATTTCTTCTGGAATAATATGTTGGTCTGCCGCTCCAGCACGCCGGACAGGGTGATGGTGCGCGCATCATAGGCATCGCGCTTGATATTGCTGACGGACAGCAGGCCGGTCAACACATTGTCGCGTCGGCGGAAATTGTTGCGGCGATAGGTGAAGGACGCTGTCTGCTCTTGCGTGCCGAGCACGCCGCGCACCGTCACCGACCCCTCGGGCGGGAAGAAATTGCGATTGGTCCAGCTCAGTTCGGCACGATAGCCCTCGCCCGTGCCATAACCCAGTTCGCCGGCGACGGTCCGCAGCGGCGCCGGCCGGGCGTCGATCGCCAGGTCGACATGCTCCCCGTCCCCGGCATCCCTGGGGGTCATGGTCAAGGATGAAACCAGGCCGGTCGCGATCAACGCCTGCCGCAGATCCTCGACATCGGAGGCCATATAGGTGTCGCCGGGATGGAAACGAGCTATGCGCTGGACGTGACGGGCGCTGAACAGCGCGTCATTGGCCATGACGATCCTGCCGAAGGTGCGATATGCGCCCGGATTGACGACGATATCCAGGTCGCCCTTGCGCTCCTCATGATCGATACGGACTTCCGGCTCCTCCACCTTCCCGAAGGGAAAGCCGTTTTCGAACAGTGCCACCGCCAGGGATTGCTGGCCGGCAAGGATGGCGTCGGCATCGACCGGGTCACCGGCCTTGGGCGGGAAGGCAGCGCGCAATTTCGCCTCCCGCTCCCCCGTGGTTTCCAGGCCCGTCAGGTTGACGGCCGAAAGCAGGTAGCGCGCGCCCGGCACGATGCGGAACGTGACCGCCAGCCTGTCGCTGCCCGCCGGCGGAGCAGCGGCCGCACCCCGGACGCGCGCGGCGTAATAGCCCTTGGCGCGAAGCAGGCGATCCAGCAGGTCGCTGTCTTCCTTTATGCGGCGGTTGATCTGGGCAAGGTTGGCGGGCTTCCCCTCCCCCTGGCGCAACGCCGACAATTCGTTGAACCGGGTCGTGAACTGGTCGTCGGCAATGTCCTCAACGCCGGTCAGTGCAACGGTATAGCGGCGCTCCTCCCCCGTGTCCGCAAAAGTGACGGCTTTCTCCTCCGGCTCCTCGGCGGTTTCGGGGGCAGTCGCCTGCTGCGGCGCGTCGGCGGACTGCGGCGGCAGTTCGACCATCGGCGTCACGATGTCGGGTTGCCCCATGTCAGGCCAGGCGACGCCGATGTCGGGCATGGGGGCCAGACCGGGATCGAGGTCGGGTTGATCGGGAACGGGTTGGGCGCCAGCCTGCGGCTTCTCCTGCGCATGCGCGACGGGCAGGAGAAGGAGCAGCGGCACGAGCAGAGCAGCTTGCGGCAGGCCTGAAATGCGGCGACAGGTCCGCAAACCGATGTTCATATCGCTGATCTAGACCAGTTATCGGGCGGATGGCCAGCCCCCAACAACATGGCGAGGCAGGCCGTGCGCGATTGTGCCTGGAGCGAGGAAAGCAGGCCTTCAACCTCCGTTCGTTCCGAGCCGGTAGAAAGCATCTGCCGACCCCAGGGTCAGACATGGGAATGGTTCAGCAGGACCGCCCGTCAGAAAGCGGCGTTGAGGCGATCCATCAGTGCGCGGGCCGGATTGGGCTCCGCCTGCGCGCGCGGATACACCATGCGATCCTGCAGGCGGGCGACCCGTTCGTAAAGGTCCTGGCTTGCCTCTATCAAAGCGCGAGCGGCGAAGGGAAAGCTGCCGGCGACCGCCGGATCCGTGATCGCGGCATGGCCGAGGCGATATTTCTCGTCTCGCATCTCCGCATCGCTGACCTCCCCGCGCTGCCACGCGCGCTGGCTCAGCAACCAGGCGATGATGTGCATGAGGCGGGTCGTGACCTTGAGCGATTCGCAGGCGAAGGCGACGCGGCGAACAGGATCGTCAACCTCCGGTTCGTCTCCATCGCGAAAGTCGAAATAGGCGCGCGCTTCGTCAGCCATGACCATGGCTTCGACGTACAGACCATCGACCAGACGGCGATGCAGGGCCTGGTCAAGAGAAGCGGCGAGTTTCATGGCGGATATGTGGCATAGAGCAGGCGACTTGTCAGTCCCGATCCGCCGCCGTTAACCGCGAATTGTCTCATTCGGGATCAATGGGACAGGCATTAACTACAATTTCCTGCCGCTCAGGCTATGATATCGGGAACGAGTTGATCTTCCAGCAACGCCATTTCGTCGCGCAGGCGCAATTTGCGCTTCTTCAGGCGCGCAACCTGCATCTGATCGCCCGAACCGGACTCCACAAGGGCACCGATCGCGCCGTCCAGATCGCGATGTTCGATTCGCAGCAATTCCAGCCGACGCATGATGTCTTCGCGGCTCACCATACACCTACTTTCGCACCCATTGCCGTCCCATCGCCTCCTGATAGCCCGGCAGACCCGCACGAACCATCGCAAATTTCAACGCGGCCTGCCGCAAAGCACGAATCGACCGAAGACAAGGCCAGCGAATCATGATCTACTCGTTCATCCATTGCCCTCGTAAGGAGAATGTCATGGAAAATAGCCACATTTCAGCTCTTTCGGCCAAGCATGCCGGGCTTGAGGCGCGAATCAAGGCGGAGACGAGTCGTCCCATGCCTGATGCGATCCTTGTCGCCTCGCTCAAGAAGCAGAAGCTGCGGCTGAAGGAGGAAATGGAGGCGCAACACTGACAGCGGTGACGCCTGCGTGAAAGGCATGGATCGGCGGTCGTTTTGCCGCTGATCCTGCCCTTTCCAAAGCGGTGAACCGAACAGCTCCGGGGCTGATGAGCCTGCGGAGCTTTTTCTTTGCACGACGGGAAACGGGTGATCCCAGGTAGCTGAGCATTGGCGCTCGTCCGCCGGCTTATTCAGGCCGGATTGGGGGACGCGTTTTCAGAAAGCGCCTGAAAAAGATCAGCGCACAAACCGCCGCTGGCGCAGATAATCAGGCACGGTCAACTGACCGGGCGACGCGGACGTGGGACGCCGCGCAAGTTGAGGATCGATCGCCACATCGAACGCAATGCCGACCCGGTCTTCCCGCGACCAGACCACCGAACCCGTGACCTGTCCGATGCCGCGCAGATCGAAGCGGACATTCAGACCGTTGGGTATGACGCGTTCGCAATCAGCCATGAGGCCCGTCGCGGAAAGATTACGGACACGGGCGCGGCCGAGCGGAGCGCCGTCCGCCGAACTCAGGTTGGTAAGCAGGAAAAGACTGTCGCGCGGGCCGGAACGCGCCGGGCCACGGGCATCACCATCCTGATTGCTATCCATCAATAACGCCCTGCAAGATCACTGGAATTTCCAGGCGACCCTGCCATGGCGGCATGGACAAAAGGTTAATCGTCGCGAGAGACTTTTTCCTGCCGCTCGTGCCGTTCCTGCGCCTCGACCGTCATGGTCGCGATCGGCCGGGCCTCCAGGCGGCCCAGCGAAATCGGTTCGCCGGTCACTTCGCAATATCCATATTCGCCCTCATCGATGCGACGGAGCGCGGCATCGATCTTGGAGATGAGCTTGCGCTGGCGGTCGCGGGTGCGCAGCTCGATCGACCAGTCGGTCTCGCTCGAAGCGCGGTCGTTGAGGTCGGGTTCGCGAAGGGGTTCATTCTGCAGGACCGCCAATGTCCCTTCCGCTTCGGCCAGTATCTGCTTCTTCCAGTCCCACAGGCGCTGCCGAAAATATTCCAGCTGGAGCGGGTTCATGAACTCTTCGTCTGCGGAAGGACGATAGTCGGGCGGGAGTATTACAGCCGATTTCGGCGGATTTGGGCCGTCTTTATCGGAATTCAGGACCGATGCCATCTGGCTCTCCGACTCGCGGGACCCCCGGTGCTGAAAGTGCCGGGGTATCCGTGACTTGTGGTTGACGGCGCCTAATAGCCAGCGTCAAGGCCTGAGACAAGCGGGCAATCGTGGTACGGGCTGCCCGCCGCGCGCTTATCCACGAAAAATCGCGATTCCCGGGCATGGGCCAATGATAAAAGAAAATGGACGAGCCGCATCAACCAAGCGGCGGGGCTTCGTCTCACTATGGGACGTTAACCATATATGATCATAATTTATTAGTTTTTTCCTCGACTTGGCATCGATATTCAGAGTTAACGCCGTTGAAGTTAACGCTTTATTTTGCGTTGTTAGCAATAGGGAAGGCTCCGCTTCCGTTACTGCAGCGCAGTGGCAAGATTGCAGGGCCAAAAACAAACAAGAGTGGAACCTATGTCGGTACGGATGGCATTGGCTAAATTATGCGCTTGCGCCGCCGGGGGAGCGATCATCGGCGGTGGCGCGGTCCATGTCGCCGAAAGCGCGCGTCCGGCAAGGGTCCAGAGCACGAAGAGCGTCAAGGCAGCGCCGCGCAAGCATTATGCCGTGCGCAAGGTGCAGCGGGTGGTCAAAACGGTATCCTGCGCGCCGCAGACGGTGAATGTCACGACCCAGGCCGCCCCCATTCCCCTGCCCGCACCGGCAGTGGCAGCGGAAATGCCGGTCATGTCCGGCGGCGGTGGTGGAGCGCCGGTCGTGCTGGCGGGCGGCCCCGGCTTTGGCGGCGGCGGATTTTTCGGCGGCTTCTTCGGCGGCAGCGGCGGCAGTTCGGGCGGATCGGTGGTGATATCCTCCACCAGCAGCTCGACCGGCGGCATCACCAGTTCCACCAGCTCTACCACGGGCGGCGTGTCCACCTCGACCGGAGGCGTGTCGACGTCCACGGGCGGGGTTTCGACCTCTTCGGGCAATGTGTCGACTTCCTCCGGCAATGTCTCGACCTCGTCGGGCAACGTCTCCACGTCCAGCGGCAATGTGACGAGCAGTTCGTCGACGTCGAGCTCCACGTCCAGCTCCTCCTCGACCAGTTCCTCGACCAGCAGTTCGACGTCATCGTCGACTTCCTCCTCATCCTCTTCCAGCTCGTCGGGCGGCGACCATCATCATCCGCCGCCGCCGACCGATGTGCCGGCACCGCCAATGGTGCTGCTGTTCGGGGCGGGCGCCGCCGCCCTGCTGGCGCGCAAGCGTTTCGCACGCGCCAAGGCAGGCGCCGAGGGTTAACCGCGGGGCGATCCGGCCGGCACTCCGGGGGGACGGCCGGCCGGATCGGGTTTCAGCTCGTCGCGATGATCCGCTCGATTTCCGGCACGGAGTGGTTCGACAGATCCTTGGCGATCTCACCCACCAGCCGGCTCTGCACTTCCTTGTGATAATGTTTGCGCATCTCGCCCAGGGCAGTGGGCGGCGCGACGACGATCAGCTTTTCAAAATCATTGGCGAGCGCCCTTCGCTTGAGCAGTTCGGCCGCTTCCGCGGCAAAACGCGCTTCTTCCAGATCATGGAAATTGGTCTGCTCCACCGACCCGCGATGGCTGCCGACCGAATTGGGTCCCCGCCCCGTGCCGTCGGATGCCTGCTCGCGATCGGGCGGATTGTCCTGCTGCTTCACCTCCTCCGTTTCCAGATTTGGGAAGGCGGGACTGCCCTTGTTGCGAAAGAACAGCATCTTGCGCCCGTCCGCCACCAGTACCATCGCATCATGGTCTATCTGCATCGTCCCTATCCTTTCTTCCTGACGCCCGATTTCAGGACCAACGGACGACGGTGTGCAGGGTTGCGCGGCTGGTCGCAGAACGGCATAGGGCTGACCCATGCACGACATTCGTTTCCTTCGCGAAAATCCCGCCGCTTTCGACGCTGGCCTGGCCCGGCGCGGACTCGAACCGCTGAGCGCCGAGTTGCTGGCGCTCGACGAACGGAGCCGCGCGATCAAGACGGCGCTGCAACAGGGGCAGGCGCGCCGCAATGAGGCGAGCAAGGCCATCGGCCAGGCCATGGCGCAGAAGGACATGGCGACGGCCGACGCGCTGAAAGCCGAAGTGGCAGCGCTCAAGGAGAGCCTGCCCGCGCTGGAGGCGGAGGACCGGGAAATCGGAGACGCTCTGACTGCGCGATTGGCAGCGATCCCCAACCTGCCTGCGGACGACGTGCCGTTGGGCGAGGACGAGACGCAGAATGTCGAAGTGGCGCGCTGGGGCGAGCCGAGGAGCTTCTCCTTCGCGCCACAGGATCATGCGGATTTCGGCCCAGCTTTGGGTCTGGATTTCGAAGGCGGCGCCGCCTTGTCCGGCGCGCGGTTCACGGCACTGCGCGGGCAGATGGCGCGGCTGCATCGGGCACTGGCGCAGTTCATGCTCGACCTGCAGTCGGGCGAAAATAGCTATGAAGAGGTCAATCCGCCCCTGCTGGTGAAGGATGAGGCACTGTTCGGTACGGGACAATTGCCGAAATTTGCGGAGGATCTGTTCAGGACCACCGATGGCCGCTGGCTGATCCCGACGGCGGAGGTTTCCCTCACCAATCTGGTGTGCGAACAGATCGTGCCGGTGGAAACCCTGCCGCTGCGCCTGACGGCGCTGACGCCCTGCTTTCGATCCGAAGCGGGATCGGCGGGACGCGACACGCGCGGCTTCATCCGCCAGCATCAGTTCGAAAAGGTCGAGCTGGTCGCGATCTGCAAGCCCGAGGAGTCGGAGGGTGAGCATGAGCGCATGTGCGCAGCGGCAGAGGGCGTGTTGCAGGCGCTGGGCCTGCCCTATCGAAAGGTGCTGCTCTGCACCGGCGACATGGGCTTTGGCGCGCGCAAGACCTGGGACCTGGAGGTATGGCTGCCCAGTCAGCAGACCTATAGGGAGATCAGCTCCGTCTCCAATTGCGGGGATTTCCAGGCGCGGCGGATGAATGCCCGCTACAAGCCGGAGGGCGAGAAGCAGACCCGCTTCCTGCACACGTTGAACGGCTCGGGCCTGGCCGTCGGGCGCACGCTGGTCGCCGTGCTGGAAAATTATCAGCAGGAGGACGGCAGCGTGATCGTGCCGGAGGTGCTGGCGCCCTATATGGGCGGCGTGTCGCGGTTGCAGCCCCGGTAATTTTCCTGCGCCCAAAGGATTGGAATTCAGGCATATGCGCATCCTGCTCACCAATGATGACGGAGTCCATGCGCCGGGCCTGACGGTGCTGGAAGAGATCGCCCGGACGCTGTCCGACGACATCTGGATCGTCGCACCCAGTGAGGAGCAATCCGGCGCCGGCCACAGCCTGACGCTGACGCGGCCGTTGCGCATTCGCCAGCATGGGGAGAAGCATTTCAGCGTCACCGGCACGCCCACTGACGCGGTGATGATGGCGGTCGGCCATTTGATGAAGGATGCCAAGCCCGATCTGCTGCTGTCCGGCGTCAATCACGGCGCCAATCTGGCGGAGGACGTGACCTATTCGGGCACCGTCTCCGCTGCGATGGAGGGCGCGATTTCCGGAATCAAGTCGATCGCGCTCAGTCAGGTCCATGCGCGGGAGCGCACGGGCGAAGCCGTGCCTTTCGCTGCGGCGCGGACCTGGGGCGAGCGGGTGTTGCGCCCGCTGATCGCCATGCCGGCCAGTCCCCGGCTGCTGTTCAATGTCAACTTCCCGGCTATCGACCCCGAAGCGGTGAACGGCATTCGCGTGACGCGGCAGGGCTTTCATGATGTGGACCGGACAAGGATCATCCGCGGCACCGACCCGCGCGGCTACGACTATTACTGGTTCGGCCTTGGAAAGAGCGACGCCGTGCCGGAGGGCAGCGATCTCGCCGCCATCGCTGAGGGCTATGTGACCGTGACGCCGCTGCATTATGATCTGACGCAGGACAGCGCCATGGCGGCGACGGCACAGGCCTTCGGGGCCTAGATTGGCGGACGCGTCGGCACGCAAGCTGTCGAGACGCCGATCGGTCAGGGCACTGGATCCCGCTCACACGGGATGGCGTTCCATGTTTGCCGATGTTCGGGGTGGATCATGATCGAGGGAGAAACCGGGAGCGAGGGACGAACTGGCCGAATGAGCCATGCCGACCGGAGGCATGCCGACCGGAGCCGGGACCGATGAGGATCGGACCCGTCCGCCCCCCGTCAAGCACGGTGGGCTTTCTGCGGCGACGGTCTTCGCTGCCGATATGGGCCGATCTCACCTGGCGGGTGGCGCTGGTGTTCGGCCTGATCGGGCTGGTGTTGCTGATCCACTGGGTCGGTCGCGACGGGCTGAAGGACAATCTGGACGACAAGATCAGCTTCGTCGACGTGCTTTACTTCACCACGGTCACCGTGACGACGGTCGGCTATGGCGACATCGTGCCGGTCAGCCCGGAAGCACGGCTGTTCGAAGCATTGCTGGTGACGCCGATCCGCCTGTTCGTCTGGCTCATCTTCCTCGGCACCGCCTATAATCTCTTTTTCCGCAACATACTCTACAGGTGGCGCATGGCTCGCATTCAGGCCGATCTGCACAATCATATCGTCGTCACCGGCTTTGGCACCAGCGGGGCCGAGGCTGTGCGCGAATTGCTGGCGCGCGGCGTCGACCCGCGCGAAATCGTGGTGGTCGATCCTGTCGAGAAGGCGCTCGCAGAGGCCGAGGCGCTGGGCTGCAACGTGCTGTGCGGCGATTCAACGAGGGACCGGACACTGAACGATGTCGCGATTCACCGGGCGCGGACGATGATCGTATCGGCCGGGCGTGACGACACCTCGATCCTCATCACCCTGACGGCGCGGCATCTAGCCCCTCGCCTGCCCATCAGCATCGTCGTCCGCAACGAGGACAATGAACTGCCCGCGCGGCAGGCCGGCGCGACCACCGTGATCAATCCCGTGAGCTTCGCAGGGCTGCTGCTAGCGGGCAGCACCAGCGGCCAGCACATCGCCGATTACATGTCGGACCTTGCCGCTTCCGGCGGTCGGGTGAAGCTCAACGAACGCGCCGTGCTGCCGGAGGAGATCGGGCGACCACTTTCCGCCATCGCCACAGGATTGGGCGTGCGGATCTATCGCGATGATCGCGCCATCGGCTTCTGGGAGGAAGCCGCGGCGAAGCTTCAAACCGGCGACCTGATCATGGAAATCGTGCAGGGCGATGCTGCGGGAAAAGCCCGTTCCCTGCCCTGACGTCCTGCCCCCGTGACATTGGCCGCAAAAATCCCTATGTGCGCGGCGATCATGGCAACCAAAATTCCCGAAGCGCCGAAGGTCGGCATGGTGTCGCTGGGCTGTCCCAAGGCGCTGGTCGACAGCGAGCGCATCCTGACCAAGCTGCGTTCCGACGGCTATCAGATGTCCGCCGACTATGCCGGCGCAGACGTCGTGCTGGTCAACACCTGCGGATTCCTCGATTCGGCCAAGGAAGAATCACTTGAGGCCATTGGGGAGGCGATTGCGGAGAATGGCCGCGTCATCGTCACCGGCTGCATGGGCAATGAGGCGGAACTGATCCGCCAGAAATTCCCGCAGGTGCTGGCCGTCACCGGCGCGCATCAATATGAGGCGGTGGTCAATGCCGTCCATGAAGCCTCCCCCCCCATCCCCAACGCCTTTGTCGACCTGGTGCCTGAGGGCGGCCTGAAGCTGACGCCGCGCCACTACAGCTATCTGAAGATTTCGGAAGGGTGCAACCACCGCTGCTCCTTCTGCATCATTCCCTCCCTGCGCGGCGATCTGGTCAGCCGGCGCATAGACGCCGTGCTGCGCGAGGCGGAGAAGCTGGTGCATGCCGGCACGAAGGAACTGCTGATCATCAGCCAGGACACCTCGGCCTATGGCGTCGACACGCGGCATGAGGCGCGCCAGTGGAAGGGTCGCGAGGTGCGCGCGCACATGACCGACCTGGCGCGCGAACTGGGCCAGCTTCGCACCGCAGAAGGCGCGCCGCCCTGGGTCCGGTTGCACTATGTCTATCCCTATCCCCATGTGGATCAGGTGATCCCCTTGATGGCCGATGGGTTGCTGACGCCCTATCTCGACATTCCGTTCCAGCATGCCGCCCCTTCGGTGCTCAAGGCCATGAAGCGCCCGGCCAACGAAGCGAAGGTGCTGGACCGCATCCGCAAATGGCGGGAGATCTGCCCCGACATCGCGATCCGTTCCTCCTTCGTCGTCGGTTTTCCCGGCGAGACGGAGGCGGACTTCGATTATCTTCTCGAATGGCTGGACGAGGCGCAGCTCGACCGCGTGGGCGCCTTCCGCTTCGAGCCGGTTGAGGGCGCCGCGGCCAACGACCTGCCAGGAGCGGTGCCGGAGGAGGTCAAGGAAGAACGCTATCAGCGGATCATGGAAAAGACCGCCGCCATCTCGGCCGCCCGGTTGCGGGCAAAGGTCGGACGCGTGCTCCCCGTCATCATCGATGAAGTGGGCGAGGCGGACGAAGACGGCTCCGTCGGCGCCACCGCGCGCAGCCAGGCCGATGCGCCGGAAATCGACGGCAACGTCTTCCTGCGCGATGTGGACGCAGGCCTGCAACCCGGCAGCATCCTCAACGTCCTGATCGAGGATGCGGACGATCACGACCTTTACGGCGTCCCGGCGGAGTAAGTCACCAGCCTGCCTGTTCCCGCCGCAATGCCTTGCGCATCAGGGCGCTGCCGCGAAGGCGTCCTGATATTCGGTCTTGATCGTCTGCCGCATGGCCGCGTCGACCGGCAAGCCGATCTCATAGCTGCCCTCCGCATAAGGACCGGCGCTATAGGGGCCGATGACGACGGTCACCGCGTCGATCAGCTTGCCGTCCTTCGATGTCGGCACCAGCACCTGCTGCATCGGGTCGATACATTTGCTGAAATCGTCGTCGTCGCTGCGCTTGACCGGCGCTCCCCGCTTTTCGGCGCGGGCCTTGTCCAATGCATCGCAGAAGCGGCTGCGGATGGCCGACGCGAAGGCGGATGGCGACGTCATCAATGCCGTGACCGCCGTCTCCCGCTTGCGCGCCTTGTCCCACAGCAGGGCGTCATAGCCCGTCATCCCGTGCGCGCCGCCGGTATAGACATAGCTTTCCAACTGGAGCGCCAGGAAGCGCGGCGTATCAGCGGCCACCTTCCAATGGGTTTCAAGCGAATGCGGCCGGAAGGGATAACCTGACTCCCTGGCGGCCTTCTGGTCTTCGCGTGCCATCTTCATGGCGTCTGCCTTGCCGACCGTCAGCGCCTGGCCGAATTTCTCGACCAATGCGGGTATCTGCGCCGCCTGTGCAGGATAGCTATAGCCGAATTCGAGCAGGTCGGTCTTTTCCTTCCGGTCAAATGGCTGCGCGGCCGGCGGCGGCTCCGGCTGGCCTGACATGCGGTTCGCGAAGTTGCTGGCCGCGACATCATTGCCCGGCAAAGCGGCCTGATCGGCATTTTCCGCGTCTCTGGATGGCGAACAGGCGCACAGCAGCAGGGCTGCCGCGACCGGAAGCCCTGCCCTTGCCCTCCCCTTGTTCCGACGCATCAATGAACCTTGGCTGCCGCCATGCACCGTTCACTGATCGCCTTGCGCGTATAGCTGCTCTGCAGCGCCGCTCCAGCATTGGGCCAGCCTTCCGCGATCAGCGCCTGCTCCACCGCATGCGCGCCGTCGAAGCGCCCGCTTTCCGCCAGCGCATAGGCACGGGCGCGCAGCGCCTGAAGGCGTCCATCGTCACTGTGCATCATCACGTCTCTCCTTGTTTTAACATCGTTCAATCTATGCCTGCGCTCCGCCCGACGCAAATGATAGCGTGATCGACCGAGGCGCCCCGGACGACGAAAGATTGCGCTTTTCTTAGCCGCCTGCTTTCTTCAAAACACATGACATGAACGATTTTTCCGACCTGCTGAAAGCCGACAACAATCAACCGGCGCGTTCGATCCGCATCGTGGATGCGCAAGGCCTGGAAAGTTGGCTGGGAAGCCAGCCCGAACGCGTCCGCGCGCTGGCGACTGCCCAGAAATTCAGGGGCAAGCCGCATGAATTCGCCATTCTGCCCGGGGAGGAGCCGGCCGATTGGTCGGTGGTTGCCGGCGTCGCGTCCGTCGGGAAGCTGGGCCCATGGTGCCTTGCCAAGCTGGCGGAGGCCTTGCCCGAAGGGGCCTATCGGCTCGCCGAGGGGGCGGCGGGCGCGGCAATGCTGGGATGGCTGACCGCGCAATATCGCTTCGACCGGTATCGCAAGGAGGAAAATGGATCGGGCGCGCGCGTGCTGCTGACGACCGAGGTGGCGCAGATCGACGCGGCCACCCGCCTGGCAGAGGCGGTGGCACTAGTCCGCGATCTGGTGAACACACCGGCCGCGGACATGGGCCCGGCTGAACTGGAAGCCGCGACCCGCAAGGTGGCGGAACGCTTTGACGCCCAGTGCAAGGTGACGAAGGGGGACGCGCTGGAGCATGGCTTCCCGATGATCCACGCCGTGGGCAAGGCGGCGGACAAAAGCTGCGCGCCGCGCCTCATCGAATTGCACTGGGGCGACGCCCGGCATCCGAAGGTGGCTGTCGTCGGCAAGGGCATCTGCTTCGACAGCGGCGGCCTGGATATCAAGCCGTCCTCGGCCATGCGGCTGATGAAGAAGGACATGGGTGGCGCGGCCCATGCGCTGGCGCTGGCGCAACTCATCATGGATTCGCGCCTGCCGGTCAGGCTGCACCTGCTGATCCCGGCCGCCGAAAATGCCGTTTCCGGCAATGCCTTTCGGCCCGGCGACATATTGCGATCGCGCAAGGGGTTGACGGTGGAGATCGGCAATACCGATGCGGAGGGGCGGCTGGTGCTGGGCGACGCGCTGACGCTGGCGGAAGAAGAAAAGCCCGAACTCATGATCGACTATGCCACGCTTACCGGCGCCGCGCGCGTGGCGGTGGGCCCCGACCTGCCCGCCCTGTTCGCCAATGACGATGCGCTGGCCGCCGATATGGATGCCGCCGGCAAGGCGGTGGACGACCCGACATGGCGTCTGCCCTTGTGGGACGGCTACGCCGAAATGCTGAAGTCCGATGTGGCGGACATCAACAATGCGGGCGAAGGCGGATTTGCCGGAGCGATCACCGCCGCGCTGTTCCTCAGGCGCTTCGTGCCCGACACCGTGCCGTGGGTACATCTCGACACCTTCGCCTGGCGTCCCGCTTCACGGCCGGGCCGGCCCAAGGGCGGCGAAGCTTTGGGGCTGCGCGCGGCATTCCACATGCTGCAGGCGCGCTACGGTCATAAAAAGTAAAAAGAAAGCGATTGGCAAGGCCGTTACGCAACCGGATTGGCCATCGTGCGTTACGGGGTCATGGATGCCCATTCCGCACAGAATGAAGCCGCAGAGCTGAACCGCCCGGGCCTAAAACCGCTTGGTCAGTGGATGCGCACCCTGGTCGATTATGTGCGATCGGGCAAGCCCGACCTCACCAACCGGCAGATGGCGCTGATGCTGACCGTCTATATCGGCGCGGGACCGCATACGGTGCGGGGACTCGCGGAGGCGCTGAACGTCTCCAAGCCGGTCATCACCCGCGCGCTCAACAAATTATCGGCGCTGGGCTATCTGCGGCGCGAACGGGATTCCACCGACCGGCGGAATATTTTCATCACCCGGACGTCCAAAGGGGCGGAATTTCTTGACGCCTTTCACCATTTCATCGCAGGAACCGGCCGCGATGAACGCCTCAACCACTCCTCCGCGGAACGCACCGCCTGAACGTATCCGATTCAAGCTGGACGGCCGGTCGGTCAAACTGGATACGCGTATCCATGCCGCGCGCGGCGACCTTGCCGATCTGGCGCTGGCGGGCGTGCTGTTTTCCGCCCATTATGCCCGCGCCGTAGAGCTGACCTGCGTCGCCGCCGGTACGCCGCTGCTGGCGTCCGACACGCCCAAGGCGCAGGCGGTCAGTGAATTGCTGCGCGGCGAAAGCTTCCATGCGCTGGACATGACAGCCGAATGGGCCTGGGGCTTTTGCGGACATGACGGCTATGTCGGCTATGTCCGGCGAGAGGCGCTGGACGCACGGGAAGTGATCAACAGCCGTGTGATCACGGGAACGGCGCCGCTGTTCAGCGCCCCTGACATCAAGTCGGCCATCGCCGATTACTGGCCGCGCGGGGCCCAGTTCGCAGCAGAAGCGCAGGGCGACTTCTTCGCCTGCGCGGAAGGATTCGTGCATCGGCGCCATGCCGCCGCCCTGGACGCGCCGGCAAGCGACTGGGTTGCGGTCGCGGAATATTATCTGGGCCAGCCCTATGTCTGGGGCGGACGCGGGCATCGCGGCGTCGACTGCTCCGGCCTGGTCCAGGTGGCGCTGGGCCAGTGCGGGATCAAGGCGCCCCGCGACACCGACCTGCAGCGCGAGGGGATCGGCTCCCCACTCGCCCCCGATGCTCCGCTTCGACGAGGGGACTTCATCTTCTTTCCTGGCCATGTCGGCATCATGACCGACGAACATAATATGATACATGCCAACGCCCATTGGATGAGCGTGGTGATCGAACCCCTGGCCGATGTCGTGGAACGGCTGGCGGCGGATCATCCGGAACCCGTGACGGCGCGGCGGAGAATTGGCGCATGACTTATCGGATTTTCGTCGACGGCGGCGTCGGCACAACGGGTCTGGAAATCAATGAACGGCTGGCGGGGCGTCCCGAGCTGTCGATCATCACCCTGGACGATGACAGGCGCAAGGATGCCGCCGCGCGCAGGGACGCGCTGAACGCGGCGGACATCGTCATCCTCTGCCTGCCCGACGACGCCGCGCGCGAAGCGGTGGCGCTGATCGACAATGACCGGACGCGGGTGATCGACGCATCGACCGCGCACCGGGTGGCGGATGGCTGGACCTATGGCTTTGCCGAACTGGAACCGGGACACCGGGAAAAGCTGGCATCCTCCCGCTTCGTCGCCAATCCGGGGTGCTGGCCGACCGGCTTCCTCGCGCTGGTGAGGCCGCTGGTGCTGGCCGGCCTGCTGCCTGCCGACTGGCCGGTGAGCGTGTCCGGCGCGTCCGGCTATTCCGGCGGCGGCAAGTCGATGATCGCCGAATATGAAGGCGCGGAAGGCGCGCCCAGCGCATTCCGCCCCTATGGGCTGGGCCTGGCGCACAAGCATGTGCCGGAAATGCTGCGCTATTCCGGTCTGCAGCACCCGCCCGTCTTCGCGCCGGCCGTCGCCAACGCCTATCGCGGCATGATCGTGGAAGTGCCATTGCAGTTGCGCGCCCTGCCCGGCGCGCCTTCGCTGGCGGACGTGCATCAGGCGCTCTTGGCGGCTTATGCGGACTCGCCGATCGTCAGCGTGGAAGCGCTGGAAGACAGCCTGGCAATGACGCAGGTCAGGCTGGAGCATGTCGGCGCGACCGACCGGCTGGCCCTGTTCGTCTTCGGCAATGCGTCCGCCGGCCAGGCAAGGCTGGTGGCGGTGCTCGACAATCTGGGCAAGGGCGCGGCCGGCGCCGCCGTGCAGAACCTGAACATATTGGCAGGCCTGCCGGAAACGGCCGGACTACGCCTCTAGGCCTGCGGCGCGGCGCCTCGTTCCCGTCTGTCAGGCTTTACCGACATGCCGGGGGCGAGTCTCGCGCCGCCCGGGATCAATGGATCGTGCCCAGCGCCCCTTCATGGGTGAGCAGCACGATCAGTCGCTCGATCTGCCGCCAGTGGCAGAATCGGATATGGTTGCCGAGATCGCGGCTACGGTCCGCCCGCGCCGCCGCTTCATAGCCCGCATTGTCGCCGAACATCGACATGAGTTCAGCCGCGTCCTCATAGCTCTTTCGATTCGAAAGATATGGCATGTTCATGACAAAGCCCCCCAAAGTCCCCACCCTGACGGTCACGATCCCGTTTCAATCTTCGTGCCATCCGCAGGCATTGACGGCGCATCGCAGTTGACGAGGGTGAACGCCGGGTTAGCCAAGTCCCACTGTGGCACAGCTATCCCGCGGCGGGACGATCCTGTCCTGAAAAGACGCAAGGGGGAAAGCACTGGCCATGCTCTCGTGCGCGTGGCAAGGACCGGCGCATGACCAAGTCCAGAAAAGAACCGATCGGCGCGGGCGCCATTCTGGCGCTCACCATTTTGGGAGGCACCATCGTCGGCGGCCTGCTGGGCCAGCCGAGCATCGGCCTGCTGGCTGGCACGGCGCTGGGCATCATCATCGCGGTGCTGCTTTGGCTCTGGGACAGGGAAAAATAGCGGCGCGTCCGACATCTGGGCGCCTTGCCACCATCCCTGCGCCAGCATAAACGATAGGCCATGAAGAAGCATCTGATCGCGCTCGCAATCCTTGTTCTGGTGGTTTTCGCCGGCCTTTTCCTCTACTTCGCGCAAGGTGACACGGCACAGCTTCCCGCTGGTGCGGACGTCGGCAAGGAGCCGGTCTTCACCAGCCCGAGGAGCGAATTCATCCCGACCATCAATGTCGCGGATGCAGCCCCGTGGAAAGGTGGAGAGAAGCCGGTTCCGGCAAAGGGCCTGAGCGTCGATCGCTTTGCGGACGGGCTGGACCATCCACGCTCCATGCTGCGCCTGCCCAATGGCGACGTGCTGGTGGCGGAAACCAACAGCGCGGCACGACCGACGAGCGGCATCGTCAACCGGGTGATGAATTATCTGATGAACAAGGCTGGCGCGGGCGTACCGTCCGCCAACCGCATCACCCTGCTGCGCGATGCCGACGGCGACGGCCGGGCGGAAACAAAGACGGCCTTTCTCACCGGGCTCAACTCTCCCTATGGTATGGCGCTGGTCGGGGACACGCTCTACGTCGCCAATACCGACGCGCTGATGGCCTTTCCCTATAAGGAAGGCGATACCAGGATCACGGCCAAGGGGCGCAAGATCCTGAACCTGCCGGCGCAGGCGCCCAACATGCACTGGACGCGCAGCCTGGTCGCCAGTCCCCAGGGACTGCTCTATGTCGGCGTGGGCTCCAACAGCAATATCGGGGAAAATGACCTGGAGACGGAGGCCAATCGCGCCGCCGTGCTGGAGGTCAATCCGAAGACGGGCGCTTATCGGATCTACGCGGCAGGCCTGCGCAATCCGGTGGGCCTGGCCTTCGAGCCGAAGAGCGGCGCGCTTTGGGGCGTGGTGAATGAACGTGACATGCTAGGCAGCGACCTTGTGCCCGACTATCTGACGCGGGTGGAATTCGGCGCCTTCTATGGCTGGCCGTGGAATTATTGGGGTGGTTACGAGGACCGTCGCGTCCAGCCGCAACGGCCGGAAATTCGTGAATATACCAAGCGGCCGGACTATGCGCTGGGCAATCATGTGGCGCCGCTCGGCCTCAGCTTTGCCGACAAGATCACCCTTGGCGCGCCCTATGCGAACGGCGCCTTCGTCGGGCTGCACGGCAGTTGGAACCGCAAGCCTGCGGCGGGTTACAAGGTGGTCTTCGTGCCCTTTGCCGACAATGGCGAAGTCGGCAAGGCCAAGCCCATCGATGTGCTGACGGGCTTTCTGGGCACAAAGGGCGAAGCGCATGGGCGGCCCGTCGATGTTACGGCAGACGCCAAGGGCGCCTTGCTGGTGAGCGACGATGTCGGCGGCGTCATATGGCGGGTGACGCCGGCCAGCTAAGCGGGCGGAGCCATATTGTCGCGTCGTCACAAGCGAAAAGCCGGCTCCCCCCTTTTCGCGCTCTGGATTCCTTAGTTTGCCGCGATTTCTTGACCAGCGATCGGTTCCGATCGCCTGGAAATCGCTCTAGATGTTCATCCCGTTACGGCCCGCCAGCTCAACCACATATTGCCAGGCGACGCGCCCGGAACGGCTGCCGCGCTGAGTGGCCCATTGGATCGCCTCCTTCGGGTCGAAGCTCAGCCCAAGGCGTCCTGCATAGCCGCTGACGATGGCGACATAGGCATCCTGGTCGATGGCGTGAAAGCCTAGCGACAAGCCGAAACGATCCGACAGCGCCATCTTGTCGTCGACCACGTCGCGCGGATTGACGGGATCGTCCTGCTCCGAGAGATGGCGCGGCACGATATGGCGACGGTTGGACGTGACATAGAGGCGCACATTGGCCGGACGGGCGGCCGTTCCCCCCTGAAGCAGCGAACGGAGCGCGCGCGCATCGCCAACGCCATTTTCATCGAAGCCAAGGTCATCCAGGAACAGGATGAACGGCCGCTGCGTGTCGCGCAGCAGGACGAAAAGCTGAGGCAGACTGGCAAGTTCGTCGATCGCGCATTGCAGCAGCGCAATGTCCTGCCCTTCCCCCTGGAGCTTGCCGACGACGGCAGCAACGACCGCCGACTTGCCCGTTCCCCGCGCACCCCACAGCAGCACGTCATGGGCCCCATGACCGGCTGCATGGCGGCGGCTGTTTTCCAGCAGCGCCTCCTTCTGCGCCTCGATGCCGGTCAGCAGCGCATAATCCACCGGTGCGAACACCTCCACCGGACGGATCGTCGCCCCATTCCACACATAGGCGGGCGCGGATGCCAGATCGGCGGAAGAAGCAGGCGGCGGCGCGATCCGTTCCAGCGCTTCGGCAATGCGGGTCAGCAGGGCGTCGTTCATGGTGCCTTCGCTTAGCGCCCCTCCCCTTCACGGGCAAGCGCGGCACCGATGTCATTCTTCTGTAGCAATGGCCTTTTACTGGCTGACATCGGGGCCTATAGCGCTGGGGTCGTGACTATCCCAAATCCTGCCTTTTCCACCCGCATAAGCCGCTACGGCAGCGAAGCGCTGCGCGAGGCGGCTTTGCTGATCCGGGCCGGCGAACCCGTCGCCGTTCCGACGGAGACGGTGTATGGGCTGGCTGCCGACGCGACCGATTCCCATGCGGTGGCGGCGATTTACGCCGCGAAGGGACGGCCCAGCTTCAATCCCCTGATCGTGCACGTCGCGGACCGGGAAATGGCCGGGCGCCTGGCGGAATTTTCGCCCGTTGCGGACGCGCTGGCCGGTCGATTCTGGCCCGGCGCCCTGACCATGGTCCTGCCCGTGCGCCCGGATGCCGGGCTGTCGCCGCTGGTGATGGCGGGGCTGCCCACCGTCGCGCTGCGCCTTCCGGCCCATCCGGCGATGCGCGCACTCATCCGGGAGAGCGGCCGTCCGCTTGCCGCGCCATCCGCCAACCGAAGCGGCTCGATCAGTCCGACGCGGGCCGAACATGTGATGGCCAGCCTCAACGGCCGGATCCGCATGATCCTGGACGAAGGGCCGACAAGCGAAGGACTGGAGTCGACCATCGTCGCGCCGGAAAGCGACTGCCTGCGCCTGCTGCGTCCTGGCCCGATCACGGCGGCGATGCTGGAGCAGGCAAGCCGGTTGCCCGTGGTGACAGGTGCGGGCAAGGCGAAGATCGAAGCGCCCGGACAGTTGGAAAGCCATTATGCACCTTCCAAGCCAGTGCGGCTCGATGCGCTGAAGGCGGAGAGGGACGAATATCTGATCGGCTTCGGCCTGATGCCCTGCCATGTGAATCTGAGCCCCGACGCCGATCTGCGGGAGGCAGCATCACATCTGTTCGCGGCGCTGCATATGGCCGACGCCAGCGCGGCGGAGCGGATCGCGGTGGCGCCCATTCCCGATGAGGGGATCGGCGCCGCGATCAATGACCGGCTGCGACGGGCAGCGGCCTGATCATATGATCTGAGCGCCCAGTTCCTTCACGCCATCACCCGCAATTGTCATAACCCGCGTCGCGGCATTCCCGGCGACGGCGTTCTTCCTCCTTCTTCCGCTCGCGGGCTTCGCGCGCTTCCTGCTTGCGCATCTTGCGGCCGTAATTGCGGTCGGCCTCTTCCTGGCTGGTCGTGCTCCAGTCCACAACCTGGCTGCCCGCCCGTACCGGCGCGGTCACGATATTCGCCGCCGTCCGGGCAATGCAGCCCGGCAGGAACAGCAACAACGCCGGCGCAATCCATGATCCAATCCTGTTCATCTCTCTTCCCCGGCTTGCCTTTCCGGCCAGCTTAGAGATGCAGGCCGTCAGAGCAAGCCGGGCGCGACGAACGGTTCAACCCTTGATCCGCTGGGCAAAACCCTTGCGCAGCTTGGCCAGCTTGGGCGGGATCACCGCCATGCAATAGGGGTTCCGGTCGCCCACCCGTTCCCAATATTTCTGATGATAATCCTCCGCCGGATACCAGGGCGCGTCGGCTTCGATCGCGGTGACGACGGGATTGACCTGATCCGCCTGCGCACGCTCGATGCCGGCCTTCGCCGCGGCCGCCTGTTCGGGCGAATGGGGGAAGATCGCCGAGCGATATTGGGTACCGATGTCGTTGCCCTGGCGGTTCAGGGTCGTCGGATCATGGGTCGCGAAGAAAATGTCCAGCAGGTCGCCATAGCCGATCACCGCCGGATCATAGGTGATGCGGATCGCCTCGGCATGGCCGGTCGTACCGGAACAGACCTGTTCATAGGTCGGATTGGGCAGCCCACCACCGATATAGCCGCTTTCCACGGCCTTCACCCCCTCCAGATTCTGATACACCGCCTCCGTGCACCAGAAGCAGCCGCCAGCGAGGGTTGCGATCTCTTCGGCCATATGCGCGTCCTTGTCCTGAATTGGCCGCCAAGATAGGAAGGGTCAGCCTGCTGTTCCAGTCTGCCGCATCGCTGCCTCGGCCTTCGCGCGTTCCTCGGCCACCAGTTCCTTGCGGGACAGCTTGCCCACCAGCGTCTTGGGCAGGTTGAGGCGCACTTCCACCTCGCACACCTTCTCATGCTTTCCCAATTGCGGGTTGAGCCATTCCCTGAGTGCCGCACCGTCGATCTCCGTCCCCTCCTGCAGGGTGACGAACGCCTTCGGGCACTCCCCCCGATAACGGTCGGGAATACCGATCACCAGCGCCTCCTTGACCGCCGGATGATGGTACAGGACCTTCTCGACCTCGCTGGGGAAAACCTTGAAGCCGCCCACGGCAATCATGTCCTTCAGCCGGTCGACGATCTTCACATAGCCATCTTCGTCGATCAGCCCGACATCGCCCGTGCGCAGCCATCCGTCGACGAACACTTCCCTGTCGGCATCGGGTCGTTGCCAATAGCCCTTCATGATCTGCGGTCCGGCAAAGACCAGCTCGCCCGGTTCGCCTTCGGCCGGCGCGCGCGTGGGATCTTCGCGGTCGACCAGCTTGACGCGGGTTCCGGGCACCGGCTGTCCCACGGTCCCTGATTTGTTGAGCCCCTCATAGGGGTTGGAGCAGACGACCGGGCTGCTTTCGGTGAGGCCATAGCCCTCTACCAGCTTAGAGCCTGTCATCGCCTCGAACCGCTGCTTGACCTCCAGCGGCAACGGTGCGCCGCCGGAAATGCACAGGCGCAGGGAGGAAAAGTCGATATTGGGCGTGGCGGGATGATCGAGCAGCGCCTGGTACATGGTCGGCACGCCAGGCAGCGAGGTCGCCTTCGTCCGCTGCAGAGCAGCCAATACCTGCGTGCCGTCGAACCGGGGCAGCATCACCATCTCGCCGCCGTTCAGCACCGTGCGGTTCAGCACGCATGTGTTGGCGAAGACGTGGAAGAAGGGCAGGACAGCCAATATGCGATCGGGCGCTTCAGGATGAGGATCGATCAGGCGGACCTGCCGCGCATTGGCGGTCAGGTTCTGATGGGTCAGCATCGCGCCCTTGGGCCGTCCGGTCGTGCCGCCAGTATATTGCAGCAGGGCGATGTCCTGCTCCGGATCGATCGCGACAGGCGCGGGGTCTTCGCCATGGCGCAGCAGGTCGGCATAATGGGTGATGCGCGGATCGTGCGGGACCGTTGCGGTCTCCTTGCGCTTGAACAGGCGAAACAGCACCGATTTGGCGGGCGGCAGGGCCTCCGCCACGCAGCCCACGACCAGCCGTTCCAGACTGCTGTTGTCCAGCACCTCCAGCGCCGTAGGCAGCAGTGCGCTGGCCGACAGGGTGAAAAGAATCCTGGTGCCGCTATCCTCGACCTGGTGCTCCAGTTCCGTGGCGGTGTAGAGAGGGGAATAGTTGACGACCGTGGCACCGGCCATCATCGCGCCATAATAGGCCGCGACATAATGGGGGACGTTGGGCAGGAACAGGCCGACGCGATCGCCCTTGCAGATGCCCATGTCCTGCAATCCGCGGGCCACTCGCCGGATGCTGTGGAGCATTTCGCCATAGCTCGTCTTGCGGCCCATGAAGTCGATCATCACCGCCCGCGGATTGGCCGCGGCGCTGTTCTCCATCATCTCCACCATCGACAAGGGCGGGAAGGCCTGCTCCCAGGCAGAGGGATGATTATAGCGGGTTTTCCAGATTTTTTCGCTGCTCTCCATGTGCACAGGTTAAGTTACACCTTCCCTTTACGCAAGCGTAAAGCACGGCAAAAGAGCCACGCACTCTGCCAAGGCGTGGCCCCCTTTCCAGCCGCTGCCCTCATCGCTCCGCGCCGGGCGGATTGACGTTACGGCATCAAACGTGGCCCTTGTTGTCGCTGAACGGGTCGAGGATTTTGGCGGCGCCCGAAATCAGGTCGGCCTCACTCTTCAGCGCCTCTTCCGCGCGCCGGGTGGCATCTTCGCGCTCGCGGCGCAGTTCGTTGATCAGCGCCTCGCGATCACCGTCCAGGCGCGAATCGGTCGGGGCTTCGATGCCGGCCTTCTTCGCGGCCTTGGACACCAGCGCGTCCAGTTCCCGCTGCGAACACAGGCCCAGCGTCACCGGATCCTTGGGCACGATGTTGGAAATGTTCCAGTGCGTGCGGTCCCGGATCGCGGCGATGGTGGTGCGCGTGGTACCGATCAGCTTGCCGATGGCCCCGTCAGAGATTTCGGGATGGTTGCGCAGGATCCAGGCGATGCCGTCCGGCTTGTCCTGACGCTTGCTGACCGGCGTGTAGCGCGGCCCCTTGGTGCGGCGGACGGGCTCCGGACCCTTCAGCATCTTCAGGCGATAGTCCGGATTGGTTTCGCCCTTGTGGATTTCCTCCATCGTGATTTCATGGGCGCGCACCGGATCGCGGCCCGTATATTTGGTGCCGGCGGTATCGTCGGCGATCGCCTGCACTTCCAGGATATGCAGCCCGCAAAACTCCGCAATCTGGTCGAAGCTCAGCGCGGTATTGTCGACCAGCCAGCTGGCTGTCGCATGGGGCATGAGAGGCTGGGACACGGGAATTCTCCGGCACTAAAAACAACAAGGGCCGCCCAAGCAGGGCGGCCACGCCCGACCTGAGATAGTGCATCCAGCCCTGTCGGGCAAGGAAAAGCGTCAGGCCGCGCTGTCGAGCATCTGGGGATCGATATTGTGAAGGCCGGTCAGGAATTCCTGCGCGCTGCGTTCCCAGCTGAAGCTTCGGCCATAGGCGGCGCAAGCCTGACGGTCGCAGACAAGCGCTGCGGCAATGGCCTGCTCCAGCCTGTCCGACAAGGCGCCGGTTTCGGGAGTGACGATGTCGACAGGGCCGGTTACGGGATAGGCGGCGACCGGCGTGCCGCAGGCGAGCGCCTCGATCATGACGAGGCCGAAGGTGTCGGTGCGGCTGGGAAAGACGAAGACGTCGGCGCCGGCATAAGCGCCAGCCAGCTCGGCACCGAACATCGGCCCCAGGAAATGCGCCTGCGGATAGGCCCTCTGCAGCGTGGCGCGGGCGGGCCCGTCCCCCACGACCACCTGCGTGCCGGGATGATCGCTGGCGAGGAAGGCCTCCAGGTTCTTCTCGACCGCGACACGACCGACATAGAGCTGGATGGGGCGCGGCAGATTGGCAAAGATGGCGGGGGGTGCCGCTTCGGGCGTGAAGGCGGTCAGGTCCACCCCTCTGCCCCAGGCGCGGACCTGCGGCAGCCCATGGGCGCGCAACTGCTGCCGCACCGATCGGGTCGACACGAGCACGGCCTCTGCCGGTCCATGGAACCAGCGGATGTAGCGCCAGAACCACCCCGCGGGCAGGCCCGTGCGCTGCGCCACATAGTCCGGAAAATGCGTGTGATAGGCAGTGGTGAAGCGAATGCCGCTGCGCAGGCACCAGCGCCGCGCCGCCAGGCAAAGCGGCCCTTCGGTCGCCAGATGGATCGCATCCGGACGGAAAGCCGATATCATCTGCCCGACCACGCTTGAGCGCGCAAAGGCCAGCCGGATCTCCGGATAGGTCGGGCAAGGGATGGATCCGAAGAGATCGGGCGAGATCAGCTTCACCTCATGCCCCATCTTCTCCAGTTCCGCCTGCATGGTATGGAGCGTGCGGACGACGCCATTCACCTGCGGAGCCCAGGCGTCGGTCACGATGATTATCCGCATCGGGGAAGGACGCGTCGTCCCTTCCCCGGTCACGCCGCGATCCGGGAGGGTTCGTCGGCGGTGCGCCCGGCGATCTCGTCCGCCCAGTGCAGCACCTCCATGCGCCCGTCGAAATGCTCCACCAGGGCTGTGCAACCTTCCACCCAGTCGCCGTCATTATAATATTGGATGCCGGCGATCTCGCGGATTTCGGCATTGTGGATATGTCCGCAGACGACACCGTCGACGCCGCGGGAACCCGCTTCATGCGCCACAACTTCCTCGAAGCGGGAGATGAACTCGACGGCGTTCTTGACCTTGTGCTTGGCCATCTTGCTGAGCGACCAATAGGGCAGCCCCATGCGTTGACGCACAGCGTTCACCACCACGTTGACGCGCATCAACATGGTGTAGGCGGCGTCGCCGACAAAGGCGAGCCAGCGATGCGCCAGCATGATGGTATCGAACTCATCGCCGTGCAGCACCAGCAGCTTGCGGCCGTCCGCGGTTTCATGAAGCGCCTTGCGCCGGATCTCCACGCCGCCGAAGCTGAGGCCGGTGAACTGGCGGAACATCTCGTCATGATTGCCGGGAATGTAGATGACGCGCGTGCCCCGCTTGGCCCGCTTCATCACCCGCCAGACCACGTCATTATGCGCAGCCGGCCAGTAGAAGCGCCGCTTCAGCCGCCAGCCGTCGATGATGTCGCCCACCAGGTACATGGTGTCGCTGTCGACGCTGTCCAGGAAGTCGATCAGCATCCTCGCGTTGCAGCCCCGGGTGCCCAGGTGAATGTCCGAAATCCAGATCGTGCGATAGCGGCGACGTTTTCCTTCCCGCTCGGGGATGGCGAAATTGTCGTCGGCGCCATCGTCCAACTCCGCCAGAAAAGGCAGGCGCGTGATGGCATTCATGATGCAACCCCTGAGCTGTTTCCCTCAGGAGCGAATCCATAGCCGCCCTATGTTACAACTCCGCACCGAATATGACGGAAATGCTACGATTCCGGCCGATCATGCCCGTCAAGCGATGCGCGCCATGAGCCACTTTCCACCCCCCTGGAGTGGACATCTTCGTCACCTCAGACCGTCAGCACGATCTTGCCGAAATGATCGCCCGCATCCATCCGGGCATGCGCAGCGGCGGCCTCCGCCAGCGGAAAACGCATATCCATTGCGGGCCGCAGCCTGCCCTGTTCGATAAAGGCCCACACCACCCGCATCAGTTCATCCGCAACCAGGCTCTTGAAAGCCACCGAGCGCGGACGCAGCGTCGAACCCGTCAGCGTGAGCCGCCTGCTCATGATCGCGGGGATGAAGACCTCCGCGCTGGGCCCGCTCATCGCCGCGATGGACACATGTCGTCCATCTTCCGCCAGGCACTGGATGTTGCGCGGCAGATAATCCCCGCCGACCATGTCCAGAACCGCCTGCACGCCCTGCCCGCCGGTGATCCGCTTCACTTCCTCGACGAAATCCTGGCTGCGATAGTTGATCGCGTGATCCGCGCCCCAGGCCTTCGCCTGCTCGCATTTCGCGTCGCTCCCGCAGGTCACGATGATGCCGATGTCGAACAGCTTGCAGAGCGAGATCGCCATGGTGCCGATCCCGCTCGTGCCGCCATGGACCAGGACCACATCGCCTTCCACCACATAGGCGCGCTCGAACAGGTTGCTCCAGACGGTGAACAGCGTTTCCGGCAGGGCTGCGGCCTCGACCAGATCATAATCCTCCGGCACCGGCAGGCATTGGCCCGCGGGCGCCAAGGCATATTCGGCATAGCCCCCGCCCGGCAGAAGCGCGCAGACGCGCCGGCCGATCAACAATTCCGCGCTGCCACCCGCGGCGACGATCGTGCCGGCCACTTCCAGTCCCGGAATGTCCGACGCGCCGGGCGGGGGCGGATATTTGCCCTGCCGCTGCATGACATCCGGCCGGTTGACGCCAGCTGCGACCACCTTGATCAACACCTCGTCAGGTCCGGGCACGGGAACCGGCCGCCGCTGCGGCACCAGAGCCTCCGGCCCTCCGGGAGCAGCGATGCCGATCGCCGTCATTTCGTTCGGCACGTCACCCGGCATTGCGCCCTCTATCGCCATTGCGCCCCTCGCGGCAGATGTTGCACCGCACCTAAATCGACGGGCGGAATACAGGCCTTATTGACAGACTGGCCCGCAGGGTCAACATTGCGGTTCATGGACATGGAAGGCGATCTGCCCCGAAAGGCCGATGATCCTCTGGCCCAGCTGCTCCGACAGGACCTGGGTCCATTGTCCGTTGCCGAACTCGAAGCGCGCGTCGCCGCGCTGGAGGGCGAAATCGCCCGAACCCGGTCCAAGATTGAAAGCGCCGTTAACCACAAAGCAAGCGCCGAGGCGTTATTCAAGCGATGAACCTCCGCCCCGCCCTGCGCGACTCCATCGGGAGTTCTACCGGGTACGGGCAGTCTGGCAATTCCGGTGGTCAAGATGCCCATCTTGATCCGCCGTCGAGCAATGCCGACATATGGTGCAAGACAGCCCCTCATTGGGGGCCAGGAGTATAAAAGACATGCCATCTTTCGCACCCGCCCTTGAAACCACCCTGCATAATGCGTTGACCCACGCTTCGGAGCGTCGTCACGAATATGCGACGCTGGAGCATCTGCTGCTCGCGCTGATCGACGATGAACATGCGTCGAAGGTGATGCAGGCCTGCGGCGTGGAACTTGGCGAATTGTCCGATGCGGTGACGCAATATCTGGACACCGAACTCGACAGCCTGAAGGTGGAAGGGGCAAGCGACCCCTCCCCCACGAGCGGCTTCCAGCGGGTCGTCCAGCGCGCGATCCTGCATGTCCAGTCTTCCGGCAAGGATGAAGTCACGGGAGCCAATGTGCTCGTCGCGCTTTTTTCCGAGCGGGAGAGCTATGCCGTCTATTTCCTCCAGCAGCAGGACATGAGCCGCCTGGATGCCGTCAGCTACATCAGCCACGGCGTGGGCAAGGGTACTGCCGCTCCTGAGCAGCGCGAAACCAAGGGCGCTCAGGAAGAGGAAAAGAAGGCGCAGGACAGCAAGGGCAAGAAGGATAGTGCCTTGGAGCAGTTCACGGTCAACCTCAATGAGAAGGCGACGCGGGGCAAGGTTGACCCGCTGATCGGCCGCAGCGCCGAAGTCGACCGGACGATCCAGATCCTGTGCCGCCGGTCGAAGAACAACCCGCTCTATGTGGGCGATCCGGGCGTCGGTAAAACCGCCATCGCGGAGGGCCTGGCGCGCAAGATCGTCGAGGGCGAGGTTCCCGACGTGCTCAAGGAAGCGGTCATCTACTCGCTCGACATGGGCGCGCTGCTGGCGGGCACCCGCTATCGCGGCGATTTCGAGGAGCGGTTGAAGGCGGTCGTCACCGAACTGGAGAAGATGCCGCACGCGGTTCTCTTCATCGATGAGATCCATACCGTCATCGGCGCGGGCGCAACCAGCGGCGGCGCGATGGACGCGTCCAACCTGCTGAAGCCCGCCCTGTCTGGCGGCACAATCCGCTGCATCGGATCGACCACCTACAAGGAGTTCCGCAACCATTTCGAGAAGGACCGCGCCCTGCTGCGCCGGTTCCAGAAGATCGACGTCAACGAACCGACCATCGACGACACGATCAAGATTCTCGCCGGGCTGCGCAGCGCCTTCGAGGAGCATCACAACGTCAAGTACACGCCCGATGCGATCAAGGCGGCGGTGGAACTGTCGGCGCGCTACATCAATGACCGCAAGCTGCCGGACAAGGCGATCGACGTGATCGACGAAGTCGGCGCGATGCAGATGCTGGTGGTGCCGTCGAAGCGCAAGAAGACGATCACGCCCAAGGAGATCGAGCAGGTCATCGCGACCATGGCGCGCATCCCTCCCAAGACCGTGTCCGCCGACGACAAGTCGGTCCTGGAAACGCTCGACACGGATTTGAAGCGCGTCGTCTTCGGTCAGAACCGGGCGATCGAGGTGCTGTCCTCCGCGATCAAGCTGTCGCGGGCGGGCCTGCGCGATCCCGACAAGCCGATCGGCAACTATCTCTTCTCCGGCCCCACCGGCGTCGGCAAGACGGAGGTCGCGCGGCAGCTCGCCAGTCTGCTCGGCATTCCGCTCCAGCGCTTCGACATGTCGGAATATATGGAACGTCACTCGGTCAGCCGCCTGATCGGCGCGCCTCCGGGCTATGTCGGCTATGACCAGGGCGGCCTGCTGACCGATGCGGTCGACCAGAACCCGCACAGCGTCCTGCTGCTGGACGAGATCGAAAAGGCACATCCGGACCTGTTCAACATCCTGTTGCAGGTGATGGACAATGGCCGCCTGACCGACCATCACGGCAAGACGGTGGATTTCCGCAACACCATCCTCATCATGACCACCAATGCCGGTGCGTCGGACATGGCGAAGGAAAGTATCGGCTTTGGCGAACTGACCCGCGAGGATGTTCAGGAGGACGCGGTGAAGAAGCTCTTCACCCCGGAATTCCGCAACCGCCTCGATGCCATCGTGCCCTTCGGCTATCTGCCGCCGGAAATCGTGGCGCGGGTCATCGACAAGTTCGTGCTGCAACTCGAACTGCAACTGGCGGATCGCGACGTCCACATCACGCTGGACGACGATGCCAAGGCATGGCTCACCAAGAAGGGCTATGACAAGCTCTACGGCGCCCGTCCGATGGGCCGCCTGATGCAGGAAAAGATCAAGCAGCCGCTGGCCGAGGAACTGCTGTTCGGCAAGCTGGTGCATGGCGGCGAGGTCCATGTCCGTATGAAGGACGATGCCCTCGCGTTCGAGATCACCCCCGCCGCCCCCAAAAAGGGCAAGAGGGGTGGCAAGTCGAAGCCCGCGGAACAGGCGAAATAAGCGAACGAAAGCATCGATGAAATGAGGAGGGCGGCCCATGAGGGTCGCCCTCCTCATTTTTGAACGGAAAGCCGATCCGGTCCGGACAATCTCGCCGCACCCGCCCATTCGGCCTGCCGCGGCAGAACTTGCGGATGATGGTCGATCTGGACCAAATATCCCAGCGCCAATGCAGGAGAGTCACAATGACGAATGCAATCACGCTGTACACCAATCCGATGTCGCGTGGGCAGATCGCCCGCTGGATGCTGGAGGAAGTGGGACAACCCTATGACATGGTCATTCTGGATTTCGAAAGCGGCATGAAATCCGCCGATTATCTGGCGATCAACCCGATGGGCAAGGTTCCGACAGTCGTGCACGCGGGGAAGGTCGTGACCGAATGCGCGGCGATATGCGCCTATCTTGCCGATGCCTTTCCTGACGCCGGCCTTGCGCCTTCCACCGACAGTCGCGCCGACTATTATCGCTGGCTTTTCTTCGCCGCCGGCCCCGTGGAGGCAGCCGTCACCAACAAGGCCCTGGGCTTTGTCGTCCCCGAAGGCCGGGACCGCATGGCGGGCTATGGCAGCTTCGATCATGCAATCGACACCCTGGAACGCGCCGTCTCGGGACAGACATGGATTTGCGGCGATCGGTTCACTGCGGCCGACGTCTATGTGGGCTCGCAGATCGATTGGGGCCTCAGCTTCGGTTCGATACCCAGTCGCCCCGCTTTTGAGGCTTATGCCGGGCGCCTGCGCGAACGTCCGGCCTACAAGCGGCAGAAGGAACTCGACAATGCGCTGATCGCGAAAATGCAGAAGCCCTCCTGAACAAAAAGGCCCGGCGGATCACTCCACCGGGCCATGATGTTTTCGGCAGGCCTGCCTCAGTTGCGCTGATTGCCCATGAAGCGAAGCAGGAAAAGGAACATGTTGATGAAGTCGAGATAGAGGTTCAACGCCCCCATCACCACCGACTTGCCCATCATGTCCGTCCCGGCGACATAGGCATAGATGCTCTTGATCTTTTGCGTGTCATAGGCCGTCAACCCGGCGAAAAGGAGCACGCCGATAAAGCTGATCACCAGATTCATCGCGCTCGATTTCAGGAACAGGTTGATGAGGCTGGCGACCAGCAGGCCGACCACACCCATGATAAGGAAGGTGCCGAAGCCCGAAAGATCGCGCTTGGTCGTATAGCCCCAGAGGCTGAGGCCAGCAAAGGCGGCCGCCGTCGCGAAGAAGGTCTGCGCAACCGACGTTCCGGTATAGACGAGCAGGATGTAGGAGAGCGACAGGCCCATCACCGCGGCATAGGCCCAGAACATCGCCTGCATCGCGAAGGTCGACAGGCGATTGATGCCGAAGCTCATCGTCATCACGAACAGCAACGGCGCGAACATGATGATATACTTCAGGATGCCGGGCCCAGCCAGGATCTGATAGGCAAGCCCGCTGGAGGCGAACAGCATGGCGACAACGCCGGTCAACAACACGCCGCTCGCCATATAATTGTAAACCGACAGCATATAGCTGCGCAGGCCAGCGTCGTACGCCTCCCCCCGCGCCACGGTCGTGCCGCCAAAACCCGCAATGTCGGAACGGGGATCGGACCAATTGGCCATGAGATATTCTCCTTCACCGGCATCCATGCGGCCGGTTTCCCTATTATCGGCTCATCCCGTTCCCAATTCAAGCCGCGAGCGCAATCTGACTTATGCCCGAAAAGCTACTATAGAAATGCGATGCACCGCTTGTTCGTCGCCCTGCGCCCACCCGCCGGCGTCCGTGCCGCACTCCTCGCCCTGATGAGCGGAATCAGGGGCGCGCGCTGGCAGGATGACGACCAATTGCACATCACCCTGCGTTTCGTGGGAGAGGTCAGTCGCCATCAGTCCAATGATCTGGCCGATGCGCTGGACGAAATCCGCTTTTCCCCCTTCCAGCTCGCCTTGTCCGGCGCAGGCTGCTTCGAGCGCAAGGGCCATGTCCACACGCTCTGGGCAGGCGTGAAGCCGCACGATTCCCTGGCGCAACTTCACCGGAAGGTCGACCGCGCCTGCGTCACGGCCGGTCTTTCCCCGGACGATCGCAGCTATTTCCCCCATGTCACGCTCGCCCGCTTTGGGCGAACGGCAGGCCCCTTGGACGCCTTCATGGCGCTTCATGCCGGCCTTTCCAGCGCCCCATTCACCGTGAGCGAATTTGCCCTCTATGAGAGCCACCTCAGCGAAAGCGGTTCGACCTATCATCTGATCGAACGCTATCGGGCGGAAACGGGCGAGCCCTGAGGGAAGATGCTAGCTCAGGCTACGCCGCGATCGCGCCATTCACGAATTGCCCCCCGACAATATGCCGCACGCAACTCGGCCGCCCGCATTCCCAGCCGGGTCGGTTTTATTGTCGTCGGCCTGCGCATGGATCACTATGGCCGCGCCATCCGCGTCCAGCAGCGGCGTGGCACCTCCATGGATGGTTGCGCCGGCGATGACATATTCCATTTCCCCTGAACCGTCAGCGCCGGCGATCATGTTCGGCATGTCGCCCATATGCATTCCGGCCGGGTTGTCCTTGCCATGCTTGTGCCCGGTCGGGTTCCAGTGCCCGCCAGCACTGGCGAAATCCGGTGGCGTGCACACGCCCGTGCCATGGATATGCACGGCATGCATGCCCGGCGTCAGACCTTGCGCACGCACCAGAACATGCAAGCCATCGGTGGCCTGCGTCACCACCGCATCACCCCGTGACGTTCCATCGCCAGCCAGCAGCTTTGCACGCGCCACCGGCGCAGCTGCTTCACTGGCGGTCGCCGTTTCCGACGATGCGGCAGCACAGCCCGATGCGATGGCAAGCAAGGGGGATGCCAGAAGAATTGCGGCAATTTTCATGATGAACAACTCCAAGAAGGATGCTGCCAGGCGAACGCAGCATAACGGTCTTTTGTTGCCTGGGCGATCCGAAATGTCACCGTCTTTCCATCCGATGAGCGTGATCTCGAACCGCTGAACCGGATGCTTCTGCACTGGCAGGAAAGCCGGTGCTCGCGCAACTCGTCGCCGCCATTGCCGCCGCGCTCGGCTCCAGCAACGCGTTGTTTCATGAGCCGCGCGACAATTGACAGGATTTGCCAGTACCGGAGGCATGAAAAAGGGGCCAGTCTTGCGACCGGCCCCTCTTTTCTTCAGTCCCGAAGGACGGAAATCTTACTGGCCCGAACCCGGACCGTAGGTGATTTCCACGCGACGGTTCTGCAGTTCGCGAACGCCGTCGGCCGTTTCCACGCGGGGGTTCGATTCACCGAACGCCTGGGTGGTCATCACGCCGTCAGGGATACCCTTCGAAGCCATGTAGGCCTTGACCGAGTCAGCGCGACGCTGCGACAGGCCGACGTTGTACGAGGCCGAACCCGAACGGTCCGCATAGCCCGCCAGCATGACCTGGGCGCTACCGCAGTTGCTGTAGGCCGAAACCGCATTGTCCAGAATGGTGGCGGCATCAGGCGTGATGTCCGACTTGTCCCATTCGAAGAAGACGATGTACGGTCCAGGGCTGCACTCCGCAACCGGCGGCGGCGGGGGCGGCGGGGGCGGTGGGGGCGGCGGCGGGGGCGGCGGGGGCGGCGGCGGAGCAGCCGGTTCACCACCGAAGTTATAGGTCAGACCCAGCAGCACGCTGTGGGTGCGCAGCTTGGTGTCAACCGACGAACCGGCGGGACCACCGACGGTGGTGTAGGCCGGGATCAGCTTGATGTCGTCCTGGTTGAAGAAGCGATACTTCAGCGAGACGTCGACATGATTGGTCAGCGGGTAACGAACGCCAGCGATCGCCTGCCAGGCGAAGCCGGTGTCGGAATCATTGACCAGATCGTTGGCGAGCTTGCCGCGCGAAACGCCGACACCGCCGCCGACGAAGCCCTGAAGGCCATCATCGGGACCGAAGTCCAGCAAACCGTTCAGCATGAACGACAGAGCCGAAGCCGAACCACCGAAGCCGCTCTTGTCGAGGTCGACCAGAGCGCGCTTGTACGCCGCTTCTGCTTCCAGACGGAAACCACCGAAGTCATAACCGATGTTGCCATCGACATCAAAACCCTTGTGGTAGTCCACGCCAGCCAGCGTGTTGCTGGCGGCACCGCCATTACCGGGGGTGAAGGTGATGTCCTGATCTTCGACGAGGACAACACCGGCATCTGCACCAATATACCAGCTGTTGTCACGCGCCAGGGCCGGGGTGGCCAAGGCGCTTGTCGCAAGCACAGCCGCGAGGGCAAGCTTCCGCATCTGAATTCCCCTTTCAAAAGTGTCACGAAGGACTGCTGAAACCCTGTATCGGCTAGAAAGTTTCATGGCAAGTCCACAATTGGCAAAACTGTTGCAAATATAACGCAGTTAGCTCGGTTGCGGACCCCTCAAATCTCGTCTCGAACAGCAATTGCGGCATCAGGCAGCCACACTGAAAGTCGCCGCCCGCTCACGTTGCGATCAGGCCATGTTCCCGCAACGCTCCCAATATTGCGATCAGCGCCGAGCGCGCCTCCGCATCGACCGTCGCGCCCCCTGTGGGACTGGCGATCGCCGCCCCGGCCGCGCCGACCACTTTTGTGCCGCCAATATGGATCCCATCCGCCTGCACAGCGCTATCCCGCCAGTTCACGCCGTCATGCAGCATGACGTGCCCCCTGTCCGCGACCCATAGGGACAGGCCAGCCCGCGGAGCGGCAAAACGCCAGCCCCCTTCGGTCCAGCCAGCCACGGCGCCGTCCTGGCCTTCCCAGGCGCCGATCGCGCCGACCGCCACGATCCAGCAGGCACCCGCCGTCGGCGCCACAGGCGGTTCGTCCAGGTCCGCGCTTTCCGCCGCCCCATGCAGCAGCATGTCGATCCGGGCCAAGGCCTCGTTGTGAAACAACTCCTTCTGCGCCTGCCCGGCAAAAAGTTGGGGCAAGGCCCAACGGCATGTCGAATCCATCGTCATGATATAATTGTCCTTTTCTTTCGGAAGGCCATGATCAGGCGGCCAGGACGATCCGCGCGGCCCTGCCCGGCGCATAGGTGCCGATCTGCCGGATCTCGCAGGCCAGTCCGCCGGGATGCGCCATATCCTCGGTCACCGCAGCGGCGTCATAGGCCCAGGGCGAGTGGTCGGTGATGATCCTGCGCACTTCCATCGCCCCTGCAAACAGCCGCAGTTCATAGCTTTCGCGATCCTCGCCCAGCGGGACGTCGGCGCCATTCGTCCAGCGCCATCCATTCCTGCTGCGCCTCGTCCAGCCGATGCTCCAGCCTCCGGTCCCGTCGGCACGCGCCGTCACATGCACCGGAGAAGGCGGCACCACCGCCTCGCCTCTTATCGTCAACAGCGCCTCGGCCGGTTCGCTGTCGCCCACGCCGATCGCCGCCATGCGCAGGCTGCCGCCAATATCCGCCCCGACGCCATGGGGGGCAAGGTCGACCAACCGGTCCTCCTCCAGCAACAGGAAAGCCTCACCCTCTTCATGCGATGCCATGGCCCATTCGGTGCCGAACAAGCCGCGCCGCAATCCTTCCAGCCGAAAGCTGGCCTCGCCGGTCTGCACCACATGGCTGAACTGGACCAGCTCCTGCCCGACCAGGCACAGATTGCGGCCCATCCCCAGCGCCACTTCGTCCGCTCCACTCAATTCCATGTCCCCCGACAACAGAGTCACCAAGAGAGCGTTGACCTGGTCGATCATCGTCGCGCTGCCCGCGGGCAAGCCATTGTCCGTCCACCCCATCACGGCACGACCCGCCGTCCGCCCGGCAGGCGAAGCCTCCCCGGTCGCACCCATCAGGAACAGTGCCGCGCCGCGCCAACCCTCTCCACCACTCGCCGCCGCCATGAGGAGGGGGGCCGTCGCCGCCCCTTCCCTGATCATGGGCAGGTCCGCCAGCATCAATCTGGTCGGTCCATGTGGCCTGTCAGCCTGCCGCACCACCGCGCCCGACGATGCGCCCGCTGGAATTGCCGCGGCGCCGCCCGGCAAGCGTCGCAGCGCCAGACGCACTGCCATGCCTTCCCACTCCCGCTCCTCGATCTGCCAACGGCCCGCCACGCCCTCCACCGCAACGACGTCGCCCGGCGCATGGCGCAGCGCGTCCCAGCCGCAGCGCAGCGTCATCGTCGATCGGCCGGCCCAGGCCGCTCCCAGCTTCCGCGCCGCCAGCAACCGCGCCTCCTCGCCGGACAGCACCATGGGCAGGTCCATTCCCTGCTCCAGCCGTCCCGGACCCGGCCTGCCGATGCGCTGGACGCCCGCCTGATAGTCGCGTGCCGGATCATGATAGCGGACCGACAGGGCCGCCGGCACGCTGTCGGCCGCGCCGCCCGAATGTTCGAAGCCGTCCAGCGCCCGTCCATTGACCGACCGGCACAGATCGTCGGACCCGATTGGCGCGGCGCCCTCGGCCGGTGCAGTCCGCAGGCGCAGTCCGGCCTCTTCTGCGAGCAGGGACAGGTCGAACGCCTCCACCAGCGGCGCCAGCGCGTCGCCCACGTCCGCGCCACTCGCCGCCATGCCGGCCACCGTACCCAGCCCCTCGCCCGTCAATATTCGCCCGCTCAGTTCGGCCGCCAGATCGGCAATGGCGACCGGTCCCTCGTCCGCCTCCACCTCGAAGGTCAGGGAGGGGATGCGATTGCCATAATCCGCCAGCGCCAGATCCTCGAACACGGCATAGGCAATCCCCCGATGCCCCGGCGTCGCCGCCAATCCCTGCACCGCCGCGATCAGGGGGTCAACCGGCTGATCCTCTCCTCCCTCATGCAGCCGGAAAGCTCCCAGCTCCGTCTTGAAGTCCCCGGCCGCGCCGCGCAGCAGGTTGCCGTCCGCCCATATCCGTCGCACCGACCGGACCGACCGCGCCGACAGAGCCACGGCAAAGCTGGCCGAATAGCTGTAGTTCGTGACGCTGGGCCGCCCCTTGCCCCCACCGCTCCTGTGCCGCGCCTCCTTGAGGTCGGTGGCCCAGATCACCGTTCCCGCCACCCGCAGCATTCCGAACAGCTTGGGCACCTGCGATCCATAGGTCGACGTCTGCACCTGGATCTCGTTCAGCCGCCGCCCCTCCACGCCCTTGGGCTTGAACAGCACGGCATGGTCGAACGCATTGCCGATCAGCCCGCCAATGGCACCGCCCAGCGGCCCGCCAATGGCCGTGCCAAGGGCGGTCAACACGATCGTCGCCATAGATAGATACTCCTATTCCGCCCGCCAGTAACCGATCACGGGCCAGGGTGAAGGCCCCGGCATCTCCACCACGCGCCCCACGCCCGCATGGGCATGGACATGCCCGCCCGGCACCACGATCATCAGATGCAGTTGCAGGGGCCCCGGCCGCACCAGCGCCAGATCGCCCTCGCGCGCCGCCTCGACCCGCCGCAATCCCGCCGCCCGCAACCATTCCGACGCCCGGCCCTCATCCCCCGATCGCAGCCCATATCCCTCCGGCGCCGCCCGCCGCAGGACGAGCGCCGCCAGCCCCACGCAATCCAGCCCGCGCTCGGGCGACCGCCCATGCAGCCGGAACGGCACGCCCACCAGCGCCCTGGCCGCCACCACCGCCCCGCTCATGCGGCTCCCGGATAGCGGGTCAGCAAATCCGTCCCCGGCAGATAAGGCTCCCCGCGAAAATTCACCGCATTGCCGAACCGGCCGATGCACGTCGCAAGCTGCCGATCGCACCCCTCGGTCAGCAAGGCCAGCGCCCCCGCCTCCACCGCAAATGGCGGCGGATCGGCCAGGCTCACATCGCCGGCGCCATTGTCGATCACCCCCTGCACTATCCCGCCATTGGCTCCGGTCAGCCAGCGCAACGTCCCGAAGGCATAGGCCCCCGGCTCCAGCCCGGCGACGCTCGCCACCGCATCCTCGACCGCGCCGACAATGACCACCCGCCGCCGCCCGGCCAGATCGACGCGACATTGCCTGTCTCCCAGCATTGCCCGGCAATCGGGCGATGTGGACGGCGCGACAGAGGCCTTCAGCGCCGCCATCGCGCCCACCAACTCCGCCGTAAAGGCCCCCGCCTTGCGCTTCACCGCGCCGATCTCGCCGCGCGCCAGCAGCAGCCAGAGATCGCCCGGCGTCTCCCACTCGGTCAGCCGCAACTCCAGCCCGGCGCCGTCCCAGCGCCCGGCCGCCAGATCCCCCTCGCTGATCGCATCCGCGACCAGCGCGCCCTCGACATCGCTGTCCGCGCCATCGAAGCCAATCCCGCTCCGCACGGCGGACGGCGTCATCCCCGGCGCCGCCCGATAGAGCATATGCCCGATCTCCAGATCGCGATCATGGCTCGTCAATCCGATCGTCACCCCGTCCCGCCGCTCGATCCGCCAGCAAAAGGCCAATGTCGCCAGCGGTTTCTCCAAAGCCTCCGTTCCGCTCATTCCCTGATCTCCACCAACGGCACCGAAGGCGCCTCGCCCGCAGCGAAGGTCGCCCGATTGACGTCCAGCCGATCCTCGGCAAAGCGCACCGGCACATCGAAGCGGAAACCGGCGGTCAGCACCGCATCCTCCGCAGGCGCGGCGTCAAAGGCGATCATTCCCAGCCCGGCATGGCTCCAGCCGCCCACCATCTCGGCGCCATTCACCGCCACCCTGATGGTGCCCGCCACCGGCCGCGTGATCCGCCGCACCTGCGCCTCTTCGCCAGCACCGTAGAAGCGCTGCAACGGGAACGCCGTCCGCACCCCATCGCCCAGTCCCAGGCGCTGGTCCAGCGGCCCCGGCGCTTCCCCCATGCCGCAACTGCGATCGTCATAGGGATCGGTGAAGCGGAACCCCCGCGCCGCCCCCCGCCGCGCCCGGAAGAAAGCGATCAGCGCCGCCATGTCCGCCTCCGACCGCACGCCCGGCCCGGCATCGAAGGACAATCGCGCATCGGCCCAGTCGCTGCTCCGCCGCTCATGCCCCGAAACGCTCTCCACGACCTGCGTCGAAAAGGCGGGCGCCACGCTCGCCTCCCGCCCGATCGCCAGAGGAAAAGACACATCATCAAAGGCTTGCACATCTGTCTCCCCAGATAATCTGAAGCAGGTAAAGCCATCCCGCGCCACCTGCGGCAGCGCCCAGATGAAGGTCGCCGCCGTCCCGCGCCGCACCGCCGCATCCGCCGCCGCCGCGATCTCGCGCCATTGCGCGACGTCCTCGCCGCGCAGCACGAAGCCTGAAAGATAATGCTGCGCCTCGACCGGATAGCCCAGCCGCTCCACCGCCAGTTCGACACCCCGCGCCGTCAGCCGCTCGCGCCCCTGCGTCACCCAGTCATAATCTTCCAGTTGCAACACATCGAAGGCGGGGGACGCCCAGCCCAAGGGCATGTTCGCCCGCTTGGCTTCCGGCGCCAGCGGATCGAGCACGGTCGGCAGATAGGCCAGCAGATGCGTCACCGCCCCCGGCGCCACTCCCTTCACCCAGGCGCAGAGCGCCGCCGTCGAGGCCGCCAGCACTTCGCCCGCCCGATCCAGCAATGCCTTCTGCCCGCCGCTCAGCGCGCCCCGCACGTCCGGGATCGACACCAATGCCCCGCCAAAGGCCGCCCGCGCCGCATCGTCATACAGGCAGATGCGCCCATCCGCGGGCATCACCCACCACCAGGGCTCACCCACCTGAAAGCCGATCGGAATACCAGCCGCCAAGCCAATGGAAACAAAGGCCCCGGCTACCATCCGCAAATAGCTCATCGCGCCATCATGCGCCGGGGAGAGCAAGGTCGAAGGCGGCGACCAGCCCGTCAGCGCGGGCGTGCCATCCTCCGCCCTCTGCTTCCAGTCATTCCAGCAATGCGCGTCGAACAGCTCATAGGAGAGCGACCAGATCATCCCCAGCCCGAATGCCTTCGCCTGCCGCGCGAAATCCGCATGCCAAGCCGCGCAGGGCGCATTCAGCACGCCCCCGGCCAGGCTGATATAAAGTCCGCCGCCCAGGGGTTCGAGCCGGAAATAATGGCTCATCCCGACATAATGGTTGATGTCCCCGCGATAACCCAATGCATGGATCGATGCGACGATCCGCTCCGGCGTCTGGTTGAAGCAGTCGTCATAGCCGGTCGCCATCGACAGCCCATGTTCGGGCAGCACCACATCGCCCACACGCAGCACCGATCCGGCGCCGTCGCAGCGCATGTCCGAAAGCTCGCACCATCCCTCGACCCCGGCCGCGAACGGCGTGCTCCCCGCATCATAGGTTGGCGCCGCGAGCGAGAGGAACATCCTGTCCACATCGCCCGCCCACACCTCTTCCCCCTCACTCGGCAGGAATCCGCTCCTGATCGCGGAAAAATCCAGCGTGACGACAGCATCTTCCGGCCCGCCGCTCGCATAGTTCCACAAGCGCACATACCAGGCCCGCGCATGGCCCGCCGCATCCCTCCCCTCGATCGTCAGCGTCGGCCCATGCGTCTGGTCCAGCCGCCGCAGCCCGCCGCTGCGCCAGCGAAAGCGCAACACGCAGTCGCGAAAATCCCGATCCGTGTCATAGGCGAGCAGAGCATGGCTCCACCTGTCCTCCGCTTCCCAGATCAGCCCGGCCAGATCACCCGATCCGTAGAAGACCGCATCCACCCGCAGCGCATCGGACGCGGTCGTCACCACGCTGGCCATCATCGGCCGGGGAAAATTGACGGTCCAGTGCGTCGGTGCAAAACGCTTCATGAACCGCGTTTCCTGCCCCCGCCGCGCATCCGCCAGCCAATAGCCCAAGGCATTCATCCGTTTATCGCTCCCCTCACCGCGCGCGCCACCTGCCGCGCGCTGCGCGCCAGCAATCGGGCGCTGTCGGCACCCTGCCCCTGAACCGCAATGGAAACCCGCACGTCCCGAACGCTTCCGCCGCCCTGCCCGCCATTTGGTCCGCCATTGGCAACGACCTGCCCGCTCATCGTCGGCACGAAGACCTCGGGTCCCCGCTCCCCCACGACATAGGCCCGCCCCGGCGCCACCGGCCCGCCGGTCGCCCGCCCCGGCAGACCCAGCGCCGACGCGGCCAGCCCGATCAGCCCGCCGTCGCCACCAATGCTGTTCACCCCGGCCCGCAGGGCGCCGGCGGCAATGTCATCCAGCATGCGCAGCGCGACCGCCTTCAATTCCTGAAACCCGAACGCCCCGGTGCGCACGGCCCGCAGCAAGCCCTGTTCGATCCGCCGTCCGGCTCGCTCCGCGCCCGTGGCCAAGGGCCCCTCCAGCGCCCCTCGCATGGCCTCCACATCCCGCGCAAAACCCTGCGTATCCGCCCGCACCCGCACGACCAGATTATCGATTTCCTCGTCCATCCCACCCCCCAAACTCATCCTGAACCGCAATGCGCTCCTGCGCAGGCGGGAGCTCAGCCCGGCCGAGCTTCCCCTCGTTTCAAGCGGAAGGCTGGCTCCCCCTTTCCGGCGCGATGCTCCTGGCGCCCGACATGCCTTCGTCCGGCATCCCGGCGCGCAGCCTTTCCAGCTCCGCCCGGTCCATCCCGCCGCGCGCCTCCTCCTCATCTCCGCGCGCCGCGCGCAACACGCTCTCCAGCTCGGCCGGCGTCGCCCGCCAGAACTCGTCCGGCCGCCAGCCCAGCAACCACCCCGCGACCCCTGCCAGTCGCGCCGCCATTTTGAAAAAGCTCATCGTCCCCCCAAAATCTGTGCCAATATTCCCCGCAGGACAGGCGTCAGCTTCGCCAGCCCGACCGCCACGATCGCCTCGCCCAGCGCATCGCGCGTCAGCCCCGCCGGCGGCTCCACCAGACAATGCCAGAACAGCCCCGCCATCTCGGCGAGCGACAGCTTCCCGTCGGCGGCTCGCTCCACCAGTGCGAACAGCGGCCCCAATTCCTCCTCGGCCGCCACCAGGGCCGCGAAGCTGGGCCGCAGGACCAGGCGCTCCCCGCCCAGCTCCAGAGCGGCCTCGCCCCTTGCGCCATTGGGCGCGCTCACAGCGACACCACCGGCCCGGAACTCTCCAGACCCAGCGCATAGTTGCGCTCCCCATTATAATCCCCGGCATAATCGAGCCGCGTCACCAGGAAGCGCCCGCGCATCTTCTCGCCGCTTTCGAAGCTCAGCTCATAATCCTCGATTGTCCCGGCCAGCGCATGGTTGCGCAGCCGCACCTCCGCCGCGGATCCTGTGAATATGCCCGCCGCCGACACGCTGACGGATCGCACGCCCGCGCCGGACAGCAGCTCGCGCCAGCCGCCCGATTCCTTGTGCGTGACATTCACCGCCTCGCCATTGACGGACAGTTGCGTGGTCCGCATCCCCGCCACGGTCGCATAGGCCGCAGGCGCGCCCCCATCCCCTATTTTCAACAGAAACGCGCTTCCTTTTTCCACGCCCATGGCGCATTCTCCTCTAAGATAAACCGTGCAAGATTCGGGATTTGGAGAGAGGCCCCTATGTTCGTCACTGCCCCCCTGATGCTGTTGCTGGCCGCCGCTCCGCAGGGCGGCGTCGATGTCGGCACCGGCCGCAAGGATTATTCCCAGTGCCTGTCGAAACAGATCCAGCCCGCCATCGACAAGAAGCTGTCGCTTGCCGATTTCCAGGCCACGCTGAAGAGCGAATGCGGCGCCAAGGAAACCGCCTTCCGCACCGCCATCGTCGCTGACGACAAATCCAGCGGCATGTCGGAAAAGGACGCCCAATCGGACGCCGACGACCAGATCAGCGAATATCGGGACAAGATCGTCGGGGAATATGAAGACTATTCGAAGCCGGGCGTCTAAGCCCGCGCTTCACCGTCGTCCCCGCAAAAGCGGGGACCCATCGCCCGCCCGGTCCTCCCCCGCAACGCTGGCGGGCCGTATCGGCTACAGCCGCACCACCCGCACCCGATAATCCACCAGGGCCTGCCACCCGTCCCGCGCGGCCGTCCGCCCCATCCGAGAGCGCAGCAGCCGCGCGGCGATGACCTGCCAGCCCTCCACCGGCCCCATTGCCCGCATCACCGCGTCGACCCGCCCCAGCAGGCCGCCCAGCCGCGACGGCGCCTCCCCCGCATCGAACAGGCTGACCGTCATCGTCAGTTCCCGCCCCTCCACATCCTTCGCGCCCCAATCCAGCGCGATGCAGTCCCCCACCACGCCATAGGGCGCGCTCGCCCGCGCCGGCGCGCCGTCGAACAACCCGTTCAACCCCGCCATCAGCACTGCATCCCCGCGCAGGGCCACCACCACGGCCGCACGCACCGCCACTTCCGCGCTCATCGCCGTCCCCCTCCCCAATGCCGGCCCGCTTCCCGCAGCGCCAGGTCGCCCATCCACCGATCCTTCAACCCGCGCCCGGACAGGCGCACGGCCTCGCCCTCGACCCGCGCCTCGATCCCGGAGGCCGCGAGGACGGCGACAATCCCCTGACGCCGCGCCTCCAGCCGCGCTTCGACCAGCGCCTTCAGCCGCGCCTTCATGCCAGCCGCATCCGTCGCCATGGCCGCCACAGCGCGCTCACCACGGCGGGCGGCGTCGCCACATCGCCGTCGCGCGCCGCGAAATGCTCCGCCGCCAGCCGGACGATCCCCTGCCGGATCGCTTCGGGCAGCGCCGCCTCATCGGCCGCCAGTCCCGCCCGATAGCGTATCGTGACCTTGCCCGGCCCATCGACCAGCCGCGCCCGCACCCATCCATCGCCCGACGCATCAATGTCGAAGGCATAGGCCTCCGGCGCCAAAGCCACGCCCGCCGCCTCCACCCCCTCGATCGCCACCACCGGCCGCGCCAGCAGCCTCTGCCAGCTCCCGTCGGCCGCGATCGTCTCCGCCGCCTCGCGCACCACCAGCCACTGCCCGATAAACTGCTCGCAAAGCCCGCAAGCCCCCGCCAGCAGCCGCTCCAGCACCTCATCCTCATCGTTCGACCCGATCCGCAACCAGGCCTTGAGATCCCCCAGCATCGCCCCTCCAAAGAAAAAGGGGACGCCCCGCAGGACGCCCCCAGTCTGCCCCTCTCCCCTGGCGGAAGAAGGACATGAAGCCTTACCCTCCTTCGACCGGCTCTGAACGGTCAGGCGAAGTCGGATGAGGGATGATCAGGACGCAGAAAACTTCATCAGCTTGATCGCTTCCGAATTGGCCACGGCGCCGCCGATCCGCTTCACCGCATAGAAATGCACGAACGGCTTGTTGCTGAACGGATCGCGCAGGATGCTCGTCTCGCTGCGTTCGGAAATCACATAGCCCGCCTGGAAATTGCCGAACGCGATCGACAGCGAACCGGCCGCGATATCCGGCATGTCCTCCGCCTCGACCACCCGATAGCCCAGCAGGGTCGCCGGTTGTCCCACAGCCAGGGAAGGCTGCCAGATGAACGCGCCGTCACTGGTCTTCATCTTGCGAATGACCGACAGCGTCGCCGAATTCATCACGAAACAGGCCCCCTGGCGATAGGGCGCGCGCAATGCCTGCACCAGGTCGATCAGCTTGTCCTGCCCCGACGCGGCAAAGGCGCCCGACGCGCCCGACGCCACATATTGCAGCGACCCGAAGGCCCGCACGCTGTCCACCTCATTGGTGGTCGTATAGGTCAGGAAGCCCTTGGGCTTGTTCGTCCCATTGCCGTTGACGAAGGCCGCGCCCTCCGCCGCCGCGAACTCGCGGGCGATCTCGCCCGCCAGCCAGCTTTCGACATCGAACTGCGCATCGTCCAGCATCGCCTGGCTCGCCGCCGGATTGGCGTAAAGCTCGCCCGAAGGGGGCACGATCTCGTTGAAGCTCGGCGTCGCCGTCTCCGCCCGCGCGCCCGTCTCGCTGGCCCAGCCCGACACGATGCCGCCGGCCGTCACCAGCTTGCGATAGCCCGCCGTCCCGGTCCGCACGACATTGGCGATCGAACGAATGGGCGAAATCGCCTTCAGCGTCGCCCCGATGATCTGGTCGATCTCCCGCGGCACCGCATAGCCGCCCGCCGCGCCCGACGCCCCGGAAAAGCTCTTCAGCTCGACTCCGGCCTCCAGCCCCTGCCGCACATATCTCTCGACAAAGGCGCCGCGCTGCGGATCGACCGCCCCGCCCTTGACGCCATCCAGCGCCGGCCGCTGCTGCATCAGCAGGGCCCCCTTCAGCGCCGCCACCTCGCTCTCCAGTCCCGCAATGCGTTCACCCTGCACCACCGCGTCAAAGCTCGCTTCCAACTGATCCGTCATCCACCACTCCCACGAAAAAGGGCGGCCCAACCGGACCGCCCGAACACTTCCTTCTCCCAGCGGGAAAAGGATACGAAACCTTGGCGACCCAGCCGCCTAGGCGAAGTTGGATGAGGGCGACTGCCTCACCCGAAATTCAAATACCAAATCAACCCCCGCCGAGGCGCGACCAGCACCAGCGCCTCGCCACCATTGATTATTCGGACCCAGTTGCCCTTTTCCCGCATCGCGTCCTCATACCCTTCCACCAGGCGAAAGCGGCGTGCCGTGTCCGACGCGCAAGTCACCGCGCTATCGGCATGCAAGGTGATCTGTCTGCCCAAAGGCGCCAGAGCGGCATGCCGGTCATCAATAAGGGCGAGCGGGCTAGGCCGCCAGCCTCCGGGCAATTTACCGCCGCGCAACAATGCAAAACGGGCGTTGTCGGACAAGCGATAGACGCCGAAGGAGCAGCCTTCCCGCAAGCCGAAGGTAGAGTTGAACGCCAGCACCTCCGACCATTGGACCTCGGCCGGCAACATGCTTCGCGGCTCGCGCCACTTCACATAACCACAAAAGCCAAGCGGCAATACCAATAGCGAGGCAAAGAAGACGGCCAGCCATCTACCACCGCGTTTTGCCCCACCCTTGTCCATGCCGATCTCCTTGTCTGCCGGAACAAGGCCTAGTCTCAATCTCTTAACGCCTCACTCCACCGCGATCACCCTCGCCCGATCCTGCATCGGATGGGTCACGACACTGACCTCCACCACCTCCAGTTCCAGCAGTTCACGCGGCGCTTTCCCCCGCGCCTCCCGCACCCGATAGCCAAAGGACAAGCCGTCCACCGCCTTCTCCCGCAACGCCCGCGCCGCCTCCCGCCCAGCGGCGGTCCGTGCCGACACCCGACCGATCACGCGCAATCCGTGGCGATCCTCCTCGACCTTCTCCACCGTCCCGATCACCTCGCCCGGCCTGTGCTGCCACAGCAGCGGCATCCCTGCCGCCACCCCGGCAAAGGCCCCCGCCCTCACCACGTCACCGCCCCGATCCACCCGGTCGAACACCGCCGCATAGCCGGCAAACCGGACGTCACTCATGCCCCAGCCCCAGCAATCCCATCTTCACCGCCATCCCCAGCAGCATCAGCGCCGTCACGATCCGCACGACCCATGCGACCACGGCGCCGCGCGCCGCCTTCTTCGCGTCGCGCCAGGCACCCAGCAGTTCGCGCAATTCCCGCACATCCGCCTCGGCCCCACGATCCGCCAGTCCCAGCCGCGCCAGCGCCCGCCCGGCGCCCAATTCGCTCGCCTCCTCGATCAGCGCCCGGATCATCAGCATGTCCATCCCCACCGGCTGCACCTCGGCCTGCGCCACCAGCCGCGCCAGCATCTCTCCATCATGTTTCATCCCTTGCCTCCGCACCCGCCGCCTCAACCCATGCCCAGCATCGCCTTCTTCTCCTCCGCCGACAGGAAGTCCGCCGCCGCCACCCGGTCCCACAGCGCGCCGCGCTCCTCGTACAGCGCGGGCACCGCATCCAGGTCGGCGCTCAGGCAAAGCGCCGGCCACCAGCCCTGCAACCCCTGCGCCAGCCCGCCCCAGATCTTCGCCAGCAGCGGCAGGATCGTCTGCCGCCACAGCGCCCGATTGGCCTCGCGATAATTGGCGTAGCTATTGTCCCCCGGCAGTCCCATCAGCATCGGCGGCACGCCAAAGGCGAGCGCGATCTCCCGCGCCGCCGCCGCCTTCAGCCCGACGAAATCCATCTCGGCGGGCGTCAGGCTCATCGCCTTCCAGTCCAGCCCGCCCTCCAGCAGCATCGGCCGCCCGGCATTGGCCGCGCCGGAAAAGGCCATCTCCATCTCCCGCTTGACCCGCTCGAACTGTTCGGGGCTCATCACCGATCCGTCACCCGGATCATAGACCATCGCTCCCGAAGGCCGCGCCGCATTGTCCAGCAGCGCCTTGTTCCACACCGTCGCCGCATTGTGGATCGCCACCGCCCCGGCCGCCGCGCCGACGCAGCCCAGCCCGTAATGATCGTCCAGCGGATGCAGCGCCTTCAGATGCACGATCCCGGTCCGTCCGGCGCTATCCTCCGGCGACAGGCGCGTCACGCTTTCGCCGACGCGATACAGATAGGCCGCCGGCCAGCCCCGCGCATCCGCCTCCACGCTCACCCGTTCGGGCCGCAGCGCATAGAGTTCGCCCGGCATCCCGTCCGCGCCCAGGATGATCTGGACATAGGCGTTGCCGTGCAGCAGCAGGTGGCTCGCCACCGTCTCGACCAGCGACTGGCCGGAGGAACAGCGCGTCACCAGCGCCTTCACCCGCCCCCGGACATCCTCCGCGACGCCGCCGACGACCGGCACGGTCCCGCCCGCCCCCTCCGCCACCAGCCGCAGGGCGCGCTGCGCCACCGGATTGCCGACCACCCCGGCGCGCACCTGCTGCTCATAGCTGGCCGGCCATTCGCCCAGCGCGACCCCGCCCGAACCCCAGGCACGCGCCAACACCGGCCGCGCCCCGCCGCGCGCCGCCTTCACTCCGAAAAATTTCATTAGATGCACCCACAAAAAATCCTCCCTCCGGAACCGGGGGGAGGATAGTGAAGGTCGACGGCGCCCAGCCGCCTACCGAAAGCTATATGGGGGCTGTCCCGCCCCCGACATCCTCAGGGATTGCGCGCCAGGACCCGGTCGCAGGCCGAATTCGTCCCTTCGCTCTTGCCGATCACGCGGCCCGCCACGGCGCCCGCCGCACCGGCCAGCAGGGACTCGCCCAGGCTGCCGCCGGCCAGCGCGCCCACGCCCGCGCCACCCGCCGCGCCGATCACCGTGCCCTTGTCCCGCCCCTTCTTGGCCTGGAGCAGGCAATAACGCACATCATCCCGGTCCCGCGGCGCTGCCCGCGCCACCCGCGCCCGCTCCTTGCTGTTCAGCGAAGCCGCCAGCACCGGCGAGCCCACCAGCGCCAGCCCCGCGGCAGCCATCGTCCATTTGGCCAATCTCATGACCCGATCTCCTTGCAAATCACACGAAAGGACTACGCAGACCCCCGCACTCTTGTTCCCTCATTCCGCCACCGCAACAGAGCCTGTCCCCGCGCTGTTCCGTGCTCCTGCGAAGGCGGGAACAGGAAGGAACCCGGCTTCCCCTAAATCCCCCGCACCCGCGCATCCCCGCGCCGCCCCAGCATCAACTCCGTCAGGCCCCAGACCAGTGCATCCGCGCGATCCGGCGATCGCCCCGGCCCCTCATATCCACCGCCCAGCATCATCCCGCACATCTGGTCCTCCAGCTCCGGAAAGCTCCCGCGATGCGCCACCCGCCCGGCCTCGTACAGCGCCGCCACCGGCTCTGCCCGCGCCACCTTGCCCCGACTCGCATGCACCAGCCGCACGGGCAGCCCGGCCTCGGCGGCGCGCAGCACGCTCTCCACCATCGCGCCGCCATTATTGGCCTCCGCCACCACCCGGTCCGCGCCATGCAACAGCGCCGCCGCCGCCGCCGCCCGCGCCCAGCCCTCGGGCGTCGCCCCCTCCACGGTCGCATCGGCAATCACATAGGCCCGCCGGTCCTCGCCCAGCCCGACCACCACGATCCCGCAGGCATCTCCATGGGCGGAGGCGGGCGGATCGACCGCCACCACCACCCGCGCCAGCGCGCCACGCACATGCGCCACCCGGCACCGCTCCAGCAGGTCCCGGCGCCACAATGCGCCCTCGATCTCCTCGATCAGTTCGCCGTCCAGTTCCTGCCGCCCCAGCCGCGTGCCGCCATAGCCGCGCTCCATCGCCGCGAGGAACCCTTCGGCCAGATGCGCGACATTGTCCGCCGTCCGCCCCCGCGTCACGGCCACGTCGACGCCGCTGCGCGCCACCAGTCCCCGCAGCAGGGCGACGGGCCGTGGCGTCGTCGTCGCCAGCACGCGCGGCGCCGTGCCCAACCGCATCCCCATCATCAGATTGTCCCAGACGGCCTCGCCGCCCGCCCATTTGGCGATCTCGTCGGCCCAGCCATGGCTGAACTGCGGCCCGCGCAGGCTCTCCGCCTCCGCCGCGCCATAAAGCGTCGCGACCGCGCCATTGGGCCAGACCAGCTTGCGCAGCGCCGGCGCGAAGGCCGGCCGGTTCCACCAGGGCGCGATGGACAACAGGCCCGACGCCCCCTCCACCATCACCGCCCGCGCCTCGCCCAGCGTCGCCCCGACCAGCGCGATCCGCGCCGACGGGTCGCTCTCCGCAATGCCGCGCACCCATTCCGCCCCGGCCCGCGTCTTGCCGAACCCGCGTCCCGCCATCATCAGCCAGATGCGCCAGTCCCCTTCGGGCGCCAGTTGCTCCGGCCGCGCCAGCCAGCGCCAGTCATGCGCCAGCGCATCGGCCGCCGCCGCGCTCAGCCCCGCCAGCACCCGCTCGCGCGCGCCCTCCGGCAGATGCGCCAGCCGCTCGAAATCCGAAAGAGCCATGCACCGCCTCCATTCATCGATTTTCTCCCGGCCCGGATTTGGCCGACCCGCGCCCCGCCCCTATATGGCCGCCATGAGTTCGATCCGCCCCGCCCGCACCGCCGATGGCGCCCGCCTGCTCGACATCTGGCGCAAGGCCGTCGACGCGACCCATGATTTCCTGACGCCGTCAGACCGCGTCGCGATAGAGGCGGAGGTCGCCGCCTTCCTGCCCCATGCCCCCGCCTGGCTCGCCACCGACCCGGACGATCACGCCATCGGCTTCATGCTGATCGACGGCACGCATATGGAGGCGCTGTTCATCGATCCCGCATGGCGCGGCCAGGGCGTCGGCCGCCGCCTGGTCGACCACGCCCTCTCGCTCCACCCCACGCTCACCACCGACGTCAACGAACAGAATGCCCAGGCGATCGGCTTCTACGAAGCCATGCGCTTCGCCCGCACCGGCCGCTCCGACCAGGACAGCCAGGGCCGCCCCTACCCCCTGATCCACCTCCGCTACGCCCCCTGAAGGCATGGCTGGAAACGACCAGAAATTGCCGATCCTGTGATCAGTTGCCCTACTCGCAAGCGGACGTTGCGGCGCGGTCTGTTTTCCAGCTAAATGGGTTCGCCAGCGTGACGGAATTGGTAGACGTATCGCTACAGCGATCCTCACCGCTAGGTGAAGGTGCGGGTTCGATCCCCTGCCGCTGGCATCAATCGACCA
>Ga0207678_10000083_pt1 | contig 77023 bp, 64 predicted proteins | sample KBSC63metaG_FD_184319 | JGI IMG/M metagenome (GOLD analysis project Ga0207678, IMG submission 184319) | Corn rhizosphere microbial communities from Kellogg Biological Station, Michigan, USA - KBS C6-3 metaG (SPAdes) (version 2) | ecosystem: Host-associated > Plants > Roots > Rhizosphere > Soil ... | reverse complement strand
GAAAATGGTGGGCGATGACGGGCTCGAACCGCCGACATTCTCGGTGTAAACGAGACGCTCTACCAACTGAGCTAATCGCCCGATGCCAGCATTGATCGCGGGCGTCCGGTGCGCGCCTATCTACGGCAATCCGGACGCCGGTCAAGCGGGGAAGAGGCGATAATCGTCATGCGCAAAGGAAACGGCGGCTGGCGGTGAACCAGCGGGTCAGGGCTTCGGCCGTGTGATCGGCCAGCGCGATGAAGACGCGTCGTCCATCGTGCGGGTCGGCCTGCCGGTCGACAAAGCCCTTTTCGGTCAGTGTCCTGATCCAGCGCAGCGCGGTGGTGGGCGGCACCGCCGATGCGATGCACAGGCTGGATACCGACACCCGCTCATGCTCCAGCCGCGCGGCCAGCAAATCCAGCAGCATGTCCCAGGCGGGGTCGGCGAACAGGTCGGCGGGCAGGAAATCGTCGCGCAACCGGCGCGCGCGCAGCAGGTCGCGCACCTGCGCCGCCTCCAAGGTTGCGGCTTCGGCCGACTTGTCCGCGCTGCCGATCGGTTCCAGCGCGGGCATGCCGATATAGTCGCTTGGTTCGTCCGATATGCGCGGGCCAAGGTCGAAGGATGGCGTCGCGTGACGAGGCCGCAGGGTCAGTGCCTCCAGCGTGCGGGCGAGGCGGCTTACCTCGTCGCTCAACTGCTGGAGCCGCAGCCCTTCACTCTCCCGGTTCACCTCATGAAGCGAGCGGGACGGCGTCTGGCGCGCGGCGGCCAGCAACGCGGCGGCCAGATCCGTATGTCCCGGCCGGCAAAGCAACTGGGTCCGCTCGCTGCGCAGGCAGGCATAAGCGAGATCGATCGTGTCCAGATCGGCGACCAATATGACCGGCATGTCATTCTGCAGCGCCAATGTCTCTATCTGCACCAGCAGCCACTCGACCATCGGATCGGGCGATGGGCAAAAGCACAGGATGATGTCGCAGCCGATCTGCACGTCGAGCCGGTTCGACGCCTGATCCAGCGATACCGTGCCCAGCAGGCGAAGCCCCGCCGCCCGGCTCAGCAATGCGGCGTCGTCGGTATAGATATCGTCGGCCAGGATGAGCAGCCCGGGCCGCTCGTCCCGCGTGCCGAAGGGTTGGTCCGGCGATGCGCCAAAACCGATCTCTTCATGATCCAAACCCACGCCGAAAATCTCCATCCTGTTTGTTTCAGCTTATCGTAACGCCGTCGTTACGCAGCCAGACCATTCTCCACTATGGAGATTTATGCCGCGCATCGCGCCCATCAGCGCGCCTGTAAACGGGTCTTTTCCCGAAATCGCCGTAACGGACACCAAAATGGAGCCATGATCGCCGCCGAAATGGCGGCAATGGCGTTCGTTCGATTCTTCATCCGATATGGATCAGCTTTTGCGCATTTTTGCTCAGACGGCGGTGCGCCGGGCAAAGTCGATATAGAGCGCGCGCAGCCGCATCGCGATCGGGCCGGGCTTGCCGCCGCCGATTTCCTGACCGTCGATCCGCACCACCGACTGGCAGAGCGTGGATGCACTCGTGATGAAGGCTTCCTTCGCCGCCAATGCCTCGGCGACGGTGAAGGGACGGCGGATGATCCCGATGCCGCTTTCCTCCGCCAGCGCCGTCAGCGCTGCGCCGGTGCAGCCCGCCAGCACCGCCTGGCTGTATGGCCGGGTGACGACGCCGTCCTCCGTCACGATGAAGGCGGTGGACGATGCGCCTTCCGTGACGAACCCATCCTCCACCATCCACGCCTCCTGCGCGCCCGCCTCGGCAGCGGCGCGCTTCGCCATGGCCTGGGCGAGCAAGCCGACGCTCTTGATGTCGCGGCGGGCCCAGCGCAGGTCCGGCATGGTCGCCACCGCGATGCCGTCGCGCGCGGCGGGCACGTCGAGGAAATGCTTGGCCTGGGCGAACATCACCAGCGTCGGCCGGATATCGGGGGAGGGCAGGAAATCGCGGGTCGCATCGGCGCCGCGCGTGATCTGGAGATAGACCAGCCCTTCGGTCAGTCCGTTGCGCGCCACCAATTCCTTCTGCGCCGCCTCGATCTCCGCCAGGGACAGCGGCAGGGCGATGCCGATCGCGCTGGTCGACCGTTCCAGCCGGGCGAGATGGGACGCGCTGTCGACCAGCTTGCCGTCGATCACGGCTGCGACCTCGTAAATGCCGTCCGCGAACAGGAAGCCGCGATCCAGCACGGAGACGCGGGCTTGCTCGATCGGCAGGAAGCTCCCGTTCAGATAGGCGATGGACATGAAGCTGTTCCTTGTCTGGGGGCGGCCGATCTGGCCCGGCGGCGTTGCCGGGTCAAGCCGCCTGCCCGCGCAGCGCCTTCTGCCGCCGCCGCTGCACCGACGATCCGATGCCCATGGCTTCGCGATATTTGGCGACGGTCCGGCGGGCGATGTCCGTGCCCTTGGCGCGAAGCAGATCGACCAGCGTATCGTCGGACAATATGGCATCGGGCGTTTCCGCCGCGATCAGCGCCTTGATGTGGCTCTTGACCGCTTCGGCCGACACGGCGCCGTCGCCGCCGGACGCCGAAACGCCGCTCGTGAAGAAATATTTGAGTTCATAGAGGCCACGGGGGCAGGACAGATATTTGTTCGACGTCACGCGGCTGACGGTCGATTCATGCATCTGGATCGCATCCGCCACGGCCTTCAGCGTCAGCGGCTTCAGATGCGCCACGCCCTTGCGGAAGAAATCCTCCTGCTGTCGGACGATCTCGCTTGCGACCTTGATGATGGTCTTCTGCCGCTGATCGAGCGCCTTGACCAGCCAGTTGGCGCTGGCGAGGCAATCGGCCAGCCAGGCCCTGGACGTCTTGTCCTGCGGACCGGAGGCCAGCTCGACATAATAATGTCGATTGATCAGCACGCGAGGCAGGGTGGCGCTGTTGATCTCGATCGACCAGCCCTCCCGCATCGGACGCACGAACAGGTCGGGCGTCACCGGCGCTGCGCTTTCGGTGGAGAAACGCAGGCCGGGCTTGGGGTCATATCCGCGCAGTTCGCGGATCATGTCCGCCATATCCTCTTCATCCACTCCGCAAATCCGGCGAAGCTGGGGCAGGGCGCCCCTGGCGAGCAAATCCAGATTGGCGAGCAGCTTGGCCATGCAGGGGTCGTGGCGATCCGCTTCCCGGGCCTGCAAAGCCAGGCATTCCGACAGCGACCGGGCGCCGACGCCGGTCGGGTCGAAACCCTGGATCACCATCAGCACCTGCTCCACCTGACTGAGCGGAACGCCCATGCCATGGGCGGTCTCCAGCAGGTCGGCCTCCAGATAGCCGGCCTCGTCGATCTGCCCGATCAGCTGCGCCGCGATCATCAGGTCACTGCCCGACAGCGCGCTGCGCGCCTGGTCCATCAGATATTCCTGAAGGCCCTGCTCCGGATTGGCGAAACTGTCGAAATCGGGCGCTTCGCCGCTTCCGCCCGACAGAAGGTCGTTCCCGCCGGAACCGATGGCTCCGCCTGCCATCCGGTCGCCCGGCCCGTCGTCGATAAAGGTTTCCGCGCCATAATCGACGTCCAGCGGCGAATCCGCAGCGCCCAGACCCTGGCTGATCAACTGGTCGGCATCGCCCGTGGCGGCTGGCAGATCATGCTGTTCCACTGTCCGGTCCACGCCGTCGGCAGGAGGCGCCAAATCTTCGGGCCCTCCCGCTTCCAGCAGGGGATTCTTCTCCAACTCGCCAGCGACGAACGCCTCGATCTCCAGATTGGACAGCGCCAGCAGCTTGATCGCCTGCTGCAGTTGCGGCGTCATGACCAGCGACTGGCTCTGTCGCAGGTCCAGACGGGGCGCGAGCGCCATCAGCCCTTCCCCTCGCCGAAGTCAGGAAGGGTCCGCCCGCCGCTCATATCAGAGCGAGAAATTCTCGCCCAGATAGAGGCGCCGCACGTCGGCGTTGGCGACAAGCTCGGTCGGGCTGCCCGCGAAAAGCACATTGCCGTCATAGATGATGCAGGCGCGGTCCACGATCTCCAGCGTTTCGCGGACATTATGGTCGGTGATCAGTACGCCGATGCCGCGCGTCTTCAACTGCTTCACCAGATCGCGAATATCCGCGATGGACAGCGGATCGATGCCCGCGAAGGGTTCATCCAGCAGCACGATCGACGGATCGGCCGCCAGGGCGCGGGCGATCTCGCACCGCCGCCGCTCGCCGCCAGACAGCGCCATGGCGGAGGAATCGCGCAGCCGGGTCAGGCCGAACTCGTTCAGCAACTGTTCCAGCCGCGCCTGCCGCGCCGCCTTGTCCGGCTCCGCCAGTTCCAGCACCGCGCCGATATTCTGCGCGACCGTCAACCCCCGGAAGATCGAGGTTTCCTGCGGCAGGTAGCCCAGGCCCAATATGGACCGCCGATACATGGGGAGCCCGGTGATGTCCTGCCCATCCAGCACGATGCGGCCATGATCCGGCCGCACCAGCCCCATCACCGAATAGAAGCAGGTCGTCTTGCCCGCGCCATTGGGGCCGAGCAGGCCGACCACCTCGCCCTTGCCGACGGTCAGCGACACGTCGGCCAGCACCACGCGCTTGTCATAGCTTTTGGCGATGGAGATAACGGACAGGCCCTCTCCCACTTCCTGGGGGGGAAGGGGCGATGCCGGGGCTGACCGGTCCTGCATCATTACGTCGTCCATCACGTCATCCTTGCTGCCGAATGCTTATCGCAGGTTTAAGCCGATGTCCCGCGCGGCAATTGGCAAGCTTTGTGCATGGGATTGCCGCCGGGGCAAGGGGAAAATGGTTTTTCGCGCCTTTACAGCCTGTATCGCGCATCCTGTCCTGAGGGCCCGGAAATGACGATCCTGCGCGTCCCAGGCCCATGATTGTCCGCAGAAAACAGGCTTCTGGCGGCAGGGGATTATTTTATTCCCGTGTAACAATATTGACCCCAAGGTGCCAACAAACCGTCATTCTCCCCGCCTAGTTGCTGCCGCCAACCGTGCAAGCCAGCACGGCACCTTAGGGGAATCCATCCATGATCGCTCACCCGTCCTCGCGGGGCCGGCTGCTTGCCGGCGCTGCACTGCTGTCGTTTTTCGCGGCCGCTCCCGCCTTTGCCCAGGCGCCTGCGGAGCCTGCGCCCGCCGAAGAGGCTGCTGCTTCCGGCAATTCCGAAATCATCGTGACCGGCGTGAAGGCGACCCGGTCGGCCACTGCGATCACGACGACCGAAATCCAGAAGATCCTGCCGGGCGTCGCGCCGTTCAAGGCGATCCAGACCCTGCCGGGCGTCATGTATGCGACGGCCGATCCCTGGGGCAACAATGAACAGAACGCCTCGCTGTTCATCCACGGCTTCAGCGGCCAGCAACTCGGCCACACGCTGGACGGCGTGCCGCTGGGCGACCAGAGCTACGGCAATTTCAACGGCCTCTCGCCGCAGCGCGCGATCATCTCGGAAAATGTCGGCAGCGTGGTCGTGGCGACCGGCGCGGCGGAACTGGGCATCGCGTCGACCAGCAACCTGGGCGGCGCGATCGAGAATTTCTCCAGCGATCCCCGCCAGCAAATGGGTGCGCAAATCAACCAGACGGTGGGCAGCTATGGGACGTCGCGCACCTTCCTGCGCCTCGACAGCGGCGAATTCGGCAATGGCAACAGCGGCTATGTGTCGGTACTGCGCCAGCGCGCCCGCGCCTGGGACTTCAACGGGCGGCAGGGCGGCTGGCAGGTCAATGCCAAGTTCGTGCATGACGACAGCAACGGCAAGCTGACCGGCTATTTCGCCTATTCCGACAAGCAGGAGCCGAACGAAGACGCAACCACCGTCTTCAAGAACCCGGCCAACGCGGCGCAGGCCTATCAGCCCTATGTCCGTCCCTTCTTCTATCCCGATTTCAACGCGGCGATCACCTATCTCGACGCCAATGGCGCCGTTCCTGCCGCGCAGGCGCAGAATTACCGCAACTACTACAGCGCGGCGCTGCGCACGGATTATCTGGGCTATGTCAAATATCAGGCGCATCTTTCGGATGCCGTCGACTGGTCGACCCAGGTCTATTATCACCATAATGACGGCGCGGGCATCGTCGCCGGGCCGATTACCGTCGCATCGCTCCCAACCCTGTTCTCGCTCTACTTCCCGGGCCAGAATCTGAAGGCCGCGACCGGCAATTCGGGCTATGCCATCCGCACCACCGAATATCGGATCGATCGTGGCGGGGTGCTTTCCTCGCTCGATGCGACGCTGGGCGACCATGCCATTCAGGCCGGCATCTGGTATGAATATAACAGCTCGGCCGCCTATCGCCGCTGGTATGCGCTGGATGTGACCCGGCCGCAGGACTACAGCCCCTATGAACGGCCGACCAACCCGCTCTTCACCCAATATGGCAGCGAGATGCGGACCAATGTGCTGCAATTCCACCTGCAGGACAGTTGGCAGCTTACCCCCAGCCTGCTGATCCAGGGCGGCTTCAAGTCCAGCCTGCAATTCGCCAGCGGCACCTTCCCGGTGCAGCCGATCATCGGCTCGCTGCCCGGGTCGTCGAGCGCCTTGCCGGAGGGCGAGATCAACACCAAGCGCTGGTTCCTGCCGGCACTGGGCGCCAAGTGGAACATCACCGACAAGGAACAGCTCTACGTCAACGTCCAGAAAAACCTGCGCCAGTTCCAGCCCTATGGGGCGGGCGGCGTGACGCCGTGGAGCAGCGGCAGCCAGGCCGCCTTCGACAATCTCAAGAATAACGGCCGGCCCGAAACGAGCTGGGTCTATGAAATCGGCTTCCGCACCAGCCGCGAAATCGACACGGCTGTCCTTACCGGCATCGACGCGCAGGTGAACTATTATCATGTCGATTTCCGGGATCGCCTGATCGGCATCACGCCTGCTGCCGCGATCGGCGGCATTGGCGGCGGCGGCATTTCGGGCGGCACGCCGGCCGTGTTCAACGTCGGCGACGTCAAGACGGACGGGGTGGACGCCGCCGTGACGCTGCGTTTCGGCCAGATATTCTCGCTCTACAACGCCTTGTCCTACAACCGATCCATCTATGACAGCGACTACAGCACCACCACCGGCCAGGCGACCGGCACGCGCATCGGCGGTATCGCGACGACAGGCGGAGTCGTGCCGACCGGCGGCAAGCTGATCCCGGTCAGCCCGAAATGGATGAACAAGACGGTCGCGACCCTCACCATCGGCAATTTCGATGCACAGCTGGTGGGCGATTATGTCGGCCGCCGTTACACGACCTTCACCAATGACGCCTGGGTCAAATCCTATTTCCAGGCCAGCGCCCGCCTCGCCTACCGCCTGCCGGCCGACATGTTCGGCCTGCAGAAGGCGGAAATCAGCCTGAACGTCACCAACCTGTTCGACGAAAAGGGCGCATCGACCGTGCAGGCGAGCGCGAACACCAACAATTACAATGTCTATCCCATCCCGCCGCGCCAATGGTTCGGCACGCTGTCGGTGATGTTCTGATGACGGCCGCGCCTTTCACCCGGCGGGATCTGCTCCGTTCGGGCGCCGATCTTGCGCTGCTGGGCGCGGCGATGAAGACGGGGGTGGCGGTCGCCGCCCCTGTCCCGGACCGCAGGCGCCCGCTTCTCCTGGCGCATCGCGGTTGTTCGGCGCTCCGGCCCGAACATACGCTTGCCGCCTATGCAAAGGCGATCGAGGACGGCGCCGACTTCATCGAGCCGGATCTGGTGGCGACGAAGGACGGCGTTCTCGTCGCGCGGCACGAAAACAACATTGCCGAAACGACCGATGTCGCCTCTCGCCCCGAATTCGCCAGCCGCAGGACGAGCAAGACGATCGACGGGGAACAGCAGGTCGGCTGGTTCACCGAGGATTTCACCCTGGCGGAACTCAAGACCCTGCGCGCCCGCGAGCGGTTGGGGCCGATGCGGCCGGAAAGCCGCGGCTTCGATGGCCAGTTCCAGATCGTCTCGCTGGAGGAGATCGCCGATTTCCTGGCCGCCGAGGCAGCCGCGCGAGGACGAAGCATCGGCCTCATTCCCGAAATCAAGCATTCCACCTATTTTGCCCGCTTGGGTCTGCCGCTGGAGCCGCGCCTCCTGGACCATATCGGCAAGAGCAGCTATCTGTCCCGCGCGCCGCTGATCATCCAGTCCTTTGAGACGCGCAATCTGAAAGAGCTGCGTCCCCGCCTCTCATCCTTCCCCCATGCCCGGTTGATGCAGCTTATTGGCGATCCGGCCGCGATGCCCGCCGACATCGCCGCGCAGGGCATGAAACGCACCTATGCAGACATTGTCACGCCCCTGGGTCTGAGCGAAATCGCGACCTATGCCGACTATCTGGCCCCGTCGACCCGCATGATCATTCCGCTGGCGCCCGATGGACGACTCGCCCGGCCGACAGGCCTGGTCGAAGCCGCGCACAGGGCGGGATTGCTGGTCGGCACCTGGACTTTCCGGCCGGAAAATCATTTTCTGGCGGCCGACTTCCGCAATGATCAGGGCGACAGCGTCCGCAACCCTGCCGGGAGCGTGGCGGAGATGCAGCGCTACCTTGCCCTCGGGCTTGATGCCTTTTTCACGGATGATCCCGCCTTGGGTCGCCAGGCCATCGATCAGGCCGGGGAATGGAAGAGCTGACGCATCAGGAATGCCGCCATCGATCGCTGATGATGAGAAGCGCGGCCTGTTCCCATGTTGCCAGGCAGCAACAATGCAGCAGAAATTATACGATCGTCCGGCAATGGCCGCTCTTTGTCACCGAACCGCCACAATCCGCTCCTAGGCGCCACATCGCCTGCGGTGAGAGACGATCAGGGGATCGACACGGCCGGGGTGAACAACGGCTATTCTGGGGGAAATCATCTTGTCCAAAACCTGCTACGGACGGTCAGTGCTGCTGCTGACTTCGGCATTTGGCGCGCTGTCGATCGCAGGGATCGCCCACGCGCAGGAGGCAGCGACTGACGGCGCGCTTGACGAGATCGTCGTGACCGCAGAACGTCGTTCCGAAAATCTGCAGAACGTCCCGGTTTCCGTCGGCGTGGTCCAGGGCGACCAGCTGCGCGGCCTCCAGTCCGGCGGCGGCGATATCCTTGAACTGGCGGCCCGCGTGCCCGGCCTCTACGCGGAGACGACCACCGGCCGCATCTTTCCGCGCTTCTACATCCGCGGTCTCGGCAATATCGACTTCTATCTCGGCGCCTCGCAGCCGGTGTCGATCATCCAGGACGATGTCGTCCTTGAACATGTCGTGCTGAAATCGAACCCCGTTTTCGACGTCAACCAGGTGGAAGTGCTGCGCGGCCCGCAGGGTTCGCTGTTCGGCCGCAACACCACGGCGGGCATCATCAAGTTCGACACGATCCGTCCGTCGATGGACTGGCAGGGCCGTGCCTCGGCCAGCTATGGCAGCTACAACACCGTCACCTTCGACGGCGGCATCGGTGGCCCAATCGTCGCCGACAAGCTCGCCTTCCGCGTTTCGGCGCTCTACCAGCATCGCGACGACTGGGTCGACAATGTCTATACCGGCGCCAGCGCCGACGGCACCGTCTCGCCCAAGAAGGACGCGATGGGCGGCTTCAACGAAAAGGACGTTCGCGTCCAGTTGCTCCTGACGCCCAATGACACGCTGTCGATGCTCACCAGCTTCCATTATCGCGACTATGACGGCACCTCGACCATCTTCCATCGCGGCGCGCTGGTGAAGGGATCGAACAGCGTCGCGGCCGAACCGCGCACGAAGATCGCCCTCGACGAAGCGCACAACAACCCGCAGGCCTACAAGACCTACGGCGCATCGGAAAATATCGCTCTGGACTTCGGCCCAGTGACCCTGACCTCGATCACCGCCTATGAAACGACAAAGGGTTACAGCCGGGGCGATACCGACGGCGGCGCGGCCGCCAATTTCCCCGTCGCGGGCGTCCCCAACGGCTTCGGCCAGAGCCAGGGCAATGTCCGCGATCTCGACCAGTTGACGCAGGAGGTCCGCCTTGCCAGCAATGGCGACCATGCCCTGAAATGGCAGGTCGGCGGCATGGCATTCGACAGCCGCGACGTGACCGATTTCTACCAGCGCGCCTATTTCCTGACCACCGCCGCGCGCAATCCGAACAACTGGGTTCGCCTGCGCAACGTCAACACAAGCTGGGCGGTGTTCGGCCAGGCCAGCTATGAAATCGTGCCCGGCCTGACCCTGACGGCAGGCGGTCGGTATACCGAAGACGAGAAATCGACCCGCCTGGTCCGCGCTGCCGCCAATGCAGCGGGCATCTCCACCTATGCGGGCCGTCGCTATGTGAAGCTGAAGGGCGACGAGCCGAGCTGGGACGTCAGCCTGCTCTACGCGTTCAGCCCCGAGGTCAGCCTCTACGCCCGCGTCGCGCGCGGCTTCCGTGGTCCGACCATCCAGGGCCGCTCTGCGGTGTTCAACAGCGACTTCACGACGGCGGATTCGGAAACGATCATGTCCTATGAAGGCGGCATCAAGACCAGCCTGCTGAACAACCGCGTCCGCTTCAACCTGACCGGTTTCGCCTGGAAGGTGAAGGACATCCAGCTCAACGGCAATGACGTCAACGGCAACGGCGTCCTGTTCAATGCCCGGGCGGCCAAGGCCTATGGCATGGAAGCCGATCTGGAAGCGCGTCCGTTCGAAAATCTGACGCTTTCGGCGGGCGTCAGCCTGCTGCATACGGAGATTGACGACCCCAATGCCGAAGCGCAGGTCTGCGCTCTCAACGGCGTGGTGGTCTGCACGGTCGAAAACCCGTTGCGCACCGTGGCGACGGCCTTCGGCCCGGTCTATCTGGCGAGGATCGACGGCAATCCGTTGCCCAACGCGCCCAAATATACGGCGAATATCGCGGCCCGCTATGATGTTCCGCTCGGCAATGGCGGCAAGGCCTTCGTCGCGACCGACTGGAATATCCAGGGCTATACCAATTTCGTCCTTTACCGGACGAAGGAGTTCTATTCGAAGGGCGACTTCGAAGGCGGCCTGAAGATCGGCTACACCGCGCCCGGCGGCAGATATGAGATTGCGGCTTTCGCCCGCAACATCACCAACGAGAAGAACCTCAAGGGCGTGATCGAAAACTATATGGCGGCGGTCTTCAACGAACCCCGCATCATCGGCGTGTCGCTGAGCGGCAAGCTGTAAGATGAAGTGCACCCGCCCGGCACGCCCAGCGTGTCCGGGCGGGGTTTGCATATTGCGAAATCCTGACGGGCGAGAATCAGCGGCAGGTGAGACCGTCAGCCTGGCCGGCTCGCCTTTGCGCGGGCAGCGATGGCGATCATGCCGTCGGTCTGGCGGATGAGGGCGGGGAACGGCCGAAGCGGGATCGTCAGATCAGATCGAGATTCTTGAGATGGGTCCGCACCACATTGCGGCTAATGCCCAGCGCCGCGGCCGTCTTGATCTGATTTTCGCTCGACAGGCGAAACGCTTCGGTCACGGTGAATGCGACCAGCCGGTCTAGCAACTGATCATGGTCGCCCTTCAGCAGCCGGCCGATGAGGGGACGAACCGCCTCCTCCAGCGAGGCGGGATCGGCGCCCGGATCGCTGGCGCCCACAGGGTCGCCCAGCCCGAGATCGGCAGGCCGGATCCGGCCATCCTCACAGATCAGCGTGGCGCGGTGGATCGCATTTTCCAACTCGCGGATGTTGCCGGGCCAGCCATGCTGGAACAGCGCCTCTTCGGCCGCCGCGCTCAACTCCAGCCGGCTGGCGCCTGCTCGCTTCCCATATTGCTCGAGGAAATGGCGCGCCAGCGGCAGGATGTCCGCTCGCCGTTCGCGTAGCGGGAGCAGGGGGATGGCCACGACCTGAAGGCGGTAGAAGAGGTCGGATCGAAAGCGGCCCTCATTCACCGCCTGCTGCAGTTCGACATTGGTGGCGGCGATCACCCGGACGTTGAGCGGCACCGCCTTGCGCGATCCCAGCCGGACGACTTCCCGCTCCTGCAGGACACGCAGCAGCTTCACCTGCAGCGGCAGCGACAGGTCGCCCAGTTCGTCGAGGAACAGTGTCCCGCCATTGGCGGCCTCGAACCAGCCGGGCCGCGCGACGTTCGCCCCGGTGAAGGCGCCCTTTTCATAGCCGAACAGTTCACCCTCGATCAGCGATTCGGAAAAGGCGCCGCAATTGACCGCGACGAAGGGCGCGTGCGCCCGATCGCTGAGGCTGTGGACATAGCGTGCGACCAGTTCCTTGCCGGTGCCGGTCTCGCCCATGATCAGCACATTGGCGTCGCTGGGCGCCACTCGTGCGATCAGTGGCAGGAGTGCGCGCGATCGCGGATCGTTGAAGATCAGGGCGCGGGCGCGGGGCCCGACGGCGTGATGCTGATCGCAGTCATAGGCCAGCAGGGGGCGGCCATCGTCATTCGCTGCTGCCACCAGACCGACGTCGGTCCGGCTTCCGGCGCTGCTATGCGAACTGTTCCTCATTGGTCCTCCATCTCTGGCGTGCCCAGGATAGCAGCATATTGTCTTCTGTTTTGGTAGAAAATAGACTTGCGAGCCTAGTTGAGCTTTCAACGCGGCGGTCAGAGCGGGCGCATCAGTTCCGCTCGCCACACCATCACCACGCGCGATGCCTTCGCCGTGCGCCCTTCCTGACCACCCGGTGCCGCTCGACGCCTCCGCTTGGCATGGCGTCGAACAATCTGCCCTTCGACAGGTTTTCCGATCCCTTCTCATGGATGTGCACGATCCTACACCATCGTTTGGATCGATGGGCCACGGCAGTCTAATGCGTCAGGGCTGGGGAACTTGCCACAAGACATGGCCTCAAGGCGGGAGAAGATATGACCACGCATCAACGGGCGGGATTTGCCACAGGGATCTCGCTGCTCCTGCCGATCACCTTGTCGGCAATGGCGATCGTGTTGCTGGCGCCCAACCTGCCGGCGTTGCTCCAGGAATTCGCCAGCGTTGAGCATCACGAATATTGGGTGCCGATGGTGCTGACGGTGCCGGCGCTGTGCGTTGCGCTGTTTTCACCGATGGCGGGAATATTGGGGGATCGGTTCGGTCGCAGGCGGCTGCTCCTGGCGGCTTTTCTCGTTTATGCGGTGGTGGGCATCGCGCCGGTCTTCCTGCGCGATCTTGGCTGGATCATCGTGTCACGCGTGGCGGTCGGCATGGCTGAAGCGATGATCATGGTGCTGAGCACGACGATGATCGGCGACTATTTCGAAGGCCCCGCGCGTGACCGCTGGCTGGCAGGGCAGACAGCCATGGCCTCGATATCCGCTCTTCTGTTCCTGAACGTCGGCGGTTTCCTGGGCCGGTTCGGCTGGCGCGCGCCATTCTGGGTCTATGGTTCGGCGCTGCTGATGTTCGTGCTGGTGCTGCTATTCACCTGGGAACCGGCACGGCGCGACTCCCCGGATGCGGAAATTGCCCAGCGCGACGCCAGTTCGGCCGGTTTCCCGTGGTTGCGCATGAGCGGGATCATTGCGATCACCGTGTTCGGGTCCGTGCTGTTCTACACCGCGCAGATCCAGTCCCCGATCGGTTTGACCCAGTTCGGCATCACCGATCCGGCGCGGATCGGCTTCCTCACTTCGCTCGCCAGCATCGGGGTGCCGGTGGGCACATATGTCTATTCGCGGGTGGGATCGAAGCTGCCGATCGCGAGCCTGCTGCTGATCGAGTTCACGCTGCTTGCGATCGGCTTCCTGCTGATGAGTCGCTCTGGTGCGCCGGCGGGCTTTCTTGCCGGGTGCTTCATCAACCAGCTCGGCGCCGGCATGCTGCTGCCTTCACTGCTGGTTTGGGCGATCAGCGGACTGCCGTTCGAGGTCCGCAGCCGCGGCGCGGGATTGTGGACCGGCGCGTTCTCGGTCGGGCAATTCCTCTGCCCGGTGGTGGTGACGGTGGCGGGGAGCCACACGGGCGGATTGCGCGGAGCCTTCGGCGTCCTCGCCGCGGCGGCGCTGGTGGGCGCGGCGCTGAGCCTGTTCGCGCGGCTGCGCAAAGACTCTGCCATGGTCCATGCCTGAGCGGCCTGGCGACCGAAGGGGCGGCGCTCTTGCCGCCGGAGGGACCTTCGTTCAGGCCCTGACCACCGTCTGTTCGAGCACGCCGAAGGGAGAGCGTCCGTCGCGACACACCGCCTCCATGCGGACAGTGTCGCCGTAATGCATGAACTCGGTGATGGCCGCGCCTGTGTCGACGATTTCGATGCCCCGCCGTTCAGCGATGCAGGATGAGCCGACCTCGCGGAAATTGGGATTCGACACCGTGCCCGAGCCGATCACCGTTCCCGCGACGAGATTGCGGGTGCGGGCGGCGTGGGCCACGAGCTCGTCGAAGCCATAGGCCATCTGTTCGCCATCGGCATTGCCGAACTGCTTGCCGTTCCAGTGGACGAACAGGTTCATCGCCGGGCGGCCTTTGCGCCAGGCCAGGCCGAGTTCTTCAGGCGTGACGGCAAAGGGGGCCATGCCGCAGGGCGGCTTGGCCTGGATCCAGCCGAAGCCCGACTTCATCTCCGGCCCGGCGAGCTTGCGCAGCGACCAGTCATTGATCTGGACGACGAGCCTGATGTGCCTGCCGGCCTCCTCGGCGGACGTGCCCATCGGCACGGCGTCGGTGATCACGCCGAATTCGCCCTCGAAATCGATGCCGAGTTCCTCGCTTGCCATCGGCACCTCGGCTAGGGGTGCGTGAAAGGTGTCCGAAACGCCCTGGTACATCAGCGGCCAGTCGGGCTTGAACGGCTCGATGCCGAGCGCTTTGTCCATCAGTTCGCCATGACTCGGATAGACCGAGCCGTCGAGCCACTGCCAGGCGCGGGGCAGCGGGGCGAGCACATGGGCCAGGTCCAGCGCTTCGGGGAAGTCGGTGATCGCGGCCATCTCCGGCTCGATCATCTCCCAATTCTCCAGGGCTTCCTGCAGGCACCGGACCGGCGCAGCGGCGCAGTGCGCCGCATCGGGCGAAACGACGACCAGGCGGCCGTCGGCGGTTCCGTTGCGAAGCGTGGCAAGGCGCATGGTGGAAGGGTCTCCCGATTATCTCGACGTCGGATTATCGGACCGCGCAGACGAGGCCAAAGGCATTTGGTCGATACGCTTGCATCGATACAATGTGATGGTCGGTCGAAGGAGCTAGCGGCATTGATCCGTGCTGCAATCATATCTTCGGAGTATTCGATGGCGATCTGGCTCAAGCGCGGAGCGAGCGCGGAAGCGAAGGCAGACGCGGACCGCAAGGTGCGCGACATTGTCGAGGCGGCACTGGCGGATATCGAGGCGCGCGGCGATGTGGCCGTGCGCGAGATGAGCGTCAAATTCGACGGCTGGGACAGAGAGGACTATCGCCTGAGCCAGGCCGAGATCGACGCGGCGGTCGACAGCCTCACCCCTCAGGAGCGCAAGGACATCGACTTCGCCCAGGCCCAGGTCAGGAACTTTGCGCAGGTCCAGCGCGATTCGATGAAGGACGTCGAGGTCGAGACTCTGCCCGGCGTCGTGCTTGGCCACAAGCACCTGCCCATCCAGAATGCCGGGTGCTACGTACCGGGTGGCAAATATCCTCTGCTCGCCTCGGCCCATATGAGCGTGATCACCGCCAGGATCGCCGGCGTGCCGCGCGTCATCACCTGCGCTCCGCCGTTCCAGGGCAAGCCGGCGCGGGCTATTGTCGCCGCGCAGGCGCTCGCCGGGGCCGATGCGATCTATGCGCTCGGGGGCATCCAGGCGATCGGGGCGATGGCCCTGGGTACCGGGACGATCGACCCTGTCGATATCCTTGTAGGTCCCGGCAACGCCTTCGTGGCCGAAGCCAAGCGTCAGCTCTACGGCCGCGTCGGCATCGACCTCTTCGCCGGTCCGACCGAGACCCTCATCATTGCCGACGAGCTTGGCTGCGACCCTGAAATGGCCGCGACCGACATCCTGGGACAGGTCGAGCACGGACCCGACAGCCCGGGCGTGCTGCTCACCAACAGCGAGAAATTCGCCCGCGAGACGATGGGAGAGATCGAGCGCCTGCTGAATATCCTTCCCACCGCCGACCATGCCCGCAAGGCGTGGGAGGCCTTCGGCGAGGTGATCGTGGCCGAAAGCTACGAGGAGATGGTCGACATCGCCGATGAGATCGCGAGCGAGCATGTCCAGGTGATGACCGCCGACCCAGACTACTTCCTGGCCAACATGACCAATTACGGCGCGTTGTTCCTGGGCAGCCGCACCAACGTGTCCTATGGCGACAAGGCTATCGGCACCAACCACACCCTGCCGACGAAGAAGGCGGCGCGCTATACCGGCGGCCTGTGGGTCGGCAAGTTCATCAAGACCTGTACCTACCAGAAGGTTCTGACGGACGAGGCAAGCACGCTCATCGGCGAATATTGCAGCCGCCTCTGTGCGCTTGAGGGCTTCGCTGGCCACGGTGAGCAGGCCAACATCCGGGTCCGCCGTTTCGGCGGCAGGAACGTGCCCTATGCGGGGCAGGTCGAACCAAGCGAACTGACACGGGCGTGAAGACCGGGGGCATGACCGCTCTCCCCCAGACTCCCAGCTTTCGCCTCGACCATCGCCGCGCCCTCGTCACCGGGGCGGGGCGCGGTATCGGCCTTGCTTGCGCCGCGGCACTGGCGCAGGCGGGCGCGGTGGTCACGCTTGCCGCCCGTTCCGCTGGCGAGATCGGGGAAGCGGCCCAGGCCATTCGTGCCGCCGGTGGCGCGGCGGAGGCCGCGGTGCTCGACGTCTCGGACCTTGCCGCCGTCGAGACCTTCTTCGCCGCGCGCGAGCCCTTCCACGTCCTTGTCAACAACGCCGGGACCAACCGGCCCAAGCCGATATGGGACGTGACCGAAGAGGATTATGACGCCGTCCTTGGCCTCAACCTCAAGGCCGCCTTCTTTGTCGCGCAGGCCTGCGCGAAACGGATGATCGAGACGGCAACGCCCGGCAGCCTCATCCACATGGGGTCCCAGATGGGCCATGTCGGCGGACCCAACCGCAGCCTCTACTGCGCGTCGAAATGGGCGCTTGAGGGCATGAACAAGAGCTTTGCGCTCGACCTTGCCCCCCATGCCATCCGCTCCAACACCATCGCACCGACTTTCATCGAGACGCCGATGACCGCCCCGATGTTCGCCGATGCCGTGTTCAGGGCCAATGTCCTCACCAAGATCAAGCTCGGCCGCATCGGCCGGGTCGAGGACCTCATGGGAGCCGTCCTCTACCTCGCTTCCGACGCCTCCGCCTTCATGACCGGCACCAGCATGGTGGTCGATGCCGGTTGGACCGCCGACTAGGAAGAAATCCTCATGTTCGAATGCTTTTCCGAAACTGCATGAGGAATCCCGGCATGAACCTGGCCCTGGTCTGCGGCGGCAATGATCCCGAGCCGGGCAAGCGCCGCCGTCCGGCGCGCGGGCGCGGCATCGGCATGCGCGACTGCATGACCGACTGGCGGGCCGAAACCCTTGCGGAGATGGGCTGATGGCGGAGTTCACATTCCATCACGGAGGAGTATCCGTACCCAGCCTTGACGAGGCCATCAAATGGTATGGACGTGTACTCGGCTTCGAACTGGAGAAGCGGTTCTGGATCGAGGCGGCGCGCAGCCACACCGCCATGGTGCGCAAGGGGCCGCTGCGATTCGAGCTGTTCGAGGTGGAGGGGGCGGCGTCGCTGCCTGAGGACCGGCGCTCTCCGCTGCGCGACCTGCTGGTCCACGGCAACAAGCATGTGGCCTTCCGGGTCGAGGATATCGAGGCATTTCTGGCCGAGATGACGGAGAAGGGAGCCGACATCGCGTTTGTCGTGCGCGAAGCCTTCGGCAAGGGTTGTTTCATCCGCGACTGCGCGGGCAATTTGATCGAATTTGTCGAGGATGGCTCCCAGCAGCCGGGGCCGGGTGGTGGTCGCTTGACAGCGGCGACCGGCCCGGTGATCAGGGCTGGATGATCTTCGCTGAACCCAAGGTCGCAGCCGAGTTCGAGCGCTATGCCGACCGCGCAACGGCGGACGCGCGAGCTTGGCCCGGCAGGGCTGGCGGTGCGCGACGAGTTTCCGATCGGAAGCGGCATCGAGCTGACGGCGAAATGGACTTGTGCAAAACCCAGCCTGTGAAAGACCCAGCATGATATATGAGATTGCAACGCTGACGATCGACCCTACGCGCAGCGCCGAGTTCGAGGCGGCGGTTGCTGCGGCGCGGCCCTTTTTCGAAGGCGCCACGGGTTTCCTCTCCTTCGCCCTGCAGCGGTCGATCGAGCATCCCGAGCGTTATCGGCTGGTGGTCGGCTGGGAAAGCGTCGAGGCGCACATGGTCGATTTCCGCGAAAGCCAGGGCTTCCAGCATTGGCGGGCCCTGGCCGGGCCGTTCTTCGTCGAGCCCCCCAGCGTGGAGCATGTCGCTACGGTCATCTGATCACCGTGGTTCCAGCGCTCCTGGATATCGCCTCATTTTCGAAATAGCAGGGTCAGCAGGAACAGGATTGTCCGGAAATCCAGCAGCCTGAGCGCGGCGCGGGCCTCGCCCGGCGTGAGCTTGGCCACCATGGGCATGGCGCCGAAGATCTTGCCGCGCACGACCAGCGTGTTGCCGTCGCGCTCAAGCTTGCGGATCGCCATGAGTTCCTTGTCGTTGGCGTCGAGAATCCTCGCCACCGGGGGCTTGGCTGCATTGCTCACTGGACGGCCCTTCCGCAGACCTTGTCGTAGTCGATCCCCATGTCGTCCATCATCTGGATGGCCGTGGCGCGGCCCGCGCCGAACACGCCGCCCCCTGGGTGCATGAAGGGGCCGACAAGATAGAGACCCTCGATCCCGGGCACGCGCAAGCTTCCGAGGTCGGGAGTCGGGCGGTGGCCGGCGGACTGGTAGAAGAACGGCGCGCAGCCGTGGATGTCGCCGCGCACGAAGCTGGCCGGGCTGTCGCGCTCGTGGTCGATCGGCGAGCGGATGAGGCGGCCGGTGATGTTCTCGTCGGTGAGGTTGACGTAGAACTTGCGATACTGGGCGAGAGCCTTGTCGGCGATCTCCTCCTTGCGTTCGTCCCACGAGGCGGGGCCGCCCGGCCAGAGATTATAGGGGGCGAAGTTGACGCCGTAGAACAGGCCGGCTCCTTCAGGGGCGCGGGAAGGATCGAAGATCGTGTTGTCGCCACCCGCGACGAGACGCGAGCTGACCTCCCCCCGGCGCAGCTTGTCATATTCGAGGCTCATGTCGCGCACAGTGTAGAAATCCATCAGCTCGGTCATCATCGCGTTGCAGTCGTTGCCGACCTTGAGCCGAAGCCGCTCCTTGAGCGTCATATGGGTGAGATTGATCGAGAAAGTCGATTGGGTCACGCGCTCGGCCCGCTGGAGCACGGGTTCGGGCGTTTCGCCCACGAACTTGCGCAGGACGTGGGGATGAATCGCGCCGATCACACCGTCCCTGGCCATGAAGGTCTCGCCGTCCACGAGTTCGAGGCCGACAGCCTTGCCGCCTGAGACGATGACGCGCCTGACCTCGGCATTGCAGCGCACCTCGCCGCCGAAATGCTCGATCGCGCGGACGAGGGCGTGGGAGAGCTGGCCGGAGCCTCCTTTGGGCATCGAGCAGCCATAGCTGTGGACGATGCCGGGCATGACGAAGGCGCCCATGCCGGTGCCGAGCTCGTCCGGCATCTGCAGGTTCTCGGTCACCATGCGGACGATGTGGAGCTTGAGCAGTTCGCTGTCGAAATAGGCGTCGACAATGTCGAGCGCGGTACGCTGCATCAGGTCGAGGAGGAAGCGGCCCTCGTCGGACTGGTCCATCATCGCCACGAAAGCGCCCATCGGGAAGGGCGGGCTGTAGAGACCGCTGACCAGCATGGGCAGTGCGGTCTGGCTCATCTGGACGAACCGGCGGTAGGCTTCCGCGTCCTTCGGGCCGCAGATCCGCGCCAGTTCCTCGCAGGTCTTGTCGAGATCCTTGTAGGAGCGGATGACCGTGCCATCATCCCAGATGCTCACATGGATCAGGTCGGGGTAGATATATTCCAGGCCGAACCTCGACAGCAGCCCCAGCTCGTCCTCCCGCAGCATCGGGTTGCCCTGGATCATGATGTGCACGTTCGAATGTTCGTCGTGCCAGAAGCCGGGGTGAAGCAATTCGCGGGTGGAAACGCCGCCGCCATAATGGGGTTTGCGTTCGAGGACGAGCACCTTCTTGCCCGCCTTGGCCATGTAGGCGGCGGCGACGAGGCCATTGTGGCCCGCGCCCATGACGACGATGTCGTAAGGGCTCATTTCAATGTTCTCCGGACAGGAAGGAGCGGAAGCCCGCGAGGCCCGGAACATGGCTCGCGCAGCCACCATCGGCCACCAGCACCTGACCGGTGACGTGGCGGGCCGCATCCGAAACGAGGAATCCCACGACCTCGGCAATGTCCTCTGCCTCGCCGAGTTGATCTCGCAGGGTTTCATCCTCGACCGTCCGGCGCAGGGCAGGGGGAAAGGCCTCGCGCAGGGCCGGGGTCATGGTCATGCCGGGGGCGACCGCGTTGCAGCGTATGCCGGCCTTGCCGTGGCTGGCGGCGATGGCGCGGGTCAACTGGATGATCGCAGCCTTGGACGAGGAATAGGCCGACTGGATCAGATGGCCCTGCAGGGCGAGGTTGCTGACCATGTTGACGATATTGCCGCGGGTGCCGCGCAGATGGGGCAGGGCGGCGCGGCAGGCGATCATCGTGCCGCGCACGTTGACGGCGTAGGTCCGGTCCCAGAGGGCCGTCGCCATGTGCTCTATGTCACCGTCGGCCCGGGCGATATCGGGGCCGAGCAGGGCGGCGTTGTTGTGGAGCACGTCGATACGGCCGAACCTTGCGACAACCTCGGCGATCATCGCCTCGATCGAGGCTTCGCTCTCAAGGTCGAGGGACACGGCGATGGCACCGGGAATTCCGGCGGCCAAGGAGCGAGCCGGATCCAACGCGATATCGGCGATCGCCACGCTGGCGCCGCGCCGCGCGAGCAGCCGTGCGGTGGCCGAGCCGATGCCCCCGGCGCCGCCGGTCACGATCGCCACCTTGCCGTCAAGACGAATGGCATCTTCGGCCATCATGCTCTCCCAATTCGTTGACCTTCCCGGCAGGCGGCATAATGTATCCGGGAACAGAGGGAAGACGGCACTTTTTTGTGCCCAGGGCAGATCATGACCAACGGGTGCAGCGATACTCCGGACCGTCCGGGCCTGGCCAGCCTGGCCCAGGAAATGGCACGGCACGGGACGGCGCGGGACGCCCCGGTGCGTGAGGTCATGGGCCTGCTGGGCGACCGCTGGTCGACCCTGATCCTGCTGGTGCTCGCCACGGGCGAGCTGCGCCAGGCCGAACTCAGGCGGCTGCTGGCGACGCTCTCGGCCGAGCAGGCAATTTCACAGCGGATATTGACCCTGAAGCTGCGCGCGCTCGAACGCGACGGCTTCGTGGCGCGCAGCGTAAGCGCCGACGTGCCGCCGAAGGTGAGCTATGCGCTTACCGGGCTGGGCGCGGCGCTGCACGGAGAGACGCGACGGCTGATTTACTGGGTGAACGCGAACGAGGAGGCGATCCGCATGGCGCGTGCAGCCTTCGACGCGGCTGACGACTAGAGCGATTTCACTTTGAGTGGAAATCGCTCAGTCTTTTGAGGCCGCATTTTCCCAGCCGTCGACCGTAAACGGTCAACTTGAAAATACGCTAGGGGAGAGGCGCGCAGGTCATCCCCGGACGTGGTTCATCCGATATTCGACCTTGATCCAGTGCGATCGATCGCGACGGGTTCGCGGGACGCGATGACCGAGCGCATCTAGCCGGGCGAGATCGTGCACAAGGGCGATCACACCGTAAACCACCAACGGGCCCCTTGAGGGGGGGGAGGAGGGAGATTTTCAAGATGGAATGGTGCGGTCGAGAAGACTCGAACTTCCACGGCCTTTCGGCCACAACGACCTCAACGTTGCGCGTCTACCAATTCCGCCACGACCGCACATTTTCCGGGAACCGGCGGGGCCGGTGCCTTGGTAGGAGGCGGCCCTTAGCAAAGGCTTTTTCCTCATGCAACAACCGATCTTCATTTGCGTTGTTTTGCCCGGAGAAAGTCGGGGAGCGAGTGACGAATAGAGGAAGGGCTGCTCATGTCCGCGCGCTTCTGGTTATTTTCATGTGCATGCGCGGCGACGGCCCTCACCGGGGGCTATGGGCTGGGCCTATATGCCACGACGTCGCCGCGAGCCGCGCTGGAAACGCCATTGCCGCAAGCCGCGATGCCGCAGGATAGCTTTTCTGATCCTGCCGGTCTGACTGGCCCTGCGGTCGTTGATTGCAAGGGATGCGGCCCCACGCTGGCCGATCGGCAAATGGCGGCAGACCTGGCAAACTGGAACGGGTCGAACGATCCTGATGTCCGCCATGATGAGGCGCGGTATGACCTGGGCGAGGCCGTCCCTGAACCGCCACAGGCCGGAGGGGCGTCGTCTGTATCCCTGGAGGGGCTTGATGGTGGATCGGGCGACGGCGGCCCGCATGGGATGAAGATCGCCCAGGCCGCCGGAGACAGAACGTCCGCCGAGGATGCCCCGGCGGACGTTGCCATGTCATATTGATGCCGTTCTGCCGGACCGCCGTTTATTCGGCGGCCACAACTTCCGCCGGAGCATCGCTCAGCGGATGGGCGAGGCGGCTCACCATCTCCTTCGGGCAGATCTGCCAGAAATAACGGCGCCAGCGATCCCAGTCGTCCAGGATCGTGTTTGACCATTTGCTGTCGGTCGCCACGGCATGCTGGGCGACCAGGGCCTTCAGCTCCGCTTCCCAATGCGCACTTTCCAGCCGCTGCCAGAGGATGCTTTCCGGATTGGCCCGTGTCGGGAAGCTGCCATCTTCATCCAGGATGAAGGCCATGCCGCCGGTCATGCCCGCACCGAAATTCGCCCCGGTCCTGCCCAATATGACTGCGGTGCCGCCGGTCATATATTCGCATCCGTTCGCGCCGCAGCCTTCGACCACCACCTGTGCACCCGAATTGCGCACGGCGAAGCGTTCCCCGGCCTGGCCCGCCGCGAACAGCTTGCCGCTGGTCGCGCCATAGAGGACGGTGTTGCCGATGATCGTGTTGTCCTTGCTCGACAGCGGCGAGGATACGGTGGTGCGCACCGTGATGATGCCGCCCGACAGGCCCTTGCCGACATAGTCATTGGCATCGCCGAACACTTCCAGCTTGATGCCCTTGCACAGGAAGGCGCCCAGCGACTGGCCGGCCGAACCGCGCAGCCGCACGGTAAGGTGCCCGTCCGCCAGCGTCGACATGCCGAACTTCTCGGTCACGGCGGCCGACAGGCGGGTGCCGACGGCGCGATGCGTGTTGCGCACCGTATAGGTGAGCTGCATCTTCTCGCCGCGTTCGAACACGGCGCGGGCGTCCTTCATCATCTGCGCATCAAGGCTGTCCGGCACCGGGTTGCGCCATTCGGTCAGGCTGAAACGGCGCTGATCGTCCGGCGCATCCACCTTGGCGAGGATCGGGTTGAGGTCGAGATCGTCCAGATGCTCCGCGCCGCGATTGACCTGCTTCAGCAGTTCGGTCCTGCCGATCACCTCGTCCAGGCTGCGATAGCCCAGACGCGCCAGTATCTCGCGCACCTCCTCCGCGATGAAGGTCATGAGGTTGATGACCTTTTCCGGCGTGCCGGTGAACTTTTCGCGCAGGCGCTCATCCTGCACGCAGACGCCGACCGGGCAGGTGTTGCTGTGGCACTGGCGCACCATGATGCAACCCATGGCGACCAGCGACAGCGTGCCGATGCCGAACTCCTCGGCGCCCAGGATCGCCGCGATCACGATGTCGCGGCCGGTCTTGAGGCCGCCGTCGGTGCGCAGCTTCACGCGATGGCGCAGGCCGTTCAGGGTCAGCACCTGATTGGCTTCGGAAAGCCCCATTTCCCAGGGAGTGCCCGCATATTTGACCGACGTCTGCGGCGAGGCGCCGGTGCCGCCGACATGCCCCGCGACCAGGATGACGTCGGCATGCGCCTTCGCCACGCCCGCCGCGACGGTGCCGATGCCCGCCTGGCTGACCAGCTTCACGCAGACCCGCGCGCGCGGGTTGATCATCTTGCAGTCGTAGATGAGCTGCGCGAGATCCTCGATCGAATAGATGTCATGGTGCGGCGGCGGCGAGATCAGCGTCACGCCGGGCGTCGCATGGCGCAGCTTCGCGATGAACTCGGTCACCTTGAAACCGGGGAGCTGTCCACCCTCGCCGGGCTTGGCGCCCTGCGCGACCTTGATCTCGATTTCCTCGGCGCTGCCCAGATATTCGGCATGGACGCCGAAGCGGCCCGACGCGATCTGCTTGATCACCGAATTGGCGTTGTCGCCATTGTCATAGGGCTTGAAGCGGTTCGCATCCTCGCCGCCTTCGCCCGACACGGCCTTGGCGCCGATCCGGTTCATTGCGATCGCCAGCGTCTCATGCGCTTCCGGAGAGAGCGCGCCCAGCGACATGCCCGGCGTCACGAAGCGCTTGCGGATCTCCGTGGTCGCCTCGACCTCGTCGATCGGCACGGCCTCGCGGGCGAAGTTGAACTCCAGCAGGTCACGCAGATAGACCGGCGGCAGGTCGCGCACGCCGCGCGAGAATTGCAGATAGGTCGAATAGCTGTCCGTCGCGACCGAGGTCTGCAACAGGTGCATAAGCTGCGCCGAATAGGCATGCGTCTCGCCCCCGTTGCGCTGACGGTAGAAGCCGCCGACCGGCAGGCGCACCACGGCACCGTCATAGGCGGCGTCATGGCGCATCTTCGCGCTATAATGGAGCGATTGATAGCCCTCGCCCGAAATCTTCGCGGGCATGCCGGGGAAGAGATCGTTGACCAGTGCACGCGACAGACCCACAGCTTCGAAATTATAGCCGCCGCGATAGCTGCTGATGACCGCGATGCCCATTTTGGACATGATCTTCAGCAAGCCTTCATTGATGGCGATGCGGTAGCGTTCGAAACAGGCCTCCAGCGACAGGTCGCCGAACAGGCCACGGGCATGGCGGTCAGCGATGCTCGCCTCGGCCAGATAGGCGTTCACCGTGGTCGCGCCGACCCCGATCAGCACCGCGAAATAATGGGTGTCGAGCGCTTCGGCGCAGCGCACGTTGATCGACGCATAGCTGCGCAACCCCTTGCGGACGAGATGGGTGTGCACGGCCGCCGCCGCCAGCACGCCGGCGATGGCGACGCGGCCGGCGCTGACATGCTCGTCGGTCAGGAAGATTTCGGTGCGGCCCTCGCGCACGGCCTGCTCCGCTTCCTCGCGGATGCGAGCGATGGCGGCGCGAAGCTGCTCCTGCCCGCCTTCGGCCGGGAAGGTGCAGTCGATTTCCGCGACAGCTGGACCGAAATGGCTCTTCAGCTTCGCCCATTCGGTCGAGGTCAGCACCGGCGAATCCAGCACCAGCACATGGCTGTTCTGCGCTTCCTGCTCCAATATGTTGTGCAGGTTGGAGAAGCGCGTCTTCAGGCTCATGACATACCGTTCCCGCAACGGATCGATCGGCGGGTTGGTGACCTGGCTGAAATTCTGGCGGAAGAAATGGCTGATCGTGCGTGGCTTGTCGGAAATGACCGCCAGCGGCGTGTCGTCGCCCATGGAGCCGACCGCTTCCTTCGCATCCTCGACCATGGGGGCGAGGATCAGCTCCATATCCTCCAGCGTCAGATTGGCGGCGACCTGGCGGCGCGTCAGTTCGGCCTTGTCCCAGGCGGGCAGGGCGGACGGCGCCTCGCTCAGATCATTGACCGTCATGAAGTCCTTGATCAGTTCCGAATAAGGGCGCTCGCCCGCAATCTGGTCCTTGATCTCCCGGTCGTCGAAGATCACGCCTTCCTGCAGGTCTACGGCGATCATCTGGCCCGGACCCATGCGGCCCTTCCGGACGATGGTGGTTTCGGGCACGACGACCATGCCGGTTTCGGAACCGACGATCAGCAGATTGTCGCCGGTGAGCGTGTAGCGCAGCGGGCGCAGCGCGTTGCGGTCGACGCCGGCCACGACCCAGCGGCCGTCGGTCATCGCCAGCGCGGCGGGGCCGTCCCACGGCTCCATGACGGAGGCGAGATATTCATACATGTCCGAATGCGCCTGCGGCAGTTCGGCGTCGGCCGACTGCCAGGCTTCGGGGACGAGCATGAGCTTTGCCGTCGGGGCATCGCGGCCGGAGCGGCAGATCGCCTCGAACACCGCATCCAGCGCGGCGGTGTCGGAAGCGCCGGCCGGGATCACGGGCTTGATGTCTTCGGAGTGATCTCCGAAGGCCAGCGACGCCATCTTGATCTCGTGGCTCTTCATCCAGTTCTTGTTGCCGCGGATCGTGTTGATCTCGCCATTATGGGCGAGCGTGCGGAACGGCTGGGCCAGCCACCATTGCGGGAAGGTGTTGGTCGAATAGCGTTGGTGGAAGATCGCGACCCGGCTCTCGAACCGCTCGTCTTGCAGGTCGGGATAGAAGACCGACAGCGATTCGGCGAGGAACAGCCCCTTGTAGATGATCGACCGGCAGGAGAGCGAACAGATGTAGAAGTCCTGGATCTGCGCGGCGATCACCTTCTTTTCGATCCGGCGGCGGATCAGGTAGAGGTCCTTTTCGAACTCGGCCTGATCGCGTTCCTCCGGCATGGGGCCGGCGATCATGATCTGCTCGATTTCGGGACGGGTGCGCTGCGCCTTTTCCCCGATGACGGAAACGTCGACCGGCACCTGGCGCCAGCCATAGATGGTGTAGCCCGCCTCGATGATCTCGCTCTCGACGATGGTGCGGCAGGTTTCCTGAGCGCTGAGGTCGGTGCGCGGCAGGAAGATCATGCCGACGGCAAGGCGGTTGGGCAGCGGCTTGTGACCCGAATCCGCGATCGCATCGTCGAAGAATCGTACCGGCAGGTCCACATGGATGCCCGCGCCGTCCCCGGTCTTGCCGTCGGCGTCAACGGCACCGCGGTGCCACACGGCCTTCAGCGCGTCGATCGCGCTGGCGACCACGCGCCGGCTGGCGCGACCGTCGGTCGCGGCGACCAGGCCGACGCCGCAGGCGTCGCCTTCCATCTGGGGATGATACATGCCCTCGGCCGCGATCCGTGCGCGCTCTTCGGGGCTGGCCATGAAATTGGTGTCGGTCATGATGACTTACCCTTGCATGTGGCCGTCCCTGTTCCTGGGTACGGCCGCTGTCATTCCGTTGGTTGCCGGCGGGGCCGGCGCTATTGTCAGTTGGCCTTCTTCGCGTCCGCGCCGATCAATGCGGTGAGACGCTCGCGTTCGGCCTTCGTCAGATCATTATAGGTTCGCGGCTTGGGCAGCTTGGCGAGTTGTTCCGCGGAGGATTTCATGATCTCCGGCATGGCCTGCATCATTTCAGGCATGATCTTCTGCATTCGGCCAATATAATGCGGGTCCGTGGCCAGCTCCATGAAGCCCGCACCGAATTTGGCGCCGACGGGCGTTTTCAGGAAGGCGCTGATCTGGTCCAGTTCGGCCGCGCTGTAGCGATAGGCGAAGGCCTCTGCCATGCCTTCCCGCATGTCCGGTTCATAGCGTCCCATGAAGCGACCCATGGCCGGCATCATGCTGTTGACCATCACGTCCATCCGCTTGCGGAAATTGGGGTCGATGATCGCCATCATTTCCTCGACCGTGCCTTTACCCAGGCTATCGGCCTTTTCCGGATCGAGGCCACCCATCTTCAGGAATTCGCGGATGGGCATTCGGGTCATGCCGTCCATCATTGGTCCCATCATCTTCTGCATCATCGGCCCCATCATCCTTTCCATGGTGCCGTCGGGCAAGATGATGGAGGCGATCGGCTGAGCCTTGGCCAGCAGTGCCGGGTCCACAGGCTGGACCGCCGCCGCCGCCGCCGCCGCCGCAACCTGTGCCTGGGTCTGTGCCTGTGCAGCGATCGGGGTCGCCAGCAGGAGGAGGAAGGCGGCGCGCATCAGGCGGCTACCCTTTCCCCGGCCGCCGCCTTGGCCTTCGCCTTCAGGTAGCGGTGCATATGTTCGGTCACGTCGCGGCCGTCGCGGATCGCCCAGACCACCAGCGAGGCGCCGCGCACGATGTCGCCCGCCGCGAACACGCCGTCCATGCTGGTCATCATCGTCTTGTGATCGACGCGCAGCGTGCCCCAGCGGGTGACGGACAGGTCTTCCGCACCGAACAGCCTGGGCAGTTCTTCCGGATCATAACCCAGCGCCTTGATCACCAGATCGGCCTCCAGCACATGCTCCGTGCCCGGATCGGGTTCCGGGGCGCGGCGGCCCGATGCGTCGGGCTGGCCGAGGCGCATCTTCGTCACCTTGACGCCGGTCACATGGTCGGTGCCTTCGAAGGCGATGGGGGCGGAGAGCCAGACGAACTCCACGCCTTCCTCCTCCGCATTGGCGACTTCACGCTGCGATCCGGGCATATTGTCGCGGTCGCGGCGGTAGAGGCACTTGACCGAAGTCGCACCCTGGCGGACCGCCGTGCGGACGCAATCCATCGCCGTGTCGCCGCCGCCGATAACGACGACCTTCTTGCCATTGGCGTGGAGCGAGCCGTCCTCATGCTCCGGCACGGCGTCGCCGAAGCCGGCCTTGTTGGAGGCGATGAGGAAATCGAGCGCCTTGACCACGCCCGGCGCACCGACGCCCGGCGCCTTGATGTCGCGCGGCTTGTACACGCCGGTCGCGATCAGGATGGCGTCGTGACGGCTGCGCAGTTCCTCCATGGTCGCGTCGCGGCCGACCTCGAAGCTTTCATGGAAGACGATGCCGCCATCCTTCAGGCGCTGGATCCGGCGCATGACGACGTCCTTTTCCAGCTTGAAGCCGGGAATGCCGTAGGTCAGCAGGCCGCCGGCGCGGTCGTGGCGGTCGTAGACATGGACATCATAGCCCGCGACGCGCAGATATTCCGCCGTGGTGAGGCCCGCCGGACCCGCGCCGATGACGCCGACCGACTGCCCCAGCGACGCGCCGGGCACGAGCGGCTCGACCCAGCCTTCCTTCCAGGCCGTATCAGTGATGAACTTTTCGACCGAACCGATAGTGACCGAACCATGGCCGGAAAATTCGATGACGCAATTGCCCTCGCAAAGGCGGTCCTGCGGGCAGATGCGGCCGCAGATTTCCGGCATGGTGCTGGTCAGGTTGCTGAGTTCATAGGCTTCGCGCAGGCGGCCTTCGGCGGTCAGGCGCAGCCAGTCGGGAATATGGTTGTGCAGCGGGCAATGGGTCGAGCAATAGGGCACGCCGCATTGCGAGCAGCGCGACGCCTGTTCCTCCGCCCTGTCCAGGATGAAGCTGCGGCTGATTTCCAGGAAGTCGTCGGCGCGATCGTCGGCCGAACGCTTCTCGGGATAGGCCTGGCCCGTTCCCACGAATTTCAGCATTGGATTGTCTGCCATGATGAGTCCCTGAAAAGAATTTGCAGGGTGCGCATAGCAGAAAAACCCGCAGAGTCACGTTGATTCTACGAATTAGGTCAGTACAGATGACATATTTATGGGAAAAACGCGCCGGAATGCACCCAAGCCTGAAATAATCTTGCGCTTAATATGGCCGATTTGGACCTATCTTAGGGAAAGCCACGCCAGGGCGGCGATTCCGGCGACGATTCGATACCAGGCAAATGGCGCGAAGCCGTGCCGCGACACCAGCCCCACGAACCATCTGATGACCAGCAGGGCGACGATGAAGGACACGAAGAAGCCCAGAGCGATGCTGTCCCATCCCACCGCCGCCGATGTCAGCTTGTCGCCATTCTTCAGCAGTTCCAATGTCGATGCCCCCAACATGGTCGGGATGGCGAGGAAGAAGCTGAATTCCGCCGCTGTGCGCCGTTCCACCCCCAGCGTCAGCGCGCCCATGATCGTCGCGCCCGAACGGCTGACGCCGGGGATCATGGCCATGCACTGGATCAGGCCGATGCCGACCACGCGAATTACGGGAATGTCGGCTATGCCGTGAAAGCGGTTTTCCTTCACCATCCGCTCGATCGCCAGGATCGCGACGCCGCCGGCGATCAGCGCCCAGGCGACGACCTTCGGCGCGCCCAGCAACTGTTCGATATGATCATGCAGCGCCAGGCCGATGATCGCCGCCGGGATGAAGGCTACCAGCAGATTGCGCAGGAAGCGCCAGCTTGTCGGTTCCCGGCGCAGCAGTCCCATGCCCACTGCCCAGAATGTACGCCAGTAAAGCACCACCACCGCCAGGATCGCGCCCAACTGGATGATGACGTTGAACATCGCCCATGTCGACGCATCATAGCCCAGCAATTCGCTGGCCAGGATCAGATGGCCGGTCGAGGATACGGGCAGGAACTCGGTCAGCCCCTCGACGATGCCGAGCAGGATGACTGTCAGATAATGCAGGTCCATGGGCGGATGAAATCCTTATGGGGCAAGCAGGGGAAAGCCCTCCCCCGAACGGGGAAGGGCGTCAGCAACGTGGCGTCCATTGTGCAGAAGCGAATGGCCCGTGCAAGACGGCCTGTCGCGATCCCATGTCGGCCTGGCTGACCGGATTGCGACCGATCAGGCCTGAGCACGGCCGGCAAAGCGGCCATGCTTGCGGTAACGGACCAGCCATTTCTCCGCGACGGCCGCCATCGGCGTGGCCGCGACGCCCAGTTCGGCAAGTCCGTCCGCGCCGGGCGCGACGACATTATCCCTGGCCAGCATGGACAATTGGTCCCGCGTGATCGGGCCGCCCGGCAGCATGGCGATCAACGAGGCGACAGAGGCGGGAACGGCGCACAGGCTGCGCTCCCGGCCGATGGCCCTGGCGATCCAGGCGTTGAGTTCCCGCATCGTATAGCTTTGCGGCCCGCCCAGTTCATAGGTCTTGCCGCCATATTCACCGGGATTCCCGGCGGCATTGGCGACGGCCTGCGCCACGTCCGTGACATAGACCGGCTGGAACCGGGTGTCGGCGGCGATCACTGGCACCACGGGGGCGATGCGGATGATCTCCGCAAAGCGATTGAGGAACTGGTCTTCCGGCCCGAAAATGATCGAGGGGCGCAGGATGGTCGCATGGGGGAAGGCCGCCTTGACCGCCGCTTCGCCCTCGGCCTTCGACCGGCCATAGGCGGACGGGCTCTGCGCGTCCGCGCCAATGGCGGAGACGTGGACGAGCGCCCGGACGCCCGCTTCCGCCGCCGCCCTGGCGACGTTCGCCGCGCCGTCATGATGGGAACCCTGGAAATCGCCGGACAGCACGCCCACCAGATTGATGACGATGTCGCTGCCGGCAACGGCGCGGGCGACGCTTTCGGGCTTGCGGATGTCGGCCGCGACGAACTGGGTCTGGCCCAGGGCGCCCAACGGCTTGACGCGCAGGGCGGTCGACAGATCGCGCTGCGCCACGCGCACCCGCGCGCCACGCGCCAGGAGCGCCTGGGCGACCTGCCGGCCCAGAAAGCCGCCGCCGCCGAACACCGTAACCAGACTGTCCTTCATCACGCGTCCCATGCCTGTCTGTTCAAAGGGAATGATCCTGCGCATCCCCTTTTTCGAGGGGACGCGTACGCCATCCCCTTGCAACAGCCGCCGCCCGCTGACAACTGCTTTACCCGATCCAGCCCTGCAAATCAGCAATCATCCACAGGCCCAGTCCCAGGAACAGAAGGGCCGCCCCGATCTGGAGCGCGCGCATCGGCACCTTCTTCGCCAATGCTTCGCCGAACAGCACGGCAGGGACATTGGCGATCATCATGCCCATCGTCGTGCCGGCCGTCACCGCCAGCACATTGTCGAACCGCGCGCCGAGCATCACGGTCGCGACCTGCGTCTTGTCACCCATTTCGACCAGGAAGAAGGCAACCAGCGTCGTCAGGAACACGCCCGCCTTCGACGGCGCGCGCAACGGTTCGTCCTCGTCGATCTTGTCGGGGATCAGCGTCCACGCTGCCATGGCGATGAAGCTGGCGGCCACGGCATAGCGAAACCAGGCTTCCTTCAACACGCCCGCGACCGAATGGCCGACCAGGGCGGCCAGGAAATGATTGGCAAGGGTGGCTGCGAATATGCCCGCGATGATCGGCACCGGTTTGCGGAAGCGGGTGGCGAGCAGCATCGCCAGCAATTGCGTCTTGTCCCCCATTTCGGCGAGGGCGACGAGTGTGGCGGAGGTTAGAAATGCTTCCATCAGGGTCTGTCCAGGCCAGGCGAAAGATCAAGACACAATGCCACCATCCGCTCCCGCCCGGCCGGACGGAGAGGATGATGCCATTGGTCTCGCCCGATGCAGGGAGGCTCAAAAGTCCCCTGCATCCCGTCCGCCACGACCTCTCGGCCAAATATGTTGACGAACGGCCCGTCCCCTTCGGAACGGCTGGCTACTCCCCAGATGACGCCTCGGCCTTATGATAATTCGGGGGGAGAGGCAAGGCCTGGCGGATGCCTTGTTCCGCAAGGGGCAGGATCGGGTCAAGGCGCGGCTCCCATCGCCGCGCCTCCCCTGATCCTGCCGTTTTCCTGCCCTGTCAGGCCGCGGCCGCGATCCCGCTGACGCCCAGTTCGGCCAGCGCGAACTTGCGGATATGTTCGCCCATATCTTCGCGATCGAGCGCCAAGGCGAGGTTCGCCTCGATATAGCCCGCCTTCGACCCGCAATCGAAACGGCGGCCATCGAACGTCACGCCATGGAAGGGTTGGGTACCGATCATCGACGCCATGGCATCGGTCAGCTGAATCTCGCCGCCGGCGCCCTTCTCCTGCGTCTCCAGGATCTTCATCACTTCGGGCTGCAGGATGTAGCGGCCCGGCAGGATCAGGTTGGACGGCGCCGTACCCGGTGCGGGCTTTTCCACCAATCCCTTTACCTCGGTCAGGGCGCCGTCGCGCTGGCCCGGATCGATCACCCCATAGCTCGGCGTATCGGCCATCGGCACTTCCAGCGCACAGACCAGATTGCCGCCGACCTTTTCATAGGCATCGACCATCTGCTTCAGGCATCCCCGGCCGGGTGTCCCTTTCATGAATTCGTCGGGCAGCAGGATGGCGAAGGGCTCGTCACCGACAATGTCCCGCGCGCACCAGATGGCGTGGCCCAGGCCCAGCGGCTCCTGCTGGCGCAGGAACACCGCATTGCCGGGCGACAGGCGGGTGCCATCCAGCGCCGAAAGATCCTTGCCCCGCTCGCGTTGGGTCGCCTCGGCCTCATAGGCCATGTCGAAATAATCCTCGATCGCGCCCTTGCCGCGGCCGGTCACGAAGATCATCTGCTCGATCCCCGCCTCTCGCGCCTCGTCGACGGCATATTGGATCAGCGGCCGATCGACGACCGGCAGCAATTCCTTGGGCACCGACTTGGTCGCAGGAAGGAAGCGCGTGCCAAGACCCGCGACAGGGAAAACGGCTTTGCGAATCGGTTTATAGGACATGAGGCTCCTGTTTCTCGCTAGGCGCGTCGAAAGGCTTCGCCCTCCGCCGCGTAAAGATCAAGCATGGAAGATTACTTAACCCCTTCAGACAGCCAGCAGGCGCTGCGCCACCCTTTCGAGGGATGCAATTTCCGCTTCGAGTTGCTCAAGCGAGACATGCGTCTGATTGTTCCGCGCATCGCGGCATGTGAAACCGCCGGGCGCGGGCTGCTGAAAGCCGCCGATGATGAGCGACCGGAAACGGTCGATCCTCTGCATGTCGCGCTCGATATCCGATATTTCCATCAATGCGCTGGCATTGCGCCTGTCCCGCATCGACACCATCGTTCGCATTTCGGTCATCAGCTTCGTCATGCCCGGACGGGTCCGGGCACCTACGGTCCGCACATCCCCCATGGCTTCCCGCATCATCGCGATCTTCGCCTCCAGGCTCTGCTCCAGCATCGTCCAGGCGCAGACCAGTCGACCTACCGCACATAAAAGCGCCGCATCTTCCGGCGCATAATCCGACACTGTCCTCAAATTGACTTCGGCAACCACGTTCACTTCATCCGCGCCCCGGCATGTTATGCTTTCCGCTCGAAAGAAAGCCTGCCCGTTTTGCAGCGCAAAAGGCTAGGGGGCGCGCCGATGCCGCCCGCAGCAGCGGCACAGGCCGTCGCCAACTGTGCCCAAACAGCGATGAGCCGTTAACCCTCTTCGACGACTGTTCAGAAATCGACAGCGATTCCCTTGCGTTCCCAGTCGCCATAGCGAACCGGGCTCAATTCCTCGTCATGAGGCGAAGGATTGTCGATCGGGTCGGGCTGCGGCACGGGCGGGCTCTTGGAAAGATGCGCGGGCGGCTTCACATGCGCGGGGCGCTTGCCGTTGAAGGTTCCCATCGATCATCCTTTCGATTGCGGGCGCGTCATCGTCACCCCATATTCAGGGCCGGCCCGCTATCTGGGCCGCAAAGGAGATTTGTGCAAGTGAATGGGATGAAGACGGCGATGCTGTTGTCGGCGCTGACGGCGCTGTTCATGGCATTGGGCTATACGCTGGGCGGCAGCGGCGGGGCGGTGGTCGCCCTGCTGGTGGCGGCGGGCATGAACCTCTTCACCTTCTGGAACGCCGACAGGATCGTGCTGTCCATGCACAATGCGCGGGAGGTGGATGGGCAAAGCGCGCCCGAATTCTACACCCTCGTTGCAGAGCTGGCCCAGCGCGCCGGCCTTCCCATGCCGCGCGTCTACCTGATCGATGAGGCCCATCCCAATGCCTTCGCGACGGGTCGCGACCCGGATCATGCTGCCGTCGCGGCCACAACCGGCCTGCTCTCGATGCTGAGCCGGGACGAAGTCGCCGGCGTCATGGCGCATGAACTGGGCCATGTGCGCAACCGCGACACGCTGATCATGACGATGGTGGCGACCATTGCGGGCGCGATTTCCATGCTCGCCAATTTCGGCCTGTTCTTCCGCGGCGGCAATCAGGAAAATGGCCATGGCAATATCGTGGCGACCCTGCTCGCGGTGATCGTCGCGCCCTTCGCGGCCATGATCGTGCAGATGGCGATCAGCCGCACGCGCGAGTTTGGCGCTGATCGTGCGGGTGCGGAGATCAGCGGTAACCCCCGCGCGCTGGCCTCTGCCCTCGCCAAGATTTCCGGCCGGGCGGAAATGATTCCCAACCCGGTGGCGGAACGTAATCCCGCCGCCGCGCAACTCTATATCGTGCCCGTGCATGTGAGCGAGCTTTTCTCCACCCACCCGGTAACCGAAAAGCGCATCGCCGCCTTGGAGGAGTTGGCGGGCGGCACGTTCATGCCGCCTCGCGCCTCCGCCCTGTCCCCCGCTGCGGCGCCCCTCGAGCCCAAGGTGCGCAAGTCGAGCGCCCTCGATCCGCTCCGGCGGGACTAGAGCGATTTCCAAGCGATCGGCACCGATCGCTGGTTAAGAAATCGCGGAAAACAAGGAAATCAGAGCGGCTATCTGTTTCAATCAGATCGAAACCCGCTCTAGCGCTGGTCGGGGAGGCGGGCGATCAAGCCCTGTTGAGGATCATTTGCTGTAGGGTGCCTCAGCTGACTTTCTTCAGCAGCCATCCCACGGTCGATCCGCCCGGCAGGGCTTCGCTGGTGACCGCCAACTGCTTTGTGCCATGGGGACGGCCATGGGCATCCACCCACAGGCCTTCCTCTATCGTCAGCTTCCCCGCATTGGCGCGGAATTGCCAGGTCGCGCCCGTGTCGATGCGCAGCAGCGCGCCCATCCCGTCGGCTGTGGGCGTGGGTTCAACGCCGGGCGCCAGGTGGAAGCGGAGCTGGACGGGCAGCTTCACCGGCTTGCGGCGCCGCGCTGCGGGCGTCAGCATGTCCTCGCCACGGATTTCCTTGCCGTCTCCGCTCATCAGCAGCAGGCGACGATGGACATAGCCCATGCGCCGCACATAGCCGTCATGGCTGAGGTCGAACCGGCTGCCGCTTTCCGTTTCCTGCCGGTTGATCTCGACCTCGGTCACGCCCTTGCCCAGCGTGCCGTCGGGCAGCAGGGCGGTGGAATTGCTGTCGTTCAGCACCAGCGTGCTATGGGCCGCCGTGGTGCGCAGACCCTGCGCCAGATCGCGCGGTACCCACGCGCCCTCCAATGCCGCGCCGCCGCAATTGACGATCAACCGCTGCTGCCCGTCGCTGATCTCGATCGCGCCGGTGGAGGCGCAACCTGCATCCGCCAACTGGGCGACCGGGGGCGGGGCGGCGTCCACCTGTATCACCGTGGTCCCGGCGGCCAGCCGCTGATAACCCCAGCCATTGGCCTGCCGCAACGGGCGCGCGCGGACGCGGCTGGCGCGGATGACGGCTTCGACGGTGGCGGGATCGACGGCGCCGGCCCCCTGCCAGTTGCCCAGCCCGCCATCGCCATGGGTGAGGCCCAGCAAAGCCGGAACCGCCCTTGCCAACGCCTCCGTCAGGAAAGCGGGCGTCTGTTCACGCCGCACCTCATAGACGGCGGCGACCATGGTCAGCAGCATGATGGCTTCAAGCTGGTCCAGCGGCGACCGCGAAATGATGCCGCCATCGCCATGAAGGCCGGTGTCGAGCGCGCGTTTGAGGCCGGCTTCTCCGAACAGCTTGCGCGTCGCGCCGCCGGGCAGCAGCATAGAGGCCGCCACGATCCCGCCCCAGGCGACAAGGCGCGGCAGCCCGACCGGCGCCTTGTCCGCGCCGCGGTCCAGATGGCGGGCGGTGCGGGCGATGCAGTTCAGTACCAGCGAGCGATAGACAAGGTCGCTGGACGAGAGGATCAGCGGTGCATAGGCCGACCAGAAGAACAGGCGCCAGCCCGCATTGTCGGCGCGCCAGGCGGGTTCGCTGGGCGTGTCGGCATGGGCGGCCAGCCATTTGCGCATGACGCCTTCGGCAATCGGCGCGGCCTGTTCGCGGGTGGCCACGGCGGCAAGGTCGCGCAGCCAATGGAAACCGTGCAGATAATCGGCAAAGCCCGCCGGCACGCCGGGATTGGCGAAATCCAGCCTGTCCAGGGGCAGTTTCTGGCCCCGGAACAGGAAATAGCCGGCACGGATCGCCTGGCCCGCATGGGCGTTGCCGGGAATTTCGTCGTCCGGCACGGCGAGCAGCTTGAGTGGATATTTGCCCTTCAGCCGGCGGCCGTGGATCGGCGTCTTCCAACTCAGGAGATAGAAGCGATTGGCGATGCGTTGCGCCAGCGAAAGTCCCTTGTCATCCGCGATGCGGATGAGCCGCTTGCCCTGCTCGATCCCGTCCTCCGGGCCGGATCCGGCCTCCTCGGGGGCGGGATGGGGGGAAAGGCGGCGGCGGTCGCTCACCCGCCGCGCAACGTCCGGATATTGTCGGCATAGGCGGACGGCCCGCCCCGGAAGGTCGCTGTGCCGGCGACCAGCACATCGGCGCCCGCCTCGATGGCGCGGGGCGCGGTGGCGAAGTCGATGCCGCCGTCCACCTGAAGGCGGATGTCGCGGCCTGACTTCTCGATCATCTTCCGGATCGCTTCGATCTTGCGAAGCTGGTTGCTGATGAAGCTCTGTCCGCCAAAGCCGGGATTGACGCTCATCACCAGGATCAGGTCGACATCATCGATCAGGTAATCCAGCATCTTGGCCGGGGTGCCGGGATTGAGCACCACGCCTGCCTGCACGCCCAGCGACTTGATATGCTGGATGGAGCGGTGGATATGCGGCCCGGCCTCCGGATGGACGGTCAATATGTCGGCGCCCGCTTCGGCAAAGGCGTTCAGATACTGGTCCACGGGCGAGATCATCAGGTGGACGTCGAACGGCTTCTTCGTATGGGGGCGCAGCGCCTTCACCACGCCGGGGCCGATGGTGATGTTGGGCACGAAATGGCCGTCCATCACATCGATATGGATCCAGTCCGCCCCGGCCTCGTCAATGGCGCGGACCTCCTCGCCCAGACGGGCGAAATCGGCGGACAGGATGGAGGGCGAGATCAGGATCGGGCTGGTCATTTGACTATCGGCCTTAGCCTTGGCCGAAGCCAAGGGCAACGTTCGATTAACGCTATCCACAGGCTTTTGGCCACAGGCTTTCGGCACGGGCTTTGGCCGGGACGTGCCGATCCGAATCGCGGGCTTTCAGGAGAGGACGAACAATGTCGGGTCTAGTCCCGTCGACGGCTTCGAACCCTTCGGCAGGAACTGCTTGACGCCGTGCAGGGCAACCACCTGATTTCGCTGGACGATGGGCGCAGCGATCAGGCGCATGGCGCATTCGCCGCCATCCGCCGGACGGATGTCGACGTCCACCGTGAAGCCCCGCCTGTGGCGGATCGCATAGGCGCGCAACTGTTCCATCGCGGTACGACTTTCGGCTGTGTACAGCGAAACGGCGAGCGGGCGGGGAACCGTTATCCCGCGCTCCAGCCCGAAAATATCATAGACGCCGTTGGTCCAGCTCAGACTGTCGTCGCCAAGGTCGCAATGCCACAGGCCAAGGCCGCGTTCCGCCAGTGCCCCATCGTCGCTGGCGATCCGGTCGTCCAGCATCACGGGCGCCAGATGGTCTCGCAAGGCGTAGAGCGGCCAGCTATGATGCAGGGGAAGAGGCTCGGTCGGGCGCAAGACAGGTCTTTCTGAATGCCGGATCGCACCATAGGGCTGGTCTGGTTAAGGCTTGATGGATCGTATCAGCCTTGCGACGAAAAAGCCATCGGTGCCGCCCTGCGCGGCGAGATTGTCCGGCAGGGTGCGGACCCAGCCCTGCGCCGTAGGCTGGATGCCGTCAGGCAATTCGGCGGCCGTCGCAGGCAAGGCGCTGAAATCCTTCCATTCGTCGAGGAAGCGGGCGACCTGCTCCTCGCCCTCGGCGCGTTCGAGCGAACAGGTGGCGTAGATCAGCATGCCCCCCGGCTTCAGCCACGCCGCGGCGCGCGCCAGCAGTTCGGCCTGGATCTCGGCCAGCTCCGCTATCTGCCGCGCGCCGATACGGTGCAGCACGTCGGGATGGCGGCGGTAGATGCCGGTCGCGGTGCATGGCGCGTCGAGCAATATGGCGTCCGCCGGAGCGTCGGGTTCCCACAGGCGCAGATCCGCCTGCACGATCGCGGCGGACAGGCCGGTGCGCTCCAGATTTTCATTCAGGCGCTCCAGGCGCTTTTTGGACTGGTCGACCGCCGTCACGCGCCAGCCGGCAGCGGCAAGCTGCATCGTCTTGCCGCCAGGCGCCGCGCAGAGGTCCAGCACATCGCGTCCTTCTCCCCTGCCCAGGAGGCGCGCGGGGATGGAAGCGGCCAGGTCCTGGACCCACCAGGCGCCTTCGTCGAAGCCGGGAAGATCCGGGATGACGGCGCCTTCGGGCAGGCGGACATGGCCGGGGGCAAGGCTCAGGCCATTGAGGGCCTCGGCCCAATGCGCGGTCTGGCCGGGATCACGCAGGCTGATGTCGACGGGCGGACGCTGGGCATAGGCGTGGGCCGCGGCCTGCGGCATGGCCTCGCCCCATTGCGCGGCCCAGCGGCTGGCGGTCTCATGCGGCAGCGTGGGTGGCGAGGGCAGCGCGGGATCGGCGCGGGTCAGCGTGCCGAAGACGCCATGCACCAGCTTGCGGGGGCCGCCATCGACCAGCGGCAGGGCCGTCGCGATGGCGGCGTGGGGCGCGGTGCCCAGTGCCAGCACCTGGACAAGGGCGATGCGCAGGACCATCCGCGCCTTGGCATCATGGGGAAGCGGCTGGCGCGTGGCGCTGTCGATCAGCGCGTCGAGGTCCGGCAGGTGGCGCAGCGTCTCGGCCGCGATGGCGTGGACCAGCGCCCGGTCCGCCGGGGCAAGCCCCTGCGCCGCGCCATGCAGCGCGCCTTCGAGCGGATCGCCGCGGCGCAGAACGGCATCCAGCAGGCGAAGCGCGGCGCGGCGGGCGGGGAGGCCGGGGACGTCCTTGGGGGCAGATGGTCGGGGCATGGAAAGCGCCTAGGGCAAAATGCGCGGGAAAGTAAGTTGTGTTCGAATGCGAGTCGCGCCTTTGCCGATCGGGGGCCTGGCGGCGAAGGCGGGGCCCGCGCCCTGCCGACGCAAATAGCCTGGACCGGCCTGGATCAGCCCGCGCCCACCAGCGGCACAATGTCCACGGGGCGGCCATTGCGCCGCAGCTCGACCGTGACGCTGGGTCGCCCCGGCCCGGCATTCCCCAGCGGATCGCCCTGCCGCACCACATCGCCCACGGCGGCGTTCAGCCGCAGCAGCCCGGTGATCAGCGTCGTCCAGCCGCCGCCATGGTCGATGATGACGATCTGCCCGTAGCCGCGATAGGGGCCAGCAAAGACGACGCGCCCCGCGGTCGGCGCGACCGCCAGCGCATCGGGCCGCGTGGCGATGGTGAGGCCCCTTGACCGGACGCCGCCTTCCGACACCTCGCCCATGCCGGTCACCAGCTCGCCGACGACGGGCAGGCGATAGGGCGGCGGCGCGCCCATGCCGCGTGGACGGGCGGGCGCGGGGGCGCGGGCCTGGTCAGGTCGGGCGGGGCGCAGCAGCGGCCCCGGCAGGGCAGCCAGCCGGTCGCGCAGGTCGCCTGCCTCCTCCAGCCTGTCCATCAGGTCGACGATGTCGCGGGCCCGCTCGCCAAGGGCGAGCGCCCGGTCGCTTTCCAGATCGGCATTGGCGCGGTAATCCTGCGCCGCGAGCCGCTTTTGTGCTTCCAGCTTTTGCAGCGCGGCCTGCCTCTGCTTCAGGTCCTCCTGGCTCTGCGCCAGGGACGCCGCCGCCTGCTCGGCCGTGGCGCGCAGCGCGCGGCTGCGCTCCAGTTCCGCGCGCAGGCCGGCTGTCCGTTGCTCGATGACGGGCAGCACCTGTGCCAGCACGGCGCGCATATGGATGGCATCGTCGATCGATCCCGGCTGGACGAGCGCCAGCGCCAATGGTCGCTGCGCCATCATCTGCAAGGCGGCGGTCAGGCGCACCACTGGCTCCTGCCTGGCGGCCAGACGAGCGGCCTGCGCGCGCTGAAGCCGGGCGACAATGGCGATGCGGGCCTGCGCGGCCTGGATGTCGGCCTCTGCCTGCTGGATGCGGGCGGCCATGGCGGCGGCGCGGCGACGGGCCTGATCGGCTTCGCTGCGGGCCGCGGCCGCCTGTTTCTCCAGCCGCTCGGAACGCGACCGCGCTTCCTCCGACTGGCGGCGCGCGGTCTTCAGGGCGGCCTGTTCCTCGCTGAGGCTGGTCCCGCCAGTGCCCGTCAGGATGATGGCCTGCCCATCGGCGGCGGGCAGGCGCGATCCGGCGAGCGCCGCCGCACCAGCAAGACATGCCGCGAAGATTGCCGTCCGTCTCAACCAAGGCCCCCTGCCGGCCCGCTATGCCGACCGCATCTGACTAGGCCGTGTTTGGGCGGAATGAAAGAACCTCCATTCCCGCATATTCCTGATCGGCGCAGGAACACGGGTCCGGTGGGCGCTATCCCTCGCGATGATAGGGATGGCCGGCCAGGATCGAGCAAGCCCGCCATAATTGCTCGGCCAGCATGGCGCGGGCCATCATGTGCGGCCATGTCATCGCGCCAAAGGCGATCAGCAGGTCGGCCTTGTCCCGCTCCGCATCGTCGAAGCCATCGGCCGCGCCGATCAGGAAGCGGCATTCGCGCTTGCCGGAATCGCGCCAGCCCTCGACATGACGGGCGAAATCAAGGGAACTGAGTTGCCTGCCCTTTTCGTCGAGCATGACGGTCACCGTGCCCGGCGAGGCCGGCGGCAGCTTGCCGCCCCGGTCGGGCAGTTCGGTGATCTTGAACGGCATGGTCAGCCGCCTGGCATAACGGTCGACCAGTTCCGCTTCGGGCGAGCGCCCAATCTTTCCGCGGGCAATGATGTGGAGAAGCATGTCCCCCCACTAGAGCGGGTTTCGATCTGATTGAATCAGATCGCCGCTCTGGTTTCCTTGTTTTCCGCGATTTCTTAACCAGCGATCGGTTCCGATCGCTTGGAAATCGCTCTAACGGCTCAGGACACGCTTGTCGAAGGGCGGCTCAGGCGGTTCCCGCTACCGGCGCGTCGACGAAACCCCACATCCGTTCCAGATTGTAGAAGCTGCGAACCTCCGGCCGGAAAAGGTGGACGATCACGTCACCCGCATCGATCAGCACCCAATCAGCCACGGGCAGGCCCTCGACGCGGGCGGAGCGGCCGGTCGCCTGCTTGATCCGCTCGGCCAGCTTCTGCGCCATCGATGCCACCTGACGGGATGAACGCCCGCTGGCGATCACCATATGATCGGCGATGCTGCTCTTGCCTTCGAGGGGGATGGAGATGGTTTCCTGCGCCTGGTCGTCGTCAAGCGACTTCAAGACAAGGTCGTGCAGGGCGGCAACGCTGTCGGCATTATGAGCCGTGTCGTTGGCGGGATGCGGTCTGGTCAAAGATGCTCCATTCTAGACAATCAACCGGCGCGTGAGCGGGTCGCGCACGCGTTTGTGTTCATATTCGCGATGCCAGAGGGGGTCTGCCTGCCGCAGCAGGGTCGCCGATCTTGGATCAGGGCGAAAGCGCAGAAGCACAAGCGCCGGCGGTCTCCAATCCGTCCATGCTGCACTCTGGCGTGCGGGCCGGACGAAGCGCCGCAGCCAGCTCATGGCCGATGAGCCACGGGCGTCCTCATCATAGCCGGGCCGGGCGATTACGGCAATGGGCATAATCCGGGCTATGCCACGCCAGTCCCTCCATTGGCCGAACTGGGCAAGATTGTCCGCCCCCATCAACCAGATGAAGCGATAGCGGCGATAGCGGCTTTGCAGCGCCTTCACCGTGTCGATCGTGTAGCGGGTATGAAGCCGCGCCTCGATCGCAGTCGGCCGGATGAGGTTGCGCCGCGCAACTTTTTGCGCGTGGGCAAGACGGGCGGGCAGGGGCGCCATGCCGGTTTTCGGCTTGAGCGGGTTGCCCGGAGAGACCAGCCACCAGACTTCATCCAGTCGCAGAGCATCGATCGCGAACAGGGAAATGTCCCGGTGTCCGTCATGCGCCGGATTGAAGGAGCCGCCGAGAAGGCCGATGCGTTTCATGATTCGCCCATGCCAGTCAGCGGCCCCGCACGCAAATTCAAGGGGTGTGACGGGAGCACTCTCTTATTCTTAGCGAGCTAATAAATAGCCGCGACGAGCAATCTCAGCGTCCATCCTGTGGCGAACGGCATTGGTTAGCTTCCTAACTTCATGCCGCCTTCTATTCTGCCGCGTTCGGCAGGGCGCGAATCGCTTCCGCCGAAGAAGGTTCGCGGACCAGCGCCTCCACCGGCTCCAGTTCCTCCAGTTCTTTGCCACCCGTCTCGATATTGAGGTCGCGAAGCTTGCGCCCCGTCACCAGCACACGACCTTCGAAGCTGCCGACGAAGCTGTTATAATCGGCCACGGCCCCGTTCAGCCGGTTGCCCAGCTTCTTGAGCGAACTCGCCGCTCCGGCCAGCCGCTCATATAGTTCCTTGCCCAGCATGCCGATTCGCTTGGCCTCGTCCGCCATCTTTTCCTGGCGCCAAACCGCCGCGACGGTCCGGGCGATGGCGATGAGGTTGGTCGGCGTGGCCAGCAGCACCCGCTTTGCAAAGCCATGGTCCCAAAGCTGGGGATCATGCTCCAGCGCCGCGGAGAGGAAATGTTCGCCGGGCACGAACATGATCACATAATCGGGCGCCTCGTCGAACTGGTCGGCATAGCTTTTCCGCCCCAATGTATCGACATGCGCGCGCATGGCGGCGGCGTGGGCGGACAGCAGCCGTTTCCTCTCCTCCTCGCTCTCCGCGCCATAGGCATCCTGATAGGCATTCAGCGACACCTTGGCGTCAATCACCAGCGCCCGCCCGCCCGGAATGCGCAGGATCGCATCGGGGCGCAAACGGCCGTCCTCGCCCTCCACGCTCACTTCGGTCCGGAAATCCACATGCTCGGACAGTCCACAGGTTTCCAGGACATTGCGCAACTGCTGTTCGCCCCAGCGCCCGCGCGCCTTGGGTGCATGGCGCAGCGAATCGACCAGCCGCTGGGCCTCGGCGCGCACCGCCTCCTGGCCCGTCTTCATCGATTCGATCTCGCCGCGAAGGATGCCATAGGCCTCTGTCCGCTGCTGCTCGATCTGGGTGATCTTCTGGTCGTAGCGCTGGATCGTCTCGTTGACCGGATGCAGCAATTGCCTGAGCTGCGCCTCGCTCTTCTCATGCGCCTGCATCATGCGCTGGTCGGCGCGTTCCAGGAAATGGCTCTGCGCCTGGTGCAGCAGCTTGCCGCCAATCTCGCTGAACTGGGCGGAAAGCTGCTCCTTCGCGTCCTTGAGCGCGGCGATCTGCGCCTCGAAGGCTTCCGCCCGTGCCTGCGTGTCGGATCGCAACGCCGCCAGTTCCCGCCCCGCCACTTCCCGCGCCGCGCGCTCCGCTTCCACCTTCTGCGCCAGATCCGCCGCCTGCGCCGCGCGTTCCTGCGCCACCACCAGTTCCTGGATGGCGGCATTGCGCTGGGCCGCCGCCATGTCGAGCTTGCCCGCCAGATCGGCCCTTTCCGCCAGCAGCGGAGCCACGGACCGGCCCCGCGCCAGCCAGCCGATCGCCAGCCCCGCGACCAGAGCGACAATGACAAAGATGGTGGCCAGGCTGTCCATATATGCCCCTTTCCAGAACGAAAGGTGAACCTAGCCGCATGACGTCAATGCCGCAAGTCGGATTGTCTCGCCACAGAATTGAAAAAACAGATAAAAACTTAAGAATAGTGACAAGTCGTAACCGATATTAAAGAGAAATAGTGCAAGAAATAGATTGTCGAATTTCCCTTTTGCACGCGTAAATCCGCTCCATTTCTGCCGAAATTATCAATGGATCATGTCAGTTGCACCGGTCGGGCGCAGGCCGATCGAGCGCGACGACGGTGATGATCGTCGAAATTTGCGCACTGACAGATGTACTGCACACCCGTGTTCGATCGAATGAGCCTGCTGGCCATTCTTCCGGATATTCCGCATTGAAGGCGGGTTTTCCCGCCGCGATATAGGGCGCGGCATCGGAACAGAAATTGTCCAGGACGCAGCCTTCGAACAGGATCGCGTCGAACAGGGGAAGGAGCTTGGCGGATGATTTGCTCGCGTTCTTCTGCACCGGTTTCAGCCCATAGCCCCGTGCCCGAACCGACAGGGCGGTGACATAATCGATCATATCCTGCTCGGTCAGGGCGAAGCCGGTGGTCGATGCGCCATCCTCGAAGGAATCCATGACGTCGAATTCGACATAATCAAATCCCTTGTCGCGGCACATGCGCAATCGGTCATCCATGATCTGGATGAACTCGGGATAGCGGCGGATGTCGATATAGCGTTCCCCCGCAAAACCGGGATAGCTGTTGCCCAACAGTCCGGAAATGGCGGCCAGGCTGGCATAGTCTGGACGATTATTTTCGGCCGATCCAATGTCGAGATAACAGATCGTCCTGATCCCGCTGGCCTTGGCAAGCGTCACATAACTCGCCGGCGTGTCGAACCCGTCGACGTCGAGATAGGCGACCGCAGGCGGCGTCGCCGGTAATCCCTGGCTCTGCAATATCCAGTCCCAACTGGACAGCGGCGTCGGTGACGGGGTCGGGGTGGGTGACGGGCTGGGCGAAGGCGCTGGTGTTGGCGCGGGCGTCGGAGTCGGGGCGCTATTGTTGTTGGCGCCGCCACCGCTACCGCCACCACCACAGCCAGCAAGCATCAAAGCTGCCATTGCCAAGGCGCTGAGTTGCGAGAGATTTTTGTGAGCCGGAGACATAGTCATGGTCCCTGTATTTCGGGAACATTGATCGTGGATCACGAAATGGTTCCGGCGGGACGGGCAATCAAAACTGGCAACCTTATAAAGAAAAACAACTCACTCTGGGATATACCATAAGATATAAATCAAATTTTATAATCGACGATCTCATATGTCGAATGATAGACCCATCTATTCATGAACGGGACAATTTTATGGGAATGCTGGTTAAATGAAGTTGACATAAGATCGTATCTAACAGCACATTAACCATGGATAAAAATTGTTAAAAATCGAGTCGCCCCAAGATTGCGTGGTTTGACTGTAGCCATATGCGGCGCTTCCGATGTTCGGGCCGCAAGGGCGTTTTGAGAAAAGTGAGCTTTTTACTCTGATATCGCCTTATTGGCGCGGATAATGGCCGGGACGGGCCGGATGGCATCGATTTATCGTCGATGCCAGGAGAAGTGCTGTCCTTCATTGTCCAATATATGTTCTGTCTCGGCTTTGCCGAATAAAAGAAAAAACGTTCCGGTCGCAAACTTATGATGTGATTTCCAGGATCCATAAGTTTGGGGGTTTGTCATGACCTTTGGCCATAGCGTCACAATAGACGGCTCTCTGGATGACTGGTTTGCCACCGATCGGATCGATGACAACAGTAATTCCGGCTATCAGATCTATTCAACCGTGGATAATGGCGACTTCGTCTTCGCCCTGAAGGCGCCCGTCGCCATCGGCACGAATACGACGATCTGGCTGAACACGGATGGCAAGACGTCCACCGGCTATCAGATATTCGGCTATGCGGGCGGCGCGGAATATAACATCAATTTCGCCGCCGACGGGACGATCAATCTCTATACCGGGGCTGCAGGTCAAACCCTGGTGCTCGGCGGCCTGACCGCCGCCTGGTCCGCTGATCACACGACCGTCGAATTCCGGCTGCCGACCGCTTCGGTGGGCAATCCGGCGGCGATGTACAGCTATTACGACATCAACGACACGACCTTCCTGCCGTCGAACTACCAGTCTGCACCTTTCACGGTCTTCAATCAGCCGACGGCGACCGAGGCGCCCGACATGCGGATCGGCATCGTCTTTTCGCAGACGACCTCCGATGCCTATTTCAACTCGACCGCCTATTCCCAGCTCTTCATGTCGGTCCAGTCCCAGGCGATGCAGGCCGGCATTCCCTTCGACATCCTGACCGAAGCCGATCTTACCGATCTCAACAAGCTTTCCCATTATGACGCGCTGGTCTTTCCGTCCTTCCGCAACGTACCGGCCGACCAGGTGGAGGCGATTACCCACACGCTCGAAATGGCCAGCAAGCAACTGGGCATAGGGCTCATCGCCTCGGGCGAGTTCATGACGAACCAGCCCTATGTGAGTGGAGGCACCATTGGCGGCGATCCGCTTCCGGGCGATCCCTATGCGGCGATGAAGGTCCTGTTCGACGCCACGCGGGTCACGGGGGGCACCGGCAACGTGCAGGTGAACGCGACCGACCCGGCGGGTCTCGTGCTGGATCACTATACGAACGGACAACTCGTCAACAGCTACACCAATGTCGGGTGGAACGCCTTCACCAGCGTCAGCGGCACTGGCCAGACGATCGCGACCGAGACCATCAACGGCGGCCAGACCTATACGGCGGCGCTCGCCACCCAGACGGGATCGGCGCGCAATGTCCTCTTCTCCAGCGACGGCGTCATGGCCGACGCCAATATGCTGCAACAGGCGATAAGCTATGCGGTCAACGGGACCGGCCTGTCGGTCGGCCTGCATCTGACCCGCGATTCCGGCATCGTCGCTGCGCGCGTCGACATGGATCAGAGCCAGGAACTGGAAGACGTCAATCCGCCGGGATCCACGCCGGGCATCTACGACAAGCTGTTGCCCATCCTCACCCAATGGAAGGCCGCCTACAATTTCGTCGGCAGCTTTTTCATCAATGTCGGGGACGGCACGAACGGCACCGGCACGGACTGGACCATATCGGCACCCTATTACAAGGCGATACTGGATCTGGGCAGCGAGATCGGCACGCACAGCCTGACCCATCCTGAAGATACCAACAAGCTGAGCGCGAGCCAGATCGCGACGGAGTTCGGCGGCAGCACCTCGATCATCAACACTCAACTCAGCAATTATCTGGGCTACGCCTTCCAGGTGGCCGGCGCCGCTGTCCCCGGCATGCCGGAAACGCTGCCGGTCTCCCAGGAGATCATGAAATATGTGACGGATTATCTGACGGGCGGCTATGCGGCGCAGGGGGCGGGCTTTCCCAATGCCTTCGGCTATATGACTCCCGACAATCAGAGCCAGATCTATTTCGCGCCCAACACTTCCTTCGATTATACCCTGGTCGAATTCCAGGGAAAGAGCGTGGCCGATGCCACCAGCGCCTGGCTGGCCGAATTCGACAAGCTCGTTGCCAATGCGCAAACCCCTGTGATCGTCTGGCCCTGGCATGATTATGGCGTGACGGACTTCGTGTCGGGCAGTCCGACGGCAGACGGCCCCTATGACATTTCGATGTTCACCGCCTGGCTGCAACATGCGGTCGCGGCCAACATGGAATTTGTGACGCTGGACGATCTGGCGCACCGGATGACGGCGCTCAAGAGTTCGACAATCACCTCGACGGTGGTCGGGACCACCATCACCGCCTCCGTCACGGGAGCCAATGTCGGCAATCTCTCGCTCGATGTCGACCGCCAGGGATCGCTGGTCATACAGAATGTCTCGGGCTGGTATGCCTATGACAGCGACAGCGTATTCCTGCCGCAGAGCGGCGGCACATTCACCATCCACATGGGCGCCGCGGCAGACGACGTGACCCATATCACCGACCTGCCGATGCGTTCAGTGCTGATGAACGTCACGGGTGACGGCCACGATCTGGCCTTCTCGCTGGTGGGCGAGGGCAAGGTCATCATCGATATCGCCAATCCCGGCGCCAAGAGCGTCATCGTCAGCGGCGCCACATTGGCCAGCCAGGTCGGAGAGATCGTCACGCTGGATCTCGGCAGCTCCGGCCTTCACAATGTCACGCTGGAAACGGGATATCGGCCCGTGATCACTTCCGACGGCGGCGGCGACAGCGCGGTGTTTTCAAGGCCGGAGAACGGCACATTGGTCACCACCGTCACCGCCACCGATGCGGATGTCGGGGACGTCGTCGCCTATTCCATATCCGGCGGGGCGGATGCGGCCAGGTTCACGATCAACAGCACGACCGGCGTACTTTCGTTCATCAACGCACCGAATTTCGAAGCGCCCGCCGATGTCGGCCAGGATAATGTCTACAACGTGGTGGTCCGCGCCTCCGACGGCTATCTGTTCGATGAACAGGCCATGGCAGTCACCGTCACCAATGTGAACGAGGTGCCCGTCATCACCTCAAATGGCGGTGGAGCGTCAGCGGCCATCTCCGTGCCTGAAAACACCACCATGGTGACCACGGTCCAGGCGATCGACCCCGACGCGGGGACGACGCTGGTCTATTCGATCGTCGGGGGGCCGGATCGCACGGCGTTTGCAATTGATCCATCGACGGGAGCGCTCAATTTCCTGACCCCGCCCAATTACGAAGCCCCGGCCGATTCAAACGGAAACAATGTCTACAGTTTGACCGTCCGCGCATCCGACGGGGCATTGTTCGCTGACCAGGCCATCAACATCACCGTGACCAATGTGAACGAATCCGCACCCGTCATCACTTCGGGCGGCGGCGGAGACACAGCCGCCATCTCCGTTTCCAGCGGCACGAAACCCGTCATGAAGGTGACGGCCATCGATCCAGATGTCGGCACGACGCTGGTCTATTCGATCGCCGGTGGAGCGGATGCCAGCAAATTCACGATCAACGCGTCGACCGGACAGCTCAATTTCCTGAACGCGCCCAATTTTCTGCTGCCGACCGATGTGGGCAAGGACAATGTCTACGATGTAACGGTTCGCGCTTCGGACGGAACATTATATGACCAACAGGCCATTGCAGTGACCGTCACCATATTCAACGCACCGCCGATCATCACGTCCAATGGCGGTGGCGCGTCGGCCACGATCAATGTGGCGGAGAACAGGACGGCGGTGACGACTGTCCATGCGACCGATGTCAATATCGGCCAGACCGTCAGCTATTCGCTGGGATCGGCAGTTGATGGATCACTCTTCAATATTGATCCGGCCACGGGTGTCCTGACCTTCAAAACGGCTCCGGATTTCGAAAGTCCCACCGACTCCAATCAGGACAACCGCTACCAGGTGCAGGTGTTGGCGACCGACAGCCTGGGGGCGCAGGATTTCCAGAACCTGACCGTCGTCATCACCAACGTCAAAGGCGTTTCGCTGACGGCGGCGAATGGCGGATCGACGCTGACGGGCACGGGGGAGGAAGATACGCTGAAGGGAGCGGCGGGCAACGACACGCTGATCGGCAACGGCGGCAACGACACGCTGGTCGGCAATGGCGGTAATGACGTTATCGATGGCGGAGCAGGCAATGATCGCATCACCGGCGGAGCGGGCGCCGATATATTGACGGGGGGTTCGGGTGCCGATCTGTTCATCTACAATGCAACCGGCAACAGCACGCCCCTCGTCATGGATCGGATCATGGATTTCGAGGACGGCATCGACAAGATAAGCCTGTCCGGCATCGATGCCAATATTGTGCTGGGCGGCAGTCAGCACTTCGCATTCGTTACAGGAGCCTTCACCGCGCCCGGACAGGTCCATGTCTATTCGGACGGCACGGATAGCTTTGTCGAAGCGAATACGGACAATAATCCTGCAACGATTGAAATGGCGATCCGGTTGATCGGTGTGCATAACCTGACCGCGAGCGATTTCCTGCTTTAGGCCTGGACATGAGGAGGGCGGGAACATGGCAGGGATCGGTTTCAGGCTGGATCGGATAGCGCGGGAGGAGGGGCTGGGCGGCATCGCCCGCGCCACTTTCCAGGGCGCTGTCATCAGCTCCGGTCCCTGGCTGATAACCGCTTGCGCCATATTCCTGCTTCAGGGCTGGACCCGCTCGGTCATGCAACCTGCCGACCATGTGATCGTCCAGACAAGCCTGGTCTATGCCTTTGGCGTGTCGACCGTCGTCACCGCGCCCCTGGCGATGATCGCCACGCGCATGGCATCGGATCGCTTCTACCTCGGCGAGCGGGACGCCATTCCATCGATCCTGATGGTTGCGATGGTGCTGGCCGCCATTGCGGCGCTGATCGCGGGCGATGTGCTGTTCGGTCTCGCTGCTGCCATGCGCCCGGACCAGTTCCTGCTGGCGACGGCCATCCTTGCCCTGTTCGCCCAGATCTGGATCGCCAGCCCCTTCCTCCATGCGACGTCGCGGCATGGGTCGATCTTCCTTGCCTATCTCTCGGGCATTGCCATGGCCGCCATCTGCCTGGCCATTGTTCGGCCGATGACGCCATCAGCCGTGCTGGCCACCATCGCCGCCGGCCTGGTCGTGACCTTGGCACTGCTGGTCAAGGCGATCAGGGACGATTTTCCGGGCAGCCCCGGCTGGCGGCTCGACTGGATCGGCCGTACGCCCGGCGTGGTGGCGCTGGGGGTGGCGGGCCTCGCCAATGCGCTGGCCATCTGGATCGACAAATGGCTGCTCTGGTGGGCGCCGGGAAGCATCCAGGCAGTCGGCGCGCTCAGGGTCAATCCGATCAACGACCAGGCCAGCTTTCTTGGCCTGTTGACGATGATCCCCGGCCTGACGCTCATCCTGGTGACGACTGAAACGCGGTTCGACCGGGCCTTTGCCGAACTGATGGCGCATTGCACGGGCACGGCCAACTGGCGCCGGATCGAAAAGGCCCGGCGGAAGGTGGGCAGCACGATCCGGCTGGATCTGCGCCTGCTGGTGGTCGAACAGGCGATATTGGCCAGTTTCTGCTGGGTCTTCGCGCCGGAGATCGTTCGGCTGCTGGACCTTAATGCGCGGGCCATATTCGGTTTTCGCCTGACCGCGGTGGGGGTGGTCTTTCACCTCGTCGTCATCCAGATGAGCATCATCCTTTCCTATTATGACCTCACCGGCCGGATCGTCGTCGTCTGGGGCAGTTTCCTGATCGCCAGCGCCATCGGAACGTGGCTGTTGCGCGATCTGGGCTTTGCCGGTTTCGGCTTCGGCTATCTGGCGGGGGCCGTCACCGGCGCATCGCTGGCGGTGGCGCTGGTGGCGCAGGCCACCGGCAACCTCACCTATCTCCTGTTCGTCGGCAACAATCCGGCGGTGGTCGGCAATGCGAGGTTCTGGCCATGAGCCCGGCCTCTCTTCGCCGCCGCGACCTGTTCGCCCTGTCGCTGATGGTATTCGGCCTGTCGGCGCGAGCGGTCCCCAACACCGACCATGCCGGGGCCTGGGGCGTGGACTATGGCCACGCCACCGATCCGGCTGTTGCCCGCCGGTTCAGGCTGCTCGTGCTCGAACCCGATTTCCCGCGCCCCGTGACCCCGCTGCGGGCCGAGGGGAGCCGCTTGCTCGGTTATATCAGCATGGGTGAAGTCCATGGGGGGCGTCCCTTCGTCCCTGAACTGGAAAGGGCGGGAGCGCTGCGCCAACCCAATCCCAACTGGCCCGAGGCGCGCCTTGTCGACCTGCGCGATCCCACCTGGACGAAGCTGGTGCTCGACCGGCTGGTGCCGGCAATCCTGGAGAAGGGCTATGATGGCATCTTCATGGACACGCTCGACAATGCGGAGGCGTTGGAACGGCAGGACGCCGACAGGAACAAAGGCATGACCGCCGCCGCCGCCCGGCTGGTGGCGGCCATTCGGGAGCGGTTTCCGGGCATCACCATCATGATGAACCGCGGCTATGGGTTGCTGCCGGCGGTTGCGACCCGGATCGACCTGGTGCTGGGGGAGGCCATGGCATCCCGCTGGAACTTCGCGGATGGGCGCTATGAAATGACATCCGCGGACGATTGGGCGTGGCAGGCCGGGCATCTGCTCGCCGCGCGCCAGCTCAACCCGCGCCTGGTCCTCGCCACGCTCGATTATTGGGATCCTCAGGACGAGGCGACCGTCGCCAGCCTCTATGCGCGTGAACGCGCCGCCGGGTTCCAGCCCTATGTATCCACCCTGGCCCTCGACCGGCTCATTCCGGAGCCCCGACCATGAATCTCAGAGCCATCAATATTCAGGCGCTACGCAAGCCGAACATGGTTTTCCTCGGACCGATCCTAGGGGGAGGCGTGCTGCTTGCCGCCACGCTCGTGCTGATGCCCAATCGCTGGCAGATCGCAGACGCCATACGCCGGGGCACATTCTCGCCGCCGCCCGCCGCCATTCCCCTGCCGCCGCCCGGCATCGCCCAGTTGATGCAGCGCTTTTCCGAAGGCAGGCGGCTGGCATCGCCCGATCTTCAGCGCCTGATGGCGGCATCGTCCGCCACGGGCAGCGCCTCCACGCTTTCGGCGATCGCCGACGCATTGGCAAAGAACGGCGCCCCTGTCGCGACCGACCGGGTCAGCTATGACATCATGGCCGCCGGCCGGCCGGACGTCGCCCTCACCTTTCTGGAAAGCCGCCCGGATCGCGCTGCTCCTGCTCTTTGGCGTCTGCGCTTCGACCTGCATCGCAAGACCGGCGACATGGCGGGTGCCGCCGACCTGCTGCGGTCTGCCGTCATGACGCCCGGAAACGCGCCGCCACAGGATCTCGCGGAGGCGGCCTATGCCCTTGCCACGCCCGAGCTGTTGATCACCGCCGCCGAACATGGGGCGATCCCGCCGCTCAGCCAGGCGCAGTCACTCGATCTGGCATCATGGGCGAACACGGCGCAGCGCTATGACCTGATATCCCGCATCGACCGGGCGGGTACGCCCGGCTGGCGCGCCGACAATCCCTGGCTGGCCATGACATTGGCGCAACGGTCCGGCGATACCGGATCGGCGCTGCGCTACGCAGCCCTGCTGCCGTCCGGCCGCGATGCCGCGCGGGAGAGCATCGTCATGGCGTCGGGCAATCCGCAGGGCATTCGGCAATATCTGCTCGCTCAGGCCTCCGCCAGGGGCGCCGATCGTCCCGCCATCGCCCAGCGGCTGCTGGAAAAGGGTTTCCGCCCCGACGCCATTGCGCTGCTCAGGCAGCAATCGGCCCGGGAAGCGGGTGACGGGGGTGCTTCGGCGCGCATGCTCTATCTGATGGGGCCGCGCCCGACGGGGGAGGATCTGGACTGGTTGCGGTCCCGCGCGTCGGCCGACCCGCGCTGGCTGGCTGCCTATATCGAGCGGGAACAGCCCGCCAAGGCGCTGGCCTTCGTCGAATCCCGCCCGGCGGCGGATAGCAGCGACATGCTCGTGCAGCGCATCGCGCTTGCCAATGCAGCGCGGGATCGTGTGGCGGCGGCGCGGGCGCTGGACGGGTTGCTTGACGGCCGCCCATTGACCGCCAGGCAGCTCAAGGCCGCCGCCACGGCCACCGTTCCGGCGGACAGGGCCGGGCACTATGCGCTTGCCCTGGCCCGCGCCCGGATCGCGGCGGGGCAGGGGGAGCCGTCCGACCGCCTGAGCCTGGCCTGGGATGGCTGGGACAGGGGAAATGCGGAGGAAGCCGTGGGCTATTTACAGGGTTATTTGCGGGATCGACCCGATGACCGGGCCGCGCTGCGCCTGATGGCGGACGCGCAGGCGAAGTTGAAGGGAGATGTCGCCGCCCGGCCCTGGCTGGAACGGCTTCTGGCCATCACGCCGCCATCGATCGATCGGGCAGATCTGCTGAACCGGCTGGGGCGCACGGCCGACGCCATGGCGCTGGTGGAAATGTTGCGTCGGGTATCGCCCGGCGACCGCAGGCTGGACATCATGCTGTCGCGGCTGCTGATTGCCTCCGGTGATCCTGGACGGGCAAGAAAGGTGCTGCGGCCGTGACGCCACTTGTCGCCGCCCTTCTGCTGCCAGCGCCGCCGCTGCCCTTGCTCGTCGCGGCGCTGCCGCCCGATACCGGCGTTTCGGCTTCGGCCGAGGTGCGGACGGTCGACCTGCAATGGAGCGGGGACGTGCATCTGCAACTGGAAAATAATGGCTATGAACTGGTTGTCCGCTTCGATCGGCCGATAGCGGATGAGAGGCTGAAGGATTTCGCCAGCATGGCGGGCGACGACCTCGCCGATCTGCGCTGGAACGACAACAGCCTGTTGTTGCGCGCCGCAGCCGGACGTCGGCTGGAGGCCGTCGCCGAAGCGCGAAAGCTGCGCGTCCGCTTCGTTCCGGAATCGCAGTCCCCAGCCGCGCCCACGATCGCCAGCCCGTCCCCCTCGCCCGACATGGACGTCGAACTCGCCATAGCCAGGGCGCAGGCCGATGCAGCCGCCGGCTATTCCGACCTGGCGCGGCGGCGGCTTGCGCCGCTGGCGGCCGCGCATCCCGACGACAAGCGGATTCAGCGCCTGCTGGCCGATATGGAAATTGCCGAAGGCGCGCTGGCGCTGGGGGCGGGGCGCTACCGCAATCTGGCGGCGGACGACCCCTTCGCACGGCAGACCCTGGCGGAAGCGGGTGGCAATGTCGCAGCGGCGCTGACATTGCGCGGGGGCAAGGTCTTCTGGCAGGCGGAGGGCGGTCTCAACGGCATGATACCGCTGGACGCCCAAATCTCCGCCGGGGCAGGTCTGCGCTGGTTCCGCTCGGAAGCCGACACGGTCTATGGACCCACCGGCATTCTCAGCAACCGCACATCCCGCTCCACCATCGGCGACCTGTTCGCCACGATCAACCTCGGTCCTGTCTCGCGGCTGGAACTGCAGGGCAGCGCCCAGCTTGACGAAAAGGTCGCTGGCGCCGGTTTGCGCCTGTTCGCGGGGCCGCCCGAAAGGCAGGGGCGGTTGGTGCTGGCTTATCATCTGCCCGATCTCGCCACACCTGAACAGTCGACCTTCGGCGGCCACATCAGCCGCGCCGGGCTCGGCGGCACGATCCGCCTGACGCCGGAACTGGTGGTGCAGGCGGACGGCGCCTGGAACGGCTATGGGCTGAGAGGCACCGGCGCGCGGACGCGCAGCTTCACCGCGGCGGGCGGCTTCGACTATCTGCTGCGGCGGGGCAAGCCGTCGCTGGCGTTCAGCTATCGGCTGGACGCCGAATATGTCGATCACACCGGCATAAGGCCGAACGGCCTCGCCTATATTCCGCTGAGCGACCGGGAGAACCACAGCTTCCAACTGGTGTCCGGCATGTCCTGGACCCGGTGGCAGTTGACGGGTGCCGCCGGCTGGACCTTCGACCGGAAGGGCAAGACCAACGGCCCGACCGCCAATATCAGCGCCACAGGGCGGCTCAGTGACGGCTGGCGCCTGCAGGCGAGCGGTGGCGTCAGTTCCATCAGCCGGCCCGGCATTTCGGGACGGCAGCTCTATCTGCGCATCGCGCTGACGCGCTATCTGGGGAGACATTGATGCTGAAGAGGCAGCCCATCCTTTTGCAAGGCGCAGAAATGCTGGTCCTGTTCGCGATACTGATCGCGATCGACCACGGGCTGTCGCATGGTGACGCTTATTCCGGTCTGAACCCCAATCCCTATTGGTTGCCGGTGCTGGTCATGGCGATTGCCTATGGGACGGGCATGGGATTGGTGGCGGGGGCAATCGCTTCGGCGATCTGGCTCTGCCAGGCGAACATCTGGTCCGGATCGGCAGATCATCTGGAGCAGCAACTGCGCCTGTCCATCCAGCCGATGCTCTGGATGGTGGCGGCGCTTGTCGTCGGCGAGGTGACGGCCAGCAGGCGCAACCGGATCGCCGATCAGAAGCGGCAGCACCAGGCCATGCTGCGCGACCGGGAGAAGCTGGCCAAGGTGATGGCGCGCCTGGCGGACACCAACCGCAGGCTCCAGGTGCGGATCGCAACCGAACAGCGGACGGTTGTCGAGGCGATTGCCGCCGGTCTCGACCTGTCGGGATCCGATTCCGAACATCAGATCGATGCCGTCGCCCGCATGATCGCACTGGTCGCCCGGACCGAGGACTTCACCTTCTACGACGTGCGCGGGAGCCAGGTCGTCGCCCGCTTTTGCGGCAGGGCGACATCGGGCCAGGCACGCGACCTCACTAGGTCGATGCTGGCCGAGGCCATGTTCGCAAAACCCAGGGTGTTGCAGAATGACGATCCGGCGGATCAAGCCATTCTGGCGCAGGTTGGCGCCATCGCCTTGCCGATCATGGGGGCAAGGGATCAACTGGTCGGGATCATCATCATTCACAATGTGAGCAGGGTCACCGCAGCCTACAGGGCGCAATTGCTGCAGGTCACCGATCTGCTCGGCAAGAGCTGCGCGCTCTTCGGGCGGGAGCCTGCTTTCCATGCCAAATGGCAGATGCCCGAAGAGAAGGTGGCGTGATCGCGCTGCTCGCCCTTGGTTCGATCATCGATCTTCTCCTGCTGGCCCAGGCGCTGTTGGCGGGGGCCACATCCATTTACTGGTTCGCGCCGATGCATATGGCGCTCGCCATCGCCACGCTGCTGATCGTGGTGCGAAGGCTGCACGGAATGAGCGCGTTGCAATCCTTCGCCTTGCCGGTCGGCGCGGCGCTGGGCGCGCCGGGCATGTTGTTGTGCCTGTTGATGGCGCCGCTGGCGGGCAGTTCCAGGCGCAGGAAGCAGATCGTCTACAGCAATATCCGCATCGGCCGCTATCGGATCGGCAATGCCCTTTCGCCGGTCGAGCGGCTGGGACGGATACTCGACGAGCGGGTACGCTATCCCGATTGCGATGAAATCGGATCATTGGCTACGATCCTGCGCCACGGCAGCCTGCAGGCGCGCTACAGAGCGTTGGAAACGGCCGTGACCTCGTTCGAACCGCGGCTTTCCCCGCTGATCGTCATGGCCCTGTCCGATGAGGATCAGACCATCCGCGCCCTGGCTGCGGCCGCCGCGGCGCAGGTCAGCTATAATCTGACCCTGCAGATCAGCGAATTGCAGGCGCGCATCGCGCCGGCGCAGGATCCGGACGACCGCTATGCGCTGGCGATGCTGCTCGCCGACCATGGCTGCTTCAACCAGCTTTTGCCGCAGTCTCAGCGGGCGCGCCTCTGTCAGGATGCCTGCCGGAAGTTGGATGAAATCACCGAACAACTGTCCGCCACGGACATTCGCCGCCGGGCGCTGCGCACGGCGCGGGCCCATGTCCGGCGGACGATGGAACAGGACAGGGAAGCGCAGTCCAGGCCCATTCGCAGCTTCCGGATGGAGCTGTCGCCCTGATGCCCGACCGTGCGGACAGTGCGGACAGCGATGTATGCCTGATCGTTGAGGGCGCCTATCCTTTCGTCATCGGCGGCGTATCGAACTGGTTGCAGGATCTGGTCCTGTCCATGCCCGACCTGCGATTTTCCCTGGTCGCGATCAAGGCCGGGTCGATGGAACAGCCCTGGCGAATGACGCCGCCGCCCAATGTCGTCGAGGTGATCGAAGTCCCGTTGCTGATCGAACCGTGCCTGCCGCGCCGCTATCCGGCGCCGCAGGTGAAGCGCATCGGCCGGTTGCTGCTCGCCTTCCTGTCGACGGGAGGAAAGGATGACCTGATAAGGCTGCGGCAGGAGATCGGGAAACTGAATCCGCCGCCGGCCGCGGGCGATCTGTTGTCCAATCCGGAGATATTTGACCTCTTCACCCATTATTATGAAAAGGCCTTCCGTTCCGCATCCTTTCATCATTTCTTCTGGGCAATGCGGGTGCTGCTGGGCGGCTTGCTCAAGATGCTGCTGGCGCCATTGCCCCGGGCCAGGGTCTATCACACCATTTCCACCGGCTTTGCGGGTCTGCTGGCGGCGCGCGCCGCCTATGAAACCGGCAAGCCCGCCTTCATCACCGAACATGGCATCTACATGCTGGAGCGCCAGATAGAGATCATGATGGCGGACTGGATCGGCGACCAGATCGAAACCGGACTGACGCTCGACCGGGAAGGGCATGACCTGCGCGATCTCTGGCTGGCGGTGTTCCAGACCTATACGCGCGCCTGCTATGATGCCTGCGATCCGATCATCGCGCTCTATGGCGCCAACAACCAGACGCAGCGGCGGCTGGGCGCCCGGCAAGAGCGATTGAGGGTCATTCCCAACGGTATCGAGGCCGACCGCTTCTGCCATATCGAGCGCATGGGCGATCCGGCGCGCCCCCTGGTGGCGCTGATCGGACGCGTGGTACCGATCAAGGATGTGAAGACCTTCGTCCGGGCGGCCGGCTTCGTCCTGGCGGAAATGCCTGAAGTGCGCTTCGCCATATTGGGCCCGATGGACGAGGATCCCGACTATGCCGCCGATTGCAAGGCGCTCGTCAAGGAACTTGGCATCGGCAATGCGGTACAATTTGCCGGGCGCGTCCAGGTTGCCGAATGGTTGCCGCGCATAGACCTGCTTGTCCTCACCAGCCTGTCGGAAGCCCAGCCGCTGGTCATATTGGAAGGGGGGGCATGTGGCGTGCCGGTGGTCGCACCCGATGTAGGCAGTTGCCGAGAGATGATCGAAGGGCGCTCGCCCGACGTGGATCGGCCCGGCGGCATCGTCACCGAACTGGTCAATCCGGAAGGAACGGCGGCCGCCATCCTCCGCCTGTTGCGCGCGCCGTCGCTGCGCCGCGCCATGGGCGAAGCGCTACGCGATCGCGTGGTCAAGGACTATGACAGGCGCGCCATCATCGCGGAATATCGGCATATCTACAGCATGCTGGGCGCCCAGGCCCGTTTTTCGGAACTGCAATGATCAATGTTCCCGGAAGGAGAGCCACAGCGATTGGGTAAGCGGCTCCAGTGCATATTGCAGGGCGGTCCGGGCACGAAGCGGCACCAGCACCTGGACCGGCATTCCGGCCTTCAGATTGAAATCCTCTCCGCGCCTGCTGCGGATGATGTCGAGTTCCTTTGACGGGACCGTGATTTCCCCGGTGTAGAAGGATTGGCCGGTCTTCTCGTCCTGGAAACTGTCCGCCGACAGCCGGGTGATCCGGCCGTCCATGATCGGCAGGTCGCGCTCATGCAGGCTGTTGAAGCGTATCTGGGCATCCTGGCCCACTTTCAGGTCGTCAATATCTTCCGGCGAAATGCGAGCCTCTATGACCAGGCCCGCATGGTCGGGTACGATGTCCATCAGCTTCTGGCCCGGTGCGATCACGCCGCCCACGGTGAAAACGCTCAGACCGACGACGATGCCGGTCGCGGGCGCGCGGATCGCCAGCCGCGCCAGTTGATCCTTGGCCGCGCGAAATTTGGGGGCGATCTCGTTCAGCGAAAATTCGACGTCGCGCAGTTCGGACGCGGCCCGCTCCCTATAGGCCTTTTCCGCTTCCAGAGCCTTCAGGCGGTTTTCGCCGGCCTCCGCGCCAGACCGGGCAATGCTGGCCGAATATTGCCCCTCTTGCCCATGAAGGTCGGCGCGCGCGCGTTCCAGTGCCCGGATACGGGATTTGGAAACAAAACCCTTCTCCGCCACGTCGCGCAGGCTGTCCAGTTCCTCGCCGATCAGCCGGGCCTGCTCCGCCGATGCTGCCAGTTGCGACCTGTATCCGCGCGCTGTTTCCTGCACCTGGCCGGCCTGTTCGTGCAGGACGCCGGTCTGCGCCGTCAGCACGGAGGCGCGGCTGTCGAACTGGGTCGTCTGAAGCTTGATCGCCTCCTGCGCATCCTCCTTTTCCTGTCCCTGAAGCGTCGCGAATTCGGCGGGCCATTCGACATGACCTGCGCCAAGCTGCTCGGCCATCAGCCGGGCGCGCTGTGCCTGGAATCCGATATATTGCGCGCTGTACATGCGCGCCTGCGCCCGCACATCCGCGGCCGCCAGTTCCATCAGCGGCTGGCCCTGACGGACATGCTGCCCTTCCTTGACGAAGATGGCGCCGATCACGCCGCCGTCGCGATGCTGGACGGACTGGCGCTGACCCTCCACGGTCAGCCGTCCCTGCGCATAGGCGGCGGCGTCGAGCCGGGCAAAGGCGGCCCAGCCCAGGAAGACGACGAAAAACAGGAACGCGATGATGATGCCGGTCCGCATGTCCCGGTCGGGCCGGTCGTCGATCACCGGCGTCTCATGGCTGGCTGGATAGGTCAGGCGGATGGCGCCGCTGGCGTCGCTGAGCTCGATGTCCCCCATGGTGCCTATCCCTCCGCCCTCTGTGCCTCGGGTTTTTCTTCCGATTGGATGGCCTTCAGCCGTCCCAGCACCTCATCGCGCGGGCCGAAAGTCTCCAGCCTTCCGTCGCGCATCACCATGATCTTGTCGACGACTCCCAATATCCCCATCCGGTGGGCGACGATGATGACGGAGGCCTTTTTCTTCTTGAGGTCGTCCAGCGTGGCGACCAGCCGCACCTCTCCCTCGGCATCGAGATGCGCATTGGGTTCGTCCAGGAAGACCAGGGGCGGCTTGCCATAAAGCGCGCGCGCCAATCCCACGCGCTGGGCCTGCCCGGCCGAAAGTCCGCGCCCTCCCCAGCCCAGCGTCCGATTATATCCGCCCGGCATTTGCAGGATCAGGTCGTGCGCACCGCTCAACCGGGCCGCCTCGATCACCGCATTGTCGATGGCTTCGCCATCGTCGGACAGGAAATTCCGGAATCGAGCGATATTCTCCTTGATCGTGCCGGCGAACAGCGCGGTGTCCTGCGGCAGATAGCCGATGAAGGCCGCCAGCCTTTCCGTATCCCAATCCTGCACATTCGCGCCGTCATAGCGGATCGATCCGCGCAGGGGCCGCGCCGCGCCGGACAGCATGCGCAGCAGCGTCGATTTGCCCGCGCCACTGGGACCGACAATGGCAACGACTTCGCCCGGTTCGACGGCAAAGCTGATATCGGCCAACAGGGGGTGTTCCTGGCCGGGAATGAAATGGGTGAGATGTTCGACCGCGATATGGCCGCTGGGCGGCGGGAGCTGGGTCAGGGCGATATCTGCTTCCCGCGTCGCCAGCAGGTCGTTGAGCGTCGCATAGCTCGCCCGCGCGTGGACGACGCTACGCCAGGCGCCGAGCAACTGGTCGATGGGGGAGAGGGCGCGTCCGACAAGGAAGGACGAGGCAAAGATGGCGCCTGCCGAAATCTGGTTGTTGATCGCCAGCCAGGCGCCGAGGCCCAGCGCCAGCGACTGCAGGATCAGGCGGATGAACTTGCTGATCGCAACATAATGGCCACCTGCGAAACTGGCGCTCGCCTGAAGGTCGAGCATCGTCTGCCGTTCCAGCAGATGGCGCCGCACCAGCGCATTCCGCATGCCGAGCGCCCGAATCACCTCCGCGCCCGCAAGCGTCTGTTCCTGGCTGACATAGGCCTTGTTGGCGGCTTCGTTCGCTTGCTTCAAGGGCGCGTTGGTGCCCTTTTCATTACGTCGCGCGATGAACAGCAAGGCGGCGCCGCCCACCACGGCCAGAGCGGCAATGGCAGGGTGGATCAGGAAGCAGACGAGGACATAGACCGGGCTCCAGGGAAAATCGAAGATCGACAGGATGGTCGGGCCGGTCAGCGCCTGCCTCAGCGTGTCGAATTCCCGCAGGACCTGCTTGTTCATCGTCTCGCCGGTCGATCCGCGCGCCCTCAGCGTCGTGTCGAGCAGCAGGCCCGCCAATTGCCGGTCCAGCCGGATGCTCGCCCGTACCAACAGGCGCGACCGGACCAGTTCCAGCAGCGACAGGGTGCCGATGACCACCGCGATGATGATTGTCAGGAAAAGCAGCGTCAGCCTGCCCTGTCCTGCCACGACACGGTCATAGACCTGCAACATGTACAGAACAGGCCCGATGTAGAGCAGGTTCATCAAGGCGCTGAAGATCAGCGAAGACAGGAAATGTCGCCTGCACGAAGATAGTGCGGCTTTCATGGGGGCGGCCGGTTCATGCAGATCAAGCAACATACCGCCCCCGTTTCTCGAAAGCTGACGCTAAATCATGCGACCTATATCTTGTGCCTGGACCATAATATTCCGGCAAGTTTCGGTAAATATATCAATCAGCATAGTCGACGGCTTGTGCCGCGCTGGAACAGATGTTCAGCGGACCGCCGTCAATCGGTACTGGCGAAAATCATTCCCACTCGATCGTACCCGGAGGCTTCGAGGTGTAGTCGTAGACCACCCGGTTGATGCCCTTCACCTCATTGATGATCCGCGTCGCCACCCGGCTGAGAAAGGCGGCGTCGAAGGGATAGATGTCCGCCGTCATGCCGTCGGTGGAGGTCACCGCCCGCAGCGCGCAGACGCTGTCATAGGTACGGTGGTCGCCCATCACGCCCACGGTGCGGACCGGCAGCAGCACTGCAAAGGCCTGCCAGATCGCGTCGTACAGCCCGGCATTGCGGATTTCTTCCAGATAGATGGCGTCGGCCTTGCGCAGGATATCGCAGCGCTCCTTCGACACTTCGCCCGGAATGCGGATGGCAAGGCCGGGGCCGGGGAAGGGATGCCGCCCGACGAAAATCTCCGGCAGGCCCAGTTCGCGGCCAAGCGCGCGCACTTCGTCCTTGAACAGCTCGCGCAGCGGCTCGACCAGCTTCATGTTCATGCGCTCGGGCAGGCCGCCCACATTATGGTGCGACTTGATCGTCACCGAAGGCCCGCCGGTGAAGCTCACCGATTCGATCACGTCGGGATAGAGCGTCCCCTGCGCCAGGAAGTCCGCGCCGCCGATCTTCTTCGCTTCTTCCTCGAACAGGGCGATGAACTCGCCGCCGATGAACTTCCGCTTCTTCTCCGGATCGGTCAGGCCCGCCAGCCCGCCCAGGAAGCGCTCCTCTGCATTCGCATGGACCAGCTTGATGCCGTAATGCTCGCGGAACAGGCTCACCACCTGCTCCGCCTCGCCCAGGCGCATCAGCCCATGGTCGACGAACACGCAGGTCAGCTGGTCGCCGATCGCCTCATGGATCAGCACGGCGGCAACGGCGCTGTCGACCCCGCCTGACAGACCGCAGATCACCCGGCCTTCGCCCACCTGCGCGCGGATGTCGGCAATCTTGGTCGCGCGGAACTCCGCCATGGTCCAGTCGCCGGCAAGGCCGCAGACATGGCGCACGAAATTGGCGAGCAGCTTCGCACCGTCCGGGGTGTGCACGACCTCCGGGTGGAATTGCGTCGCGTAGAAGCGCTTTTCCTCATTGGCCGTGATGGCGTAGGGCGCCCCTTCGCTGACCGCCACCACTTCGAAACCCGGCGCCAGGCTCGTCACCTTGTCACCGTGGCTCATCCACACCTGGTGGCGCTCGCCCTCCGTCCAGAGGCCGTCGAACAGCGCGCAGCCCTTCTTCACCTCGATGAAGGCCCGGCCGAATTCGCCGCTCTCACCGCCTTCGACATTGCCGCCCAGCTGCTGCATCATCGTCTGCTGGCCATAGCAGATGCCCAGGATCGGAATGCCCGCCTCGAAGAAATGCTGCGGCGCGCGGGGGCTGTCCTCCCACATCACCGAAGACGGGCCGCCGGAAAGGATGATACCCTTCGGCTTCAGCCGGTCGAATGCTTCGGCGGCGCTGTTGAACGGGGCGATCTCGGAATAGACGCCGGCCTCGCGCACGCGGCGGGCGATCAGCTGCGTCACCTGGCTGCCGAAATCCACGATGAGGATGGAATCCTGAAGGGGCAGCGTCATCGAATCGCCTTTATTTGACCAGAGGAAGGGATTCGCGCCCGGTTAGTGCGCTTGCGCCCCCTTGTCCAGCGAAGCCGCGTCGTCGCGCCGCCCCGCCGCCCATCCCAGCGCGGCCCCGCTCGCCAGCACCGCCGCAGCGATCAGGAAAGCGCTGCCGATGAAGGGCAGCAGCGGCTTCGGGCCGACCGACAGGGAATAGAGGGTGCCGAAGAACAGCGGCGACACTATGCCTGCGATGGAACCCACGCTGTTGTTCGCCCCCTGCAACTGGCCCTGTTCGGATTCCGACACGCGCTGCGTCATCAGCGACTGGATCGTCGGCATGGCGAGCCCCCAGAGCGCGTTGGGGAACATCGCCGCGACGAACAGCCAGCCGGTCGGCGCCAGTCCCATCGCCGACAGGCCGATCGCGCCGAAGGCAAGCCCGATCACCATGGTCGTGCGGTCGCCCAGCCGCTTCACCACCGGCCCGACCAGCAAAGCCTGCACGCCCATGTCCAGAATGCCGGCCAGCGCAAGCAGCGCGCCGACCTGCCACGCCCCCCAGCCATAGCGGTCGCCCGCATAGAGCACGAACACGGCGGAGAAGAGGTGATGCGCGAAAAAGAGCAGGAAATTGACGATCGCCAGGCTGGAGAGTTCCGGATGCGACCGCAGCAGTCGCAAGGCGCCGAAGGGATTGGCCCGTTTCCAGGAAAAATCCATCCGCTTGTCGCGGGGCAGGGACTCCGGCAACACCAACAGCCCGTAGAAGAAGGCAAGGGCGGACAGGCCGGCCGCCGCCCAGAAGGGGGCCCGCAGCGAAACCTCTCCCAGCGCGCCGCCCAGCAGCGGCCCCGCCACGAAACCGCCGCTGAACGCCGCGCCGATCAGCCCATAGCCCCGCGCCCTCCCTTCGGGCGGGGTGATATCGGCCATATAGGCAAAGGTGGAGGTGAAGCTGGAGGAGGTCACGCCCCCCAATAGCCGCCCCGCCGCGAGCCACCAGAGATTGGGCGCTACCGCCATCAGCAGGAAATCGAGCGCCAGTCCCGCCACCGAGATCAGGATGACCGGCCGCCGCCCGAACCGATCGGACAGCGAGCCGATGACCGGCGAACAGAGGAACTGCATCCCGGCCCACAAGGCCACGAACAGCCCGTTCCACATCCCCGCCGACCCGCTGGACCCCGAAAGCGTCTCGATCAGTTGCGGCAGTACCGGGATGATGATCCCCATCGACATCACGTCGAGCAGCGCCGTCACCAATATGAAGGCGATCGCAGCCTTGCGGCGGTGGGTTGGGCGGGGGGGCATGATAGACTCCTGGTGCCGTTCCGCTTCTGATCGTAACGGATCAAATGCCATAGAATATTGTTTTCAGCGTGTTTTTCGATCCGGCGGATGATTCCTTCTGCTTGCAACACGCTCTACAGCGATTTCCAAGCGATCGCTGGCTAAGAAATCGCGGAAGGCAGAAATCCCGGGCCCCATTTCGATCCCGCTGGACCGAACCCGCCCTGGGCGCCGCGCCCGTCATGCCAGGTCGACCGGACCCAAGTGACCGCTCCACCACAGCAGCAGCCCGGAAAATGCAACGGCGATCCACAGCGCGTGGAGGCCCATCATCGCGAAAAGCCCGCCCCCGGTCATAGCGCCGGCCACCAGCCCGAGCCACAGCATCAGATAGGGCAGCCAGTTCCATCGCGGCCCGCCGCTCAGCGCCACCGCCAGTTGCTGTCCCAGCTTCACCAGCGCGCCGGTCATATAGGTGACGCCGATGCTGACCTCCCCGTCGCGCTGGAAGACATTGTTCACCGCGCCCATCGCCGCCGCCATCAGCAGCGTCAGCCCCGTGCCCGGCCTCTCCGGCAGGGCGAGCAGCGCGGCGCAGAGCAGCAGCGCGGTCGCCAGGCCCAGCACCGCCTGTTTGCGCCAGCGCCCCGCTCGCCGCGCGACCAGCGCGCCCGCCAGCACGCCGCCGACAAAGGCCCCGATCAAACCCGCCGCCATCCCCGCCACCGCCGCGCCGGTGGCCAGTCCCACGCCCAGCCGGGTGGAATTGCCGCTCATGAAGGAGACGAACAGCCCACCAAGCTTCAGGAACCCCAATGCGTCGATGAATCCCGCCTGCGTCGCGAGTCCGATGGCCAGCATGTGGCGGGAAGCATCATATCCGCGCATGGTCCGGGCTCGTTCGATCAGGGCCGGGGCGGCGCGACGCGCTCGCCGTCCACAGGTTCGACGACGATCGGCGCGAAGGACGCCGAAGCGGGCTCCACCGCGCCCTTCACCAGCGAATCAAGGCTGGAGCCATCCAGCCCCAATTCCTTCATCAGGCCGTCGATCACCGGTGCCTGCGCCCGGTAACGCAGGGCGGCGGAAACCGCAGCATTGGCCAGGTTCTGCTCGCCGCCGCCGATCACCGTCGCGCCGTCCCCATGTGAGCCGGTGATCCCGTCGACCTGCACGATCCTGATCGAATCGATCGCCTCCATCGGCTTGGCCGCCTCCCGCACCAGATCGGGCAGCACCTTGAGCAGGGCCATCTTCGTCTGCAGCGACATCTGGTCCGACGACAATATATTCGCGGCCTCATTGACCGCGCGCTGACCCGCCGCCTCGACCTCGAAACGGACCCGGTCCGCCTCGGCGCGCAGCTTGGCGGCTTCCGCCTCGCCCTCGGCCGCCAGGCGCAGCGCCTCGGCACGGTCGGCCGCGGCCTGCTTCTCCGCTTCCGCCTCGACCCGCACCTGGATGGCGGCGCGCTCGGCTTCCCGCGCCGCGTCGATCAACTCGATGCGCTTGGTGCGTTCGGCAATCTCGGTCTGGCGCGAGGTCTGGACCTGCTCCTCGGCGGCAACCGCCTTGGCGCGGGCTTCGTCGGCCTGCGCCTTGGCCTGGCTCTCCTCGCGGCTCTTGTTCTGCACGGCGATCTGCTGCTCCTGCCGGGCGAGCTCCAGCGCCTGTTCCTGCGCGATGCGGGCCTGCTGCACGGCGCGGTCGGCCTCGATCTGCTGGCTGTCGACCAGCTTCTTCGCCTCGATGCGCGCCTGGTCCGCCTCCTGTTGGCGCAGCGACTGTTCGCGGGCCACCTCCGCCGCCTGCACGGCGCGGCGCATCTCGACCTCGCGTTCCTGCTCCAGCCGGGCGAATTCGGTGTCGCGAGAGATCAGCAGCGACTGGCGTTCCGCTTCCAGATTCTTGGTCTCGATCTGGACGCGGGTTTCCTGCTCGATGTCGTTGCGCGACTTCTTGCGCAGTTCGATCTGCTCGGTCAGCTTGGTCAGGCCCTCTGCGTCGAACGCATTATTGGCGTTGAAATGCTCGATCGAGGTCTGGTCCAGACCCGTGAGCGACACGCTCTCCAGCTCCAGCCCGTTCATGGCGAGATCGACGGACGACACCTGCTGCACCTTCTGCACGAACTCGCTGCGCTGCTCATGCAACTGGTTCATCGTCATCCCCGCGGCGACGGAACGCAACGCGTCGACGAACTTGCCCTCGACCAGTTCCTTCAACGCCTCCGGATTCATCGTCCGCGCGCCCAGCGTCTGCGCTGCGGTGGCGATGGACTGGGCATCGGGCTTCACCCGGACATAGAATTCCGCCTTCACGTCGATGCGCAGGCGGTCCAGCGTGATCAGCGCGTCGCTGTTCTTGCGTTCCACCGCCAGCCGCACCGTGTTCATGTTGACCGGCATCGTCTCATGAAAGATCGGCAGCACCAGCGCGCCGCCGTTCATCACGACCTTCTCCCCGCCAAAGCCGGTACGCACGAAGCCGATTTCCTTCGACGCCCGCTTGTAGAGCCGCGCCAGCACGACGCCGAGCACGATCAGGAGGAGAAGCCCCGTCCCGGAGATGATCAGGTAGGGCATGAGCGAAAAGCTCTCCTGCACGGCGGGCAAATTCATGGAATACTCCTAAAGGCGGGGCAGATAATGGTCGCCATGCGATATGGCGCGGAAGACATGGTCCTCCCGGCGGACCAGCAGGATGGTTTCGCCCTCTTCCAGCGTCTGGCCGGCATTGTCGGGTTCGACCATGACATAATGCGCCTGACCATAGGCATCCTCGACCCGGGCGCGGGCGGGGGAGCCGCTGCGCGCCACGCCGGTGACGATGCGGGCAAAGCTGCCGGTCAGCGCGTCCAGCGGAACGGCGCTGCTCTGGTCGCGGGGAAGCAAGGGGGCGAGCCACCGCGCGGCAAAGCCGGTCAAGGGCAGGCTGGCGAGGAAGGCGACGGGGGCGGCGATCAGCGGCGGCAGCATGGCGCCGGCGAAGTCGAGCAGAAGATGCTGTCCGATCAGCCCGATCATGCCGAACAGCGCGAGGAAGATCGCGAGCAGCATCAACAGCGGCAGCCGGCCCAGCCCCAGCCAGCCCAGCCCCAGCCAGCCCAGCAGATCCGCGTCGCCGTGAATGTCGAGATCGAAATCGCCCGCGATGCCGATGGCCTGCACCGCCCCTATGAGCAGCATGAGCACGATCGCCGAGACGAAAACGATATTCTCGGTCGCGAAAAGAAACGCGGCCACCCCTGTCTCCCCTGATTCGCGTCAATGCTAATATATTGACGAAAAAGGGGATAGGGCAAAGCGTGGCGGTGCTGCGGCGAACCGAGCGCGCTTAGCGGGCGGCGCGATCCCGTCCGAAATAGAGGTCCGCGATCCGGCCATTCTGCACCGAGCAGGTGAAGTGGCGCGGCCGGCCGTCCTGCGCCCGCCAGCCGGATCGGACCTCGACATCGCCCTCCACATCATAGCCGTTGCGCGTCTCGCGGGGCTCCTGCACCTGCCGCACCTCGGCAAAGCCGCCGTGCCGTTCGGCCTCGTCGCGGGCGGCGAGGGCGCAATAGGTGATCGCATCCTCCCCTTCCTGGTCAGAGGGGCGCGCCTCGGCCAGATCGTCCTGCCTGCCGTCGCGGCCGGGGGATGCGGCGTCGGCATGATCCTGATCCGCCGCCACGACGTCGGAAAAATCATCGTCGGCACGCGCCTGGCCGGGGCGATCATCCGGGGCGGCGTCATCGGCCGGCGGCTGCGCTTCGTCCGACAGCCCGTCCTGTTCCTGCGGCGCGCTTTGCCCCGGTCGATAGGGCTGCGCCGATGCGATGCCGCCCGTCAGCAGGCCCAGCGCGATCAGCGACCCTGTCATCCACCTCATCTTGTTCATGACCCTCGTCCCTCAACGCAAATCTTGCCGATGGCTAGAGCGAGTTTCGATCCGATTGAATCAGATCGCCGCTCCGAATTCCTTGTTTGCCGCGATTTCTTAATCAGCGATCGGTTCCGATCGCTTGGAAATCGCTCTAGGCGGTTGTGGCTGTCGGGGGCCTGAACGCCGGGTGTGTCGCCATGGCTAAGCGCCGGCCCGGTCCACCGGACCGCCAGGCGCCGCGTCGGACGGTTGCGGCTATTGCGGCTGTGCGCTCAGTTTCAGCCCCGTGTAATAGGCGGCAAAGGCATAGCTGTCGGCATATTCGTCGATCAACTTGTCCACAGGCTTGCCAGCGCCGTGCCCCGCCCTGGTGTCGATCCGGATGAGGCGGGGCTTCGGCCCCAGCTCCGCTGCCTGCAGCGCCGCGGCATATTTGAAGCTGTGCGCCGGCACCACCCGGTCGTCGGTATCGCCCGTGGTGACGAGGATCGCCGGATAGTCCTTGCCGCTTATGATGTTGTGATAGGGCGAATAGGCGTAAAGCAGGTGGAAATCCTCTTCCCGGTCCGGCGATCCATAATCGTCGATCCAGTAGCGGCCCGCGGTGAAGCGGTCGAAGCGCAGCATGTCCATCACGCCCACCGCGGGCAGGGCCGCGGCGAACAGGTCGGGCCGCTGGTTCACCACCGCGCCGACCAGCAACCCGCCATTGGACCGCCCCTCGATGGCGAGGCCGTCCTTCGTGGTATAACCATTGGCCTTCAGATATTCGCCCGCCGCGATGAAGTCGTCGAACACATTCTGCTTGTTGGCCAGCCGGCCCGCATCATGCCATGCCTTGCCGAACTCGCCGCCGCCGCGCAGATTGGCGATGGCATAGACGCCGCCCTGCTCCAGCCACGCCATGCGCGTCGCCGAATAACCAGGCGTCAGCGCGATGTTGAAGCCGCCATAGCCGTACAGGATCGTCGGCGCGGGCGTTCTGGAAAGGGCCAGCACCTTCTTGCGGATGACCGTCATCGGGATCATCGTGCCGTCCTTCGACGGATAGCTGATCTGTTCAATGCCGTAGTCGTCGGGATTGAAGGGCAGTTCCGGCCGGGCGAACAGCTCGTAGCGCAGCGTCGCCGTGTCGAAGCGGTAGATGCTCGATGGCGTGGCAAAGCCCGAGAAGCTGAAGAAGGTTTCCGGGTCGCCGTCGCGCCCGCCGAAGCCCGCCGCCGTGCCCATGCCCGGCAGCGGCACGTCGCTGACCTTTCGCCCGCTGAGGTCGACCAGTTCCGCCACGCTTTCCGCATCGGACAGATAGGCGAGGATCAGCCGGTCCCCCACCAGCGACCCGCCCGCCAGCGTATCCATGCGTTCGGCCACCACCTGTGTGCTGCTGCGCCGGGGGAAGCGGGCGTCTATCGAAACCACGCGCAAATGCGGCGCATATTGGTCGGTGATGAAGTAGAGCGTCGACCCCCGGCTGCCGATCAGTCGCCAGTCATTGGTGATGCCCTTTACCAGCGGGCGTATCTTCACCCTGCCGCCGGTCAGTTCGGCCAGATGCAGCTCCCGGCGCGGGTCCGTGCCCTGGAAGCTGCTGATGACCAGCCAGCGCCCGTCCTGCGTCACTTGCGCCGTATGGCTGAGGCGCGGTTGATCGGGCGTGGCGTAGATCAGCTGGTCCTGCGCCTGTGCCGTGCCGAGCCGGTGATAATAGAGCTGTTGCCCCACCGTTGCGGATTGCGACCCGGCGCCATCCCGCGGCGCGTCGAAGCGCGAATAGAAAAAACCCTGCCCTTGCCCGTCCCAGGCAAGCTGGGAAAATTTCACCCATTGCACGACATCGTCGAGCGGCCGGGCCGAAGCGACGTCCAGAACCTTCAGCGTGCGCCAGTCGCTGCCCGCCTCCTGCACGGCATAGAGCAGGAAGCGGCCGTCGGGCGAGGGCGCCCATTCCGCCAGCGCGTCCGACCCGTCCTCCGCCCAGGCATTGGGATCGATCAGCAATCGCTGCGCGCCGTTCAGTCCGTCGCGCACATAGAGCGGCGTCTGGTTCTGGAGCCCCTTGTTATAGCCGTAGAAGTAGCGCCCCCCCGCCTTGCGCGGGATCATGTAGCGGCCATGGGCGAACAGCGCCTGCATCCGCTTCTTGAGGGTCTCGCGCCCCGGCAAGCCGTCAATGTAACGGCGGGTGAGGCGGTTTTCCTGTCCCACCCAGTCGCGGACGGCAGGATCGTCGCGCGGCTCCTTTTCCAGCCAGCGATAGGGATCGCTCACCTTGACCCCGAAATGATCCTCGATCAGGTCAATCCGCCTCGCCTCGGGGTAGCGCAGGCCATGGCCGTGCAGATCGCCGTCATTGCCGCGCGGACGATATGCCGTCTCGGGAAGCTTGCTTCCCGAACCGCTCGCAGCGGCCAGGTTGCGCGCCACGTTTGCTTCGTCTCCGGGCGCAATCGGACCTGCGCCCGGCTCTGCTCCGGCGGGGAGGGCAAGCAGCAGCAGCGACGCCAGAGCCAGGCAGCCAAGGGCGCGCATCCTCTCCAACTTCCATCCCCATGAAAACAAACGAAACAGGCCGTGGCTCTTATCAAGCCACGGCCTGTTCCGAAATCAAATTACCACTTTCGAAGCAGTGGTATCAGCCGATCACGCCGCTTCCAGCTCATCGGCATCGGCGCCCTGGACCGGACCGGAATCCTGCCCCTTGGCATCGACGTCGCGGTCGACCAGTTCGATGATCGCGATTGGCGCCGCGTCCGAAGCGCGGATGCCGGCCTTGATCACGCGGGTGTAACCGCCGTTGCGGTCCTTGTAGCGCTCGGCCAGGACTTCGAACAGCTTGGTGAGCTGCGCGTCGTCCTGCAGGCGGGAATGGGCCAGACGACGGTTCGACAGGCCACCCTTCTTGGCGAGGGTGATCAGCTTCTCGACGTAAGGACGCAGTTCCTTCGCCTTGGGCGTGGTCGTCAGGATCTGCTCATGCTTGATGAGCGAGGCGGCGAGGTTGCGGAGCAGCGAGTTGCGATGCCCGGCGCTGCGCTGCAGCTTGCGATGACCAACCTTGTGACGCATTTTTCTTCCTTCGTTCGTTAAGGGGCCGTCTAGCGGGTCCCATCGAAATGCTATTTCGATGGGCGCCCTCTGGTACCCCAGACCAGGCGGCGTTCAAGGGCCGCCGCCCTATGCCCTTTCGATCGTCCGGTGGACCGTCACGGCAGTAAATCCCGTGACGTCAGTCGACGCCATGCGTCGCTGGCCGGTCGTTCGCATTCGCTTTGCGAACCGCCGCGCTGCTGCGCTGCGCGGCTCGCTTCGTCTCAGCCCAGCAGCTCCTGTTCGAGCTTCTTGGCCATTTCCTCGATATTTTCCGGCGGCCAGCCGGGGATGTCCATCCCCAGGCGCAGGCCCATGGACGACAGCACTTCCTTGATCTCGTTCAGCGACTTGCGACCGAAATTCGGGGTGCGCAGCATCTCTGCCTCGGTCTTCTGGACCAGATCGCCGATATAGATGATGTTGTCGTTCTTGAGGCAGTTGGCGCTGCGGACCGACAGTTCCAGCTCGTCCACCTTCTTGAGCAGGTAGCGGTTGATCTGGTTCGCGTCGCTCTCGCCTTCGCCAGCCGAAGCGCCGGAGGCGGCGCCCGCAGCCGGAGCGGAAGCGGGCAGGGCGTCCTCGAAATGGACGAACAGCTGGAGCTGGTCCTGAAGGATGCGCGCGGCATAGGCCACCGCGTCCTCCGGCGTCACGGTACCGTCGGTCTCGACGGTCAGCGACAGCTTGTCATAGTCCAGTTCCTGGCCGACGCGGGTGTTGTCGACCTTGTAGGCGACCTGGCGCACCGGCGAATAGAGCGCGTCGATCGGGATCAGGCCGATCGGGGCATCAGCCGGGCGATTGGCGACGGCGGGGACATAGCCCTTGCCGACGTCGGCGGTCAGTTCCATGTTCAGGGTCGCACCCTGGTCCAGGTGGCAGATCACCAGGTCGGGGTTCATCACTTCGATGTCGCCCACGGTGGTGATGTCGCCGGCGCGCACTTCGGCAGGGCCGGTGGCGGACAGCTGGAGACGGCGGGGACCGTCGCCTTCCATCTTGAGCGCGACCTGCTTGATGTTGAGGACGATGTCCGTGACGTCCTCACGCACGCCCGCGAGCGAGGAGAATTCGTGGAGGACGTTCTCGATCTTGATCGAGGTGACCGCCGCGCCCTGGAGCGAGGAGAGAAGAACCCGGCGCAGCGCATTGCCGAGCGTCAGGCCGAAGCCGCGCTCCAGCGGTTCGGCGACGAAGGTCGCCTTGCGCCTGCCGTCGCCCGCCACCTTGATCTCAAGGCTGTTGGGCTTCTTCAATTCCTGCCAGTTCTTCATGTTGACAGTCATGTATTTCCCCTGGGGATGTGGCCGAAACGTTCAAAATCCTGACCCGACAGGACGTTCCGACCGATGTAGATGGGTGAGCGGGCGACGCGTCCGCCGCCCGCCGACAAGCCGCGCGTCGTTATCAGACGCGGCGGCGCTTGGAAGGACGCACGCCGTTGTGCGGGATCGGCGTCACGTCGCGGATCGAGGTGATGTGGAAGCCAACGGCCTGCAGCGCGCGCAGGGCCGATTCACGGCCCGATCCCGGACCCTTCACTTCGACTTCCAGGGTACGCACGCCATGTTCGGCCGCCTTGCGACCGGCGTCTTCGGCGCAGACCTGCGCGGCGTAAGGGGTCGACTTGCGGCTGCCCTTGAAGCCCATCATGCCGGCCGAGGACCAGCTGATCGCATTGCCCTGGGCGTCGGTGATCGTCACCATGGTGTTGTTGAAGCTGGCGTTGACGTGCGCGACGCCGGCCGAGATGTTCTTGCGTTCGCGGCGCTTGATGCGCTGGGGTTCGCGTGCCATTTTGCTCTAATCCTACTGAAATCGTTAAAAGCGGAAGTGACCGGAGGGCCGAGCCGAAGGGGCTGACCCTCAACGATTACTTCTTCTTGCCAGCGATCGGCTTCGCCTTGCCCTTGCGGGTGCGCGCATTGGTGTGCGTGCGCTGACCGCGAACCGGCAGGCCCTTGCGGTGACGCAGGCCGCGATAGCAGGCGAGGTCCATAAGGCGCTTGATGTTCATCGCGGTTTCGCGGCGCAGGTCGCCTTCCACCGTGTGATCGGCGTCGATGGCTTCGCGGATCTGCAGGACTTCGGCGTCGGACAGGTCCTGGACGCGACGGCTGTGGTCGATGCCCAGCTTGTCGGCGATCGCGACGGCGGTGTGGCGGCCGATGCCGTGGATGTAGGTGAGCGCGATGATCACGCGCTTGTTGGTCGGGATGTTGACACCCGCAATACGTGCCATGGTAATCTGTACTCCTGCTCCACGGGGCGGTTGGCGCCACCCCATCTCAAAGCGTCAGGGCTGCAGTCCTTAGGCAGACGACAGCCGATTCGATAGGCCCCAAGACGCAAAAAAGACGGCCAGCGCCACAGCACTGCCGCTCGTGAGCGTGTCGGGAAGGGGTGCCCTTAGCGATTCGGCCCTTGGCTGTCAATGACGGGCGGCCGCGAAAGCGGTGAAATCCGGCGCTTCCGCGACTCTGAATCTCCAACCCGTCCGACGCATCGTCGCGCCCTTTTCGGGTTGATGCAATCCTGTTCCCTGGGGCATGAAGGCGCGATGCGCTTCACTCTGCCCTCCATCCTGTCCGTGGCCGCCCTGGCCGTGCTGGCTTCCTGCGTCGGCGCGCCTGCGCAGCGCGCACCTGCGCCCGTGCCCGCGCCGCGCCCGGCCCCCGTCGCCAGGCCCGCGCCGCCTCCACCCCCGCCGGCCGACTGGCAGGACCGGCCGACCACGGCGGGCGACTGGCGCTATCAGGTGGACGGCGCCGGATCGGTCGCCCTGTTCGGCGCCGACGCGCAAAGCAGCCTGTTCATCATCCGCTGCGACCGCGCGACGCGCCGCATCGCGCTTTTGCGGCCCGGCCCGGCGCAGGCGGCAATGACGGTGCGGACCAGCTATGGCGCGGTCAACTGGCCCGCAAGCGCCCCCGCCGGGACCATCGCCGCGACGCAGGCGATCCGCGCCGCGAGCGACGCCACGCTCGACCAGATCGCCTATAGCCGGGGCCGTTTCGCGGTCGAGGTGCAGGGCATGGAGATGCTGGTGCTGCCAAGCTGGGCGGAGGTGAGCCGCGTCGTCGAGGACTGCCGCGCCTAAGTCCCTGATTTCCGGTGAACTGCGTCGACGTGACGGTAAATCACCTGCGATCGGCGGACGCAGAAGTATGATTCGAAAAAAGAATTTTACAAGCCTTGAACTGGCGGCCCGTCTGATTCACATATCATTTCATAGACGGCGAAGGACCAGTATCCGGGAACGGCTATAGGGGCTTCAACTAGCGAAAGGAGGTGATCCGATGTCTCATGGTTCAGCAATGGGGTCGGTCAAGTCCATTCGGGGAACGCGCCGCTGAGCGACGCCATAGCGTCGGTTTTGCAGACATCCGGTGACTGTCGACTGCGGTTCCGCAGGCGAAGCGCCCTATCCGCAGAATAGCGCGAACCAACGTTTCCCTTGGGCGGCACTTCCGGCCGCTGACCATGTCAATGATGGGCCGCTGGAGACTTATCCCTCCAGCGGCCCCTCTCATATGTGGCGCGGTCTTGCCTGATATAGGCGCGCGAAGATCGCTCCTGCCTCACCCCGCGATCGATCCGTCCTAGCGCTCCACCCCCTTTGCCTTCCCCCAGGCCCGCGCCGCCGTATATCCGAGATAACCGGTGCCGAAGAGCGCATAGAGCGGTTCGGGCAAGGCACTGAAATAGGCCTGCATCGCCCGGATGATCCCCGCCGCCACGTCGGGGCGCACCCCGCCGATCAGCCCCAGCGGCACCGACCACAGCAGCAGTCCGTACATCACATAAAGAAAGGCGGGACGCGCCGACAGCGTCCACCGGTCGCGCGCGATGCGCCTGCGCGTAGAGGTCATGCCGACCCTCCTAACCGATCCGATTGGCAAGCCAGCCGTAAAGAAAGGCCTCGTTGGCGGGCCTGCTCTCGGCCAGCGCCAGATAGCGCTCGCCCTGAAGCGCCTCCAGCGCCTTGAGCAACACCTTCTCTCCCGCGCGCCCGCGCACGGCCAGGAATGCGCCCAGCGCGGCGAGCGTCCTCGCGCCCACGGCCCGATCCACCTTCACATCGGCATAATCACGCTCGTTGCGGTTGAGGGCATTCAACGCCCGCTGAAGGAAGCCGCCCGCGACCGTGGCCCCCATGTTCACGGCCGTGTCGAACAGTTCCTCCGCCACGGCCGGAGCCAGTTCGGCGACAAAGGCGAAACCCGGCTTCTCCCAATAAAGCCGGCGATAGATCATCTCGGCCATCGACCGGGGCAGCGCCCGCATGTCGCCGCCATAGCCGTTTTCCCGCGCCACGCCTTGGGTGATGCCGAAATTCGTCGGACCGCCGCGATCCGCCGGATGGTTGCTGTAGCCGCCCTCCCGCGCGATGACCTCGTCGATCATAGCCGCAATATCCATGAAAACCGCCCTCCTGTTTCCGAAAGGCGGATCATTTATCCCATTTGGTTAGCTGTAGGACAGCGGAAAAGCGCTGAGGCAGGTCATCCGGCGAGGGAAGGAGACCAGGCAGGCTGAAAAAAGCCCTGCCGGAAATTTGGTCGGGACGAGAGGATTCGAACCTCCGACCCCCACACCCCCAGTGT
>Ga0207678_10000082_pt1 | contig 77623 bp, 65 predicted proteins | sample KBSC63metaG_FD_184319 | JGI IMG/M metagenome (GOLD analysis project Ga0207678, IMG submission 184319) | Corn rhizosphere microbial communities from Kellogg Biological Station, Michigan, USA - KBS C6-3 metaG (SPAdes) (version 2) | ecosystem: Host-associated > Plants > Roots > Rhizosphere > Soil ... | reverse complement strand
CGTGCGCCGCCCGCAGTACTCCGCGGTCGCCGACTGCGCGGCCGCCGCACGCGAGCTGGGCAAGCACGTCTGGGCCGACGGCGGGGTCCGCCACCCCCGCGACGTCGCACTGGCGCTGGCCGCCGGCGCGTCCGCGGCGATGGTCGGCTCGTGGTTCGCCGGCACCTACGAATCCCCCGGCGACCTGCGGTTCGACGAGCAGGGACGGCCCTACAAGGAGTCGTTCGGCATGGCGTCGAAGCGCGCGGTGGGTGCGCGGACGCGGACGGACAACTCGTTCGACCGGGCGCGGAAGGCACTGTTCGAGGAGGGCATCTCCGCGTCGCGGATGTCCCTCGACCCGCAGCGCCCGGGCGTCGAGGACCTCCTCGACTCGATCGGCTCCGGCGTGCGCTCGTCCTGCACGTACGCGGGCGCGCGGACCCTCGAGGAGTTCCACGAACGCGCGTTGCTGGGCGTCCAGTCGGCGGCCGGCTTCGCCGAAGGCCGCCCCCTCCCCTCCGGCTGGTAGATCAGCCCGCGCAGCACACGTGTTCCGACCACTCCGGAACGTGCCACCAGTGCTGCTTCTCCGCCGATCGGGCCGCGGGCGCCACCTCGGTGGCCGCCCGCGCGCCCGGCCGGTTCCGGTAGGGCGCCAGCAGCTCGCCGACCGTCCGCAGCTGCCCGCCGACCAGCACGGAACGGACGTTCGCGGCCGCTTTGACGTCCTGCAGCGGGTTGCCGCTGACGAGCGACAGATCGGCGTACGCGCCCCGCTTGAGCACACCGATCCGGTCCTCCAGGCCCAGCCACCGCGCCGGGTTGCGGGTGGCGGTGGTGAGCGCCTCGTACGGCGTGAACCCGAACGCGACCATGGCCCGCAGGTTCTGGTGGGTGGAGACGGCCACGTTGTCCAGCGGGGAGTCCGTGCCGGTGACCACGAACCCGCCCGCCCGGTGGATCCGCAGCACCATGTCGACGTTCCCGGCGAGGACCTGGCGGAGGTAGGCGTTCTCCGGGTTGCCCGCGGTGTCCGCCGTGGTCTTGAGCTGCTGGTATTCCCACGGCGGGAAGAGGACCTCGGTGCGTTCGTCGGTCACGAGCGACTTGTCGTCCGCGTACAACGCCCGGGAGGTGAACAACGTCGGCGTGATCGACATCCCCGAGCGGGTGAACAACGCGATCGCGTCCTGGTAGGACCGGCCGATCCGGCTGACGGTGTGCGAGTACCCGAGCCGGTTGGTGGCCCCGGTGTGCTCCATCGCGTCCATACCGATGTTCGCCGCCGGGTACAGGTAGTGCGACGACAGCGGGATGCCCGCCTGGTGCGCGGCCCGGACCACGGCCTGCTGGTAAGCCACGGGAAGCCGGACGTACGTCTTGATCATGTCGTACTCCAGCTCGACCGCGCGGGACAGCTCCAGGTCCAGCTGCTCGGGCGAAAGCGTCGGCCGCATGAAGTTGTAGTAGATCCGGGAGCCGTCGACGGCTTCCCCGGTGCCGAAGTACCTTGGCCCGACCCGGTTCCCGGATTCCAGGGCCTCGCGCGTCTCCAGCATCTGGTAGACCGGGTCGCCGGGAGAGCGGGTCGTGGTGACGCCGTAGGACAGCCACAGCCTGCCCTGCCGGTCACCCCACTGCCTGCCGCGCAGGTGCCAGTGGTTGTGGATGTCGATGAGCCCTGGCATGGCGGTCAGGTCGTGCGCGTCGACGGTGCCGGGTGCGTCCCGGTGCGGCCGGACGTCGGCGATCCGGCCACCTTCGACGACGATGTCGACGTCCCGCCTCAACGTCCGGGCGACGCCGTCCCACGCCGCACCGGCGTGGATGACGGTCCGCTGCGGCGGGCGCGGCCGGGCCCACGTGAAGTCGAGCCGGATCGTGCGCGGCTCGCCGCCGGTGATCTTCTGCGCCTTGAGCTGCCCCTTCGACAGGTACACGAGCGTGTTGTTTCCTTGCCACGCCAGGGAATCGGTGACGTCGCGGGTGACCTGCCGCGGCTCGCCGACCAGCTTCCCGGTGCTGTCGACCGGAGCGATCCAGGCGACGCTTTCGACCGTGAACGCGAGGTACCGGCCGTCGGGTGACCACAGTGGACCGTCGTCGCCGCGGGTGGCGAGCGAACGGAACGGCATCGGCTCGGCGTAGCGGAGTTCGTGCGTCTTCAGGTCGACCGTGAGGATCTGGCTCGTGCCCTCGCGGTACCGCCGCGAGTACGGCTTCGCCGCGGCCAGCGCGAGGACCGACCCGTCGGGCGACCAGGTGGGCCTGCCCGGCATGAACAGCGGCGGCGTCACCTGCTGGGCGGTGGCCGCGGCGACGTCGTAGATCCACGTGGCGCCGTCCTGGTCGGCGTAGGCCACGCGGTCGCCGTCCGGTGACCACCGCGGCGCGACCTGGGCGCCCGCCAGCTGGGTGAGAACGGTGTCCTCGCCGGTGCCGAGGTCACGCAGCCACAGGTCGGCGGTGCCGAGCCGGTCGCTCGTGTAGAGCAGCTTCGTCCCGTCCGGGTGGAAGTCGGGGTCGGAGTTGAAGTAGCCGTCGTCGATCAGCCGCTGTGGCCGGCCTCCGCTCGCCGCGACGAGGTAGATCGCGTTGAGGGCCCGGAACGCGATGCGCTTGCCGTCCTTGGACACCACGGGACCGGCGATGCCCCGGACGGGCTTCGGCGCGGCCGAGTCCAGGTCACGGACCCGCCTCCGGTAGTCGCGCGGTGCCGTGGACACGCCCCCTTCGAACGGGATTTCCTTGACGGCGCCGGACTGCTCGCGCCGCCGGATGTGCCCGTCGGCGGTGTAGAGCACGGCGGCTCCGGACCAGTTCGCGGCGAAGCCGAAGACGTCCTCGCCCTTGGTCAGCTGCTCCTCGCCGAGCATGAGGTCCGCTTCGGCGCCGCGCAGCCGCAGGTAGCTGGGCTGCCCGCCGGGGCCGAACGCGGGGCCGTAGAGCTTGTCGGCGCCGGTCGCGGTGACCAGGCGCGTGCGGGCGCCGGTGGCCGGGGTGACGACGTCGATGGCGGTGTCGTTCACGGTGAAGACGATCTTCGCGCCGTCGGCGGACCACCGCGGCGACGCCTCTTCGTCGGCGGTGGACACCACCGTGCCGATCGCTCCGGAGGCGACGTCCAGCAGGTGGATGCCGTAGCTGCCGTCCCGGTCGCTGCTGAAGGCGATCTTGGTGCCGTCCGGCGAGAACGCGGGCTCCCGGTGGTCGAAGCGCCCGCTGGTGAGCTTGCGGGGCGTGCCGTCGGCGACGTCGATGACGTACAGGTGGAAGTTGCCGTCGCGGTAGGACTGGAACGCGATCCGGCGGCCGTCCGGCGACCAGCTGGGGAGCGTCGCGTCCTGGAGGTCGTCGGTAAGCCGCCGGGCTCGGCCGCCGGCGGCGGGCAGCACCCAGATCCCGGTGACCAGGTCGACGGCGATCCACCGGCCGTCCGGCGACAGCGCGGCCGACATGTTCGTGCCCTCACGCAGCACCACACCGTCCGGTCTGGCGTCCGGTTCGGCTTCGGCCACCCCCGCCCCGGCCACGGTCAACGCGGCAGCGGCCGCGCCGCTTCGGACGAGAAGCTCACGACGAGAAAGATTTTCCGGCCCCATGCGGCCAACTATGCCCAGCCCCGGATCGACCGGATAGCGCCGAGCGGGTTTTTCACCGGATATCCGGTGACGGCGGAAAGGATTGCCGGGGGCGGCGCGAGCGCCGCCCCCGGAGTCCGTCAGCCGTGGTCCTCCAGCATCTCGGTGACCAGGGCGGCGATCGGCGACCGCTCCGAGCGCGTCAGCGTGACGTGCGCGAACAGCGGGTGGCCCTTGAGCTTCTCGATCACCGCCGAGACGCCGTCGTGCCGTCCGACCCGCAGGTTGTCACGCTGGGCGACGTCGTGCGTGAGCACCACGCGAGACGCCGTGCCGAGCCGCGAAAGCACCGTGAGCAGGACGTTGCGCTCCAGCGACTGCGCTTCGTCGACGATGACGAACGTGTCGTGCAGCGAGCGGCCGCGGATGTGCGTCAGCGGGAGCACCTCGAGCATGCCGCGGTCGAAGACCTCGTCGAGGACGTCCTGGCTGACCAGCGCGCCGAGGGTGTCGAACACCGCCTGCGCCCACGGCTGCATCTTCTCGCTCTCGGACCCGGGCAGGTAGCCGAGGTCCTGGCCGCCGACCGCGTAGACCGGGCGGAACACCACGACCTTGCGGTGCTGGCGGCGTTCCATCACCGCCTCGAGGCCGGCGCAGAGGGCGAGCGCCGACTTGCCGGTGCCGGCCCGGCCGCCCAGCGACACGATGCCGACGTCGGAGTCGAGCAGCAGGTCGAGCGCGACGCGCTGCTCGGCGCTGCGGCCGTGCAGGCCGAACGCCTCGCGGTCGCCGCGCACCAGCCGGATGCGCTTGTCCGCCGTGATCCGCCCGAGCGCGCTGGAGCTGCCCGCGAGCAGCCGCAGCCCGGTGTGGCAGGGCAGCTCGGCGAGCTCGTCCATGCCGTACTCGACCGGGTCGACGGTGCTGCCGCCGAACAGCGTGTCGAGCACGTCCTGCTCGACGTCGACGTCCGCCATGCCGGTCCAGCCCGACGGCGTCACTTCCTGCGCGCGGTACTCGTCCGCCTCGAGACCGACGGCCCCGGCCTTGACCCGCAGCGGGATGTCCTTCGTCACCAGCGTGACCTGTGCAAACTCCGCCGCCAGGTTCAGCGCGCAGGCGAGGATGCGGTGGTCGTTGGAGTCGGTCCGGAACCCGGACGGGAGCACCGACGGGTCCGAGTGGTTCAGCTCCACCTGCAGCGTGCCGCCGTGGTCCCCGATGGGGAGCGGCGCGTCGAGCCTGCCGTACTGCCGGCGCAGGTCGTCGAGCATGCGCAGGGATTCCCGGGCGAACCAGCCGAGCTCCGGGTGGTGGCGCTTCGCCTCCAGTTCACTGATGACGACCAGCGGAAGCACGACAGCATGCTCGGCGAAGCGGGTGACCGCCCACGGGTCCGAAAGGAGGACCGACGTGTCGAGCACGTACATGTGCTGCTGGGATTCGGGCGAGGTCGAGGCTTTCTCCGGGCCGGAAACGGCCCCGGTCGAAGAGTGGCCAGAGGCCTTACGGGGCAAACGCTGCGCAGTCACGACGGCATCTCCCTCGAGGGCGTGTGCACCTCACGCCCGCACTCGCTGGGCCGGGCACCTCCCTGGCTGGACCACTCCTCCTGACTGTGTCAGGTGGTGCGGCCACGAGGGCCGGGTGCCGGCCCCCTCGAGCGTCTCGTGGGCGGCTGAGCCGCCCCCTCGATCACCGCCACGACCAGGGCCTCCCGCGAGGACCCGCACGGAACGCGCGCCCTCACCTCGGAAGGTACCCACGAATCCGGCGTCGCGCAGGGAGCCAACACGGTGATTCGCCAGATCGTCACCTCACCGTCGGTCGTCCGAAATCAACTCTGGGTGCGCTCCAGGGCCGGTGACCTGCGGCTTTTCGGGTGCTTCAGGAGCCGAACCGGCGGTGCCGCCAGGCGTAGTCACGGATGGCACGCAGGAAGTCGACCCGGCGGAAGGCGGGCCAGTACGCCTCGGTGAACCAGAACTCCGAGTGCGCGGACTGCCACAGCAGGAAGCCGGACAGCCGTTGTTCTCCCGACGTGCGGATGATGAGGTCGGGGTCCGGCTGCCCCGAGGTGTAGAGGTGCTCGGAGATGTGGTCGACGTCGAGGATCTTCGCCAGCTCGTGAATGGACGTTCCCTCGTCGGCGTGCTGGAGCAGCAGCTTCCGCACGGCGTCGGCGATCTCCTGGCGCCCGCCGTAGCCGACCGCGATGTTGACCTCCATCCCGCTCCGCCCCTCGGTCCGCGTGGCGGCCTCGCTGAGCCGCTTCGCGACCTCGGCGGGGAGCAGGTCGAGGGCGCCGACGATCCGCAGCCGCCACGGCGTCCCGGGCGCGGCGAGCTCGTCGGTGACGTCGGTGATGATCTTCAGTAGCGGCGTGAGCTCGTCCGGGTCGCGGTTGAGGTTGTCGGTGGACAGCAGCCACATGGTGACGACCTCGACGTCGGCCTCCTGGCACCAGCTCAGGAAGTCCGCGATCTTCTTCGCCCCGGCCCGGTGCCCGTCCGAAACGTCCGTGAAGCCCGCTTCACGGGCCCACCGGCGGTTGCCGTCGAGCATGATGGCGATGTGCCGGGGATGCCGCCCGGCGGCCTGCTGGATGAGGCGCCTGCCGTAGGCGCTGTACACGACGTCGGACAAGAACGAGCGAACACTCACGTCGAGTCAGCCTACGCACCCGATGTGAGGCGTGTGACTTGAGCACCGCAGGAGAACCTACGCTGCCGTAACCTGGAAGCGTGAGCCTGACGACGGAACCACCCGAGCCCGTAGTGGACCTCCGCCCCCGGCTGCGCGGGCACATCCACTTCTGGACGTTCTTCGGTGCCCTGGCGGCGGCCGCGGCGCTGATCAGCCTGGCGGCGTCCACTGTGTCCCCGGTCGCCGCTTTGGCGACCTCGGTGTACGGGTTGACGGTGCTCGGCCTGTTCGGCGTGAGCGCGCTGTACCACCGTCGATTCTGGAGTCCCCGCGCGTACAAGTGGATGAAGCGCGCGGACCACTCGATGATCTTTTTGTTCATCGCCGGGACGTACACACCGTTCACCCTGCTGGCGATGTCGAAGCCGACGGGCTACGTGATCCTGTCGATCGTCTGGGGTGGGGCGATCGCCGGTGTGGCGTTGAAGATGCTGTGGCCGAATGCGCCGCGGTGGCTCGGGGTGCCGATCTACATCGCCCTGGGGTGGGTTGCGGTGTTCGTCTTCCCCGAGCTGGCTTCTCACGCCGGGGCCGGTGCGCTGGTGTTGCTGTGCGTGGGTGGGTTGTTCTACACGCTGGGTGCGGTTTTTTACGCCGTGAAGTGGCCCAATCACTGGCCTGAGACCTTTGGGTACCACGAGTTCTTTCACGCTTGCACCGTGCTGGCCGCTGTTTCGCACTACATCGCGATCTGGCTGGCGATGTACGCGTAGGACCCCTTCATCCCGAAGCCTGATTGCGACTACGGCCGCGAGGTCGAAACGCGAAAGCGCGGCCACTCGCGAGAGTGGCCGCGCTTCGTGTCGAACGAGAAGAGCCGTGGTGGTTGATGCACACTCAATCAACCAGCACGGCTCCTCATCGATCAGCCTGCCGAGTTGCCGTTGCAGGCCACGTACGACGGGTTGTGGTCGACCGTCAGCAGCTCCAGCGGGCCGTTCCACTGCCACGGCAGCAGGCACGCGTTGTTGAGGATGCTGATGCCACCGTGACCGCCGCCGGTGGAGTTGTTGTTGCATGCCGCGTACGCCGGCGCGTGGCCCGCGTGCAGCGCCTCGATGGGACCGTTCCACTGCCACGGAGCCGCGCACAGGTTGTCGCCGATGCTGATGCCGCCGCCCGGGTGGTGACCCTCACCGGCGGAAGCCGGCGCGGCAACAGCGAGCATGGCGCCACCGATGACTGCGGCTGCGAAGAGCGTCTTTTTCATCATGATGAAGACATCGGGCAATCCACCGCAGTCCTTTATCGACATCACCCGATGGTTTGGACAACATCACCCGTCCCGGCACTCAAACACCTTACGTCGAGCGGCGTCCGCGGTGCTGTGCCACGGTCGGGGGTTCCACCCCCGTGAGGCCGTCACCATCGAAGCTGGTTCCGCGCCGCACGGCAGGTGAAGTGCCCTCTTAGGACGGTCTCAGCCGAACATGCCCGGCTGGTACTCACCCGCCGGGTTGCGGGCGATCACGTTCAGGCGGTTCCACGCGTTGATCGTCGCCACCAGGGCAATCAGCGCGCCGATCTGCTCCTCGTCGAAGTGCTTGCGCACCGCGGCCCACGTCTCGTCGCTGACGCCGGTGTGCGTGTCCGCCAGCCGGGTGCCCTCCTCCGTCAGCGCCAGGGCCGCGCGCTCCGCCTCGGTGAACACCACCGCTTCGCGCCACGCCGCCACCATCGCCAGGCGGACCGCCGTCTCGCCGGCCGCCGCCGCGTCCTTCGTGTGCATGTCGAGGCACATCCCGCAGCCGTTGATCTGGCTCGCGCGGATCTTCACCAGCTCCTGCGTCGCGTGCGGCAGCGAGGACTCCTCGACCGGGCGGGACGCCGCCATCAGGCGCTTGACGAACTTGGCGGTGATCTCGTTCTCGAACATGTTGATCCGGGCTTCCATGGTCGTTCCCCTTCCATCGTCTGCTTCACCCCCTTGACGAAATGGGCGGCGGTGTTTGTGACAGCACCGGGAGTGACACCGGTCACAGTCGAATTCAGGTCCACACCTTTGCGTCTCCGCCGCGGCGGGCGGTCACGCCGGCGGCACCGCGCGCCACCTGCGGGTCGGGCCGCGCCCTGGCCCGCGGACGCGGCTTCAAACGATCACGTTCAGGGGTCACCCACCGGAACACCACGACGGTTGCCGCGCGCACCGCGGCGGCCGACGGTGGGCCTCACCAACACCCGACACAGGGAAGGAGCACGACCGCGATGGCCGGCACCATGCAGCCCGAGGAACTCATCGACAGCGCCGTGGTCGACCCGGACGGCAACAAGCTGGGGAAGGTCGGCAACGTCTACCTCGCCGACGCGACGCACCAGCCCGAGTGGATCACCGTCAAGACCGGCTTGTTCGGCACCAAGGAGAGCTTCGTTCCGCTCTCCGGCGCGCACACGGACTCCGACGGCATCCACGTCCAGGTCGACAAGGACAGCGTCTCCGACGCGCCCCGCATCGACGCCGACGGGCACCTTTCGCCCGAGGAGAGCACGCAGCTCTACCAGCACTACGGCCTGCCCGTGCCGCGCACGTCGCCGGACGGGCGGATGGACCGCGGCAAGGCCGCCATGGGCGGGAAGCGCGACGACCGGGCCATGACGCGCTCGGAGGAACGGCTGAACGTCGGCACCGAGCGGGTCGAGACCGGGCACGTGCGGCTGCGCAAGTACGTCGTCACCGAAGAGCAGCAGGTCACCGTGCCGGTGCGGCACGAAGAGGTGCGCGTCGAACGCGAGCCGATCACCAGCGGCGACGGCACCGCGGAGATCGGCGAGGCCGAGCAGGACGTCGTCCTGCACGCCGAGAAACCGGTGGTGCGCAAGGAAACCGTGCCGGTCGAGCGAGCGCGCCTGCGGACCGAGACGGTCAGCGAGGAGCAGACCGTGTCCGGCAAGGTCCGCAAGGAGCAGTTCGAGGTCACCGACGACGACCGCAGGCACCGGCGCTCCGGAAAACCCTGACGGCTCCCGGGCGGGTGGCCGGTCCCCGATACCGGCCACCCGCCCGGGTCACCACCGCGGTCAGGACGTCAGCATCGGCGCCGCGAGGAACTGCTCCGGGATCGCGAACGCGTCCACCAGCGTGCGCGCGTGCGGGCGCAGCTCCGAGCACAGCCGGTTCACCGCCGACGTGACGGCCTTCGCGCGCGACGCCGTAAGGCGGCCGTGGCCCAGGAACCACGCCAAGTCCTCTTCGATCGCCGACAACGCGTACAGGTCGCAGACGCGCTCCAGGAGCGCACGCGCGTCGGGATCCGCGCAGCGTTCGACGGCCGCCACGAACGCCTCCAGTACCAGGCGCTCGACGTGGACACGGCCGGCGCGCAGCACGTGGTCCTGCGCCGCGTTGAACACGCCGAACGGGTCGGAGGCCGCCTTGCGCAGGCGCTTCGCCACGCCTTCGACCACGTGTTCCTCGCGGTCCTCGAACAGCCGCAGCTGCCACTCGCGGCGGAAGAAGACGTCCGAGTCGGACCCTTCGGTCAGCGATTCGAGCGCCTTGCGCACCGAGGTCCGCTCCAGGATCGCGCTGACCACCTGGTCGGTGACGAACCGGGCCGTCGCCAGCGGCGAGAGGTCCTCGAAATCCTGCTTGTAGCTGGTCAGCAGGCCCTTCGCGACCAGCTGCAGCAGCACCGTGTTGTCGCCTTCGAACGTCGTGAAGACGTCCGTGTCGGCCTTCAGGCCCGGGAGGACGTTCTCCGCCAGGTAGCCCGCGCCGCCGCAGGCCTCGCGCGCGGCCTGGATCGTCGCCGTCGCGTGCCACGTGTTGAGGGCCTTCAGCCCGGCCGCGCGCGACTCCAGCTCGCGCTGCTCCTCCTCCGGCGCCGACGTGTCGATGTCGTGCAGCTTCGAGACCAGCCCTTCCTGTGCGAAGTGCAGCGCGTACGTCTTCGCCAGCGCCGGCAGCAGTTTCCGCTGGTGACCGAGGTAGTCGAGGATGACGACCTCGTCGCCGTCCGGCTTCGCGAACTGGCGCCGGTGCTCGCCGTAGCGGACGGCCAGTGCCAGCGCGCGCTTGGTCGCGCTCCCCGCGCTGCCGCCGACGCTCACCCGGCCGCGGATCAGCGTGCCCAGCATCGTGAAGAACCGGCGGCTGTCGCTCTCGATCGGGCTCGAGTACGTCCCGTCCTCGGCGACGTCGCCGAAGCGGTTCAGCAGCGCCTCGCGCGGCACTCGGACGCCGTCGAAGGCCAGCCGTCCGTTGTCGACACCGTTGAGGCCCGCCTTCGGTCCGCAGTCCTCTATGGACACACCGGGCGCCGGCGCGCCGGCGTCGTCGCGGATCGGGACGACGAACGCGTGCACGCCGCGCGATTCGCCGCCGGTGACCAGCTGCGCGAAGACCACCGCCACGTGGCCGTCGCGAGCCGCGTTGCCGATGTACTCCTTGCGCGCCATGGCGTCCGGCGTGTCGATGACGAAGCCGCCGTCCACGAAGGTCGCGGTTGTGCGCAGGTGCTGGACGTCGGAACCGTGGCCGTGCTCGGTCATCGCGAAGCAGCCCAGGACGTCGAGGTCCATGATCGCGCGCAGGTACCGTTCGTGGTGGCGCTCGGTGCCGAGCAGCTGGACGGCGCCGCCGAACAGGCCCCACTGGACGCCGGCCTTCACCATCAGCGACAGATCGCCGTAGCCGAGCATCTCGAACGACGTCACCGAACCGCCGACGTCACCACCGCCGCCGTACGCCGGGTCGAAGCCCAGGCCGGGCCGGTCGGTCGCGGCGAGCGCGCGCAGCTGGTCGAGCACCTGGGCTCGGTGCGCTTCGATGCCGAGGTCCACCGGGTCCCGGAACTCCGCGCCGGCCATCTGCGCCCGCACCCCGCGGCGCAGCTCGGCCCAGCGACCGTCGAGGACGGCGGTCAGTGCGTCCGGATCCACTTTCGAGGGCACTTCGGGAACGTCCACGGCTACCTCCGGAAAGGACGAACGGCAGGCTTCCTACTCGTTGGTAGTAAGCCTGCCGCAGCGTCGGCGATCCCGCAGGTTCAGATCGGCTTGCCGTTGACCGTCACGTTCGTGAACCGGGCGTCGTCCACGTACTTCAGCGTGTTCGACGTATCGGAAACGCCTTTGAACGTGGAGTTCGCCACGGCGAACCCGTGCACGTGGGCGTTCGAAAGCCCGCTGACGTCGAAGGTCTTGCCCGCGATCTTCGTGCTCGAGCAGTTGCTGATCGCGAACGGCCCGAACGACGGGACGTAGCTGCCGGTCTGGCTGTTGTAGGTGGACGTCACGAACACGAAGTTCCGCGCGAAGGTGCCCGAAACGCTGTCGAGGTTGATGTTCTCGGTGAACCCGCCACGCAGCGTGTTGGACTTCACGTACAGCGCGAACTTCGTGTCACCCTTCACGGTGAGCCGGTAGGCGTAGACGTTGCGGATCCCGCCGGTCTGCTCGCTGCCGCAGGTGATCGCGCCCCAGTTGCCGTTCATCACGCAGTCGACCACGACGAGGTTCTGGCACGGGACGTTCACCCGGCGCCCGTCGGCGTCGCGGCCGGACTTGATCGCGATGTTGTCGTCGTGCGCGCCGAGGGTGCAGTTCGCGATGACGACGTGGTCGCACGATTCCGGGTCGCAGCCGTCGGTGTTGCTGTGCGCGGTGCTGGGGTCGGTGCTGACGCCGTCGACCGTGACGTTGCGGCACAGCGTCGGGTGCAGCTGCCAGAACATGGAGTTCTTCAGCGTGATGCCCTGGATCAGCACGTTCTCGCAGGCGTACGGCTCGACGAACGCCGACCGCATGGTGTGGCCCGAGCCCGGTACCACCCGCTTCTCCGGCGGAATTCCCTTGGCCACCAGCGATTCCAGGTACGCCCGGTCGCTGCCCTTGTTCCACGACGACGTCGCCGCCGCGTCGAGCGTGCCGCTTCCGGTGAGGCCGATGTTCTTTTCGCCGTGGGCGTAGATCATCGGCGACCGGTTGACGCACTCGATGCCTTCGTAGCGCGTCAAGACGTTCGGGAACTTCGACGCGTCGCCGCCGAACTTCAGGACCGCGCCTTTTTCCAGGTGCAGATCGACGTTGCTCTTGAGGTAGACGGCGCCGGTGAGGAAGCTGCCGCCGGACGGCACGATCACGTGCCCGCCGCCCGCCGCGGCACAGGCCTCGACGGCCTTTTTGATCGCCGCGGTGTTGTCGGTCTTGCCGTCGTTCTTCGCGCCGTAACCGGTGATCGGGAAACTGCGGTCCGGGAACACCGGAATCGTCGTGTTCGCGACGATGTCGTTCGCCGCCGGCCACGGGAGCGTCGGTACGTCGATGCGGGGCGCCGCCGAGGCGACGGCCGGGAGCAGCGGCACCGCCGCCACCGCGAGCCCGCCCTTGATCAGCTGCCGCCGGGTGAACCTGCCGTCCATGGACACGTCCTTCACGCAGAAAGTCCTGGTGCGACGGCGGAACCGCGGCACGGACCGCGGGCACGACGGAAACTCTAGGCGTGCGGGCGGTTCCAGGTCCAGGGTTGCGCGATCGGCGAAACGGCTGCCATGATCGGGGCATGTCGATTCGAAAGGGCGTGCGCGACCTCGCTCGTTGAGCGCCTCGCGGCGGCCGGACCGCCGGATTCCCGATATTTCCCGGTGGCTGAGCCACGCCTTCCGCACGGATCCCGCTGACCGGCCCGCGGCCGAAACCGCCATCAGCCGGCTCTACGCCCTGCTCGGCGAGCCGCCGCCGCGGTTCGTGTGGGCGCCTTCCCCGAACGCCGCCGTGCCGCATTTGCGGCCGTCGCCGGTGCCTTCCACCCTGCCGCTGGAAGCCCGCATGGCGACCCGGGCGGCCGAGTTGCGGGCGCGCCGGCGCAGGATCCCGCCCGAAGAGCGGCAGTGGATCCGCGACGTCGCCGGGTTGGTCCGGGCGGCGATCCCGCAGCCACTCGGCCTGTACTGGTACGGCCAGCAGGACGCGTACTGGGTGGAGCCGGATTCGGGCGACCCCGAGCTGGAGCTGTGGGCGGCGCTGGTGCGCTCCTGCGGCTGGTGGTGGCCGCGCGAGGGCGTCTGCGTCGTCGCCGAGCGGCCGCTGGCGATCCGGACGGACGACGAGCGCCGGCTGCACAGCGCGACCGGGCCCGCGGTCGTCTACCCGGACGGGTGGGGAGTGCACGCCTGGCACGGCACGCGGGTGCCGTCCTGGGTGATCGAGGACCCCACCGCGGACCGGATCAACCGCGAGTTCAACGTCGAGGTGCGCCGCTGCGCGGTCGAGCACCTCGGCTGGTCCGCCTACATCGAGCAGGCCGGGCTGCGGATCCTGAGCCGGGCGCCCGACCCCGGCAACCCCGGCTGCGAACTGCGGCTCTACGACCTCCCGGCGCAGAAGTGGCACGCGCCTTCGCGGCTGCTGCTGGCGGTGAACGGCTCGGTGGAGCGCGACGGCACCCGCCGTCGCTACGGGCTGCGCGTGCCCGCCGAATTCGACCATCCCCTCGACGCGGCCGGCTGGTCGTACGGGCTCACCGGAGCCCAGTACGCCGGCCTGCGGCGCCGGACTTGAGTTTTCGAGGTGATCACATGTTTCTTGCGGAACTGCTGGACCGGACCGGACTCGACGTCCTCGACCACCTGGACCGCCAGGTCACCGTGCCGGTGATCGACGGGCTCCAGGCGCAGGGAGACCTGATCGTGCTGCCGCTGGGGCTGCTGGGGTGGGTGCCCCGGGACTGGTGGGCGTTGCCCGCGGAAGGACGCGAGCTGGTGCGCGGGGAGGCGGGCAACAACCCGCACACGCTGGTCGCGGACCGCGGAACGTGCCGGATGACAACCTGGCCGGCCGACCCGGAACGGCTGGCGATCGCGGCGTTCGAGAACACGGCGCCGGTGTGGTTGATCCACCCGGAACACGGGGCAACCGGAATCGCGCCCGGGGCGTGGTTCGTGCGACGGCAGCGGGAGCTGGGAGCCGGGTTCCGGAAGCCGGTGCTGATCGCGGATTAGCGCGGCCGCCGGGCCGCGGGGTGCCACCGAGGGGGCGGCACCGCGCGGCTCGGCCGGTGCCGCTGTGGGGCCGGCCGGCCGGGCGCCGCCCCCTGGGAGGCGTCCGGCCGGCTCGACCTCAGCCCAGGTCGGGGCCCTTCGAGCGGAGGTCGTCGACCTTGCTCATGGCCTCTCGCAGGTCGCCCAGCCAGCTGTCCGCGTGCTGGCCGACCAGCCGTACCGCCCACGCCAGCGCATCCGACCGCGAACGGGCCACTCCCGCGTCCACCAGCGTGTCCAGCACCAGCCGCTCCGGCTGGCGCAAGCGCGTCATCACCGGTGCCGAGTGCGTCGTGAACAGCGCCGTTGTGCCGCCCAAGCGTGCTCCCCAGGCCACCTTGCGCTGGTAGCGGTGCTCGGCTTGGCGGGCGATCTCGATGCGCTCGTCGCGCGTCTCCTCGCGGTAGCGGCTGATCCGGCCCTCCTCGGCCGCCGCGCGGGCCGCGTCGTCGGCGTACTCCTCCGTCAGGGGTGGTAGCTCGCCGACCACGATGATCTCTTCGCGGTCGACCGTGACCTGTGGTGCGCCGGTGAACCAGCCGTCGGGCAGGCGGCCGCCGAACCAGGCTGCCGCGTCGTCCGCCGCCGGTACCTCGGCCTGCTGCCAGCCTCGGCTTCCACGCCATCCGCGTCCCATGTCGCACCTCCAGATTACATGATTACATCGCTACCGAAGCTACGCCGAATACACCGCAATCAATACGACGTTCACCCAGGGCGATCAGAGCCGGGCGGTCAGCTCCTCGACGGTGGTGACCGGGCGATCGCAGACGTACCCCCGGCACACGTATGCCGCCGGGGCGCCGGAGACCAGCGGGCGGTCGGCCAGCAGCGGCACCCCCGGCGCGTCCGGCTCGCCCGCCAGCACGATCCCGCCGCCGTGCACACCGCGCGCCGCGGCCAGGCGCAACGCCGGATCGGCACCGACGACCGCGACCTGCACCGGGCCGGCCTGCAGCGCTTCGGCCACCGAGAGCCAGTGCCCCGCGAACCGCGGCACCCGCCCGGCCAGCACGCCGGCCCGGCGCAGCGCCTGCTCGGCCGCGTCCCGGTACCGGGCGGCCTCGGCGTACCCCGCGAGCGCGGACGCCGTCAGCAGCGCCCCGGCCAGCGCGGACGCCCCGGCCGGGCTCGCGTTGTCGCCGGGGTCGGCCGGGCGCTGGACCAGCGTCTCGGCGTCGTCGGCCGTGTCGAAGTACGCGCCGGGGACGTCCGGGTTGGCGAAGTGCGCCAGCGCCAGGTCGAGCAGACGGGTCGCTTCGGTGAGCCACTGCGCCTCGCCGGTGGCCTGGTGCAGGGCCAAGAACCCGTCGGCGACGCAGGCGTAGTCCTCCAGCACGCCGGCGGATTCGCCGACGACGCCGTCGCGCGAGCTGCGCCGCAGCCGTCCGTCGACGACGTGCACCCGCAGCAGCAGCTCGGCCGCCTCACGCGCCCATTCGATCCACTGTGGACGATCCAGGGCGGCACCCGCCTCGGCCAGCGCCGTGATCGCCAGGCCGTTCCAGGACGCGATCACCTTGTCGTCCCGGCCCGGCTGCGGCCGCTTCGCGCGCGCGTCCAGGAGCTTGACGCGCAGCGGTTCCGGCAGGTCGCCGAACAGGCGCAACGTCGACGCGCCTTCCTCGAACGTGCCCTCCTCGGTGACGCCGAACAGCTCGGCGGCGGAGTCGTCACCGACCACCTCGCGCAGCTGCGACGGCGTCCAGACGTACGTCAGGCCTTCGACGCCGTCGGTGTCCGCGTCCAGCGAAGACGCGAAGCCGCCTTCGGGTGTCCGCAAGCTCTCGAAGAGGAACTCCGCCGTTCCGGTGGTGACCCGCAACGCCGTCGCCGAGCCGGTGCGCCGCCAAAGGTGCCCATAGAACCGCAGGAGCAACGCGTTGTCGTACAACATCTTCTCGAAGTGCGGCACGATCCACTCGGCGTCGACGGAGTAGCGCGCGAAGCCGCCGGCCAGCTGGTCGTACAGGCCGCCGCGGGCCATCGCCTCGGCCGTGGAGTCCACCAGGGACAGGGCCACCTGCGAGCCGGTCCGTTCGTGGTGACGCAGCAGGAATTCCAGGACCATCGACGGCGGGAACTTCGGTGCGCGGCCGAACCCGCCGTTGACGCTGTCGGCCTCCTGCTGCAGCTTCCCGACCGCGCCGGCGAGTGCGGCTTCGTCCACAACGGACTCTTTGAGCGGCCCGGTCTGCTCGGCGAGGTGGGCGACGATCTGCTTGGCGCCGTCGAGCAGCTCGCCCGGCCGCTCCTGCCACGCCTCGGTGACGGCGGCGAGCAGTTGCCGGAACGACGGCATCCCCGGCCGCGGCGAGGGCGGGTAGTAGGTGCCGCAGTGGAACGGCTCGCCGTCCGGGGTGAGGAAACAGGTCATCGGCCAGCCGCCCTGCCCGGTCATCGCCTGCGTGGCGGCCATGTAGACGGCGTCGATGTCGGGCCGCTCCTCGCGGTCGACCTTGATGTTGACAAAGTTCCCGTTCATCAGCGCCGCGGTCCCGGCGTCCTCGAACGACTCGTGCGCCATGACGTGGCACCAGTGGCAGGCGGCGTACCCGACGGAAAGCAGGACGGGCACGTTCCGCCGCTTGGCCTCGGCGAGCGCCTCGGCGCCCCACGGCCGCCAGTCGACCGGGTTGTCCGCGTGCTGGAGCAGGTACGGGCTGGTCGCGTGCGCGAGGCGGTTCATGGTTCCAGGGTGGCACCCGGGAAAACCGGGCGCGCGGTCACCGGCTCCTCGGCCACACTGTGCCGGTGTTGCTGACCATCACGACCACCCGGAACCCGGCCACCGACCTGGGCTTTCTCCTGCACAAGCATCCGGAGAAGGCGCAGTCGGTCGCGCTGTCCGCCGGGAGCGCGCACGTCTTCTACCCGGAGGCCGCGCCCGAACGCTGTACCGCCGCGTTGTTCGTCGAAATCGATCCCGTCGGGCTCGTGCGCGGGGGCGGTACGTCGCTGACCCAGTACGTCAACGACCGGCCGTACGCCGGCGGCTCGTACCTCGCGGTCGCGCTGCGAGCTGCGTTCACGACGGCGCTCGCGGGCCGGTGCGCGGCTCGTCCCGAGCTCGTCGACGAACCATTCGACCTGGAGATCCACCTGCCGTCGCTGTCGGCTCGCGGTGGCGCCGAGGTCGTGCACAAGCTGTTCGAGCCGCTCGGCTGGCGCGTTTCGGCGACGCCGATCCCGCTCGACCCGCAGTTCCCGCAGTGGGGCGACAGCCGCTATGTCGACTTGCGGCTGAGCGGCACCCAGCGCGTCGCCGACGCGCTGCGGCACCTGTACGTCCTGCTGCCGGCGCTCGACGGCGACAAGCACTACTGGGTCGGCCAGGACGAGGCCGACAAGCTGCTGCGCGCGGGCGATGGCTGGCTGGCCGCGCACCCCGAGCGGACGCTCATCACGAACCGCTACCTCGAGCGGCGCCGCCCGGTCGTCGCGTACGCGCTTTCGCGGCTGGCCGAAGCGGACGACGTCCCGGCGGAGGCCGAAGCGCTGGTCACGGAGGTCCCCGACAAGCCGGAGAGCCTCGCGTCGCAGCGGCACGGCAGCGTGCTCGCCGCGTTGCGGGCCGTGGGCGCCCGGCGCGTGCTGGACCTCGGCTGCGGCTCCGGCGCGCTGCTGCGCGTGCTCGAGAAGGAGCGGTCGTTCACCGAGATCGTGGGCGTCGACGTGTCGAGCAGCGCGTTGAACATCGCGGAGAAGCGGCTGAAGGACACCTCGCGCGTCACGCTGCGCCAGTCCGCGCTCACCTACGCCGATCCGGCGCTGGCCGGGTTCGACGCGGCCGTGCTCATGGAGGTCGTCGAGCACGTCGACGCCGACCGGCTGCCGGCCCTGGAACACGCGGTGTTCGGGGTCGCGGCGCCGCGCACGGTGCTCGTCACCACCCCCAACGCGGAGTACAACCGGCTGTTCGAGTTCCTGCCGATGGGGCATTTCCGGCACGCCGACCACCGGTTCGAATGGACGCGAGCCGAGTTCCGCGCCTGGGCGGACGGCGTCGCGACCCGGCGCGGCTACGACGTCCGGTACCTGCCGATCGGACCGGAGGACCAGGAATCGGGACCGCCGACCCAAATGGCGGTCTTCACCACCCAAAAGGAGGTGGCCGCGTGAAGCTGACCGTCCCCGACATGTCGCTCGTCGTGCTCGTCGGCGCTTCCGGCTCCGGCAAGTCGACGTTCGCGCGCACGCACTTCGCGCCGACGCAGGTGCTCTCCAGCGACTTCTTCCGCGGGCTCGTCGCCGACGACGAGAACGACCAGTCGGCCAGCGCCGACGCCTTCGACGCGCTGCACTACGTCGCGGCGAAGCGGCTCGCGGCCGGGCGGACGACCGTCATCGACGCGACGAACGTCCAGCGTGCTTCGCGCGCGAGCCTGGTGAAGCTCGCAAAGGAGCACGACGTGCTGCCGACGGCGATCGTGCTCGACCTGCCGCTCGGTGTTTGCGTCGCGCGCAACGCCGGGCGGCCGGACCGCGACTTCGGCGACCACGTGGTCCGGCGCCAGCGCGGCGAGCTGCAGCGGTCGCTGAAGTCGCTGGAGCGCGAGGGTTTCCGGCGCGTGCACGTGCTGCGCTCGGAAGCCGAGGTGGCCGAAGCCGAGATCGTCGTCGAGCCGCTGCGCAACGACAAGCGCGAGCTGACCGGGCCGTTCGACGTGATCGGCGACGTCCACGGCTGCGCGGCCGAGCTCGAGGAACTGCTCGCCGAGCTGGGGTACCTCGACGGCGCGCACCCGGACGGGCGGACCGCGGTGTTCGTCGGCGACCTCGTCGACCGCGGCCCGGACACCCCGGGCGTGCTGCGGCGCGTCATGGGGATGGCCGAGACCGGGAACGCGCTGGTCGTCTGCGGGAACCACGAGCAGAAGCTGGTGCGCGCGCTGCACGGGCGGAAGGTCAACGTCGCGCACGGGCTCGCCGAGTCGCTGGCGCAGCTCGATGCGGAAACCGAGGAGTTCCGGCGCAGGGCGCACGAATTCTGCGACGGGCTGATCGCGCACTACGTCCTCGACGGCGGCAACCTCGTCGTCGCGCACGCCGGGCTGCCCGAGCGGTACCACGGGCGCGCGTCCGGGCGGGTGCGCAGCATGGCGCTCTACGGCGACACGACCGGCGAAACCGACGAGTACGGCCTGCCGGTGCGGCTGCCGTGGGCCCGCGACTACCGCGGATCCGCGATGGTCCTCTACGGCCACACGCCGACGCTCGAAGCGGAGTGGGTCAACAACACCATGTGCCTCGACACCGGCGCCGTGTTCGGCGGGAAGCTGACGGCGTTGCGCTACCCGGAGCGCGAAGTCGTCTCGGTGAAGGCACACCGGGTCTGGTACGAGCCGTCCCGTCCGCTGGATTCCTCGCGGCCGCTCGGCGGGCGCGAGCCCGCGGTGCTGGAGCTGGCCGACGTCACCGGGAAGCGGATCGTGCAGACCGCGCACCACGGCCGGGTCGGCGTCTCGGCGGAGCAGTCGGCGGCGGCGCTGGAGGTGATGAGCCGGTTCGCGGTCGACCCGCGCTGGCTGGCCTACCTGCCGCCGACGATGGCGCCGTGTTCGACGTCCACGCGCGAGGACTACCTGGAGCACCCCGAGGAGGCGTTCGCCGAGTACCGGGCGGCCGGCGTGCAGTCGGTGCTGTGCGAAGAGAAGCACATGGGCTCGCGGGCCGTCGTGCTGGTCTGCCGGGACGAGGAGGTGGCGTACCGCCGCTTCGGGATCCGCGGCGGTGGCGCGGTGTACACGCGGACCGGGCGCCCGTTCTTCTCGGCTTCGCAGAACGCGGCGCTGCTGGCCGACGTGCGCACGGCGGCGGCCGGGCTGTTCGAGGAGCTCGGCTCGGGCTGGCTGCTGCTCGACGCCGAGCTGCTGCCGTGGAGCGCGAAGGCGGGCTCGCTGATCGCTGATCAGTACGCGTCGGTGGGTGCGGCCGCCCAGGCGGTGCTGCCGTCGGCGGTCTCGGCGTTGACGACGGCGGCCGCGCGGGGCATCGACGTCGGCGACCTCCTGGCGCGGACTGCGTCCCGTTCGTCCACAGTGGACTCCTACCGGACGGCGTACCGGCGCTACTGCTGGCCGACGTCGGGCCTGGACGGGGTGCGGCTGGCGCCGTTCCAGCTGCTGGCGTCCGAGGGGAAGGCCCACCACGACCGGCCGCATTCGTGGCACCTGTCGCTGCTGGACCAGCTGGCCGGCCCGCGCTTCCAGCGCACCCGGACGCTCGAGGTGGACCTGCTGGACGACGCGTCGGTCGCCCGGGGCGTCTCGTGGTGGGAGGAGCTGACGGCGGACGGCGGCGAGGGCATGGTCGTCAAGCCCGCGGGCAACCTCACCCGCGGGACGCGCGGGCTGGTCCAGCCCGGGGTGAAGGTGCGCGGGCGCGAGTACCTGCGGATCATCTACGGGCCGGACTACACGCTGCCGGAAAACCTGGAGCGGCTGCGCAAGCGCGGGCTGAACCGCAAGCGCATGCTGGCGCTGCGCGAGTACGCCCTGGGCTTGGAGGGCCTGGAGCGCGTCGCACGGGCCGAGCCGCTGTGGCGCGTGCACGAGTGCGTGTTCGCCGTGCTCGCGCTGGAGTCGGACCCGGTGGACCCGCGGTTGTAGCTAGTCGGTCTTCGACGCGGCCGAGGAGTCCTTCGCGGGCTTCTCGGCCGCCTTCGGTTCCTCGGTCTTGGCCTCGGGTTCCGCGGCGGGCTCCTCGGCCGGCGGGTCGTCGAAGCTGGCCGGGACGCGCTTGAGGTGCTTCGTCATCGAACGGACCAGGAAGGCCACCGCGATGAGGAAGAGGATCAGCACCAGGAAGCCGACCGGGGAGGACTTGCCGAAGTCCTCCCCCTGCCCGCCGTTGTCGCCGTTGCCCGGCTGCTGCGTCAGCACCAGGGCCGACGCGGTCACCGGAAGCGCCACGCCGGCCGGCAGCGTCAGACTCATGTGTTCACCTTCTCCTCGATGCCTGCGAACAGGTCGTCCTCCGGCAACGTGCTGTCGACCAGCGACTTGACCAGCTCGTACTCCTCGGTCGGCCAGACCTCGCGCTGCATCTCGCGCGGCACGGCGAACCAGCGGCTGGTCGGGTCGATCTGCGTGGCGTGCGCCTTCAGCGCCTCGTCCCGCACCTCGAAGTATTCACCGCACTCGACGCGGGTCGTCACCCGCTCCATCACATCGCCCCGGCTCGGGTCCCAGTTCGCCAGCCACTCGGTGTACGGCGACTCCAGACCGGCCTCCTTCAGCGCCTCGTCGAACAGCACCATCCGGGCGCGCGAGAAGCCGTGCATGTAGTACAGCTTCAGCGGCTGCCACGGCTCGCCGGCGTCGGGGAAGCGGCTCGGGTCCGGCGCCGCGTCCCACGCCGCCATCGACACCTCGTGGGTGCGGATGTGGTCGGGGTGCGGGTAGCCGCCGTTCTCGTCGTAGGTCGTGATGACGTGCGGGCGGAACTCCCGGATCACGCGCACCAGCGCCTCGGTGGACTCCTCCAGGGGCACGACCGCGAACGACCCCTCGGGCACCGGCGGCAGCGGGTCGCCCTCCGGCAGGCCGGAGTCGACGAAACCGAGCCAGCGCTGGCTCACGCCGAGGATCTTGGCCGCGCGGGCCATCTCCTCGCGGCGGATCTCGGTCATGTTGGCCAGCACCTCGGGCCGGTCCATGGCCGGGTTCAGGATGCTGCCGGCTTCGCCCCCGGTGCACGTGACGACCAGCACCTCGTGACCCTCGGCGGCGTAGCGCGCCATCGTGGCCGCACCCTTGCTCGACTCGTCGTCCGGGTGCGCGTGCACGGCCATCATGCGCAGGCGCGGGTTGGCGGTTTTCCTCAGCTCGTCGGCGTCCACCATGCTCCGAACGACTCCCCTTCTGCCCTTATTCCGCGACCCACCTGCGGGCCGCCCACCCAGCGGGCGGATACTCGAGACGTACCCGCGTCACCATTGTCCTCACGGGTACGACAAGAACGAGCAGGAGGCCCGGGTTGGCAGGCGGACCGGCGGAAACGGCCGTCGGCGGCAGCGCGCCCACGCTGCCCGAAGGCCGGTACGGCACCGGGCGCGCGAAGACGTCCCGGCGCTGGCGGCGCTGGCTCTTCCTGGCCATCGCCCTGCTGGTCAGCGGCCTGATCGCGTGGGTCGCGTACGTCAACCTCGGTTCGGCGCCGATCGACGCCGAACGCATCGCGTTCAGCGAAAAACCGGGCAACGCGATGGAAATCACCATCAACGTCACCCGGGACGACAACAACCGGCCGGGCGTGTGCGTCGTCCGGGCCCGCGACAAGACCGGCGCCGAGAGCGGCCGCAAAGAGCTCCTGATCCCCGCCGGCGTGAAGTACAGCAGGATGAGCACCACGATCAAGAGCATCGGGGAGCCGGTGACCGCCGACGTGTTCGGCTGCTCGTACGACATACCACGCTATCTGTCAACCCCATAGCGGCCAACGGGGTGAACCGCGCGCTCAACGCCCAGTGCGCGGGGAAATAATGGGCGTTGACCTCTCGCGCCGTGATACTCTGACCCCTCAGCACGGCCCGCGACGGGCCGTGTTTTTCCTTTATCTCAGCCACGCGGGCACCTAGGCCCGCGTGGGCCGGCTTGAACACGCAAGCCTGGCAGGCCCGACGAGGAGATGGTGACCGTGAGCGACACCAAGGTGACCTGGCTCACCCAGGATGCCTACGACCGGCTCAAGCACGAGCTCGACGAAATGATCGAGAATCGGCCGGTCATCGCCGCGCGCATCAACGACAGCCGCGAAGAAGGTGACCTCAAGGAAAACGGGGGTTACCACGCGGCTCGCGAGGAGCAGGGCCAGGCCGAAGCGCGCATCCGGCACCTGCAGGAGCTGCTGCGCTCGGCCAAGGTCGGCGAAGCGCCCGCGAACGACGGCACCGCCGGTCCCGGCAAGGTGCTGACCGTCCGGTACGAGGGTGACGACGAGGACGAGAAGTTCCTGCTCGCCACCCGCGAAGAGGGCGCCGAGGGCGAGCTCGACGTGTACTCCCCGGAGTCGCCGCTGGGCAAGGCCCTGCTCGGCGCCAAGGAGGGCGAGTCGCGCGAGTACGAGCTGCCCAACGGCAAGGTCCAGAAGGTGACGCTGGTCAAGGCGGTTCCGTACACCGACGCCAAATAACGCGGCTACGTTGTCTCCCGGATCCACATACTGGGAGGAAATGACCGTGAGCACGGAACCGATGTGCCAGGCCTGCGGCATGCAGTACGCCGCGGCCCGCGACGACTGCCCGGTCTGCGAGGACGAACGCCAGTACGTCCCGCAGTCCGGGCAGCAGTGGACGAACCTTTCCGCGCTCCGCTCGAGCGGCACGTACACGCCGCGGGTCGAGGAACAGGGCCCCGGCATCGTCGGCGTCGGCTCGAACCCCGGGTTCGCGATCGGCCAGCGCGCGCTGCTGGTGCGGGCCCGCTCGGGGAACTTCCTCTGGGACTGCGCGGCCTACCTCGACGACGAACTGGTCCGGCAGGTGCGCGACCTGGGCGGGATCACCGGCATCGCGATCAGCCACCCGCACTACTACACGACGATGGTGGAGTGGGCCCGCGCCTTCGACGTGCCGGTCTACCTGCACGAAGCCGACCAGCAGTGGATCGGCAGGCCCGACCCGGCGGTGAAGCTGTGGTCCGGCACGACCCTCGACGTCGCCGACGACCTGCGCCTGATCAACCTCGGCGTGCACTTCGACGGCGGCACGGTGCTGCACTGGCCGGACGGGGAAAACGGGCAGGGCGCGCTGCTGTCCGGCGACATCGTGCAGGTCATCCCGGACCGCACGCACGTCGGGTTCATGTACAGCTACCCGAACCTGATCCCGGAGCGGCCGCAGGTGGTCCGCCGCGCGGCGGAGCTGCTGGCCGGCTACCGGTTCGAGGCGATCTACGGGGCCTGGTGGAACGCCGTCGTGCGCGCCGACGGCTTCGAGGTCGTCCAGCGGTCGGCCAAGCGGTACCTGGCCCACGTGGCCGACGAGGGCTGAGGCCTCAGCCCCGCGCGGTCCGCTCCAGCAGCGGGCGGACCCGCGGCGGCACCGGCGTCGACAACGCGATCGACGTCGACGTGCGCAGGACGTCCGGGACGCCGACGACCTCGTCGATCACCCGCTGCAGGTCGTCGTTGCCCCGCGCCACCATGCGGACGAACAGGTCGCCCTGGCCGGTCGTCGCGTGGACCTCGCACACCTCGTCGATCGCCGCCAGAGCCTTCGCCACCTCCGTGCGGCGGCCCTGCGCGATCTCCAGCACCGCGAACGCCGTCAGGCCGTAGCCCATCGCCGCCAGGTCGAGCTCCGGCGGGAAGCCGCCGAGGATGCCGCGGTCGGTCAGCCGGTCGAGGCGGGCCTGGACGGTTCCGCGGGCCACCCCGAGGCGGCGGGCGCACTCCAGCACGCCGAGGCGCGGCGAGTCGGTGAGCAACAGCAGCAGCCGCGCATCCAGCGCATCCAGGTTTTCCGGCATACACAGATTGTCCACGATGACGGCCGATATCCGGTGATCACCAGGCAGATTGCCCAGTGAAAATCGAGACCATTGCACATCTTGACGATCAGGGCAGATCCTTCGGGTATGACCCAGACTGCCGAACCCCAGGGTGCCCTCGACGACGTCAGCTACGACCAGCTGCGTCAGCTGGTCGGGCTCGTCGACCACGACGCCTCGACCGACCCGTTCCCGGTCAAGGCCATGGACGCGGTGGTGTTCATCGCCGGCAACGCCACGCAGACCGCCTGGTACTACCAGATCGCGTTCGGGATGCAGCTCGTCGCGTACTCGGGCCCGGAGACCGGGGTCTACGAGCGCAAGTCCTACGTGCTGAAGTCCGGCTCGGCCCGGTTCGTCATCACCGGCGGCGTGCAGCCGGACTCGCCGCTGCTCGACCACCACCGCAAGCACGGCGACGGCGTCATCGACCTGGCGCTGGAGACCACCGACGTCGACAAGTGCATCGAGCACGCGCGTGCCCAGGGCGCGACCGTCCTCGAGGAGCCGCACGACGTCTCCGACGAGCACGGCACCGTGCGCGTCGCCGCGATCGCGACCTACGGCGAGACCCGGCACTCGCTGGTCGACCGGTCGCGCTACAACGGCGTCTACCTGCCCGGCTACGAGCCGCGCGAAAGCACGATCAAGCGGCCCGAGGGCGCGCCGAAGCGGCTGTTCCAGGCCGTCGACCACTGCGTCGGCAACGTCGAGCTCGGCAAGATGGACTACTGGGTCGACTGGTACCACCGCGTCATGGGCTTCGTGAACATGGCGGAGTTCGTCGGCGACGACATCGCGACCGAGTACTCGGCGCTGATGAGCAAGGTCGTCTCGAACGGCAACCACCGGGTGAAGTTCCCGCTGAACGAGCCGGCCGTGGCGAAGAAGAAGTCGCAGATCGACGAGTACCTCGAGTTCTACGGCGGCGCGGGCTGCCAGCACATCGCGCTGGCCACCAACGACATCATCGCCACGGTCACGGCGATGCGCGCCGCCGGCGTCGAGTTCCTCGACACCCCGGACTCCTACTACGACGACCCGGAGCTGCGCGCCCGGATCGGCAACGTCCGCGTGCCGATCGAGACGCTCAAGGAGCACAGCATCCTGGTCGACCGCGACGAGGACGGCTACCTGCTGCAGATCTTCACCAAGCCGATCGGCGACCGCCCGACCGTGTTCTACGAGCTGATCGAGCGCCACGGCTCGCTCGGCTTCGGCAAGGGCAACTTCAAGGCATTGTTCGAGGCCATCGAGCGTGAGCAGGAGCGCCGCGGCAACCTCTGACACATCTCGGCGAAGGCCACCGTCGGAGACCTCCGGGTCCCCTATGGTGGCCTTTGGCGTTTTCGGGAACCGGCAGGACCCGGGATCCGTCAGTGTGGAGAAGCTCAAGAGAAGGGGCCGTGATGCCGGACAGCATCGACGCCAGCGACGCGATGATCGACAACTGGACCAAGCGGCTCGAGGAGAACGCCGCCCGGTACCAGGCGCTGGCCGATCGCATGCAGGGCCAGACGGTCACCGAGCGGTCGAAGGACGGCACGGTCCAGGTGACGGTCGATTCGCGCGGGCTGCTGAAGAACCTCGTCATCGCCGAGACCGCGGCCGGGAAGCGGATGGCCGAGGTGTCGGCGCAGGTCATGCAGCTGGTGCAGCGGGCGCAGGCGCGGATCCCGGAGCTGCTGCAGCAGGCGATGACCGAGACCACCGGCACGGGCGACCAGGCCGCGGCGGAGATCGTCCGCGAGGCGCAGAGCACCTTCCCGGAGCCGCCGCCCGAGCCCGAGCCGGCGTTCCCGGAACCCGACCGCGTCCGCCGGTTCCTGCCGGAGGACGCCGAGGAGCCGCCACGGACTCCGCCGCCTCCCGTGCCGCCCGCGGCGCAGCCGCCGCGGCGCCGGCGTCCGGCGGACAACGACGATGACGACGATTTCGGCGGACCGATTCTTTCCTGAGGGGGATCCGATGACGGACGTGGAACTCAGCACCGACCTCACGGCGCACGCGAAGCAGCTCGACGCCATCGGTGACGGGCTGCAGCAGGCCGTCGACGCGGCGAACCAGGTCAGCATGCCGACGGATGCGTACGGCATCCTCTGCCAGCCGTTCCGGATGATGCTCGACCCGGTGGAGCAGTACGGGATCGACGCGCTCAAGGACGCGGTGCAGGCGATGACCGCGGTGTCGGGCAAGGTGCGCGAGGCCGCGGCCGCCTACCGCAAGTACGAAACCGGCGTCGCCGACGACCTGAACTCCTCCGCGGGCGGTGCGTGATGCCGGAGGGGAACCCGCTCGTCGTCGACGCCAAGAAGGACCCGGACGGGCCGGGCGCGTTCACCGCGGGCAACGGCGACTACGGCTGGGCCGGCGGCATCGGCATCGCCGAGTCGTCGATGGACGCGTTCAACGGCATCAAGGACGGCGACTGGGTTTCCGGCGGCCTCGGCATGCTGTCGCTGGCCGGCGAAATCGCCGGGGCGGCGATCGACCCGTTCGGGTACCTGATGTCGTCGGTGGCGTCGTTCCTCATGGAGCACGTGCAGCCGTTGAAGGACATGCTGGATTCGGTGGCGGGCAACCCGCCGGTGATCCAGTCCTATGCGGACACCTGGGGCAACGTCTCGAAGGCGCTCGGCGAGCGGAAGACGGACTTCGACAACGCGGTCAAGAACGGCACGACGGGCTGGACCGGCGCGGGCGCGGACGCGTACCGGAAGTTCGCGGCGGAGCATTCGGACGCGTTGTCGGGCGCGGCGACGGTGGCCGGGGCGATCAGCACGGTCACGATGATCATGGGCCAGGTCGTCTCGTTCGTGCGCGAGACGGTGCGGCAGCTGATCGCGGACCTGGTCGGCAAGCTCATCGCGTGGGTGATGGAGGAGGTCTTCAGCCTCGGCTTCGGCACGCCGGTGGTGGTGGCGCAGGCGTCGGCGGCGATTGCCAAGTGGGGCAAGAAGATCGGCGAGCTGCTCAAGAAGCTGACCGACACGATCCGGGACGTGTCACCGCTGCTGTCGAAGCTGGTGGACATCTTCGAGAAGATCGCGAAGGTCTTCGGGAAGGTGCTGGGCAAGGTCAGCGGGCTGGACGGGCTGAAGGTCAAGGAAGGCGGCTTCGTCCGGAAGATCCCGGGGGATGGCGGCGGGGTTCACGCGCGCGCCCACGGGGATGGCCCGGACGGTTCCGGTGGCGACGGTCCCGACGGTTCCGGAGGCGACGGTCCCGACGGTTCCGGTGGCGACGGTCCGGATGGGTCGCACTCCGGGGCGGACGGGAACTCCTCGCCCGATGGCGGATCCCGCCGGAGCTCGGGACGGGACGGATCGTCGGAGAGCTCGCCGTCGCACGCGGGCGACGGGGACAACCCGCCGTCGGCGCACGGGGGTGACGGGGCGCCGGACGGCAGCCCGTCCGCGGTTCGCTCGGGGGAAGGTGCGCCGCACAACCGTGGCGGGGAGGGCTCGGCGTCGCATTCCGGCGACAGCAGTCCTTCGGCGACCAGGGGTGGGGACGGGTCAGCGTCGCATGGTGGCGACAGCAGCCCCTCACCGACCAGGGGTGGGGATGGGCCGGCGTCGCATGGTGGCGACAGCAGCCCCTCACCGACCAGGGGCGGAGATGGACCGGCGTCACACGGCGGCGACAGCAGCCCCGCGCCCGCTCGAAGCGGGGATGGGCCAGCGTCGCATTCCGGCGACAGCAGCCCCACGCCGACCAGGGGCGGAGATGGACCGGCGTCACACGGCGGCGACAGCAGCCCCTCGCCCGCTCGGGGTGGGGACAACGCGCCCTCGCACACCAGCCCCTCGCCCGCTCGAGGCGGGGATGGCTCGCCGTCGCACACTGGCGACACCAGCCCCTCACCTGCTCGGGGTGGGGACAGCACGCCCTCGCACACCAGCCCCTCGCCCACCCGCGGTGCGGACAGCTCGCCGGCGGGGACCGGTGGGTCGTCGCCCGCCGGTCGGGCCGAGGGGCCGGGTTCGCACGCCGGGACCGAGGCACCCAGCAGTGCCGCGCCGCCGCGGGTTGACGGGTCCACCTCGGCCAGTGGTAGCGCTCCCGCTGCTCCGCGGACCGGTGAGCCCGGTTCGGCCGTGCCTTCGCCTCGGGGCGATGGGATTCCGCCGCAGGGTGGTCAGCCGGCGATGGGTGGCGTGCCGCCCGCCGGTGGGGCTCCCGGTGGAGGCGGCCTCGGCGGCGGCAGTTCTCCTCGCACCGGCGGCGGAGGTGGCGGCTGGACCGGCACCCCGGGCACTCCCGGAGCCCACGTCGACGCCCCCGGACGCCCCCGCACCGGCGGCGACCTCCCCGGCGGGCGCCCGCGGACGCCCGAAACCCCCGCGCCCGCAGCCCGCGGCTTCGGCCCCGACACGCACGGCCCGGCCACCCGCCCCGGCGGCGACACCCCCGGAACCCGGCCGGGCGGCCCCACCCGCCCCGGCACGCACGGCCCCGACACCCGGCCGGCCGGCACACACGGCCCCGAAGGCCCCCACCGCCCCGAAGGTCCGCACCGCCCCGACGGCAGCACGCCCGGGCACGGTCCGGACGACGGCACCCCCGGGCACGGCCCGCACGACAACGACCCCCGCAACCCGCACGACGGCACGCCTCCGCACGATCCCGACCTTCCGCACCACAGCGACCCCGATTCGCTCACCCCGGACGAGGTCAACGCGCGGCACTCCGAAAGCACGCCCGCGGGCAGCTCCTACCACGCCGGTGATCCCGACATGGGGGATCTGCCGCACCGCGTGCGACCCGATCCCGACGGCCGCTACACCGTCGACGTGCACGTCACCCCCGATGGGCACGCGCGGATCGGCGACCGCCTCTACACCCCCGAAGAGTTCGCCGACATCCTGCGTCGCAACGGTGACTACGACGGCAGGCCGATTCGGCTGATCGGCTGTGATGCCGGGTCGAACGACTTCGCGCACCGGCTGTCGCGGGAGCTCGACACCGAGGTGCTCGCGCCCAGCAGGCCCGCCTGGACCGACTCGCACGGCCGGGTCTTCTCCTCCGACTACGAAATCGGCCCGGACGGGCGGATGCGCCCGCGGATCCCGCCGGACGGCGAATGGAGCGTGCACCACCCCGACGGCTCGACCCACTCGGCCGGTGACTCCGGCTTCGCTCCGGACACCCGGCACCACGACCCGCACGACATCGACGCCGGCAGCTCACGGCACCGCGGTGACGATGACGACCCCCACCGCCAAGCGCCGGGCGCGGACCGCGAAGCGCCGCCGGTCCCGCCGAACCGGAACCCGCTTTCGGAGCGGCAGGAGCAGCATCTCACCGACCCGCAGCGACAGGCCGAGGTTCGGCGGAACCCGCAGCACGGCGCGGAGTGGAACCCGTCCGGCGGCGAGTCCGTCCCGGTCGGGCCGGCCAGCACGCACCCGGACGCACCGAGGCCGCCGCACGCCGGTGAGCGTTTCCCGGGTGACCAGCCGCTGCAGCCCAACCGGTCGTACCAGGTGGTCGACGCCAACGGACATCCGCGCGGCACCTACCACACCGACGGCACCGGCCGGGTGACGCACATCGACACGTCGCACCCGAACACGCAGCCCCGGCTGGCCAACGGCAATCCGAACACGAACTACCACCCGAACCCCGACGTCACCCACCCGCACCCGGACACCACCTACCGGGTGGAGATCGACGGGCGCCACCAGACCTTCCACACCGACGCGAACGGCGTGCCGCACCCGGGGGTGCAGTACCACCGGCCGGACTTCGAAGGCGAGACGGCACACATCACCCAGAACCACCCGAACGCTCCGGGCCCGAGGCAGTCCTTCGCCGAAGGCGGGCCGTACGAGCCGCATCGCCGGTACGACGTCACCGACTCCAACGGCGTCCACCGCGGCGTCTTCCACACCGACGCTCAGGGCCACGTCCGGTGGGCCGAGGTCGACTCGGGCCGGATCGCCCGGAGCAACCCGGACTGGCGGGCCATCCAGAACCTGCCGGGCAACCCCGAGGTCCACCTGCGGCAGCGGTTCGAGCCCGGCAGCGAGGTGCCGCGGGACTTCGCCAACCCCGGGCAGCTCCGGATCGAGCACGAGCACAACGTCCGGCTGCGCAGCGACAGGTCCTTTTTGGACAGCAACCCGGACCTGCAGCCGAACTCCCGGTACGTCGTGCACAGCAGCTACGGGAGCGGCTCCAACAGGTTCGAACAGGTCCGGTCGGTGTACTGGACCGACGGCAGCGGGAACATCGCGGCGGTCGAGACCTTCCGGCCGCACCACCCGGACCTCAACAACCCGGCGCCGAACATGGTCTACGACGTCGACGGAGGCCGGTTCACCTACCAGACCGGCCCCCACGTCGACGGCGGCCCGGCCCAGACCGTGCACGGCCACTCGCAACGGCCCGAGGTCGCGGACGAGTGGGAACTCTCCCGGCGGGACGGCACGGCGCAGGGCGATTCGGGTCGCCTGGGCGCGGGCATGGGGCTCTACGACGGCGGGCACATCGCCGGCAACCAGTTCCGCGGGCCCGGCGAGCTGATCAACATGATGTCCCAGTGGCGGCCGCAGAACCAGGGCTGGCCGTCGCAGGCCGGGCCCGATCACTGGTACGCCTTCGAAACCGACCTGGCCAACCACCTCAGGCGGGGTGGCACGATCGACAGCATCGACGTGTTCCCGTTGCGGAACGACGGCGCTCTGGTGCCGCACACCATCCAAGTACGGTGGGTCGAGGTGGACGGGGCCGGCAACAAGGTCGTCCACATGCGCAGCTTCCCCAACACCCCGGCCGGAGTGTCCTGATGCGACCGGCCGCGGCACCAGAAAGGACCGGCACACATGCCTCGTGACGCCTCGCAGTGGCGGGAGCAGTCGCAAGAAGTGGGTAACGCCCTCGTCGACGCCGCGCCCGCGGGATGGCGGCGGATCGACCTGGTGAGCCGGGTCAACGTCGACGTCCAGGACTTCGTGCTGACCGTGCTGATGAACGACGGCAGGCAGGCGACCGTCCCGGTGCCGGACCGGGTCGTGCCCGCCGTGCGCCGCATGCGCGACGCCTACTTCGTGCCGGGCGAGGGCACGTGGTTCTCGATGCGGTACCTGATCGACGCGCCCGGGAGCGTCAAGACGCTGTTCAACCTGGACTGGGACCCGCACTGGTCGCCGTCGATCGACCCGGCCGGCTGGGTGCGCGACCTCGACGCCTACCCACGCGACCCGGAGCACATCCAGCCGTGGCTGCGCGCGCGGCTCGCCGAGGCCGGTCGTCCGGTGCCCGAAGACGCTCCGCCGGCGCGGCCGCAGCCGCCGCTGGACCCGGTGGGCCAGAACTGGTACTGGGACGCGATCTCGAACCTCGTCGTGCTGGCCGCGCCGCCGGACTGGGCGCAGGTCATGCTCACCTACCGGGCGATCGGCGAATACACCGAGCTGCCGGTGATGGTGCGCCGGGCGACCGACGGCGGCCTCGCCCTGTGGGAACCGCCGCGGGAGGTCGCCGAGCTGCTCGCCGAACTGCGGGCCGCCATGTACACCGAAGGCCGGGGAACCTGGTTCCAGGCCGTCGCGCACGTCTCGCTCAACTCCACGATCGAGTACACGTACACCTGGGACGACGAGCCGGCGTGGGACGGGCCGCGGCCGGTGGCCGAGTTCGCCCGTGAGCTCGCGCAGTTCCCGCGGACCGGCAACGCGCTGCCCGGCTGGCTGGCCGAGGTGACCGGCACGGCGGCGACGCCGTCGAGCCCGGACGACCCGGAAGCGGCGGCCAAGGAAGCTCTGCGCGCGGCCGAAGACGTCGCGGCCGAGCTCGAGATCCCCGCGGCCCGCTACCGGATCGGCGAGGTCGCCGACGGCGCCTGGTGCCTGGTGCGCGAGGACGACGGCTGGGCGGTCTTCCTGTCCCGGGGTGGCGAACGGCTGGAGGCGGCGACCTTCCCGACGGCGGTCGCGGCCGTCCGCTACTTCGTCGGGCACCTCTACCTCGACCGCGCCGCGCTGCGCGGCGAACTACCGCCGGACGCCAAGCGCCAGACCGACGAGTGGCCGATCCAGCCCCTCCGCAGGGAGGCCCCGCTGTCGATGTACACCGGGAAGCGCCTGGTCACCCTGCCACCGGGCACCGAGATGGACCGCTACGGCGAGCCCGCCGGCAACACGCTCTACGCCGCGCGGACCGAGTGGCCCCACCGTTCCGAACCGGCCGAGATCCAGGGCTGGGCCTACCACGTGTACCGGCTGCGGCGGCCGGTGCGGGCCCTCACCGGCACCGCGATCGACTGGTACGACCAGCCCGGCGGCGGGACGGCCTACGTGCTGGAGCGGTCCATCGCCGACCTCCTGGCCGACGGGGCCGTCGAGGAGATCCCGCAGGCGACCACCAGGCCGCCGGCGCCGGAGGACCGATGACCACCCCGTCGGTCCCGTTGAGCCCCGAGCAGCAACAGCAGCTCGTCAACCGGATCGGGCACGGGCTGGCGTCGATGGCGCCGCCGGGCACCTGGCGGCAGGTCCGGGCCGAGTACCGGGCGGCGGGCAGGCACATCGAAGCCGACGTGGTCGTCACGGGCCAGGACGGCGTGCCGCGCGCGGTCCAGCCGCCCCCGGAGCTGCTCCAGCTCCTGGGCACGCTGCGCGCGGGCATGTACCGGCCAGGGGCCGGCACCTGGCTGGGTGCGGTGCTGACCGTGGACCCCGTCCAGGGCGTCGCCGCCGACTTCGCCCACGACCGGGAACCGCAGTGGCGGCGCACGCCCCCGCCGATCGGTTTCCAGGACGAGCTGCGGGCGTTCCCGCGCGCCGAGCAGAACGTCCCGGAGTGGCTGCGGCGGCGCGCCGCCGGACCATCCGACGAGGACGGTGTCCGGACCCCGAGGATCTACGACGGCCTGGACGCGTCGGGCCGCCCGCTCGTCCGGCGGCCGCCGGTGGCCCCGGCCGAGGCCGAGCAGCTGCTCGCCTACCTGGACGCGGCGCCGGTGATCCTGGCGTCCCGCAGCAACGGGCCGGACGCCTTCGAGCCCGAACGCACGGACGCCGTGCCGCTGAACTTCCGCACCGACGGGGTGTGGGCCTGGCCCGGCGCGGTCGCGTACTACCTGCGCGAGCACGGCGTGCCGCCGGACCCGGAGCTGGTCGCCCACATCCGGGCCCGGCGCTTCACCGCGCCGGCCGAGGTCTCCGAGGCGGCGACGGATCTGGCGCTCGCCGCCATCACCGGTCAGACGACCGTGTAACCGGCGTTCGTCAGCGCTACTTCGACTTCCTTGCAGTGCTCCGGACCGCGGGTTTCCAGCGCGAGCACGACGTCGGCCTCGCCGAGGTCGAGGCTGCCCGAGATGCGCGAGTGCTCGACGTCGAGGACGTTCGCGCCCAGTTCGCTGACGCACGACAGCACGCCGACCAGTGAGCCGGGGCGGTCCGGGACCCGCAGCCGCAGCCGCAGGTAGCGGCCGCCCGCGGTCATGCCGTGCTGGATGATCTGCAGCAGCAGCACCGGGTCGACGTTGCCGCCGGAGAGGATGGCCACGACCGGGGGCTCGAAGACGCCGGGGTGCTGCAGCAGCGCGGCGACCGTCGCCGCGCCGGCCGGCTCGACCACCAGCTTCCGCCGCTCGAGGCACAGCAGGACGGCACGGGACAGGAACTGCTCGGACACCGTGACGACGTCGTCGACCAGCGATTCGACGTGGGCGAAGCTGACCAGGCCGGGTTCGCCGACCGCGATCCCGTCGGCCATGGTCGAGGTCGTGCTCAGCCGCACCGGCGCGCCCGCGGCCAGCGACGGCGGGTACGCCGCGGCTTCTTCGGCCTGGACGCCGACGACGCGGACGTCCGGGCGCAGCGCCTTCACCGCCGACGCGACCCCGCCGACCAGCCCGCCGCCGCCGGTGGCGACCAGGATCGTCTTCACGCCCGGCACCTGCTCGAGGATTTCGAGGCCGACCGTGCCCTGGCCGGCGATGACGTCCGGGTGGTCGAAGGGGTGGATGAACACCGCCCCGGTCCGCTCGCCGAACTCGATCGCGGCCCTGAGCGTCTCTTCGAGGAGCGCGCCGTGCAGGTGGACGTCGGCGCCGTAGCCGCGGGTCGCGGCCAGCTTCGGCAGCGGGGCCCGCAGCGGCATGAAGACCGTGGACTTGGCGCCGAGCAGCGACGACGCCAGCGCGACGCCCTGCGCGTGGTTGCCGGCACTGGCCGCGACGACGCCCCGCTCGCGTTCGGCCTCGGTCAGGCCGTGGATGCGCGTGTAGGCGCCGCGGATCTTGAACGACCCCGTCCGCTGCAGGTTTTCGCACTTCAGGTGCACCGGACCGCCGTGGAGCCTGCGCAGGTCGCGCGCGTGCTCCATCGGCGTCACCCGGGTCACTCCTTTGAGGAGTTCCCGGGCGGCCTGGATCCGCTCGAGGGTGACGAGTTCCATGGGCCGGACTATGCCACTCAGGAACTCCACAGGTTGACCGGACCGTGAGCCGGGTACCCTGGGACGCGTCAACACGCGGTAAACAAGGAGCAACTTATGGCATCCGGGAACGACGCGAACGCCGCCCGAAGGGCTCGCGCCACCCGCTCCGCCGGCCTGCTCCCGCTCGTGATCGGGCTGGCCTCGGCCGCCGCGCTCACCGGCGCCGCCTACTTCACCGTGGACAGCGCGAGCTGCGGTGCCCCGGCCCAGTACATCCGCCACGACAGCCACGTCGAGCTGGTCGGCGGCTGCGTGGACGGCGCGAAGCTGCCGGCCACCGGCACCCCGGCGAGCGGCAATGCGGAGCACAGCAACTACAACCCCTGACCTGGTGGGTTACCCCGGTGTGCCTGGGGAACACGAAAGTGCCTTCTTCCGCGGGGTTCGCCCGTCGCCGATGATCATCGGGTGACCACCACTGTCTACGAGCCGGGCCGCGGTCCCGGCCCCGCCAAGCCCACCGAAGAGGCGTCGAGCCGGCTGCTGGCCGCCCACAACCTGGGCGCGCTGGCCACGGTCAACCGCGGCGGCTTCCCCCACCTGTCCACGGTCGCCTACGCCTGGGACCCGGCCGAGCGCGTGGTGCGGATCGGGTCCACGGCGGGCCGCGCGAAGGTCCGCCAGCTCGCCCGCGACCCGCACGCGTCGCTGTACGTCAGCAGCGACGACCACCTGGCCTTCGCCGTCGCGGAGGGCATGGCCGACGTGTCACCGGTGAGCGCGGTGCCCGGCGACGAGACCGGCCGGGCGCTGCTCGCCATGCAGGCGCCGTTCGGCGACCCGGAGGAGGAGGCCACGTTCCTGCGGAACATGGTCGAAGACCGCCGCGTGGTGATCACACTCCGGGTGGAGCGCCTCTACGGCGGCGGCCTCGACGTGCGTGCCTGAGCCTCAGCCGAGGGCGGCCAGGAGGTCGGCCACCAGGTCGCGGCCGTCCTCGATGCCGACGGAAAGGCGGAGGAGGTCGGCCGGCACCTGGAGGGTCGAACCCGCGGTGCTCGCGTGGGTCATCTTGCCCGGGTGCTCGATCAGCGACTCGATGCCGCCGAGCGACTCGGCGAGGATGAACAGCTTCGTGCGCGAAGCCACCTCCAGCGCGGCCTGCTCGCCGTCCGCGTGGCTGAACGACACCATGCCGCCGAAGCGGCGCATCTGCTTCGCCGCCGTCTCGTGGCCCGGGTGCTCCGGCAGGCCCGGGTAGTAGACCTTCGCCACCTTGGGGTGCTTGACCAGGGCCTGGACGATCTTCTCGGCGTTGTCGCTGTGCCGCTCCATGCGCAGGGCGAGGGTCTTGATGCCACGCAGCGTCAGCCAGGCGTCGAACGGCCCGGGCACCGCGCCCGCGGCGTTGCGCAGGTAGAAGAACTGCTCGCGCAGCTCGTCCTCGTTCGTGACGATCGCGCCGCCGACGACGTCGGAGTGGCCGCCGAGGTACTTCGTCGTCGAGTGCAGGACGATGTCCGCGCCCAGCGACAGCGGGTTCTGCAGGTACGGCGTCGCGAAGGTGTTGTCGACCACCAGGCGCGCGCCGGCGTCGTGCGCGACCCCGGCCAGCGCGGCGAGGTCGGCGATGCCGAGCATCGGGTTGGTCGGCGACTCGCACCAGATCAGCTTGGTCTCGGGCCGGATCGCGGCGCGCACCTCGTCGAGGTTCGCCAGGTCGGCGACGGTGTGCTCGACGCCCCACAGGCTGAGCACCTTGTCGATCAGGCGGAACGTGCCGCCGTAGGCGTCGTTGCCGAGCACGAGGTGGTCACCGGGGCGGAGAGTACTGCGCAGCACCACGTCGGAGGCGGCCATGCCGGACGCGAAGGCCAGCGCGTGCCGGCCGCCTTCCAGCGAGGCCAGCGCCTCCTCCAGCGCCGAACGGGTCGGGTTCGCGGTGCGCGAGTACTCGTAGTCGCCCTCGCGGGTCCCGCCCACGCCGTCCTGCGCGTAGGTCGAGGTCTGGTAGATCGGCACGATCACCGCGCCGGTGCGGGGGTCGGGCTTCTGACCGGCGTGGATCGCACGGGTCTCGAAGCCGAGTTCGGAGTAGTCGTCCACCATCGGTTCAGCGTACGGGGAGGCCCTGACATTCCCGTCAGGTGGGATGGATCTCAGTCCCCGCACCACCGGGCGGCCGCTCGGGAGGCGGCGAGGAGCAGCGTGGCGACGGCGGGCGGCAAGACCACGGCCACTGCGGCGGGCCCGCCCACGGCCACGTCGCCGGGGCCGCCGAGGCCCACCACCGCGAGGCCGGTGACCGCCAGGACCATCGACGTGAGCGCCGCGAGCAGCGCCGCCGAGCTCCCGGCGATGCAGCCGAGCCGGCCGGCCGGGTGCCGCCGCAGCAGCAGGACGCCGCCGGGCAGCAGCAGCGTCGCGACCACGCCGTCGACCGCCGCGTGCACGCCCACGCGCCCGGCGTCGGCGGGGTGGCGCACCAGCGAGACGACGTCGAGAACCAGCCCGGCCAGGTAGACCAGCCCGCCGAGCAGGGCCAGCGCCGCGGCGGTGAGCGCCGTCCGGCGGTCGCCGCGAGCCGTCAACGGGCGCCGGCCGGGGCCGTCCGCCGCGTCCAGCGACGGGTGGCCGGCAGCGCCGCGAGCACCAGCAGGGCCACGAACGGCACCGCAATGGGGATCATGCGCAGCGCGGGCTCGCCGATGCCCGTGGGCCCGCCCACCACGAAGAAGATGTACTGGTAGCGGAACACCATGTCGGTCGTTGACGCCACCAGCGCGACGACGGCGGCGACGACGCACAGGACCCGGCCCGCCTCCACCCGCGCGAGCAACGAGACTCCGCCGAGCAGGAGCAGCAGGCCGATGACGGCGTCCGCGATCTGGCCGGGGACCAGCAGGTCGCTTTGGCCAAAACCCAGGAAGACGCTCGCCCAGAAGATGCCCAGCAGGAACCACAGCCCACCCAGGACGGCGAGTACCCCGGCGGCGACCGCAGTCCCGGCCCGGGGTTTCGCCGGGGCCGTGACGTCCACTCACCAGCTCCGCGACGAATAGGCGCCCTGGCCGGACAGCACCGGCACCACGGACGCGCGGTAGCGCAGGTACCGGAAGGTCGGGGGCAGGAACGCCAGCACCAGGACGAGGATCGCCAGCGCCGCGAGGCCGACGCGGTCGGCCATGGCGAACCCGCCGTGGGTGAACATCGCGTCCGCGAAGCGGGCCGGGGGCACGCCCACCGACATCGGCTCGGTGAGCAGGGCGCCGATGGCCAGGAGCGCGCCGAGGCCGAGCAGGACCGCGCCCGCCGTCGCGCGGAACAACGTCGCCAGTGCACCGATGAGCAGCACGAGGCCCGCGACGACATAACCGGCGAGGTCCACCAGCACCCAGGCCGGCAGGGCGCCGAGGCTGAATTCGGCGGGCATGTCGAGGAAGATCTTGACCGGCACGTATCCGGCGGCGACCGCGGCCGGAAATCCGAGCACCGCGGCGAGGACCGCCGTTACGCCGGATGGCCGAGTCGATGAATACGAATGCGAATGCGACACCGGATATCCGTGCGGACCGGACACAACTCCCCCATCAGCCGAGCGCGGGACGACGGCGCTCACCCTAGTCGGAATTCCCGGAAGCGGTCCCGAAAGAGAACGGAATTCGGCCGGACGGCGGAACCCAAGATCATTTCCGTGCGGTAGTGGCAGAAATGCGCTCACGCGATCACGGGCGGTGGTGCCTCGCCCATTGTCCTCTTCGGACAATTGTATATTCGGCGGTGAATGCACCGTGCCCCGGAGCCGAATCGGCTCCGGGGCACGAAGGAGGTGTACTAGCTCACCATTGCTGCTGCTGCGGGGGCTGCCCCGGCTGGCCGAACCCGCCGCTCGGCGGGCCCTGCTGGCCCGGCGGCTGGCCCCAGCCCTGCGGCGGCTGCTGCTGCCCCGGCTGCTGCGGGTAGCCCTGCGGCGGCTGGCCGTACCCGCCCGGCTGACCGGGCTGGCCCGGCTGCGGGAAGCCGCCGCTCGACGGCTGGGGGAACCCGCCGCTGGACGGGTTGGGCCCGCCCGGCTGGCCGTAGCCCGGCGGCTGGCCGTAGCCCGGCGGCTGGCCGTACCCGCCCGGCTGCTGCGGGCCGGGCTGCCCGAACCCGCCCGGCTGACCGGGCTGCCCGAACCCGCCCGGCTGACCGGGCTGGCCGAACCCACCCGGCTGCTGCTGCGGGCCACCGAAACCGGGGTTCGGCGGACCGCCGAAGCCCTGCGGCCCGCCCGGCGCGGCACCGTCGCCACCGAGGCCGACGAACTGCCGGGTCGCCGGGACGAGCCCGAGGACACCGGCGACGAGGATCAGGACGCCCAGGATCAGCGGCGGGAGCCCGAGGCCGAACGTGTCCTTTTCGGACGCCGACGCCTGCGCGAGCGTCTCGGCGTTCGGCGTCATCCCGATCTTGAGCAGCAGGGCGAAGAGCGTGAGCAGCGCACCGCCCGCGACGACCGCGATCGGGACGAACTTCCGGAGCCCGCCCAGCTTGCCCGCGAGCGCCAGCCCGACACCGCCGGCCAGTGCGATCAGCGAGCCCAGCAGGATCATGATCACGTAGAACCAGACCAGGCCCGGGCCGATGAGCCCGGCCGCGTCGAGCACCCGCTCGATCGCCGCCTGGTCGGGCGCGCGATCGAAGATGGCCGAGTAGTCGCTCGCGTCGCCCATGTACGCGAACGAGTAGATCAGCGCGATCAGGCCCAGCAGGGCGACGACACCACCGGCGATGTAGCCGAACAGGCCGTTGCCGCCCGCGGACGGCCCGCCGAACTGCGGCGGCTGACCGCCGAAGCCGGGCTGCTGACCGAACCCGGGCGCGCCGAAGCCCTGCGGCGGCTGGCCCGGCTGGCCGAAGCCGCCCGGCTGCTGACCGAAGCCGCCCTGCTGCCCGAACCCGCCCTGCTGCTGGCCGAAGCCGCCCTGCTGCTGGCCGAAACCGCCGGACTGCTGGCCGAAGGCCGCGGCCGGGTTGTCGGCCGCGCTCGGCGGCGGGGTGTACGGGATCGCCGGCGGCTGGGAGCCCGGGGGCACCAGCTGCGTCGAGTCCGCGACCGGGGCGTCGCCGCCGCCGACCGGGCTCACCATCTGGGTCGCGTTCGCGTCGAACGGCGGCATCGCCTGGGTCGCGCCCGCCCCGCCGTCACCCGGCTGGACCGGCTGGACGACCTGGGTCGGCTCCGGCGTCTCCCCGAACGGGGAACCGCCCTGGGGCTGGGCGGGCTGGACGACCTGGGTCGGTTCCGGGCTGCCGAACGGGTCCTGCTGCGGATGGGGGCCACTCGGCGGGCCCTGAGGTGGCTGGCCGCCACCCCACGGCTGGTTCGGTGGCTGCGGTGCACTCATGTGGGTCTTGAACCCCCTTGACGAGGACGCGAAAGTGTTCTATTCACGCCAACGCTATCGGATCGCCCGGCAGGGCGCTCGTAACGCCCCTGCCGGGTCCGCCGATTAAGACCTTCTTGGGGTGCGGTCAGCGACCGGCCAGGAAGCCCAGGAGGTCGTGCCGGGTGACGACGCCGGCCGGCTTGCCGTCGACCAGCACGAGCGCGCCGTCGGCACCTTGGAGCGCGGTCATCGCCACCCCCACCTGCTCGCTGCCGCCGATCGTCGGCAGCGGCGGGGACATGTGCTGCTCGAGCCGGTCGGCGAGCTGCGCCTTGCCGGTGAACAGGGCGTCGAGCAGGTCACGCTCGTTGACGGCGCCGACGACCTCGGCCGCCATCACCGGCGGTTCCGCGCTGACGACGGGCATCTGGCTCACGCCGAATTCGGAGAGGATCGCGATGGCTTCGGCGACGGTCTCGTTCGGGTGCGAGTGCACCAGATCGGGCAGCGAGCCGCTCTTCTTCGTGAGCACGTCGGCGACCGTCGCGCCCGAGGAGTCCGGCGGCAGGAAGCCGTAGGAAGACATCCAGGTGTCGTTGAACACCTTCGTCAGGTAGCCGCGGCCGCCGTCGGGCAGCAGCACGACCACGACGTCGTCCTCGGTGAGCCGCTCGGCCAGCTTCAGCGCGGCGGCGACGGCCATGCCGCAGGAGCCGCCGACCAGCAGGCCCTCCTCCAGCGCGAGGCGGCGGGTGACCTGGAACGAGTCGGCGTCGGAGACCGGGATGATCTCGTCGGCGACGGTCCGGTCGTAGGTGTCCGGCCAGAAGTCCTCGCCGACGCCCTCGACCAGGTACGGGCGGCCGCTGCCGCCGGAGTAGACCGAGCCCTCCGGGTCGGCGCCGACCACCTGCACGGCGCCGTCGCTGACCTCCTTGAGGTACCTGCCGGTACCGGAGATCGTGCCGCCGGTGCCGACACCCGCGACGAAGTGCGTGATCCGGCCCTCGGTCTGCGTCCACAGCTCGGGACCGGTCGAGAGGTAGTGGCTCTCGGGGTTCTGCGGGTTGGCGTACTGGTTGGGCTTCCAGGCGCCGTCGATCTCGCGGACCAGGCGATCGGAGACGTTGTAGTAGGAGTCCGGGTGCTCGGGCGCGACCGCCGTCGGGCACACCACGACGCGGGCGCCGTACGCCTTGAGCACGTTGCGCTTGTCCTCGCTGACCTTGTCCGGGCAGACGAACACGCACTGGTAGCCCTTGCGCTGGGCGACCATGGCCAGCCCGACGCCGGTGTTGCCGGACGTCGGCTCCACGATCGTGCCGCCCGGGCGCAGCTCGCCGGAAGCTTCGGCGGCCTCGATCATGCGCAGCGCGATGCGGTCCTTGACCGAGCCACCCGGGTTCAGGTACTCGACCTTGGCCAGCACGAGCGGCTTGAGCCCCTTGGTCAACGAGTTCAGCTTGACCAGCGGGGTGTTGCCCACGAGGTCTGCGATGTGCTCTGCGTACTCCACGACCGCCAGCCTAAACGGCCCACCGGTGGCGCTGTCCACTCGTGCGGGATCGAGCACCGGGTGGTCTCCGGGTGCGCGTCGGTGACGCCGGGCAGCGAGCGCGGGGCCGGACCGCCCGGTGAAGACCGCCGGCGGCCACCAAGCCGCTCGTCTACGCCGGTAGCGCCCCGAAGGCCGCAGCACGCTGAGCCGTCATCCCGTCCCGGAGGCCCCGCCCGGCGCCGATGGCCGTGCAGCCGGTCCGAAGGGATGGGGGCGTCCAGCAGGCAGGCCGGACAATCATCATCGCCAGTTCACCTCCCGTGTGGAATGGCGAGCTTTCACGAGGTGTGACGATCCTATCGGGCAGCCGGTTGCCCGGCTTCGCCCTTTCGTGTCAATTCCACACCGTCGGCCTCGTCGGCGATCGGCCGTTCTTCCCAGCCGGCCGGCCAGGTCCGCGGAAATCGACGCGGTCACGGAACTCCGCCTTGTTGAAGTCCGCCTTGGTACGGAATTCGGTGCCGCGAAAGGACGCCAGTTCGAGAAACTTCGCTTCGTAGCAGACGATCGAACGGATCGAGCAGTGCGTCAGGGTCAGCCCGACCAGCGTCGCCCCGGAGAAGTCGAGGTCGATGTCGGGCCAGAAGGCTTCGTTCGGCCGCTCCGCGGAGCCGCGGCGCAGGTGCAGCAGCAGGATGCGCTGCGCGGCCTTGCGCACATGCAGCTCTTCGGCGCTCTTCGGACCGTGCTTGTACGGCATCCGCAGATACGCGCAGAGGACGTTGACGATGGTCTGCCGGTGCTCGGTGTATCCCGCGGCCAGCCGCTCGAGGGCGTAGAGGCCGGCGAGGCGGACCGGGGCCTTTTCGCTGCCGAGCTGGTCGGCGGCCTTGCCGTAGATCTCGGTGACCCGGCGCTCGGTGGCGTCGTGGTCCTTCTGCACCAGGTCCAGCTCGGCCGCCCGCTGCCGCCGCGCGGCGAGCAGGAGGGCGGCGGCGCCCCCGAGGCCGACGACGATGTTGGCCGCGGTCTTCAGCGCGTCGAGCCGGGCCGAGTCCTCCGGGCGGCCGCCGCCCAGCAGCGTCAGCAGCACCGCCGCGGCGACGCCGCCCACCACGAGCAACCCGGCACCCCACAGCACGATCGTCCTGGTCCGCAGCACCCGCTCCAGCTGGTTCCCCACCCGGATGATCCTGTCAGAGCGGGAAACCCGGGAATCCACGCAACAAATCCTGGCGAAGTGCGAGCTGCCCGGCAGCAGCCTCGCTGGCACCGTTGACCCCGCACACGGCAGTGGCCACACTCATCGGAGGTAACTGTGCACGTTGTGACACGCAAGCTCGCGGGCATGACCGGGGCTGTGCTGACCCTGACCTCGGGAGCCTTGATCGCGCTCGGGACGACGCCCGCCAGCGCGGACAGCATCGGGTACTGGGTCCAGTCGAGCATCCGGAGCCAGACCGCGCCGTCGTACGACGCGCTGGCGGCGGACACCCGGTCCGAGGCCGACGCGAGGTGCGTCGACCACTTCAAGCTCAGGGCACGCGGGGTCTCGCCCGAGGCCTGGGGAGGCGGCCCCGGCAACTGGCAGATGTCCTGGCGGTGCACCAGCAACTAGGACGGCGACCGGTCCGGTGTCCGGGGTGGCCGGGCAACCTCACACCGGCTTCGGCTTTCTCCGGGGCGTGCCACGCGGCAGTATGTGAGCAACCGCTTAGCTCGCGATACGAGGATGTGTCACGTCATGCCCGAAGCCGTCATCGTCTCCACCGCCCGCTCGCCCATCGGGCGGGCCAACAAGGGTTCGCTGGTCAGCATGCGGCCCGACGACCTGACCGCGCAGATGGTCCAGGCAGCGCTGGCCAAGGTGCCGCAGCTCGACCCCGCCGACATCGACGACCTGCTGCTGGGCTGCGGCCTGCCGGGCGGCGAGTCCGGGTTCAACATGGGCCGCGCGGTCGCCGTCGAACTCGGTTACGACCACCTGCCCGGCTGCACGATCACCCGGTACTGCTCCTCCAGCCTGCAGACCACCCGGATGGCGTTCCACGCGATCAAGGCCGGCGAGGGCGACGTCTTCATCTCGGCCGGCGTCGAGACCGTGTCGCGGTTCGGCAAGGGCAGCTCCGACTCCTGGCCCGACACGCACAACCCGCTGTTCGCCGACGCCGAGGCGCGCACCAAGGCGACCGCGGAGTCCGGCGCCGACAGCTGGACCGACCCGCGCACCGAGGGCAACGTCCCGGACGTCTACATCGCGATGGGCCAGACCGCGGAGAACCTGGCCCGGCTGAAGGGCGTCACGCGCGAGGACATGGACGAGTTCGGCGTCCGCTCGCAGAACCTGGCCGAGAAGGCCCTCGCGGACGGCTTCTGGGCCAAGGACATCACCCCGGTGACGCTGCCGGACGGCACCGTCGTCTCGAAGGACGACGGCCCGCGCGCCGGCGTCACCCTCGAGGGCGTCGCCGGCCTGAAGCCGGTGTTCCGCCCGGACGGGCGGGTCACCGCCGGCAACTGCTGCGCGCTCAACGACGGCGCGGCCGCGCTGGTGATCATGTCCGACACGAAGGCCCGTGAGCTGGGCCTGACGCCGCTGGCGCGGATCGTGTCCACCGGCGTCACCGGGCTTTCGCCGGAGATCATGGGCTACGGCCCGGTCGAGGCGTCCAAGCAGGCGCTCTCGCGCGCCGGGCTGTCGATCGGCGACATCGACCTGGTCGAGATCAACGAGGCGTTCGCCGCGCAGGTCATCCCGTCGTACCGGGACCTGGGCATCGACCTGGACCGGCTGAACGTCAACGGCGGCGCCATCGCGGTGGGCCACCCGTTCGGCATGACCGGCGCCCGGATCACCTCGACGCTGATCAACTCCCTGCAGCACCACGACAAGCAGTTCGGCCTCGAGACGATGTGCGTCGGCGGCGGCATGGGCATGGCGCTGATCATCGAACGCCTTTCCTGACCTGGTGACGAAGGCCACCACCCGCGTGGGTGGTGGCCTTCGTCGTCAGCAGACGGAATCGGCGGGTTCGGGGTTCGCCAGGCCGAACAGCGGCCGCAGCTCCAGGCCGATCCAGGTGCCGCCGAGGAGGGCGGCGACGGCCGTGCGCCACGGGATCGAGCGTGGATCTTCCACGCGCCCGGGGTGACCAGCACGATCCCGGCGAGCACGGCGATCGTGATCGCCCTCGAGCCGGCCCAGCCGACGTGGTCGGCCGGCAGCGTACGCAGAAGGCCCCCTCGCCAACGCGGCGAGAGGGCCTCCGGGACCTGCGTTATTCGTTCGTCTTGACGCACATCGTCGTCGCCGGCTCCGGGTACACCGCGACGCGCGTGGCGTCGGTGCCCTCGCAGACGTTCTTGTCCGCCTGGCCGGTCACCACCTTGACCAGCTCACCGTCCTTGGTCGGGTCGGTGCAGGGGACCTTCAGGTAGCCCTTGGTCTGGGACGTGAAGTTCGCCAGGCAGTCGCCCTGCTTGGCGTTGATCATCAGGCACAGCTTGTACGAGCTGCGGCCGCTGACCGAGTAGGTGTCGTAACCGGCGTCGGAGCCGCCGGGGCACTCCTCGGAGACGGTCTCCAGCTTCTTGGCGATCTTGACGTTCGCCTTCGGGTCGTTGCAGTCGGCCTTCGCCGGGGCGTCGCCGCCCCGGGTGAACTCGGTGAGGGTGAGGCAGTCACCGGCGTTCGAGGTGGCCGGCGACTTGAGGAAGCCGATGGCACCGAAGATGCCGCCCACGACGACCAGGAGGACCACGATCCCGCCGACGATCAGCCCCACCTTCGAGCGCTTGGGCGGAGCCGGCGGCGCGGGCGGGAAACCGGGCTGGCCGGGCGGGAACTGGCCGGGCGGCGGACCGTACTGGCCGGGCTGGCCCTGCGGCTGGCCGAACTGCTGCGGCTGGCCGCCGGGAGGCGGTCCATAAGGATCGGGCTGACCCACCGGCTGCTGGCCCCCGGGGGCCGGAGGGGGAACGCTCACTGTGAACCTCACACATGTGAAATTGAGAACCGACCGGCTCATCAAACACGCAGGGTGAGCGGCACCCGCAGCGGGGTCCCTATTTGCACGAATTACCCACAGAAAAGGCGCCCCGCCGATTACGGAGCGCCTTCACTGTGGAACTGTGAGCCAGGTTACTCACGGAAGTACGAGAGCAACCGCAGGATCTCGAGGTACAGCCAGACCAGCGTCGTCATCAGGCCGAAGGCGGTGTACCAGGCCCACTTCGACGGCATGCCTTCGCGGATCATCCGGTCGGCCTGGTCGAAGTCGAGCAGGAAGCTGAACGCCGCGATGCCGATGCAGACGAGGCTGAAGATGATGGCGATCGGGCCGCCGCCGCGCAGCGGGTTGAAGCCGAAGGCCAGCGAGCTGATCAGGTTGAACAGCATCAGGATGGCGACACCGACGGTGGCACCGACGATCCACTTGGTCAGCTTGGGCGTGACCTTGACCGCGCCGGTCTTGTAGACGACCAGCATGCCGATGAACACACCGGCGGTGCCGACGATCGCCTGCAGCGCGATGCCCTTGTAGATCGCCTCGAACACGCCGCTCAGCGCACCGAGGAACAGCCCTTCGGCCGCCGAGTACGTCAGCGTCAGCGCGCCGCTGGGCTTCTGGCGGAAGATGATCACCAGCGAGATGACGAGCCCGACGACCAGGCCGCCGAGCATCGCGCCGAGGAGCGCGCCGGGGATCCGGCCCGTCTCCTCGATCTGGATCCGCGCCCAGATCGCCGTGATCACCCCGACGAGCAGCGCGACGCCGAGGGACATGCCCGTCTTGACGACGACGTCGTCGACGGTCATCGGGCGGTCGCCCTCGCCGGCGGTGGCCCGGCCCGGGTCGTACCCGGGCACGCCACCCTGGGGTTGGTTGAAGCCCACCGGGGGCCCGTACTGCCCGTACGTCTGGGTTCCGCCGCCGGGCAGGTTGCGGAACGCCGGGTTGCTACTGGAACGCACCTGATCCTCCTGGATCTGCTGCTTCTTGGATCATCGCTGCATCGGGTTCAACGACCGCCGCGGGCCAGCGGTTCCCGTCGAGTAAAGACGACTTTACTCGACGGCAGCCCGCCTGCCTCGGACGACACGGTAAGCGATGGACATCACGACCGTTCGGCGACAGCCACCCGAAGAGCGGTACACAGTTTCTTCCGCCTTCGCAACGCTCACCTCGCGTGCTCGGATGTTCACCGAATGCGCGTCGGGGATCTGATCAGTCGTGTGACCTGCAGAGACGCGGGGACGTTGCCGCGCGTCCAACGAAGGAGCATTGACACATGGGGTGGTCGACACACCCGCGCGCGGGTACTCGCGCGCTCACCGGACTCCTCGCCGCGGCCCTGCTCGGCACGCTCTCCGTGACCGCCGGCGCGCCCGCGGCCTCGGCCGCCAGCCAGGAAGGCATCGGCTACGAGGTCAAACCGGGCCAGGACATGACCCCGCGGCCGAGCCGCAACTGGCTCGGCTCGTACGTCGTCGGCGGTGCGCAGGTCTTCTGCGTGAGCTTCCAGCTCAAGGCGCCCGACACCGACGAGAAGTACAAGCCGGGCGACGAGCTGCTCACGAAGTGGGGCACGAAACTGCCCGCCGACGAGGCGGCGAACATCTCCTACCTCTTGCTGCGCTACGGCGACACGAAGAAGGCTGACGAAGCCGCGGCGCTCGCCCACCTGCTGCACTCGTGGACCGCCGCCCCACGCACACCGGCCGACCTGGACCCGTCGCTCACCTACGACAAGATCGGCTACGACGCGAAGTACCACCTCGACCTGCTTCCCGCGGACGCGAAGGCGGCCGTCGAGCGGTTGAAGACCGACGCCGAAACCAACCGCGGACCGTGGACCGCGTCGGTGACCACGCCGAAGGGCGACCAGCACCCCGGCGAGGCCGCCGAGTGGACGGTCACCGTGAAGAACGCCAAGGGCAAGGGCGTCCCGGACGTCCAGGTGAAGCTGACGGTGACCGACGGCACCCTCGGCGACGGCAAGGCGGACGACGCCGCCGGGAACTCGAGCCCGCAGGCCGCCGCGAAGGACGTCACGCTCAAGACCGCCGCCGACGGCACCGTGCGGGTGAAGCTGACCCCGGCCGGCGACCGGCCGAAGCTGGTGGCCGCGCTGTCCGGGCCTGCCGACCGGCCGTACGTGCAGGTGCCCGTCGACACCACGACGCAGCGCGTGGTCTCCACCGGCGGCGAGAAGGAGCTGACCGCCCAGGGCGTCGTCAACGTCGCGAAGCCCGGCAAGGTCCAGGTGACCAAGACGGACGCGACCACGGGCCAGGGCGTCGGCGGCGCGGTCCTGCGGATCACCGCCAAGGACCGGACGTCCGCGGCGCTCGGGCAGGACGGCAAGCCGCTCACCGGGGCCGACGGCAAGCCCGCGGTCGTCACCACCGACGGCAAGACCGGGGGCGTGACGGTCGAGAACCTCCGTGCGCCGCAGGAGATCTGCGTGGTCGAGGCGAGCCCGCCACCGGGCTACACGAACGCCTTCGACCCGAAGAACCCGCCGTCGGCGTGCGGCACCGTGAAGCCGGGCGAGACGCTGGCGCTGACCGTGACGAACAAGCCGAACGAGGTCCCGCGCGCGATCCCGGCCGGCGACCAGCCGGTCGCGCGGGCGCAGGGTGTCGTCGAGACGAGCTACTCCGTGCCGGGCCTGGCCGGGCTCGGCCTGCTCGTGCTGCTGGCGGCCGGGCTGATCGGCGTCGCCGCGCGGCGGGCGTCCCGGCGGTAGCGGCGTGGCGGATCACGGCGGCGACTGGCGGGGCGAGGACTGGTTCGTCGAGGAATGGCACCGGGGCATCGGCTGGGCGGCCGCCGAAGGCGAGCCGCCCGCCGGCCGCCCGGATCCGCCCTCGCGGAAGCCCGGCCGGGGCCGGCTGCTCGTCGGCTTCGCCCTCGGCGCGGCGACGGTGCTCGCGGCGCAGTTCGGCACCACCGTGGTCGCCGCTGGGCCGGTGGCTGTCGTGACCGGCACGGCTCTGCCCGCCGCGGGTGCCGCCGGAGCCGCGGCCGCGGTGCCGTCCCCATCCCCGACGGCCACCGCTCCCACGGCTCCGGCCGCGCCGGCCGCGCAGACGCCGTCATCGGCCGCGCCACCGCCGTCCCCGCCGCCGCAGCGACCCGGCACCGTCCGGCTGCCCGCCGGCGGGACGGCGACGCTGGTGCGCAGGGACCTCGGCCCGGGCGGCGAGCTGCCGGTGCCCACCGACCTCGGCCAGGCGACGTGGTGGGGCGCGTCACTCGACGCCGCGGGCGGGGCGAGCGTGTTCGCCGGCCACGTGAACTGGCGGGGCGCGACCGGGCCGTTCGCCGAGCTGTGGACCGCCCGGATCGGCACCGAGGTGACCATTGTGGACAGTGCGGGCCAGACCCGGCGGTTCCGGATCTCGCAGCTGGTCACGGTGCACAAGAGCGACCTGGCGGCCCGCGCCGACTACCTCTTCGGCCCGTCCGGCCCGCACCGCGTGGTGCTGGTGACGTGCGGCGGCCGCTGGGTCGGCGGATCGGAAGGCTACGAGGAGAACCGCGTCGTCATCGCGGACCCCAGCTAAGTTACTCGTGGGTAACATCACGTTTCGAAACGGTGGTCGTCGGCGTCGCCATGCAGCAGAATGCCCAGGGTCAGGGCTGTGGGAGCGAGAGGTGTGAAGACAATGGCGACGTTCTTGGTGACCGGGGCGACCGGACTGATCGGGCGCCACTTCACCCGGCTGCTGCTCTCCCGCCCCGACGACGACCGCGTCGCCCTCGTGGTGCGCGCGTCCTCGCGGGCCAAGCTGGCCGCGCTGGTCGACCAGTGGCCGCACTCCGACCGCGTCACGCTGGTCACCGGCGACCTCGGCGAGCCGCTGCTCGGCGTGTCCGAAGCGGACCGCGAACAGCTGCGCGGGAGCGTCGACCACATCGTCCACCTCGCCGCCCTCTACGACCTCACCGCGGACGACGAGGCCAGCATCAAGGCCAATGTGGACGGTACGCAGGCCGTCGTCGACCTCGCCGCGGACCTGCGCGCGGGCTGCCTGCACCACGTGTCGTCGGTGGCCGTCGCGGGCGACCACGAAGGCGTGTTCACCGAGGAGATGTTCGACGCCGGGCAGCGGCTCGTCACGCCGTACCACCGGACCAAGTTCGAAGCCGAGAAGATCGTCCGCGAGCAGGACCGGGTCCCCTGGCGGGTGTACCGGCCGGCCGTCGTCGTCGGGCACTCCGAGACCGGCGAAATGGACAAGATCGACGGCCCGTACTACCTCTTCCCCGCGATCAACCGGCTCTCCGGGCTGCCCGACGTGCTGCCGTTCGTCGGCCCGGACCTCGGCGACACCAACATCGTGCCGGTCGACTACGTCGCCGAGGCGCTGCTGGAGCTGGTGGTCAAGCCGGGGCTGGACGGCCACGCCTTCCACCTGGTCAACCCCGAGCCGCAGCCGGTCGTCTCGGTGTACAACGCCTTCGCGCGGGCCGCGGGCGCGCCGACGATCACCGTGCAGCTGGGCGAAGGCATTTCGAAGCGGATCGTCGGGCTGGTCAAGCTGACCGAGCACATCCCCGGCGTCACCATCGCCCGCGACGCCGTGATGGAGCGGTTCGGCATCCCGCCGGTGCTGCTGGACACGATGGCGTTCCCGTCGGTGTTCTCCTCGGCCGAGACGCGCAAGGCGCTGGCCGGCACCGTCGAGGTCCCGCGGCTGGACGAGTACGCGCCGACGCTGTGGCGCTACTGGCGCGAGCACCTCGACCCGTTCCGCGCGCGCAAGCACGGCCCGCGGGGCGAGCTCGACGGCCGCCGCGTGATCATCACCGGCGCGTCCTCGGGCATCGGACGGGCGACCGCGTTGAAGGTGGCGGCCGCGGGCGGTGTGCCGCTGCTCGTCGCGCGCCGCCAGCACGAACTGGAAGAGGTCCGCGACGAGATCGTCGCCGCCGGCGGCACGGCGTCGGTGTACCCGGCCGACCTGACCGACGAGGACTCGGTGCACAAGGCCGTCGACGCGATGCTGGCCGAGCACGGCCGGATCGACATGCTGGTGAACAACGCCGGCCGGTCGATCCGCCGGTCGATCAAGCTGTCCTACGACCGGATGCACGACTACGAGCGCGCGATGGCGATCAACTACTTCGGCGCGGTGCGGCTGATCCTCGCGGTGCTGCCGCACATGTCGGAGCGGAAGTTCGGGCACATCGTGAACGTGTCGTCGATCGGCGTCCAGGGCATCGCGCCGCGCTTCTCGGCGTACGCGGCGTCGAAGGCGGCGCTGGACTACTTCTCGCGCATCGCGGCCACCGAGACGCACGGCGACGGGATCACGTTCACCACCATCCACATGCCGCTCGTGCGGACGCCGATGATCCGGCCGACCAAGATCTACGACGCCTTCCCGACGAAGTCGCCGGAGCAGGCCGCGGACATGGTGCTGAAGGCGCTCGTCGAGCGGCCGAAGCACATCGGCACCCCGGCGGGACAGGCGATCGGGCTGGCGTACACGCTCACGCCGGGCCTCACCGACGCCGTCGCGTACCAGGGTTTCCGGATCTTCCCGGATTCGACCGCGGCGGGCGGTTCGGGCGAACTCAAGATCGGACGTGGCGAGAAACACCTCTCGCGCGCGGCAATGGCGCTCGCCCGGCTTTCGCGCGGCTTCCACTGGTGACACAGCGTTTCGAGGGTGAGGCCAATCCGGCGACACGGCGACACTTGTCAGTGATTCGTTAAGCCGGAAGGCGGAGGCGGCGGGTGCCCGGGTACGGTCGGGCGCATGGTTCCTGAGCGCGACCCCGCCGCAACCGCCCTCAACGGCCTTCTCCCCCTCCGTCGTGAGTACACCCAGGCATGGCACGGCTTCGACCGCAACGAGGTGCGGCAGTACCTCGACCACGTCGAAGCCCAGCTGCGCCGGGTGCTCAGCGAACGCGACGCCGCCGCGGCACAGGCTGCCGCCGCGACCCGCGAGGTCGAATCCGTCCGGCAGCAGGTCGCGGCGCTCGAAGCGCGCGTCGAGGAGCTGAAGAAACCGCCGGAGCGCCTCGAGGACCTCGACGAGCGGATGCAGCGGACGGTCACCCTCGCCCAGGCCCGCGCGGACGAGATCATCAAGCGCGCCGAGGTGGCCGCGGAGAAGACGTGGGCGTCCTCGACGGAGGCGTCGACGAAGCTGCGTGAGCGGTACTCGAAACTGGTCGCGGAGCTGGACAAGCAGGCCGACCTGCTGCACTCGGAGCACGAAGCCGCGCTGGCGGAGACGCGCGCCGAAGTGCAGCGGCTGACCGTCGAGGCGGCCCAGCGGCGGGAGCTGCTGGACAACGAGGCGGAGCGGAAGCGCCGGAAGCTCGAGCGGGAGTTCGAGGCGTCCCAGGCGGCCCAGCGGGCGGCGCTGGAGAAGCACGTCGCCGACCAGCGCACGGCGAGCAAGAACCAGGCCGAACGCCGTCTCGCGGAGGCGACGGCGGAGGCGAAGCGGCGCCTCGACGAGGCAACGGCGGAAGCCAAGCGTCGCCTGGACGAGGCAACCACCCAGGCGGCCCAGCGCACGACGGCGGCCAACCGCAAGGTCGAGCGGCTGGCGGAGATCCGCGAGCAGGCGCGCAAGAGCCTGGCGATGGCGGAGGACATCCTCAACAAGAGCGAGACGCAGCTGGCGACGCTTCCGGAGGAAGCGGTGATCCCGCAGGCGTCCAAGCTGGTCGGGGGTGACACGGAGTCGGCCACGACGCCGGCGGCGCCGGTCGTTCCGGTGGTGCAGCCCGCGATCCCCAAGGCGGCCGCCGCGAAGCCCACGCCTGCGGCTCCGAAGCCGACGCCTGCAGCCAAGCCGGTCCCGAAACCGGCGCCGCAGGCGGCGAAGCCTGGGAACACGCCGGCGAACTCGAACGGCCCGGCGACAAAGCCGGCGAACGGCAATGGCGCGAACGGCAATGGCGCGAAGCCGCTGTCGCCGACGGGAAGCAAGCCGGGCAACTGAAGCTTCCAGCCGGACCCGGCCCTGACCCCGGCGACTGCCTAAGCTGAAGTGCCACATCATTGGGGCGTTTGGCCCTAGGCAGCCGAGGAGCCCCCCGTTTTCCACGCTAGCCGTGGGGGCACCGACAATTTCGGGCCCGGCAGCGGCGGCACTCGAGCGCCCCGATGTGGCCTTGGTTGCGTCTGACGCACCGAAGGCCACATCCGGGGGCGCTTTCAGTTGCGTGCCGTGCGGGGCCAGGGGTTGGCCGCCTCCAGCTGGGCCGCCAAGCCCAGCAGCAGTGCCTCCCCGCCCGGGCGGGCCACCAGCTGCACCGACGTCGGCAGGCCCGACACCTTCGACCGCCCCATCGGCACCGTGATCGCCGGGTAGCCCGCGAAGTTCCACTGGCCCGTGAAACCCGCCAGGCGCGTCGATGGCACGACGTTCGTCAGCCACCCCTTCTCGTGCCAGCGGCCCGCCTTCACCGGCCAGTGCGAGAGCGTCGGTGTCATCAGCACCTCGTGCGCGGCGAAGAACTCCTCCGCCCGCGACAACCAGCGCTGCCGGGTGCTTTCGCGGACCAAGCCCGCCCGCTGGACCAGCCGGCCCGCGCGGACGTGGGCCCGCGTCCGGCGCTGGAACCGGGAACCGTCGAAGTCGCGGGCCTGCTCCGCCGGGCCTGCCAGCCAGCGGGCCGTCATGCCCAGGACCATCGTCGCCGGGTAGCGCGGTGCGGCCGGGACTATCGCGTGGCCGGCCGACGCCAAGAAGCCGGCCGCCGTCGAGACCGCCGCCACCAGCTCCTTCGGGACCGGGCTGTGCAGCAACGGCACCGTTGTCGACATGCCGATGCGAACCGGAGACGGCGAAGTGACCGACGCCAGCGAAGGCGCGGAAGCCAGCACCGACACCAGCAACGCCGTGTCGGCGACCGTCGTGGCCAGCGGGCCGTGCACCGACATGCCGAACCAGCCGCCTTCGGCCAGCAGGTCCGCGCCCGGCTTCAGCCCCACCAGACCGCACATCGCCGCCGGGAGGCGGACCGAACCCATGCCGTCGGAACCGTGGGCCAGCGGGACCAGGCCGGCCGCCACCGCCGCCGCGCTGCCGCCGGACGAGCCGCCCGAGGCGTACGTCGGGTCCCAGGGGTTGCGGGCGATGCCGTCCGGGGTGTCGCTCATCGGCCAGATGCACAGCTCCGGCACCCGCGTCAGCCCGACGATCACCGCGCCCGCCGCACGCAGCCGCGCCGCGATCACGCCGTCCGCGGCCGCCGGCGCGGACGAACCCGCCAGCGAGCCGTGCGACGCGTACTCGCCGGACAGCTCCGTGACGTCCTTGACCGCGACGGGCACGCCGGCCAGCGGCAGCGACGCGAGGTCGGGCCGTGTGGTGACCTCCGCGGCCTCCTTCAACGCGTCCTCGGCGCGCACCCGCCGGAAGGCACCGACCACGCCGTCCGCCGCGGCGATCCGGTCCAGCGCCTCCTGGGTGACCTGCACCGGATCGAGCTGCCCGGCCCGGACGGAGGCCGCGATCTCCACTGCCGTGAGCACCATGATCGCGACCCTAGCTGCAACATCCGGGGTTTCGCCCCGGGGCCGGGGGCTTCGCCACCCGGAACCCCCGAAAAGCAACTCGCGAAAAGGTGACAGCGGCAAAGAAAACGTCTCAGATTGCGCCGGCTCGCAGAGCGTAGGCGACGGCGTGGGCCCGGTTGTTCAGGCCGCAGCGGGTCATCAGGCCGTAGAGGACGTTCTTCACGGTCCGCTCCGAGTAGCACAGCTTCGCCGCGATCTCCTCGGTGCCGAACCCCTCGGCGACCAGCCGCAGCACGTCGCACTCGCGCGCCGCGAGCCCGGAGAGCGTGAGCCCGTTCGGCTCCAGGACGTCCTTGCGCATCCGCTGCACCTGCGCGAGCAGCGCGCCCTGCAGCCGCGGCGGCAGGTTGGCCGTGCCGTCGCCCGCGGCGAGCACCGCCGTCACCAGCTCGGCGCCGCCCGTCTCGCGGCGCGGCAGGATCGCCACGACGCCGCATTCCAGCGCCGCCATCAGGTCGCTTTCGCGGAAGTGCTCGACGACCAGCACCACGTGGGTCGCCTTGGCCGCGCGGATTTCGCCCAGCACGGCCTCGTTGACGTGGTCCTCCATCACCAGCAGCACGTCCGGCAGGAGATCGGTCACCCGGACGTCCGGATGCGCTTCCAGGAGGCTCACCGCGCCGGCGTGCGTGATCGGGTCCGAGGCGAGGACGCTCACTTCGACGGGCTTCATGAACGCAGTGTGGACGGCGTGTCTTCACGCCTTCCCTATTCCGCCTTCACGCGCGTGAAGACAGCTCTCCGAACGCCGCCCGCGCCCGCTCCAGGCACCCGGGCATCCGCCCCGCGGCGCGGGCCCAGTCGCGCCGGGCGCGCAGGTACTCCTCCCGCGCCTCCGGGGTCCAGCCGGCCAGCTCCGGCTCGACCCGGGACTCGAGGTCGGCCAGCAGTGCGCCGAGCTCACCGGTGATGGTCCCCATCCGGTCCAGCACCAGATCGGCGAAGCTGAAGTCGAGCCGCGTCACGGCAGCCGCGGCCGTGGCATCCCGCCGCCGGTCGCCTCCAGCAGCTCCGCCAGCCGCGACAGGATCACGTCGAACTCCTGCTCCCAGTCGCTCATCGCCTGGCCGAACCGCACCGATGCCTCGCCGCGCCACGACGCCTGCACCATCGCCATCTCGCTGTTGACGTCGCGAAGGTGCGAACGAGCCGCTTCGAGGGTGTGTGCGAAGCAAGCGGCGGCTCGCTGCATGTCTTCGGTCGGCATCGCAGCTCCTTTCGGGCTCCCCGAGCGTGACGCACCCCGTGGCGGCGCGGAACCCCGGCCGCGTGCCGTTGCCCGAATGTCCGCCATCCTTGCCTGCCGGTTCACGACGTCCGCGTATGCTCACGGCAGGCATCCGGCGCGTGACGGTTCGTCGCGCACGAAGGGAGACCGATGTCGGCCGCGGACGGCTCCGCACCGAGACTCCAGCTGCTGGGCCCGCTCAAGGCCTGGCAGGGCGAAACGGAGCTCGACCTCGGCTCCGCGCACCGCCGTACGGTCCTCGCCGCACTGGCGATGCACCCGAACCGCACGGTTTCGCGCGAGGAGCTGATCGACGCCGTCTGGGGCGACGCGCCGCCGCAGAGCGCGCAGGGCTCCATCTACACCTATGTCTCCGGGCTGCGGCGCGCGCTCGAACCCGGCCGCGCCAAGGGCGAAGGCCCTCAGCTGCTTGCGTCGATCGGTTCCGGCTACTCGCTGCGCCTGGCCGCCGAAGCGATCGACGTCCACCGGTTCGAAGCCCTCCGCGAACAGGCGCAACGCCGGCACGCGGCCGGTGACCTCCGCGGAGCCCGCGAAGCATTCGACGAAGCTTTGGCGCTCTGGCACGGCGTCCCGCTGTCGGGCTTGCCCGGGCCGTTCGCCGCCGCGCAGCGCGCCCGGCTCACCGAAGTGCGGCTGGCGACCGTCGAGCGGCGCGCCGAAGTCGTGCTCGACTCCGGCGGGGACACCGGACTCGTCGCCGAACTGACCGCGCTGACCCGCGAACACCCGTTCCGCGAGACGTTGCACGGGCTGCTCATGCGTGCGCTGGTCCAGGCCGGGCGGCAGACCGAGGCGATCGCGGTCTACGCCGATGTCCGCGACCGGCTCGTCGAGTCCTCGGGCACCGAACCGGGGCCGGCCCTGCGGCGGCTGCACGACGAACTGCTGGCGAAACCCGCCGCGGCGCCGGCACCGAAGCCACCGCGCCCCCAGCGTCCGGCGCGGTTGCCGGCCACGGCGCTGCCGGAGCGGGCGGAGCTCTTCGTCGGCCGGGAGGCCGAACTGGACCGGCTGCGCGAAGCCGTCGCCGTCCTGGGTGCCGGAGCGGGCCGGTCGGTGTGGCTCGAAGGCGAACCGGGCAGCGGGCGGACCGCGCTGCTCGCCGAAGTCCTCACCATGGCCGAGGACCTCAACCCCACCTTCGCCGCCGCGGACGCGCTGGACCAGCGGTTCTCGCTGCGGCCGTTGCTCGACGCGCTGGGCGTGTCCCGGCGCGCCACCGACGAACGCCGGGCCGCCCTCGCCGAGCGGCTCGCCGAGCCGTCCGGCGAGGACCCGGTCGACGGCGTGCTCGGGCTGGTCCGCGAGCTCTGCGCGGAGGCCCCGCTCATGCTCGTGGTCGACGACCTGCAGTGGGCCGACGACGCGACGCTGCGTGTCTGGCGCTACCTGAGCCGGGAGACGCGGCAGCTGCCGCTGCTGCTCGTCGGCGCCTGCCGCCCGGTGCCCCGGCCGGCCGCGCTCGACGACCTGCTTGACAACGATGACATCACCGTCCTGACCCTGCCGCCGCTGACCGAAGGCGACACCCGCGAGCTGACCACCGAGCTGGCCGGCGCACCACCCGGGCCCGGGCTGCAGCAGCTCGTCTCCCACGCGGCGGGAAACCCGCGCTACATCAGGGAAATCGTCGAGGCACTGCTCGCGCAGTCGATGATCGTGCTCGACGGCGTCCACGCACACCTGGACGGCAGTGCGAGCCAGACGATCCCGCCGCCGCTGGGTTCGCGGATCACGCTGTACCTGAGCTTCCTCTCCAGCGGGGCCCGCGACACCCTGCGCTGGGCCGCGATGCTGGGCGAGAAGTTTTCGCTGGCGGACATCGCCATCGCGACCGAGCGGCCGCCGACGGCGCTGGTCGGCGTGGTCGACGAGGCGATCACGTCCGGGGTGCTCGTCGAATCGGGCGACCGGCTGGCGTTCCGGCACCCGCTCGTGCGCCGCGTGCTCTACGAAAAGACGCCCGCCGCGATGCGGGTCGCGCTGCACCGGCAGCTGGCCGAGGCCTTCGCCGCCGCGGCCGCGCCCGCCGAACGCGTCGCCGAGCAGCTCGCCGCCGCGCCCGCGCAGGTGGACCCGTGGGTGACCGGGTGGCTGCTGGAGCACATCGGCACGGTCGCCACCGAAACCCCGCGGGTCGCGGTCGACCTGCTGCGGCACGCCATCACGCAGGGCACGCTGCCGCCGGACGCGCGGGAGACCCTGACCGCGACCCTGGCCCGGCTGCTGTTCTGGCTGGGCCGGGAACCGGAAGCCGAGGCGCGTTCGGTCGTCGCGCGGACGTCCGACAGCAGGCGCGCGGCCGAGATGCGCTGGATCCTGGCCTACGTCTACTACCGCCGCGGCGACTTCTCCGAGGCGACCGCCGAGCTCAAGCGGACCCTCGACGACGCCGACGTCCCGGAGATGTGGCGCGGGCGGCACGAAGCACTGCTGGCCACGCTGGAGAAGCTCGGCGAAGCGACGGCGCTGGCACCGGCCGGGCTGCACCCGCTGGACGACGCGGCGCTGGCCGTGCCGAACATCGACAGCCTCGACGACGCCGCCGAGCCGCTCGACGCCGCCCGGCGGATCGCCGCGACCCGCGCGGTGCCGGGCGAGATGCACCTGGCCGGCGCGGTGCACTACTACTGGCTGGGCCGCTGGCCGGAGGCGCTGGCCGAGCTGGACGCGGTGATCCGCGACGGCGCCGAAACCGCGTCCTACGTGCTGCGCAGCCCGGGTTCGGCCCTGCTGGTGCACGGCGTCGGCGCGCTGATCGCCGGCCACCGCGGCGAACCGGCCCAGGTCAGGACCCACCTCGGCGCGGCCGATCGCCGGCAGTGGCCACCGGGCCTCGAGCCCGACGGCGGCGACTTCCTGCTCGCGGCGCGGGCCCTGCTGGCCGAGCAGGAGGGCAGACCGGAGGCGGCGCTGACGGCCCTGTTGCCCCTGCTGGAAGATCAGTACCCGCCGGCCGCCCGCCACCAGTGGTTGCCCGACCTGGTGCGGCTCGCGTTGCTGCTCGGTGACCGGCAGCGAACGCAGGAGGCGGTGCGCCTGCTCGATCCGGAGGGGGAAGTACCGCCGGCCCACGCCGCGGCGGCCGCGCACTGCCGGGGTCTGGTGACGGGCGATCCCGGGCCGGTCCTGACGGCGGCTGGACACTACCGGGCGGCCGGGCGGGCGCTGAAGCACGCGAAGGCGACCGAGGACGCGGCGATTCTGCTGGCGGAGTCGGGCAGGCTGACGGAGGCGCGCACGGCGTTCCGCGGCGCGTTGACGGCGTACACGGAGATGGGCGCGGTGTGGGACGTACGGCGCGCGGAGGCCCGGATGGGCCCGTACGGCATCCGGCGGGCGCCTTCGGTGCGTTCCCGGGCGGCCGCTGCCGGGAAGTAGCCCGGCAGCACCGAAGCTCCGCGCAGCACCCGGCCGACACCCCCGGACCACCCCACACCAGCGCCACCGAAGAACCCGCGCGCTGAAAGCCCGCGCAGCAGCCGACCGACGCCCCCGACCACCCCACACCACCACCGAAGAACCCGCGCGGGTTCGTCGGGCGCGCAACCCCGGTGGGGGTTGCCGCGTCGGTAAGGTCACCGGAGTAGTCGGTACCTATGTGTCCCTGGGGGATGGGGTCTGGGGCGCAAGTCCCAGAGGGGACGGCAACGACATGCCAGGGGAAGACCCCGGCCTGCGGGTCGGTGTGCTCGGCCCGCTGCGGGCCTGGCGCGGGGCGGCCGAAATCGGCCTCGGTCCCGCGCGTCAGCGCGCGATCTTCGCGGTGCTCGCGGTCAATGCCGGCCGGCCGGTGCCGCGGGCCGAACTGATCGCCGGGGTGTGGGGCGACTCCGCGCCCGCGAGCGTCGAAGGCAGCGTCCACACCTACGTCTCCGGGTTGCGCCGGGCCCTCGAACCGGACCGGTCGCGCTGGTCGGCGGCCAGCGTGCTCGTCTCGGATCCGGCCGGGTACTCCCTCGTGCTCGGCGAAGACGCGCTCGACGCGGCCCTGTTCGAACGGCACCGCGAACGCGCGCAGCAACACCTCGACCAAGGCGATCCGCGGGCGGCCGTCACCGAGCTGGACGCCGCTCTCGCGCTCTGGCAGGGCGAGGCCCTTTCCGGGGTGCCCGGCGGGTTCGCCGAGCGGCACCGCGAATACCTCGCCGAGCTCCGGCTGGACACCCTCGAACGGCGTGCGGAAGCCGTGCTGGCGCTCGGCGGGCACCTCGACCTGGCGCCGGAGCTGGCCGTGCTGGCCGGCGAGCACCCGTTGCGGGAATCGCTGCGGGAGTCGCTCATGCTCGCCCTCTACCGCAGCGGGCGGCCCGCCGACGCCCTCGACGTCTTCCGCGACGCCCGCGCCACGCTCGTCGCCGAACTCGGCGTCGAACCCGGCCCCGCGCTGCAACGGCTCCAGCAGCAGATCCTCGCCCAGGACCCGGCCCTCGACGCGCCCGCGGCGCCGGTCGTCGTCACCGGGCACCGGTTGTTCGGCCGGGAAGCCGAAACGACGAAACTCGCCGAGCTCGTCGCGGGCGTCCGCGCCGGCCGCGGGCGGGCCGTCTGGATCGAGGGCGAGGCAGGCATCGGCAAGTCCGCGCTGCTCGCCGGCTCGCTGCCGGACGGCCCCGGGTTTCCACGGCTCTGGGCGGCCGCGGACGAGCTGAGCACCCGGTTCCCGCTGCAGGTGGTGCTGGAGTGTCTGGCCATCGACGCGCATTCGCCCGACCCGCGGCGCGCGCGGGTGGCGAAGGAGCTCGCCGGCGAGGGCCCGGCGCGGCGCAGCTGGGGCCCGGCCGACCCGGTGCTCGGAGCCGTCGACCGGCTGCTGGCCCTGGTCGACGAGCTGTGCGCGCAGTCGCCGCAGGTGCTGGTGATCGACGACCTGCAGTGGGCGGACGAGGCGTCCGTGCTGGTCTGGCACCGGCTCTGCGCGGCGACCCGGCAGCTGCCGCTGCTGCTCGTGGCCGCGACCCGGCCGGCTCCGGACCGCACCGAACTCGCCCAGCTGCGTCGCGGCGTCCAGGCACGGGACGGCGTCGTCCTCGACCTCGCGCCGCTGACCGGCGAGGACGTCGGCAGGCTGATCGAGGACCAGCTCGGGGCGCCACCCGGGCCGGGGCTGCGCGAGCTGGCCGCTCGTGGCGCCGGGAACCCGTTGTACGTCAAGGAAATGGTCGACGTCCTGCGGCGCGCGGGCGCGGTGGAAGTGAGCGGTGGCCAGGCCGACGTCGACGACCCGGCGGAGTTCGAGGCCCCGCGATCGCTGGTGGCCGCGGTCGACCGGCGGCTCGATTTTCTCACGGCACGGACGCAGGAAGTGCTGCGCTGGGGCGCGTTGCTGGGCATGGAATTCGCCGTCGGCGACATCGCCGCGGTGCTCGGCAGCCGGCCGTCGGACCTGCTGGCACCGCTCGAAGAAGCCGTCGCCGCGAACGTCCTCATCGACACCGGGACGCAGCTGGCGTTCCGCCACCCCCTGCTGCGCCAGGCGCTGTACGACCGGCTGCTGGCCGGGACGCGGGCCGCGCTGCACCGGCAGGCCGCAGAAGCACTCGCCGGCATCGGCGCGCCGGTGAAGCGCGTCGCCGAGCAGCTGGTGGCGGCACCGGCCACAGTGGACGAATGGGTGCTGGACTGGCTCACCGCCCACCACCCGGTCGTCTCGACCCGGGCCCCGCTGATCGCCGTCGAGCTGCTGGAACGCGCACTGGCCGCCTGCTCCGGCAGCGATCCGCGCCGCGAGACGCTGCTGGTCGCGCTGGTCAAGGTGCTGTTCCGGCTGGAGCGCAGCCCGGAAACCCTGGCGCGGCAAGCACTCGACGCCGCCACCGAGCCGGACGCCGTCGAGGAGATGCGGCACGTGCTCGCGGCGCTGCGGCACCGCCGCGGGGACACCGAAGGCGCCGTCGCGACGCTCGCCGCGTGGATCGACGACCCGGCCGTGCCGGAGCTCTGGCGGGTCAAGCACCGGCAGCTGCTGGCGAACTTCCGCCGCGGCAGTCTGTCCGATTTGGACAGCGCGGAGCGGACGGCGCGCGAGACGAAGTCCCTCGCCGGCGGCGACCGCTACCTGACCGCGCACGCGCTGCAGTCGTTGTGGCTGGTCGATTCGGTGCGCCGTGAGCACGACCGCGCGCTCGCCCACATCGACGCGGCGATCGAGGCGGTCGGCGACGAACACGAGCTGGCCGACCTGCACCTCGACCTGCTCGACAACCGGGTGTTCACGCTGCAGAACCTCGATCGGCTGGCCGAGGCGGGCGAAACCCTGCGCGCGGCAGGCGAAGTCGCCGCCCGGCACGCGCTGCCGGTCGGGCTGCAGGTGTCCGCCGCGGTGCACCGGTACTGGGAAGGCCGCTGGGACGAGGCGCTGGTCGAGCTGGACACGGTCATCGAGGACGGCCCGGCGATCACGTTCTACGGCCTGCGCGAGCCCGGCCCGGCGGCGCTGCTGCTGCACGGCGTCGCGGCGCTGATCGCGGGCCGCCGCGACGACCGTGCCCAGGCCGCGGCCCACCTCGACGCGGCGGAGGAGTACGCCCCGGCGACCGGCGCCGAGCGCGAGAGCTTCGACTTCCTGCTGGTCGCCGACGCCTTGGCGGCCGAGCAGCGCGGCGACCGGGTCCGCGCGCTGGCCGTCCTCGAGCCGATCCTGAACCCGACGTACGCGCAGATGATGCTGCGGCACCAGTGGTTGCCGGCGTTCGTGCGGCTGGCGATGGAGCAGGACGACGTCGACCGCGCCCGGCGCGCCTTGGCGGTGTGCGATGAAGAAGCGGCGAAGGAACGGCGTCCGGCGCGGGCGCACGCGGCGGCGTCGTGGTGCCGCGGGCTGATCGAGGAGGACCCGGCCCCGGTGCTGGCGACCGCCGAGCACTTCCGCGCGGTCGGCCGTCGCCCGGAACTGGCTTCGGCGTTGGAGGACGCCGCGGTGCTGCTGGCCCGCGCGGGCCGCCTGGACGCGGCGCACGCGGCGTTCGAGGAGGCCGCCGAGCTGTTCACGGCCCTGGCTGCCCGCTGGGACCTGCGGCGCGCGGAAACCCGCCTGCGCCGCCTCGGCGTCCGCCGGGGTGCGCTGTTCTCCCCGATCCGGCCGGGCCACGGCTGGGAGTCGCTGACGCCGATCGAGGTCCGCATCGCCGGCCTGGTCGCGGAAGGCCGGTCCAACCCGGACATCGCGGCCGAGCTGTCCCTGCCGCGGCGGACGGTCCAGGCCCACGTGGCCCGGCTGCTGGGCAAACTGGAAACGCCGTCACGCTCGGGCGTCGCCGACGCCGTCCGACGGCGCGTGTCCGGCTGACGCGGAGTTGCGGTTCAGGGAATTGGCGGAAAATGGGACGAGCACCGACCCGGCCGGGTCGGTGCTCGCCGAACTGCTGGAGTGCCGCAGGGCCGGTGTCAGCAGGGCGTGGGCGACAAGCTGATGTACCAGACCGGATCCCAGTTGACGGAGTCGGCTGTCCCCGCCCACTGGCAACGGATCACCTTGCCGTTCTGGTCAAGAATCCGCATGCCCGCGTTTCCGGTTTGGCTGTTGTTGATGGAACCCGAGTTGCCGGTGAAGTTGCTCAGCGAATACGTGCCGTAGTTGTAGAACTGGAACTCCCAGCCACCGTTGGCACCGTTGGCACCCCAGCTCGGAGTGGCACAGGCGTAGCCGGTCGGGCAGTCGTGCAGCTCGCCGACCGAGACCCAGACGCGCCGGGCCGGAGCCGGCGACGTCGACGGCTCGGCGGCCGCGACCGACGCGGATCGGGCGGCGCCACCTCCCACGCGCGAGAGCACGCTGCCGGCGGGCGCGGCCTGCGCAGGCAGGACACCGGCGGCCAGGAAGCTCACCACGATTCCGATGACCGCCACGATCTGGCGCTGTCGAATCCTCACTACAATCCCCCTAGGTTTGTGTGAACCGGACCGTACTGGCATTCCGGACGGAGATCAAGTTCGGTGGACCAACCCGGCGAAAAGCGATCGGAATCACGAATCACAGCGAGTTGGCCTTGGCGACCCGGCCGAGGTAGCGGCCGGACTCCTTGACCGTCCGCCGCTGGGTCTCGAAGTCGACGTGGACCAGGCCGAACCGCTGCGTGTAGCCCATCGCCCACTCGAAGTTGTCCAGCAACGACCAGGCGAAATAGCCGCGGACGTCGACGCCGTCGCGGATCGCGTCGTGCACCGCACGCAGGTGTTCCATGAAGTAGTTCACCCGCGCCGCGTCGAACACCCGGCCATCGACCACCTGGTCCACAAAGGACGCTCCGTTCTCGGCCACCACCAGTGGGAGGCCACCGGACCGGGCGTCGATCCACCGCAGCAGGTCGGTCAGCGTTCCCGGGGCCTGTTCCCAGCCGAACGCCGTCAGCGGCGGCGGTGCGGGCAGGACGTCCAAGCCGCGCAACGCGGGCAGCGGGCAGTTGCTCGGGGCCTCCGGGTCGTCGAGCGGGGTGACGCGCGCCGGCGCGTAGTAGTTCACGCCCAGCCAGTCGATCGGCGCGGCGATGAGGTCGGTGTCGCCGTCGCGCACGGCCGCGGCGAAGCGCCCGCCGTGGTGCTCGACGTCGGCCACGACGTCCTCCGGGTACCCCTTGCCCAGCACGGGGTCCAGGAAGAAGCGGTTGTGGATGCCGTCGAACTTCCTGGCCGCTTCGCGGTGGGCCGGGGTGTCGCCGTCGGGGATGGCCGGGGCGAAGTTCAGGGCCAGCGAGAACTTGTGGCCCGGCCGGGCCTGCGCGGTGAGCGCCTGCATCGCCAGGCCGTGCCCGAGCAGCAGGTGATGGGCCGCGACCAGCGCCGTGTCGCGGTCCTGGCCGCCGGGAGCGTGCGCCCCGCTGCCGTAGCCGAGGAAGGCCGCGCAGAACGGCTCGTTGACCGTCGTCCACTGGTGCACGCGGTCGCCGAGCGCGGCGTGCACGACCGACGCGTAGTCCGCGAAGCGCGAGGCCGTGTCGCGCTCCGGCCAGCCCCCGGCGTCCTCGAGCGCCTGCGGCAGGTCCCAGTGGTAGAGCGTCAGCACCGGCACGACGTTGCGGCTCAGCAGTTCGTCGACCAGCCGGTCGTAGAAGGCGAGCCCGGCCGCGGCGGTCGTGCGGCCGTCCGGCATCACCCGCGGCCAGGCGACCGAGAACCGGTAGGCGTTCAGGCCGAGGTCGGCCAGCAGGCCGATGTCCTCGGGGTAGCGGTGGTAGTGGTCGCAGGCGACGGCGCCGGTCGCGCCGCCGAGCACCTTGCCTTCGGTGGCCGCGAAGGTGTCCCAGATGGACGGTCCGCGGCCGCCTTCGGTCGCGCCGCCTTCGATCTGGTAGGACGCGGTCGCCGCGCCCCACAGAAAGCCCGTCGGGAAGGTCATACCGGTGCCCCTTTCAGGATGCCCCGCACGATGTATCGGCCCAGCAGCAGGAACAACGCGATGATCGGCACGACGGCGACGGTCGCTCCGGTCAGCATCAGCGCGTAGTCGGTGTAGTAGCCGCTGGCCAGCTGGGACAGGGCGACCTGCACGGTCGGCGTCTCGTTGGGGTCGAGGACCACCAGCGGCCAGAAGTAGTCGTTCCAGGTGGCCATGAACGTCAGCATCGCGAGCACCGCGGCGGGCGCGCGGAGGGCGGGCACGGCCACGTGCCAGTAGGTGCGCAGGATCGAGCAGCCGTCGACGGTCGCGGCGTCGACGAGGTCCGGGCTGATCGCGTTCTCGCACGCCTGACGCATCCAGAACACGCTGAAGGCGCTGACCAGCGCCGGTACGATCACCGCTTCGAGCCGCCCGTACCAGCCGAGGTCGCCGACGACGAGGTACAGCGGGATGACGCCGAGCTGTGCCGGCACCATCGCCGAGCCGACGACCAGCAGGAACAACGTGTTGCGGCCGCGGAACTCGAGCCGTGCGAAGGCGAACCCGGCGAGGCTCGCCAGCACGACGTTGGACACCATCACGGTGCCCGCGACGATCAGCGAGTTCCCGATGGCCAGCCAGAAGTCGACGGTGTCGAACACGCGCCGCACGTTCCCGGCCAGGTTCCCGCCCGGCAGCAGCAGCGGCGACGTCTCCCCGATCGCCGCGTTGTCGCGGGTGGCCACGACGAACGACCAGTACAGCGGGAAGACGGAGGCGCCGAGCACCCCGGTCAGTACGGCGTACACCCAGCCGCCCGGCCGCCGCCGCGCCGTCACGCCGCCCTCACGAACCGGCGCACCAGCCGGTAGTTGACCAGCGCGAACAGCGCGCAGATCACGAACATCACCCAGGTCAGCGCGGCCGCGTAGCCGGCGTCGAGGTGCGTGAACCCCTTTTCGTACAGGTACATGACCAGCGTCTGGAACTGCCGGTCGTTGCCGCCGGTGCCGGCCGAGCCGCCGGCGTCGAACAGCTGCGGCTCGGCGAACAACTGCAGGCCGTTGACCGTGCCGGCGATGGCGGTGAAGGCCAGCGCGGGCCGGATGCCCGGCACGGTGATCGACCAGAACGTCCGCCACCGCGAGGCGCCGTCGAGTTCCGCGGCCTCGTACAGGTCGCTGGGGACGGCCTGCATCGCGGCCAGGTAGATCAGGGCGTTGTAGCCGGTCCAACGCCAGAGCACCATGCTCGCGACCGCGAAGTGCGACAGCCAGGTCGTCGCCCGCCAGTTGACCGGCGCCACGCCGAACCAGCCGAGAACCTCGTTGACGACGCCGTAGTCACGGCTGAACAGCTGCCCGAACACCAGCCCGACCGCGACGACGGACACCACGTTCGGCAGCAGCACCCCGGTGCGCCACCACGTCGCGCCGCGCAGCGGCCGGTCGAGCAGCGCCGCGATGCCCAGGGCCAGCAGGAACTCCGGGACCGCGGCGAGCAGGAAGATGCTGACCGTGTTGGCGAGCGCGTTGTAGAAGTGCGGATCGGTGAGCAGGTCGCCGTAGTTGGCGAGGCCGAAGCCGCCCCGGTCGCCTTCGAGGAGGTTCCAGTCGTGCAGCGAAACCCACGCCGTGTACAGCAGAGGGAAGGCCCCGAAGACGACGAACAGAGCGAAGAAGGGCGCGACGAACAGCAACGGCGTGGCCTTGCGATCCCAACGGGCGAGCCGGTGCTGCACGCGCGGCTACTTCAGGGCGGCCAGGGCCTGCTGGACGGCTCCTGTCCAGGCCTGCTCGACGGTGTCGGTCCGTTCTTCGATCCGCCCGAGGGCACGGCCGAACTCCGGCCGGACGTCGGCATCGCGCAGGCCGCGGTAGTTCGGGCGCAGCTGCTCGGCCGAGGCGGCGAAGATCCGCCCGATCGGCGCGTCCCCGAAGTACGCGTCGGTGTGTGCGACGACCTGCGGATCCTCGTACACCGCGGGCTCGCTGGGCAGGATGCCGTCGGAGAGGAAGAGCTTCTTCTGTTGTTCCGGGGCGGTCAGCCAGCGGGCGAGCTCGTACGCTTCCTTCTGGTGTCCGCCCTGCTTCGGCACGGTCAGGAACGAACCGCCCTGGTTGCCGCTCTTGCCGGGCACGGTGGTGACGTCCCACTTGCCGCGGTTGGCGTCCCCGCCGGCTTCCTTGATCTGGCTGAGCATCCACGCGGGACAGGCGACGGTGGCGAAGGAACCCTGTTTGATCGCCACGTTCCATGCCTGGGTGAACGTGGTCGCCGCAGCTGTCTGCCCCTTCGCGGCCAAGCCGCCGGAGAGGAAGAAGGCGTTGCGCACGCTCGGGTTGCGGTCGGCGATGAAGGAGTCGTCGCGCTGCGAGAAGTAGTTCTCCGGCGACTGGTTCAGCATCGCCGTGTAGACGGTCCCGGCGGAGTCGGCGAACTTCACGCCCGGCGTCTTGGCGGTGAACCGCTCGGCGGTGGCGGCGTAGGCGTCCCAGTCCGGCATGAGCTTCGCGACCTCGTCGCGGTCGACCGGCAGGCCCGCGGCCTGGAACAGGTCACGCCGGTAGCAGAGGGCGAGGCTGCCCATGTCCGTGCCGAGGCCCAGCACGAACGCACCGTCGGTGCCCTGCGCCCACTTCCACGGCACCCACTGCTTTTCCAGCTCGCGGGCGCCGTAGCCGGCGAGGTCGGCGAACTTGTCCTTCGCCTTCCGGTACTGCGGCATGTACTGCTCTTCGATCGCGACGACGTCGGCGGCACCGTGCCCGGTGGCGAGCTGCGTCGCGAGACCCTTGTGGTGGGTGTCGAAGTCGGTGACGCGGTTCTGCACCGTGATGTCCGGGTGCAGCTTTTCGTATTCGGCGATCAGGGGCGCGTAGCCGAACTCACCGAAGGTCGCGATGGTGAGCTTCGTCTTTTCCCCGGCGTCACCCGGACTGCAGGCGGCGAGCGGGATCAACGCGGCGACCGCGATGGCGGTCCGGCGGACGATCGTTCGCAACAGGCTTCCTCAGATCACACCGGCCCGCACGGCGTACGCGACCGCGTGCGGCCGGTTGCGCAGGTTGAGCCGGTTGGTCATGGCGTAGATGACGTTTTTCACGGTCCGCTCCGAGTAGCAGAGCTTGCCCGCGATCTCGGCAGTGTCCCAGCCTTCGGCCATCAGGCGAAGCACATCCACCTCGCGCGGCGTCAGTGCCGCGCCGCCGACCTCGTCGGCCAGCGCCTCGACCTGCGCCCGCAGCGACGACGAACGGCCCCGCGCCGCGGCGAGCACGCTTTCGGTGAGCCGGTCGAGCGCTGTCCGCGGCAGCACGGCGGAGACGTGGCAGTCGGCGAGCAGGCCCACGTGCGCGGGGTCGACGTGCCCGGCGACCAGCACGATCGCGGCCGGCGACTCGACGGCCGCCGCCCGCAGCGCGGCGACGACCTCGCGGTCGACCTCCCCGACGGCGAACACCAGCACCGCCGCCTCGCCCCGGCGGGCACGCGGCAGGACCAGCAGCTCCGGGCGGGACTTCAGGTGGTTGATCAGCCCGGTCAAGGCGATCGGGTCGGACGCCCACGCCGCCACTCGCACCTGGTCCATCGAACCCTCCTCCGCGCACGCCGAACCCTGACTGCGGCCAGTCTGCTGAGGACGCCTTCACGAATTCTCTAACGCCCGCGCAGCCATTCTTCACGCCGTGAAGTTGGGCCGTCGACTACCGTCTGGGAATACACGGACGAGTGAAGGGACCGATGAACCGCCGACGTCTTGCCGCCCTCGGGGTGGCGTTCTGCATCCTGACCGGGTGTCTGCTGGTCGCGGGCCTGCAACCGCAGACGGTGCCCGGATTGGCACTGCCTCTGGCATCCGACCGGCCTGGTCCTCCTCCGGCGGCTCCACCTCCCGCTCCTTCCGTGCCCACATCACGTCTCGCGCGGCCGGACGACTGCACGTCGCCGGCGGCCGCTCTCGACGTCCGCGCCCAGGTCGCGCAGCTGGTCGTCGTGGGTGTCTCCGGCGACAACCCGGCGGCCGCGGTGTCCCTGGTGCGCGACCACCAGGTCGGCGGGATCTTCATCGGGGGTAACGCAACAGCGTTGTTGAAAGATCGCTCCCTGACCGCGGTCCAGGCCGTGGCCCGGGTGCCGGTGGCCGTGTCGGTCGACGAGGAGGGCGGCCGCGTCCAGCGCATCGACGACCTCGACGGCGACTTGCCGTCCGCCCGCACGATGGCCGCGACGAAGTCCCCGGACGAGGTTCGCGCACTGGCCGCCGAGCGGGGCCGCCAGCTGCACGCCCGCGGAGTGACCGTCGACTACGCCCCGGACACCGACGTCACGGACGCCCCGGACGACGACGTGATCGGCGACCGGTCCTTCAGCCCGGACCCGGTCCGGGTGAAGACGTACGCGAAAGCGTTCGCCGCCGGTCTCCGCGACGCCGGTGTCCAGCCGGTGCTGAAGCACTTCCCCGGCCACGGCCACGGCTCGGGCGACTCCCACAAGGGCACGGTGGTCACGCCGCCGCTCGACCGGCTGCGGGCGGTCGACCTGGTCCCCTACCGCGGCCTGGCCGACTACGGCCCGGTCGCGGTGATGGTCGGCCACCTCGACGTGCCGGACCTGACCAACGGGGTCCCGGCATCGCTTTCGCCGGCCGCGTACCAGCTGCTGCGCGGCGAGTTCGCGTTCACCGGGCCGGTGGTGACGGACGACCTCGGGGCGATGAAGGCGATCACCGCGCAGTACCCGCTGCCGGAGGCGGTGCTGAAGGCACTGCAGGCCGGCGCGGACCAGGCGTTGTGGTCGTCCGGGGGCCGGGTGGACGAGGTGCTGGACCGGCTGGTGAAAGCCGTGGAGAGCGGGGAGCTGCCGAAGGGACGGGTGCAGGAGTCTGTCGCGCGGGTGCTGCGCGGCAAGGGCCTCTGCTGAATTCCCGGAACTTCCGGCCTGCCCCTGGGGCAGGGTTCGACGATGGTCCGCAGGACCGAGAACGCACTGCACACCCTCGAAGCCCGGATCCGTGAGCAGGTCGCCGGCTTCGTCGCCGGCGCCCCGATGCGCGAGGACGCCGGGTTCCTCTTCGGCTCGGTGCAGATGGTCCTGACCACCACGCTCGTCCTCCAGCAGGTCGAACGCGCGGGAGACTGAACCTGGACGCACCGGTAGTGAAGTACGTGCCTGAGCACGCCCGGCGCGGCGGACCGGATCCTCGTCCGGCAGCCGGCGGGGTCTTCGCTGGCCGGGGATCGTCTTGCCCGGTTGATGGCAGAGCTGTGAGGCTTGGGTGGTTTTCGGTTGCGGGTAAAGAAATGTCGTCGTCATGCCAATGACATTACCGAACACAAGTTCGAAGGTCACCACTGAATCGGGTGAAAGTCGGGAAGGATTTTGGTTGCGGTTTTCCTTGTGGGACAAGGGAAACATCAGCTCACGGGCGTGAGAAGCCCCCGAGTTCCACGCTACCGGCGACCACCGACAAAACGGGAATGCCTGGCACGCCCGGACTTTGCGGCACGAGCCCCGGAGGGGTCGCGATCCGGTACCTCGGTCGTCGAGCTCGGTCTGCCTCGGCCGGTCGCCGAAGCGTTCGCCACGTTGAAACCGAGGTCGGCTCCAAAATCCGGCGGACAACGGCCCAGGCCCTCCCACCGGGACCACTCCGCTACCGGCGACCACCGCAAAACGGGAATGCCCGCCACAAGAGCACCCGGAGCGGGTCGCGCCCCAGGCCCCCGGTCGCCGAGCTCGATCCGCGTTGGCCGGTCGCTACGCTGAGCGTCCGAGCTGGTACGAGAACGGAGATGCCGTGGCGGAGTGGGGCGATCTGGTCGCTTACATCAGGGAGTCGTACCGGGTGGTGCGCGACGAGCCCGACGAGCTTCGCATCCGGCTGATCTTCGGCGATGATCCCGACACCGAGCAGCGGGCGCAGATCGTCGTGATCGCCCGGGAGATCCTCGACCAGCGGGAAGACTGGGTGCAGATCGCGACGCCGTTCGCGCGGCACGGGGAGGTCGATCTGCTCGAGGTGCTGACCGAGGTCGGCGATGCGATCGTCGTCGGCGGGCTCGCCGTGATGGGTGAACACCTCGTGCTGCGGCATTCGCTGCCGCTGGTCAACCTCGACATCAACGAGTTCACCGACCCGCTCGAACTGGTCGCCGGGGCGGCCGAACTGCTGGAGCAGCAGTTCACCGGCCGCGACGACTACTGAGGCCTCCCGGACGCCAGTGGGAGCACGGCCACGGCTGCGGCCACAGCGAGCCCGGCGCCCAGGCCGAGCGCCGGGATCGCCGTGCCGGTGCCGAGGTAGAGCCCGCCGAGGAGGGCGACGCCGAGGGTGCCGCCGAGCTGCTGCACCGCGTTGAGCAGGCCGGCCGCCGAGCCCGTCTCGTGCGGCCGGACCCGGTGCAGGGCCGCGGTGAAGAACGGCACCGTGAACGTCCCCATCCCGAGCCCGCACAGCGCCAGCGCGCCCAGCAGCGGCCACGGGTACCCGTGCACGCCGCCCGCGTACTCGGCGACGGCGGCGAGGATGCCCGTCAGCAGCAGGGCCAGCCCGGCGAACATCACGCGCGCGCCGAACTTCGGCACCAGCCGGGTGCCGGCGAAGTACGACGACACCGCGAGCCCCGACGAGAGCGGCAACAGCGTCAGGCCCGCGGTGCGGACGTCGACGCCGAGCCCGAGCTGCAGCTGCATCGGCACGACCTGCATCACCCCCGTCATCACCGCGAAGAACAACAGGGACCCGGCGAGCGCCGCCGGGAAGCCGCGGTGGGCGAACAGGCTCGGCTCGACCAGCGGCGCGGCCGCCCGGCGCTGGTGGAAGCCGAAGACCACCAGCAGTGCGGCCCCGGCCGCGAGCAACGCCCAGTTCGGCCCCGCCGGGTCGATCAGCGGGTACACGAGCAGCCCGGCCCCGGTGACGACGAGCAGGGTGCCGGTGAGGTCGAGCCGCGGCCGGGTGGCGGCCCGGTCCTCCCGCAGCAGCCGGGCGGCGAGGAGCACCGCGAGCCCCAGCGGGACGTTCACCAGGAACACCGCCCGCCACGACACCGCCTGCGTCAGCAGCCCGCCGAGCAGCGGCCCGGTGACCGCGGACAGCCCCATCACCGGCCCGATGCTGCCCAGCGCCTTCGCGAGCTCGTCGCCGTCGAAGAGGGCGCGGATGAGGCCGATGGTCTGCGGGATGATCAGCGCGGCGGCCGCGCCCTGCACCGCCCGCGCCCCGATCAGCAGCCCGGCGCTCTGGGCGACCGCGCAGACCAGTGACGCGAGCACGAAGCCCGCAACGCCGATCCGGAAGGTCCTGGCCCGGCCGAAGATGTCGCCGAGCCGGCCGCCGGTGATGAGGAAGGCGGCGAACGGCAGCGTGTAGGCCGCGCTGAACCACGGGATGTCCGCGGCCGGCCCGGGCAGCTCGGTGTGGATGGCCGGACCGGCGACCTGGACGATCGTCGCGTCGAGCAGGTTCATCGCCTCGGCGGCGAGCAGCACGGCCAGTGCGGCCCAGCGCCGCCGGTCACGCGTCAGGGTCGGCAAGGGAGGCTCCTTTCGTTCGGCACCCACCTTGGCGAGCCGACCGTGACCGGTTCCAGCTACGCGGCGCGGATAGTGGATTCCTTCCGCTGAATACGGTTGGATGAGGGATATGACCACGCTGGACGCCGTCGACCGCGCACTGGTCCACGCGCTGCACATCGACGGCCGGGCGCCGTTCACGAAGATCGGCGAAGTCCTCGGCGTCTCGACGCAGACGGTGGCGCGGCGCTACCGCCGCCTTCGCACCGAAGCGTCGCTTCGCGTCGTCGGCCTCCCGGATCCGCAACGCGCCGGGCAGGCCGAGTGGATGGTCCGCCTGACCGCGACGCCGCACACCGCGCAGGACCTCGCCCAGGCGCTCGCGCGCCGCGCCGACACCTCGTGGATCAAGCTCATGTCCGGGGGCACGGAGATCTGCGTCAACGTGCACACGCCGGCCGCGAGCGACCACGCGCTGCTGCTGCGGGACATCCCGCGCACCGCGAGCATCACGGCGGTCTCGGCGCACCAGCTGCTGCACCGCTACTTCGGCGGCCCGACCGCCTGGCTCGGCCGGGCGAACGCCCTCGACCCGGCCCAGATCGCGGCTCTGACGCCGACGCGTTCCGGCCCGGGCAAGCCGCTGACCGGCGACGACGCCGCCCTGATGGCCGCGCTGCAGCGGGACGGCCGCACCGGTCTCGCCGAGCTGGCGACGGCCACCGGCTGGTCGGCGGCGACCGTCGCGCGCCGGCTGGCCGACCTCCAGGCGGGCGGCACGGTGTTCTTCGACCTCGAGATCGATCCCGCCCCGCTGGGTGCCACGACGCAGGCGCTGCTCTGGATGGCGGTCGCGCCCGCCCACCTCGACCGGGTGGCGAAGACGCTGGCGACCCACCCGGAGCTGGCGCTCGTCGCCGCGACGACCGGCCCGGCGAACCTGGTCGCGCAGGCCCTCTGCCCGGACGCGGCCGCGCTGCACCGGTACCTGACCCACCGGCTGGGCGCGCTCGACGCCATCCGGACGCTGGAGACGGCGCCGGTCCTGCGCACGGTCAAGGCCGCCGCGTCCCGCTGAGGGACCGTCCGGACGGTTTGCCGGAAATGTCCTAAGTAGACTTGACTTCCACCAGGTGGTCGAGCATGCCGCGGACGGCCTCGAACTCCTGGACCTCCTGGCGGCAGTCCGGGCACGCCGACAGGTGCCTTTCCACCCGTGCCGTCTCGGCGGCGTCGAGCAACCCGAGGCTGTACGCCCCGAGGTCGGTCCGGTCGTACCGGCCCATGGATCGAGTCTCCGTTCCGCGTCCCGCGAGGAACGCCCGCACTATCGGATGCCTCCAGGGTCCTGAGACGGACGCGTCACCGGCAAAGTTCCGCAGATTTCTACCCGAACGGCCGACAACTTCGGAAGGCGAACAGCCCATGTGAGTGACAGCGGTGGTCACGGAGCCGACCCGTCCGAACACGGAAAGCTTTTGTGCGACGAACTTCGCCGATTCCGCGTCATGGCTCCCGGGCTCGCTCGTCGGACCTGCGTCGGGCCGGGATTTTCCGGCTTCGACCAGGGCATGAAGGCGATCCGAAACGAGGAGAGCGATGACCGTACGGAGCCACCCGGCGGACGACGTCGTGGACGAGGTCGGGGTGTGGCTGGCCGGGGAGTTCGCGGGGCGGCTCCCCGCGTCGGAGATCGACCGCGTCGTCCGGGCGACGCGGATCGACCTCGAGGGGAGCATTGCGCCGGAGGAGCTCGGGGAGATGCTCCACCGGCTGGGGCGGGCCAGGCTGCAGCGCATCCTGCACCTCGCCCCGGCGGCGCAGCTGAGGATCCCGCAAGCGCGGTGACGTGCCGGGCGGGCCACGCGGCTTCGGTGCCGCGTCGCCCGCCCCGCGGCCCGGCCGTTCTCCACGCGCCGCTCAAAAGCGGCTCAGCCGTTACGCGCCGCCTTTAACGAAAACCGGGCGTCGGACGCCTTTCCCGGTAAGCGCACGGGGAGGCGGAATGGACCACGGCGAAACCGAACAGCGCATCGCACTCGTCCTGAACGGCGGCGTCAGCCTGGCCGTTTGGATGGCGGGCGTCGTGTACGAGATCGACCTGCTCCGGCGGGCCTCCACGGCGGGTACCACCCCCGACGGCCCCGACGCGGAGATCATGGAGCGCTGGCGCGGCCTGTGCCGCCCGGCCGGGGGCCCCGGACGCAGAGTGGTCGTCGACGTCATCGCCGGCACGAGCGCCGGCGGGGTGAACGGCACGCTCCTGGCCACCGCCATCGCGCGGGGGACCACGCTCGACCCACGCCCCGGCGACCGGCCCTGGCTGAGCCATCTGTGGGTCGACCAGGCGTCACTGACCGGCGAGACCCTCCTGTCCGCCGACTCCGGCCCGGCGGCGCTGCTCAGCGGGAAGTACTTCACGCGCGTGATCGACAAGGCGCTCGGTGCCCTGACCAAGGACGGTCGGGGCGCCCCGGTGTCACTGTTCGTGACCGCGACGGCGATGGACCCGATCGAACGGGAGTACACCGACGGCTACGACGGGAAGTTCGCCGTCCCCGACCACCGGCGCATGTACCGGTTCGAGAACGAGACCGGCCGGCTGCGTTACGGACCGCCGGACACCTGGGCCGATCCCGACATCGAAACGCTCTTCAGCGAAGAGAATGTCGAGGACTTCGCCGAGGGCAACGCGGAGGCGTTGAAACTCGCCACTCGCGGATCCGCCTCCTTCCCGGTGGCGTTTCCGTCGGTGCAGGAAACCGACACGCTGAACGAGGCCCAGCAGCTGTCGCCGCGGGAAACCGGGCGCCGTCACTGGCTCGCCGACGGCGGCATCCTCGACAACGCCCCGTTCGGGCCGGTGCTGGACGCCATCGCGGCCCGGCCGCTGACCGGCGACGCCCGGCGCACGCTGGTCTACGTCGTCCCGTCCGACGGCAAGGGTGAAGAAGCGAACCCGATCGGGCCGGACGGGCCGAGCTGGCCGGAAGTCGCCGTCGCCGGGCTTTCCTACCCGCGGGAAGTCGACTTCCGCGCCGACATCGAGCAGCTGGAGGCCCTGCTTCGCGAAAGTGGATCCGTGTGGTCCGACGCCGACCAGCTGTTCACCAGCCTCGTCGGCGACGCCCCGCTGCGCGAGCGGCACGTCGAAGCGGCCAGGAACATCCTCCCCACCTACCGGCGTGCCCGGGCCGCCGGCGGGATCAGGGAGGTCCGGCAGCTCGCGGAAACGGGAACCGCGCTCAGCGCCCGCCCGGCGCTCGCGGCCGGGGAGGTCGATGCCGTCCTGGCCGCCACGACCCCGGCCTGGCTGCCCGGCGCGGACGCGCTGGACGCGCCGGACCCGGCGAACCCGTGGAATTGGGGACTTTCGGCCGCGCACAACAGCGTGCGCCTGATCCTGCAACGCCTGCGCGATCTGGGGGCGGCCGAGGCGATCGCCATCGTCGACCTGAGCCTCCGGCGGATCGCCGCGGTGCGCGAGCGGGTGCTGGGCGAGCTCGCCGATGTCGCGGGCCCGGACGACACGAGCCTGACCAGCGCGGTGAACGCGGTCTTCGACGGGCTCTCCGTGCCGGAGATCCTCCGACGCCTCGTGCACGACGCGGTTTCCGCCGCGGCCGACGCGGAGGCGGAATCGGCGGAATCGATCTTCGAGGCGGTACTGGCGATCGAAGTGATCAACAAAGCGTTGCACGCCAGACTGCCTTCGCGCCGGCACGCCGCGTTCACCGTGCTCCGGCTCGGACCGGACACGCCCGCGCCGGTGCTGGACCAGCAATCCGGCGTCCGGTCCGAAGCTCTCGGCGGCCGGAAGCTCTACGGCACCCGCGCCGCGCACTTCGGCGCGTTCGGCAGCCACGAGTGGCGGCGCCGGGACTGGACGTGGGGACGGCTCGACGCGGTGGCACACCTGGGCCGGATGATCGGCGAGGACCAGGGCTGGTCGGAGGACGCCGTCAAGGACTGGGTGAGGAAGACCCAAGCGGCCGTCTTGACACGCGAAGACAATTCGCCCGCCAAGCTGCAGGAAGACCTCGACGCGGTCTCGAAGCTCCGCCTGTCCGACCTCCACGACCTGCGCAAGGATCCGGCGGGCCGGGAAACCTTGAAACTGCTGGCCGACCGAGTCATCGGGCTGGTCAGCACCTTGGACCACCCGAAGTTGAAGGCCGCCGGCACGTGGCTCACGGCACTCCTCCGACGGGAGCAGCCGCCCGGGCTGACGTCGGCGCAGAAGCTCCTTCGCTGGTTCACCCACCCGCTGCGCAAGTCGGCTTGGCGCTGGCTGGCGCAAGCAGGCACTGACGAGCCACTGGCTCCCTGGTATTGCAGCTTGTGGTTGCACACAGGGACGTTCTTGGAGTGCCTCACGGCGTGCATGTTGTCCGCGTGGCTCCTCGGCAACACGCCGCTCGCCGTGCTCTTCGGTGTGCTGACCGGTGCCGCGGCCACCACCTCGACGCTGCTGGTGCTGGTCTCGCGGCTGAAGAACCGGCTCGGGAAGAAGATCCGGGACTGAGGGACGTTCGCGCACAACCCTTGCCCGGGCCACCCCGGCAATCTTGACTGGACTAGACCAATCTGGTCTAGTGACCGGTGTCACGTTCGTCTCGGCCGGATGAGCACACCCACCTTCGACGCCGGGCGCCTGCCGCGCCCGGGTTCTGTCGTGGCCGAAGGAGTGAGCGAGCCTTGAGAAGACGTCTTGTCGCGGTCCTGTCCGCTGTTGCCGCCGTTGCCGGGCTCGTGTTCGGCGTACCCGCCGTCACCGGGCACGCGGCGCAGGCGGCCGCCGCCGCGTGCAGTGCGCCGAACTGGGTGGCCGGGCAGTGGTACGACGTCGGCGCCGTCGTGCGCTACACCAACGGCGGCTACTACCGCGCCAAGAACGCCAACCCGGGCTACGACCCCGTGATCAGCACCTGGTATTGGGAGCCCTACAGCTGTGACGGCGGGGGCGGCTC